>LNAP01019213.1_pt1 | contig 11851 bp, 11 predicted proteins | sample 602601 | NCBI WGS metagenome assembly LNAP01 (sample SAMN02440304, study PRJNA202911) | soil metagenome | biome: Subtropical and temperate rainforests or woodlands; isolation source: soil samples (1 kg each in a 20% v/v slurry with milli Q water) were... ... | reverse complement strand
GATGCAGGCGAAGAACAAGCAACTGGCGTTCATGACGGGGATCCAGGACAAGTCGATTCAGATCAAGGGCAACCCGGCGCTGGTGATCTGGTTCCAGGGGCTGACAAAGTATTTGAAGCCGAAGAAGGTGTAGGAGCGAGTTCGCTCGCGAGAAACTCAAGCCCCCCGCGGTTATCAAGGATGCACGCGTCATCGTTGACGACTTTCGCGAGCAAGCTCGCTCCTACAAGGTCTTGGTGATCCTTGTGGGAGCGAGCTTGCTCGCGATGTTTTTCAGCCTTGAGTGAATTGCGACGCCAGTTCACGCAGCAGCACTTCGGCTTCGAGGACTTTGCTTACCACGTCGTTGGCTTTTTCGCGGCTCAGGCCGAGGCGTTCGAGCAGGGCGTCGGGGATGTCTTCGTCGGGGCCGGAGCCGATGTTACGGCTGCGCAGCAGGCGCACGGCCAGGCAGACCAGGTTCGGGTACTCGGCGTAGGCGCCGTCGTAGGCCGGGTCGTGCTGGAAGCGCAGCGCTGTGGACAGTTCTTCGGGCATGTCCCAGTGGCGCATCAGCCATGCGCCGATTTGTTCGCGACTGATGCCCAGCAGGTGTTGCTCGATGTAGCTGTGGCACAGGTGCGGGTTGACCTCCAGATGACGGCAGATCAGCGAGAAGTGCGGCGGGAACACATGGGCCAGCAGCAGGTAGCCGAAGTTGTGCAGCAGGCCGGCGAGGTAGGTCAGGCCTGCTTCCGGACGCTGGGCGCGCGGCATGGCGCGGGTCAGGCCTTCGATGACGGCGGCGGTGTAGATCGATTGTTGCCAGTATGGGGTGGAGTGTTGCGGGTGGTCCTTGGGCAGGCTCAGGGTTTTGCCCAGGGCCAGGCCCAGCGCCAGGTTGATCACCAGGTCGAAGCCCAGCACGCGCACGATGGCGTCTTCAACGGAGCGGATCTTGCCCGGCGACGCGTAGTAGGGCGATGCCGCCCAGCTCACCACTTGTGCGGCCAGCGCCGGGTCGGTTTCGACCACGCCGGTGATGTCGTCGATGGTGGCGTTGGGGTCGACGCGCAGCTTGATGATTTTTTGCGCGGTTTCGGCCAGCGGCGGAATTTCGATGGTCGCTTCCAGACGCTGCTGGATACGCCGTGCGGTGAACGCTTGGACGGCCTGGGTGATTTCCTCGCGGTCGTCATCGGGGCGGTCGAGGTTGGGACGGATGCTGGTCAGGTTTTCGCCGAAGTTGGCGGCGCTGGCCTTGGTCAGCATGGTCGCCTTGAAGTCTTCGCTGGTGATTTCCAGCAGCACGCCCGGCTCACCGGAGTTGATCAGCAACTTCGGCTCGCGCAGCAGGCTTTCGTCATACAGGCACGGTGAACTGGTCAGCGCCGGCAAGCCTGGCAGCAAGCTGAGATTGTGCTTGCCGAGCATTTTTGTCAGGCGTTCGGTGGGTACGGCGGCGAGGCGGCGACCGGTGAGCTCGGTCAGGCGATTGAGGTCCAGCAATTGGCTCTGCGGGAACAGCACCATCAATACGCCAATGCTGTCATCCAGGAGAACAGCCTGCACTTTGCGCGCGGCATTGAGACCGTGACGGTCCAGCACTTCTTCGTAGGCGATGCCTAACTTGCCCAACATCAGCCGAATAACCGACGGAGCGTGCGGGGTGTCGGGTGCGAAGGCAACGTCGGTCATGGTCTGTATCCGGACTTAAACAATTGCAGGAGTATAACCAGCTTGCTTGGGGCCACGCCTCAGAAACCGTGACGGTTGTCACACTTGGCCGTATTGTTGGCCATGACGCAGCCATCGATCGAGTAGCGGGCTGACGTGGGTCGGCCAGCGCTCGAGCAATGCCTGGGCGGCATCCCGCACGGCGGGCAGCAAATCGGCATCGCGCATCAGGTCGGCGACCTTGAATTGAAGTAAACCTGTCTGCCGGGTGCCGAGCATTTCGCCGGGGCCGCGCAGTTCCAGATCCTTTTCGGCGATGACGAAACCATCGTTGGTTTCACGCATGATGCCCAGGCGCTGGCGGCCGATCTGCGACAGCGGCGGATGGTAGAGCAGCACGCAATGGCTGACGGCGCTGCCCCGGCCGACGCGGCCGCGCAACTGGTGCAATTGCGCCAGGCCCAGGCGTTCAGGGTTCTCGATGATCATCAGGCTGGCGTTGGGCACGTCCACGCCGACTTCGATCACTGTGGTCGCGACCAGCAATTGCAGGTTGCCGGCTTTGAATTCGGCCATCACCGCGGCTTTTTCCGCAGGCTTCATGCGGCCGTGGATCAGCCCGACCTTCAGTTCGCCGAGGGCGGCAGTGAGGTCCTCAAAAGTGGTTTCGGCGGCCTGGCAGGTCAGCTCTTCCGACTCTTCGATCAGCGTGCACACCCAATAGGCCTGACGCCCTTCGGCGCAAGCGCTGCGTACTCGCTCGATGACTTCGACCCGCCGGGTGTCGGTGATCAGCACGGTGTTGACCGGGGTTCGGCCGGGGGGCAGTTCGTCGAGGATCGAGGTGTCGAGGTCGGCGTAGGCGCTCATGGCCAGCGTGCGCGGAATCGGCGTGGCGGTCATGATCAGCTGATGCGGACACATGCGCCCGCCGACGCCTTTCTGCCGCAGGGCCAGACGCTGCTGTACGCCAAAACGGTGCTGTTCGTCGATGATCACCAATGCCAGGTTCTTGAATTGCACTTCATCCTGGAACAGCGCGTGGGTGCCGACCACCATCGGCGTGCCGTTGGCGATTTGCTCCAGCGCGGCGACGCGGTTCTTGCCCTTGAGCTTGCCGGCCAGCCATGCGACTTCGATGCCCAGCGGTTCGAGCCAGCGCTTGAAGGTGATGAAGTGCTGCTCGGCGAGAATCTCGGTGGGCGCCATCAGCGCGACCTGATAACCGGCCTCCAACGCTTGCAGCGCGGCAAGGGCGGCGACTACGGTTTTGCCGGCGCCGACATCGCCCTGGATCAGCCGCAGCATCGGTTCGTGCTGGCTGAGGTCATAGGCGATTTCGTTGCCGACCCGCTGCTGGGCACCGGTCGGGCTGAAGCCGAGGTTGGCCAGGTATTTGGCCGGCAGCTTGGTAGCTTTGGGCATCGCGGGCGCACGCAGGGCGCGCATGCTTTCACGAAGACGCTGTTGCGACAGTTGATGGGTCAGCAGTTCTTCGAAAGCCAGACGGTGCTGCGCCCAGTGGTGACCGAGGGCCAGTTCATCGACGTCGGCATCGGCGGGCGGGTTGTGCAGGTAGCGGATCGCATCGGCCAGCGGCGCCAGTTGGTAGTCGCGGGCCAGTTCGCTCGGCAGCCAGTCGGGCAGGCTGCTGGGGCCGAGCAGGGTGAGGGTCTGCATGCACAACTGGCGCAAGCGCTGTTGGGTCAGGCCTTCGGTGAGCGGGTAGACCGGGGTCAGGGTTTCATCCACTGGCGGCGGTTCGTCGCCGGTGATGGCGCGGTATTCCGGGTGGTAAATCTCCAGCCCCGAAGCGCCGGGCCGTGCTTCGCCGTAGCAGCGAATCCGCGTGCCGCGTTTGAGACCTTCCTTTTGCGCGTTGCTGAAATGGTAGAAGCGCAGGCTGAGTCCGCCGGTGCCATCCTGCAACCGGACCACCAGGCTGCGCCGACGCCCCATGACCACATCGGCACCGCTGACAGTGCCTTCGATGACCGCATCCTGACCGGGCCGCAGTGCGCCGATCGGCACCACGCGAGTGCGGTCCTGATAACGCAGGGGCAGGTGAAACAACACGTCCTGGAGGTTTTCCAGGCCGACCTTGGCCAGTTTCTCGGCCATGGCTTCACCGACACCCTTGAGTGCCGTCACCGACACTTGCGACAACTCGCTCATGACCGTTGCTTAGCCCGCAGCGACTTGCGCCGCTGGCTTGGCCACCGAGCACAGGCGAATGGAGTCAGCGAGGATTTCAATCGCTTTCGGGCGCGGGAAGCTGGCGCGCCAGGCAATGGCCACGGTGCGGAACGGTACGGGTGCCGACAACGGACGGACCTCGATCACGCCGGGGGCGTAGTGATGGCTGTCGACCGCCGACAACGGCAGGATCGAAATCCCGAGACCGGAGGCGACCATGTGGCGAATGGTTTCCAGGGAGCTGGATTCCACCGTGGTGTGCTTGGCGCCGTCGTTGCCTTTGGTCAGGGTCGGGCAGGCTTCCAGTACCTGATCGCGGAAGCAGTGGCCTTCGCCGAGCAGCAGCAGGCTCTTGTCGTTGAGCAGGCTGGCGTCGATAGATTCCTTTTGTGTCCACGGGTGCTGCGCCGGCATCAGCACGTAGAACGGCTCGTCGTAGAGCTGCAGGGTCAGCACGTCGGCTTCATTGAACGGCAGGGCGATGATGATCGCGTCGAGCTTTTGTCGCGCAGCACGTGGGTGAAGTTTTCTTCGATGTACAACGGCATCTGCGGGGCGACCCGGTGCAGTTGTGGAATCAGGTGCGGAAACAGGTACGGCCCGACGGTGTAGATCGCGCCGACTTTGAGTGGGGCGGTCAACTGGTTCTTGCCGGCCTGGGCCAGTTCGCGGATGCCCTGAGCTTGTTCCAGTACCTTTTGAGCCTGGGCCACGATGCCTTCGCCGACCGGCGTCAGGCGCACGGCGCTTTTGCTGCGCTCGAAAATCAGCACACCGAGTTCGTCTTCAAGCTTTTTCACACCCACCGACAGGGTCGGCTGGCTGACGTGGCAACGCTCGGCCGCGTGGCCGAAGTGCTGCTCTTGGGCGAGGGTAACGATGTAGCGTAATTCTGTGAGGGTCATAGCAAGCGTCCATGTAGTTGCGGGCCAAGCATACCGGCTGCAATCGATAGACGCACGTTATCAGACTGAGACTGTCGCGTGACACTGGGTTATACCGGTTTGCCGCTGGCAGATAAGCGAAAGGCACCTTTCGGTGCCTTTTATGGTTGAAGCGTGATCATGCGGGAGCGGGCTTACTCGCGAATGCGGTGTACCAATCAACATGGATGTTGAATGTATCGGCCTCTTCGCGAGCAAGCCCGCTCCCACATTTACCGCCGACGTTTTTCCAGCGAATAAACAAACGGTGCAACGATTTCGATGGAGCCATTGGTCAGCATGTCGGCCGGTGGCTTGGGCAGCGGTTGGGCGCGACGGATCATTTCCAGAGTGGCCCGGTCCAGATCGGCAGTGCCCGAGGCGCCTACTAGCTCAAACGACAACACATTGCCTTCGGCATCCACGACGAAACGCAGACGGTTCATGCCTTCCTTGCCCCGCGCCTGGGCACTTGCAGGGTACTTTTTGTACTTCTGCAGGTGTGCCAACAGCGTGCCTTGCCAACTGGCCTTGGCTGCCAATTGAGCAGGCGATGGGCCCGGCGCAGGCTGGGCGGATTTCTCCGTTGGTGCCTGAGTCTGTTGCGTTTCGGCAGGCTTTTCCTCGGCCGGTTTTTCCTTCGGAGGTTCGGGTTTTTTCTCTACCGGCTTGGGCGGTTGTGGCTTCGGCTTGGGTTTGACCGGTTTTGGCACGGCAATTTCAGCTTTCGGCGCTTCAGCGAGCTTGGGTATCGGCAGTTCTTCAACCGGAGCCGGTGGTTGCGGTGGGGTGACGACCTTTGGCGGAGCAGGCGGTGGCGGGGCAGGAACGGGTGCCAGTTCGACCATCATTGCCTGAGGGGGCAATTCGATGGGCGGACGGGCCGACCAGTTCAACGCCAGCGCGATGGCCAGTGCGTGAACGCCCAGCACCACGGCCAGGCTACCGCTGTAACGCGTCAGCTTATGGCGCGTCGTGATCATTTCTTGGCTGCCGTCTCGAGTCCGACCAGACCTACCTTCAGGTAACCGGCAGAACGCAGGTTGTCCATCACGCTCATCAGGTCGCCGTAGTCCACGCCCTTGTCGGCCTGGAAGAAGATTGTCGTGTCTTTCTTGCCCTGGGTCTTGGCGTCGAGGGTGGCGCCGAGTGCTTCGGCCTTCACTTCGTCTTCACCAAGGAACAGGCGCTGGTCAGCCTTGACGCTGAGGAACACCGGTTTCTCTGGCCGCGGAGCCGGCTTGGCGGTCGAAGCGGGCAGGTCGACCTTGATGTCCACGGTGGCCAGCGGGGCCGCCACCATGAAAATGATCAACAGCACCAACATCACGTCAATGAACGGCGTAACGTTGATTTCGTGGTTTTCGGACAGATCGTCGTCTGCCCCTTCTTTCAAATGCAGGCCCATGGCCGATTACCCCACTTTCACCATGTGCGGTTGCGAGCTGCGCTCAGGCTGGTGGTCGAGGTCGCGGCTGACCAACAGCAGGACCTGTGCCGACGCGTCGGACACCTGAGCCTTGTAACCGGCGATGGAGCGGGCAAAGACGTCCGCAGGGATAGCTGCAACCAGGCCCAGTGCGGTAGCCAGCAGGGCTTCGGCGATACCGGGGGCGACTACGGCGAGGTTGGTGGTCTGGGTCTTGGCGATGCCGATGAAGCTGTTCATGATGCCCCACACGGTACCGAACAGGCCGACGAACGGCGCGGTAGAACCGATGGTGGCCAGCACGCCGGTGCCGCTGCTCATGTTGCGACCGCAGGCCGCGACCAGGCGCTCAAGACGGAAGCTGACGCGTTCCTTGATGCCTTCTTTCTCACGGCTGTTGACCGACAGGCGCATCTCTTCAAGGGCGTCATGTACCAGCAGGTTGGCCAGGGTGCCTTCCTTCGCCGCGATGGCGCTGGCTTCCTTGAGGGAGGCGGATTTTTTCAGTTGGGCGATTTCACCGCGCAGACGACGCTTGGCGCCCATCAGTTCAAGACCCTTGGCGATCCAGATGGTCCAGGTGATGATCGAGGCGATAGCCAGGCCGATCATCACGATTTTCACGATGATGTCGGCGTTCTTGTACATGCCCCACGGCGACAGGTCGTGGGCCATGCCCAAGGTGTTGTCGGCCTCGAGGACTTCAGGGACGTCTTCGCCCAACGCTTCTGTCGGTGCGGCCTGGGCAGGAACGGTCGTGATCGGAGCAACGGCCGGGGCGGCGTGATCGGCTGGAGCAGGCGCGGTGGCGGCTGGTGTGGCTGGCGTCTGGGCATCGGCGAAAGCGGCGACTGGCGCGAGCATCAGGCTGAAGAGCAGGGCGGCCACCGCGCTCCAGGCGCGAGGTCGTTTGGTTGGCGAAGCGGAGAATTGATTGCGTGTCATGCTGGCCGGACCTGAGAGAAAAAACGGGTGATGTTCTTCCAGGCCTCGAAGGCCGAGAACAAAAGTGGGGAGGCATTATTGCAAGTAATTCTTGTTAACAGAAGTAATAGCGTCTCTTTTTTTCCTGCATTACTAGCCGCCTATCTGTTGCTGGCGCTAGTCTGTGGCTTTCCGATGGGAGTTTTCTGATGTCTGCGCCTACTGTTTTGATCGCCGGCTGCGGTGATGTCGGCAGCCGCTTGGCCACACAATTGCTGGCGGCGGGATGGGAGGTCCATGGCCTGCGACGCGACGTTTCACGCCTGCCCAAGGGCGTCATCGGCGTGGCCGGTGACCTGTTCAACAAAGACTGCCCGGACACTTGGCCAATCGGCGCCGTGGATTACCTGGTGTATTGCGCGGCGGCCACCGATCACGACGAAGCCGGTTACCGCGCTGCGTATGTTCAGGGTCTGGAGCATGTGCTGGAGTGGCTGGACGACTACGGGCAGATGCCCAATCGCCTGTTGTTCGTTTCCAGCAGCAGTGTCTACGGTCAGCAGAATGGCGAATGGGTCGACGAGGCTTCACCGGCCGTGGCGGCGGGCTACTCCGGACGTGTGATGCTCGAAGCCGAGCAACTTGCCCTCAAGAGCGGCATTCCGGCCAGTATCGTGCGCCTGACCGGCATTTACGGTCCCGGCCGTGAATGGCTGCTGACCCAGGTGCGCCGGGGTTATCGCGTGGCGGTCGAGCCACCGTTGTATGCCAATCGGATTCATGCCGACGATGCCGCAGGGTTGATCGCGTGCCTGCTTGAGGCGGATCGGCGTGGGGTGGCGCTGGATGATGTCTATATCGGCGTCGATGACGAACCGGCGGCGCTGGCCGATGTGGTGAACTGGTTGCGCGGGTATCTGGGCGTGACCGAGTGGGACGACGACGCCAGCGTACGTCGTACCGGCAGCAAGCGTTGCACTAATGCGCGGGCCAAAGCCTTGGGCTGGGCGCCGAAGTATCCAAGCTTCCGCGAGGGGTATGCTGCGATCATTGAAGGGCGCTGCTGACTTCCAGGCACCGTAAACACCTGTGGGAGCGAGCAAGCTCGCTCCCACAGGTGTTTCGTGGTGCTTTCAAGGGACGCTTATTGCTTCTCCAGCAACCACTTGCGATCACCCGGCGTGTACTGAGGCATCTCGTCCGCCTGCGCCGTGTTCACGGCCTGGAAAATCTCCAGCTCTTTGCCCTTGCGCGCAAAGATCCAGGCGTTGCCTTGGCCATTGAGTTGCAGCCACATGTTGTCATTGCCACCGCTCATGGATGCGCAATCGCCGGCCAGGCACAACGCATAGCGGTCGCTGCCCGGCAGGCCGGTCACTTGGCCGTCGGCCTGGAATTGAACCTTGTTGCCTTCGCCCGGGCCGTTGACGATTGTCCAGCCGCCGCCCATATAGGCCGAATACAGGGCACGTTCGAAGGTGGCACCCATCGGTGCGCCATCCGGTACCTGGATCTGTACGCGGTCGAAGACTTGCTCAGGCTCATTGTCGCTGGCGGACTGGCTCAGTTGTTTGCCGTCACGCTTCAGTTCACTGGCCGAGCTGCCATAAAAGTCGACTTTCCAGGCACCGGACTCTTCACCCAGAAGCTTGCCATCGACATTTTCAAAACCGTTGGTGTAGCGAGCCTGGCCGGCCTTGGTGTTGATGTCCCATTCCAGGTTCGGGCCATAGGCCTGGAGCGCTTCACGCAGGGGGACGCCTTTGGCGGCAGCATCGATCGCCACCTGGTTGATCCAGGTGCCGCTGATGTCGCGGTCGGCAGGATTGCTGGCACATCCGCCCAAGAACAGGGCAAGCAGCGAGAGAACAAGCGCGTTGCGCATGGTGGAATCCTTTCAAGCTTTCTTTACAGCAGAGCAGTCGGCGCAGCCCGAGGCTGCGCCGCACGCATTACTCGATGACCAGGATGGCATCCATTTCGACCTGCGAACCCTTAGGCAGGGCGGCTACGCCGATGGCGGCGCGTGCAGGGTAAGGCTGGTCGAAGTACTTGCCCATGATCTCGTTGACCTTGGCGAAGTGGCTCAGGTCGGTGAGGAAGATGTTCAGCTTGACGATGTCCTTGAACGAGCCGCCGGCAGCTTCAGCCACGGCCTTGAGGTTCTCGAATACCTGGACGGTCTGGGCTTCGAAGCCTTCAACCAGTTCCATGGTTTTTGGGTCCAGGGGAATCTGACCCGACATGTAAACGGTGTTGCCAGCCTTGATCGCCTGGGAGTAAGTACCGATGGCGGCCGGGGCCTTGTCGCTGGTGATAACAGTCTTGGTCATGTAGGACTCCTTGTAATTAGGGGCTTAGGCGCGCATGCGGGTGATGCGAATCACCCCGGTCAAGGCGCGCAGTTTCTTGATCACGCGGGCCAGGTGCACGCGGTCGTGCACGCTGACCACCAACTGGACCACGCTGATACGACCATCGCGTTCGTCCATGCTGATTTTCTCGATGTTGCCGTCGGCGGCGTTGACGCTGCTGGCCAGCAGGGCGATCAGGCCGCGCTGGTGCTCCAGCTCGGTTGAATTCGCCGGTGACATCCTTGGCCCACGAGAGCTGGATGCATTTTTCCGGGTTGTGGCGGATTTCGCTGATATTGCGGCAGTTGTCCAGGTGCACGACCATGCCCTTGCCGGCGGACAGGTGGCCGACAATCGGGTCGCCCGGGATCGGGGTGCAACACTTGGCGTAGCTGAGCACCAGGCCTTCGGTGCCGCGAATCGCCAGCGGGCCTTCAGGGCTTGGCAACTGTTCGCCTTCGCCCAGCAACCGGCGGGCCACTACATAGGCCATGCGATTGCCCAGGCCGATATCTTCCAGCAGGTCTTCGATCAGTTCCAGGCGGTACTCGACCAGCATGGCCTTGACGCGCTCGGCCGGGATTTTCTCCAGCGAGCTGTCGAAGCCGTTGAGGACCTTGTTTAGCAGGCGCTCGCCGAGGCTGATGGATTCGGAGCGGCGTTGCAGCTTCAGTGCGTGGCGTATGTGTGTGCGTGCCTTGCCGGTGACCACGAAGTTGAGCCAGGCCGGGTTCGGCCGTGCACCGGGAGCGCTGACGATCTCGACCGTGGAGCCGCTTTGCAGCGGTTCGGACAGCGGCGCGAGTCGACGGTTGATCCGGCAGGCGATGCAGCTGTTGCCGACGTCGGTGTGCACCGCGTAAGCGAAGTCGACCGCCGTGGAGCCCTTGGGCAGCTCCATGATCCGGCCTTTGGGCGTGAACACGTAGACCTCGTCCGGGAACAGGTCGATCTTCACGCTTTCGATGAATTCCAGCGAGTTGCCGGCGCGTTGCTGCATTTCCAGCACGCCCTTGACCCACTGGCGGGCGCGGGCATGGGTGCCTTTTGGCTGCTCGTCGCCGCTGGATTTGTACAGCCAATGGGCGGCGATGCCGTTGTTGGCCATCTCTTCCATTTCACGGGTTCGGATCTGGATCTCGATCGGAACACCGTGCATGCCGAACAGCGTGGTGTGCAGTGACTGATAGCCGTTGGCCTTGGGGATCGCGATGTAATCCTTGAAGCGTCCCGGCAATGGTTTATATAAGTTATGTACAGCACCCAGCACGCGGTAGCAGGTATCGACCTTGTCGACGATGATCCGGAACGCGTAGACGTCCATGATCTCGTTGAAGGCCCGACGCTTGCCGCGCATTTTCTTGTAGATGCCGTAGAGGTGTTTCTGGCGACCGCTGACCTCGCCCTGAATGCCATCGATGGCCAGGCAGTGGCTCAGGGATTCTTCGATCTTGTTGACGATTTCCTTGCGGTTACCCCGGGCGCGTTTGACGGCCTGGTAGATCCGCGCGGAACGCATCGGGTGCATGGCCTTGAAGCCGAGGTCTTCGAACTCTATACGGATTGCGTGCATGCCCAGCCGGTTGGCGATGGGCGCATAGATTTCCAGGGTTTCCTTGGCGATGCGCCGACGTTTTTCGCCGGACAGCACTTCCAGCGTGCGCATGTTGTGCAGGCGGTCGGCCAGCTTGACCAGGATCACGCGAATGTCGCGGGCCATGGCCATGGCCATTTTCTGGAAGTTTTCGGCTTGTGCCTCGGCCTTGGTCTCGAAGTTCATCTGGGTCAGTTTGCTGACCCCGTCGACCAGTTCGGCCACGGTTTCACCGAACTGCGCTTGCAGCGCTTCCTTGGCAATACCGGTGTCTTCAATCACGTCATGCAGCATCGCGGCCATCAGGCTCTGATGGTCCATGTGCATGTCGGCAAGAATATTCGCAACCGCGAGTGGGTGCGTGACGTACGCCTCGCCGCTACGGCGGCGTTGGCCGTCGTGGGCTTGTTCGGCGTAGAAATACGCTCGGCGGACCAGGTTGACCTGGTCCTTGCCGAGGTAGGTCGATAAGCGATCGGCGAGGGCGTCTATGCTCGGCATGATGTCTCCTGCCGTAAGCTTTTATCCCGCGCCGTGCTACGTCGACCAGGCATAGGCTTAGACGGCCTCGTTGGACTCGTCCTCGAATGCAGCAAAAAGCGGTTCATCTTCAACGATTTCGGCTTCGGCGATAGCTGCGTAGTCGATCAGGCCTTCAGCGATTTCGCGCAGGGCAACGACGGTAGGCTTGTCGTTTTCCCATGCTACTTTCGGCTCTTTGCCGCCGGTGGCCAGTTGACGGGCACGCTTGGTAGAGAGCATGACCAGCTCAAAG
>LNAP01004035.1_pt2 | contig 11851 bp, 12 predicted proteins | sample 602601 | NCBI WGS metagenome assembly LNAP01 (sample SAMN02440304, study PRJNA202911) | soil metagenome | biome: Subtropical and temperate rainforests or woodlands; isolation source: soil samples (1 kg each in a 20% v/v slurry with milli Q water) were... ... | reverse complement strand
CGGGTGGTTGTCGAGGTTCAGTTCGGCGTCGTAGTCGTCTTCGATCAACACCTGATCGTGCTCACGGATCTGCCGCAGCAGTTCGCCACGGCGCTCGCTACTCATGGCGATGCCGGTGGGTACTTGGTGGCCGGGGGTGACGTACAGGTATTCGCAGTCGTTCAGGCGCGAGTCGACCACCAGGCCTTCGCGGTCGATGTCTTGCAACTGAACCTGGGCGCCTTGCAGGTCGAAGATGCTCAGCGCATCGCGAAAGCCGGGGTTTTCTACGGCGACTTTTACGCCTTTGCCCATCAGCAAGGTGGCGAGCAAATACAGCGCGTTCTGCGAACCGAGGGTCACCAGAATTTCATCGGCCCGCGCCCAGATGCCGCGTTTGGGCAGCACGCGGGTGCGCAGTTGTTCGACCAGCATTTCATCGTCACGGTCGAAGCGGTCGCGCATCCAGCCTTGGTCGCGTTCGCTGCGCAGAGTGTTGCGCGAGACTTCGCGCCAACGTTCCAGCGGGAACAGGTCGCGAATCGGCTGGCCATACACAAACGGATAGGTAAACCCTGGCCAATTGCTCGGGCGCAGCACGCCATGCTTCAGGCTGGGCTGCATCTTGAAGCGCGCAGCCCAATTCGGTGCACGTTCACCGATGCCGTCGTCGCTGTGTTCCGGTTGGCGCTGCGGCGTCATACGCAGCACGCAGTCGTCGAATTCGGCGCCGCAGTAGTCCGGGTGCAGGTAATAACCGCTGCGCGGACGGCTGACCAGGTAGCCATTGTCGAGCAGGCTTTCGTACACCAAGGCCACGGTGTTACGGGAAATCGACAGCTGTTGCGACAGCTTGCGGCACGACGGCAACGGCTCATCGGCGGGGAAACCACCGCCCAGAATGGTCGACACCAACGACTCGCGCAGTTGCTCCTGAAGGCCGCGCTGGTGGTCGAAATCCAGATGAAATAAGTGATCGATCATGGCCTGTTTACTCGCTTGCCGATCGGTGAGCTTTGCAAGGAGCGCGCCATGGTTTTCGCCCACTCGACTGGCCAGTCGAATGGCCAAAACTGCACCTATCCCTAGGGCCAGATGCCTCTCTATGGTGGTTTCCAGCCAGCACACAAGGCCCCCTCATGAAGCGGCCTATGACAACTGGAGCAGCAAAGATGAAGCACACGAACAACGGTTCGCTGGCCCTCAAATCGCTTGGCCTGTTGCGCAAGCTGACCCTCGCCAGCCTGGTACTGGTCGCCCCTTTCGCTCACGCAGACCTTGATGAAGTGAAGAGCAAAGGCGTGCTCACCGTGGCCACTGAAGACGACTACGCGCCGTTCAACTATATCGTTGACGGTAAGCCCGAAGGCTTTCACAAGGAACTGTTGGAAGACCTGATGGCCTACGCCAAGGAACAGAAAATCGACGTTAAGCAGGACATCCTGCCGTGGACCGGTCTGCTCGCGTCGGTGTCGTCCGGCCAATACGATGTGGCCTTCACCGGCGCGCTGGTGACCGACGAGCGCTTGCGCGTATTTAACTTCACCCCACCGTTTGCAAGCGCTCAGCACTATTACGTCAAGCGTGCCAACGACAAGAGCCTTAGCGATATCGCCAGCCTGTGCGGCAAAACCGTTGGCGTACAAGCCGGTAGCGCCCTGCTGGCACGCCTGCCCGAACTAGAAAAAGGCTGCGAGATGGGCAAGGTGGTCGAGTACCAATCCTACCCAGAGGTGTATGCCGACCTGGCCAACGGCCGCTTGGACTACGCCGTCAACGCCCTGATCTCGGTGAACGATTTAATCAAAACCCGTGGTGACACCTTTGCCAAAGGTATCGCCGTGTCCGGCCCAGGTTTCGCTGCCTGGCCAATGCCGAAAAGCAGCCCAGAGCTGTTGAAATTCCTCACCGGCTTTATGGACAAAGTACGCGCCAACGGCCGCTTGGCGGCGCTGCAAACCAAGTGGTTTGGCGAGGCCTTCCCGGATATGCCGAAAGAGCCCATCACCAACGTTGAGCAGTTCCACAAACTGGCCGGTATGTAAGCCGCTACACCGTCGTCCCCGCGCAGGCGGGGACCCCTTGGGCTGGCGTTGCAGAATTGTCCGTCGAGCACCGTTCTTCTAGCAGACTCTGGATTCCCGCCTGCGCGGGAATGACGGTGGGTTGGTGGGCCTTTTACTGAGGACTATCAACCTGGCCCCCGCTTTGCTTCTGCTTTATCCAAGCCTTTCGGGTCGCATCGACCTGGCTCGCCTTACCCCCGTTTTTGATTAGGAGCCGAGGCATGACCGGTCAAGCCTGGTTGTTATTGTTGGAAGGCGCCTGGACCACCTTGTGGCTCTGCGGTATCGCCATTTCCCTGGGTGTTGTGCTCGGACTGGGCGTCGCCCTGCTGCGCATGGCCAAGATCCCTTTTGTGGAACAACTGTTGGTGCTCTACGTCAGCCTGGCACGCGCCACGCCGCTGGTGACCTTTGTGCTGTTCCTGTTTCTATCGGCGCCGATGTTTGGCATCAACATGAACCGCAATACCGCCGCCATCGTCGCCATGACGCTGAATACCGCGGCCTTTAATGCCGAGGTCTGGCGGGCGGCGTTTATGAGCTTCTCTCGCGACCAGAAGGAAGCCGCGCTCGCCTGCGGCATGACCGGCGCGGTGTTCTTCCGGCGCATCATGCTGCCGCAGATGATCACCGGCAGCCTGCCCGGCCTGGTCAACGAGATGTCGTTTTTGATCAAGGGCAGCCCGGCCATTGCGGTGATCGGCATCGTTGATCTGACCCGCGTCACCAACCGGATTTCCGCCGTCACCTACGAACCGCTGCCACCGATTCTGTGCGCTGCCTTGCTGTATATGCTGATCATCAGCGTGCTGCTCAAGCTGCAAGCGATGGCCGAGAAGAAAGCCAACCGACTGGCCATGTAAGGGGCGCACGTAATGACTGAATGGACAATTTTATGGGAGGCCCGCGACACCTTCGTCAGCGGCCTCGTCGGCACCCTGGTGCTGTTTGTGTTGTCGACCGTCTGCGCCTTTGTGTTGGGTGGCCTGGCGGTGTATCGGCTGGAAGAAGGTGACCGCATTTCCTGGACGATTCGCGCGCTGATGAACCTGATGCGCACCCTGCCGTTTTTGATTTTGGCCTACCTGCTGTACTACGGCCTGCCGCAACTGGGCGTGCGCCTGGACGCCTGGAGCGCCGGTTTTGTCAGCCTGATCATCTACCACGCGGCCTACTTCGCCGAGATCTTGCGCGGCGCGCGTTTGGTCTTGCCCGAGGGTTATGTAGAAGCGGCCAAGGCCCATGGCTTTACCCCGGGGCGCTTGTTCTGGCGGATTATCCTGCCGCAGCTGGTGATCAAAACCCGACCGCTGCTGGGCAACCAACTGATCATCGCCATGAAAGACACCGCCTTCCTGACCATCATCACCGTGCAGGAACTGACCGCTGCCGCCAACTCGGCGCAGTCCACCTATTTCATTCCCACCCAAGCCTTTGTGCTGGTCATCGGCCTGTATTGGCTGATCAGCATCTGCCTGGAACTGGCACTCAAATGGGCCGGCCGCTTTGGCGCCAAACGAGGTTTTGATTATGTCTAACGCCGTGGAAAACACTGCCGTACCGGCGGTGAGCATCAAGCGTATGTCGAAAAGCTTTGGCGATATCGAGGTGTTGCGCGATATCGACCTGGAAGTAAAAAAGGGTGAAGTGGTCAGCGTGCTCGGCTCTTCGGGCTCGGGCAAATCGACCATGCTGCGCTGCATCAACTGGCTGGAAGTACCTGATCGCGGCAGCATTCATATTGCCGGTCAGCGCATCGGCGTTAACGAAGCCGCCGGGCGCAAAATGACCAACAAGGAACTGGCCACCCTGCGCGCCAAGACCGGCATGGTGTTCCAGGGGTTTAACCTGTGGCCGCACCTGACTGTGATCCAAAACGTCATGGAAGCACCCATCTATGTAAAAGGCATGGCCAAAGACCAAGCCCGCGCCATCGCCGAACAACTGTTGGAAAAAGTCGGCCTGGCCGACCGTAAAGACGCCTATCCCTTTACCCTGTCCGGCGGGCAAAAACAGCGCGTGGCCATCGCCCGTGCGCTGGCCATGAGCCCGGAAGTGATATTGTTCGACGAACCCACTTCAGCACTGGACCCCGAGCGGGTTGGCGAGGTGTTGACGGTTATGAAGAACTTATCCAGCGAGGGCTACACCATGATCGTGGTGACCCACGAAATGGAATTTGCCCGCGCGGTGTCCGACCAAGTGGTGTTTCTCGACAAGGGGCTGATCATCGAAAAATCAGCACCGGATAAATTCTTCAGCAACCCGGACACCGACCGGGTACGCAAATTTCTTGAGCTGTCCCACTGACAGCTCCATCAAGTGGCAATAAATACGAGGTTGAACATGAACAAGGTGGTTTTCATCACGGGTGCAACATCGGGTTTTGGCCGGGCTACTGCGCGGCGTTTCGCCGAAGCGGGCTGGTCCCTGGTGCTCAGCGGGCGTCGTGAAGAACGCTTGGTAGAACTGAAAAAAGAACTGGCCTCCAAGGTGCCCGTGCATATCGCCACCTTGGATGTGCGCGACTCCGTTGCCGTGCAGAAGATGGTGGACGAGTTGCCCGAAGGCTTTCGCAACATCCGCAGCCTGATCAACAACGCAGGCCTGGCCCTGGCCCCGGAACCGGCGCAAAAGGTGGCCCTGGAAGATTGGCACACCATGATCGACACCAATATCACCGGCCTGGTTAACGTCACCCACGCGGTACTGCCCAAGCTGTTGGAAACCGGTGCCGGCGCGAGCATCGTTAATATCGGTTCGGTGGCTGGTGAATGGCCGTATCCAGGCGGCCATGTGTATGGCGCGAGCAAGGCGTTCGTTAAGCAGTTCAGCTACAACTTGCGCTGCGACCTGATTGCCACCGGCGTGCGGGTAACCGATATCGCCCCAGGCATGGCCGAAACCGAATTCACCCTGGTGCGCACCAAGGGCAATCAGGCCGCTTCCGACGCCATGTACGGCACCACTACGCCGCTAAGCGCTGAAGATATCGCCGAGCAGATTTACTACGTGGCAAGCCTGCCCGATCACATCAACATCAACCGCCTGGAAATCATGCCGAGCCGCCAGGCCTGGTCGGCGTTTGCGGTGGATCGGGATAAGTAATCGCAGCAACTCCGACCATAAGGGCCAGCTTGCTGGCCCTTATGGATAGTCGCGGGCAGCAGCTTCGATAAAAGCTTGGATAATTGGCGGCACGTTCCCGGCCAACGCTGCGCGTTCGGGTTGAAACAAGGTGCCGACAAAAAACGGATGCCCGTCCAGTTCAAAGCCGCGCGCATCGCGCTCCTCGTCCCAGGCGGTAATGCGCAATGGTCCAGCGCCCAACGCCTTGGCAAATTCAGGGTTAAGGCCGTAGCGGCAGTGGTAAGCCTCGGTGATGTGCCGTTGGCCATAGGCCTCGGCCAGTGTTGAGTCGAGCGCCAGTTCGATATCTCCACTGACTTCCACCAGTCCACAACTCAATGGCGAGATCACCAGGCGTTTGCCGTCGGGGTGGGTTTCGGCGTGTTCGGCGTCGGCCCAACCGAGGACGTTGCGGGCGTATTCGAGCAGGGCATGTTGAAAGCCACCGCAGCTGCCAAAGAACGGTACTTGCTGTTCGCGGGCATACCGAATGGCGAACAGCGCGCCGTCCATGTCGCGGTACGGGGTGGCGGGCACCGCCCAGAAGCCGTGGTATTCGGCGAGGTGTTTGTGGCCGTTGAGGCTTTCAGTGGCCAGCCATTGCGGCTGTACGCAAACGCCAACGGCCGCGCCAGCCAGGGCTAGCGCGTTGGGAATGGCTTGGTGGGCGATAACGTCGGCGTTGTAGTCGCCGATCAGGCCGATATGCAGGGTGGACATTGCGGGCTCCTGGGTCGGTTGGGTGGCGCGTAGCCAACCCAACCTACGCCGTTTTTACTGCCCCGGCCACACACGCATCACGCGGTAAGGCGGCTTGCCGCTGTCCTCGCCACCGCTAAAGGCCGGCGTTTTGTATAGCTGATTTACCGAGATATACAGCCAGCCGTTGTCACTTTGGTGCACGCTGTCAGGCCAGTCGAGGCGCGGGTCGCGCACCAGGGTATGGAGCGTGCCGTCGGTGTTTAGTAAGTCGATAGCACCGTCGTTAACGTTGGTAAAAAAGTGTCGGCCTTGGGCATCGGTGGCGGCGCCATCAGAAACCGGTTTTGGCCCGACGCGTTTAATCGCGGCGCCAATCTGCTCATCGCTCGCTCCGCTCTGCAGCAGTTTGGTCGGCAGCGAGTACCAGGTTTTGCCGTTCATGGCGCCGAAGTACAAGGTGCTTCGGTCGGCGGACAAACTCAGCGGGTTAACCGCCACGCTGGCCGGCTTGCCTTGGAATTGGATGGGTTTGCCGCCGATAACCATGGTCGCGTCCGGTTCGGCTTGCAGCGCCGCGTGCCCGCCAAAACGTCGGGCTCTACCGCTGGCGATTTCCACGGCGATCAAGCCGGGGTTAGCGATATCGGCCAGGTAAATCCAGCCGGCTTTATCGTCCACCGCCAGGTCTTGCACAAAGCTGCCTTTGGGCGCGATGTCTTGCGGCAGTTCGATGCGATACAGCTCGCGGCCGCTGGCGATATCGAACCCCCAAATGCGCGTTTTACCCAAGTTCAGGCCCATATCGGCAATCCACAGGCGCTGTTTACCGTCGACGGCGATACCCAGCGGGCTGTCGATTTGACCGTCGTTGGCCGCGGAGCTACCGCGTTGCAGGGCGGCGTTGGGCCAGGCGTTGTAGTGGGTGCGATCGGTGATTTCGATCAGTTGCGCGGTGTCCGGTGCGCCCAGCGGATGCACCGTAGCAAACAGGCGATTGTGCGGCGCTGGGGCGACGTTGCCGGGGCGCAGGGGCAGTTCGGCGACCACTTCCAAGTCGCCGATTTTAGGCGCGGCGAAGGCGCTGTTAACAACGCTGATGCTCAAGGCCAGCAAGGCGGCGCTGGCGCCGTTACGCAAGAGGGACTTCATGGCGGGGCTTCCTGTACAACCAAAGAGGAGGTCGCAGCTTGAAGCCCGCACCACACGCAAAGAAGGTGGCTGGCGTTGAACGTCTTTCAAGCCAACCGAGTAAGTCGCAGGCGCGATGCGCGCTTAGAGCACGTAAAAGAGAATGGCGACAAAGTGCAGCAAGCTCCCCGCCATCACAAACAAATGCCAGATGCCATGCCAGTGGCGAAAGCGGCTGTCGTTGGCGAAGAAGATGATGCCGACGGTGTACAGCACACCGCCTGCGGCCAGCCATTTAAAGCCGGTCATGCCTAAGGTTGCGATCAGCGGTTTGACCGCTATCAGCACAATCCAGCCCATCACCGCATAGATGATCAACGACAGCACCCGCGCCTCTGAGCGCGGTTTGATTTCTTGCAGCATGCCGATCACGCCCAAGCCCCAGACGATGCCAAACAAGGTCCAGCCCCAGGCGCCGCGCAAGGTGATCAAACAGAACGGCGTGTAGCTGCCCGCGATCAGCAGGTAAATGGACAGGTGATCGAGCTTTTGCAGGAGCTTTTTCCGTGGCCCGCTGACGCTGTGGTAGACCGTGGAAATGCTGTAGAGCAGCACCAAGGTGACGCCGTAAATGGCCACGCTGACGATTTTCCAGGGGTCGCCGGTAACGCTTGCCAACACCAGTAACCAGACCGCGCCGATGGCAGCCAGAACGGCACCGACCAGGTGGGTCCAGGCGTTGAATTTTTCTCCGTGGTACATGCTTGGCCTTATCTCGCGCCGCTTAATACGCGCTGCGCACTGTGGTGAAGAATGCCGTGACGCCGCGCCAGCGCCGCCCGGTCGTTGCTGTAGCCGCCGCCGATAACGCCCATAACCGCAATGTCGCGGCCCAGGCAGTGGCGAATAACGCCCTCATCGCGCCGGGCCAGACCTTGGTCGGTCAGTTGCAGGTAACCGAGGGCGTCGTCTTTGTGCACATCCACACCTGCGTCATACAGCACCAGGTCGGGCTGATACAGCGGCAGTAAATAGTTAAGGGCGTCGTCCACCACCTTCAAGTAGGCGTCGTCGTCCATGCCCATGGGCAGGGGAATATCCCAGTCACTCTGGGCCTTGCGCGCGGGAAAGTTTTTTTCGCAGTGCAGCGATACGGTGATCGCCTCCGGGGTGTCGGCAAGAATGCGTGCGGTGCCGTCGCCTTGGTGCACGTCGCAATCGAAGATCAGCACGCGGCTAACCTTGCCGGCCGCCAGCAGGTAACGGCTGATAATTGCCAGGTCATTGAAAATGCAAAAGCCGGCCGCGTGGTCGTAATGGGCGTGGTGCGTGCCACCGGCCAGGTGACAGGCCACCCCATGTTGCAGCGCCAGTTCGGCGGTCAGCATGGAGCCGCCCACCGCGCGCACGGTGCGCCGCGCCAGCGCCTCGCTCCAAGGCAGGCCGAGGCGGCGTTGTTCGTCATGGCTGAGGTTGCCGCTGAGAAAGCGCTCGATATAGCTAGGCTCATGGGCCAGGGCGAGAATCTCGGCCGGGCAGATGTCCGGGCGGATAAGTTCGGCGTCGGTGGTCAGGCCACTGTCCACCAGGTGCTCGCGCAACAGGCGGAATTTTTCCATTGGAAAACGGTGGTTGGCCGGAAACGGCGGGCTGTAGTCGTCGTGATAGACCAGGGGCAGACGCATACACTCAACCAGGCAAAAGAGGCCGCCAGTATCCTCGCCAGGCTGGCCGACCTCAAGCCAAGCGCCTACAGGGAGCCGTTATGAGTGAACCGATTGAACTGCACACCGAGCGTGTACTGCTGCGTACCTGGCGTAGTGAAGATCTGACGCCCCTCGCCGCGATGGTCGCCGACCCTGAGGTAATGCGTTATTTCCCCGCCACGCAAAGCACAGCCGAAGCCGCCGAACTAATGGAGCGGGTGCGCGCCCATTTCGCCGAACACGGTTTTGGCCTGTGGGCGCTGGAGCGTAAAGATAACGGCGCCTTTATTGGTTTTACCGGTCTGGGCGTGGTCGGTTTCAACGCGCCGTTCTGCAACCCCGCTGTGCCAACCATTGAGATTGGCTGGCGCCTGGCGCGCGATGCCTGGGGCTTAGGTTTTGCCAGCGAGGCCGCGCGCGCCGCATTGGCGTACGCCTTTGAGCATTTACAGCTTCCCGAGGTGGTGGCCTTTACCGTGCCGGCTAATCAACCCTCACGGGCGGTGATGGAGCGCATCGGTATGCGTCGTGACTCGGCCGCTGACTTTGAGCATCCCAACCTGCCCGAAGGTCATCCACTGCGTGCCCATGTGCTCTATCGCCTGACGCGCGAGCAGTGGTTGGCGTAATAGCCACTGACGTTGGACTGATGGCCTCAGGCTTTTTAGCGCGCAACGCCGACAGCGGCCGGCAAAGCCTTTACCATTCCACCCGCCTGACTAAATGCGTGATGAGGAAATAACCGATGAGCCAAGTACTTGATGATCTGGTGGCCTTGCTAAGCCTGGAACAGATCGAGGAAAACATGTTCCGTGGCGTCAGCCAGGACCTTGGTTTCCGCCAGCTCTACGGTGGCCAGGTCTTGGGCCAATGCGTATCGGCGGCCAGTCAAACGGTAGACGCCGAGCGCCATGTGCATTCGCTGCACGGTTATTTTCTGCGCCCGGGTGATGCCAGTTTGCCGGTGGTGTATCTGGTTGACCGCGTTCGCGATGGCGGCAGTTTTAGCACTCGGCGGGTGACGGCGGTGCAGAAAGGCGCGCCGATCTTTACCTGCAGTGCCTCGTTTCAAACCGATGAAGAAGGTCTTAGCCACCAACTGCAGATGCCCGATGTGCCGGGCCCGGAAAACCTTAAATCGGAAACCGAACTGGCCCTCGATGCGGCCGCGTTTATTCCCGCGCGCATGCTCGAGCGCGCCACCAGCGCCAAGCCTATCGAGATTCGCCCGGTAACCAGCGGCAACCCGTATGAACCGGTGGTGCGTGAGCCGGTGAAGTACGTGTGGTTCCGCGCCGACGGCACCTTGCCGGATGAGCGCCAGTTGCACAAATACCTGCTCGGTTACGCCTCGGACTTCAACCTGCTGACCACCTCGATGCTGCCCCATGGCGTGTCGGTGTTTCAGAAGTTTATGCAGGTGGCCAGCCTCGACCATTCGCTGTGGTTCCATGCCGATCTGCGCATGGATGATTGGTTGCTGTATGCCATGGACAGCCCGTGGTCGGGCAATGGCCGCGGCTTTGCCCGCGGCAGCATTTTTAATCGCAGTGGGCAGTTGGTGGCTTCAGTGGCGCAGGAAGGCCTGACGCGCGTAAGGGAAGATTGGCGTTAACCATGGCCAGGGTTAGGGGGAAGTTCAATTCCCCCTATTGCCCTATTACTCAGGAAAAATTCGCTTTTCGAACTATTGCGCTGCCCTCCAAAGTTCCTCGTTTAAAAATTAATTTGAAATTTAGATTATCGCGATTCGCTATATAAATACGTGGTGCTTAAACACGGCCAAGGACAACTTTTTTCAATAAAAGCCCGATAACACAACTGCTTATCTGACGTGGCTATTTGCCGTTATTTTCCCTCTATAGCCCGCGAAACTAGCCACTTCGCCTGGTTCTTGTTGGTCTCCTCGCGCTGAATATCTTGTAAGTCATTGGCTATATATTTCTATAACTATGGCTTACAGAACTAACCGGGCAGTTAACAGAACAATGACTTGCGCCCTATGCGCGCTAGCGCACAAACCGCGGGCGTAATCATTGACGCCATAAAGTTGTTTTGAAAGCGGCCGAATTTCTACTACGTTGCAATTAAGCGTGAATACACGACTAATTTCGTAGGAGTTACCTGAAATGAAACGCCGTTTTCTGCTGCTCCCTGCTTTGCTGGTAGTTCCCTATTCCTTGACGGTTGAGGCGGCGGGCACGGTTCAGGGTCAACTGGGCATCCAGATCATCATTGGCGCCGGCTGCACCGTGAATAACGGCACCAGCAACGCCACTACCAACAACTTCGGTAGCATCACCTTCGGCTCCTACCCAAGCCTGGCTAAGTCGGTGGGCGCCTCGGCCGGCAGCTCGTTTGGTATCGAGTGCGCCAACGCCACCAACTACAACGTGGCACTCAATTCCGGTTTGAACAGCACCGGCACCCAGCGGCGCATGGCCAGCGGCGGCAACTACGTGCTTTACAACCTCTATCAGGACGCTGCCCGCTCGACCTTGTGGGGCAACGGCACCAACGGCGGCACGGTGTTGGCCGGCACCGGCAATGGCGCTAACCAAGACATCGTGGTCTACGGCCGCGTACCTAACCAAACCACTCCAGCCACTGGCACCTACACCGACACCGTGCAAGTGACCATCACCTGGTAATAGCTCCACCTGGCGCGCCACCCGCTGCCTGTTGTTGATCACGAGGGCTTTGTCACCAACGCGACACGGATGTACCTCTCTACTGCCAGGAATAGCCATGCGTTGCCTACGCGATACCCGATGGATGTGGCTGCCGTTAAGCCTGCTCATTTGCAGCCCAACCCCACTATTTGCTGTGAGCAAGTCCGCGACGATTGGCTTGAGCGCGGAAGTGCTGCCAGCGTGCAGTGCAGGCAGCACGGTGCCGGCCACTCTGGGCCAATTTGGCACGCTGAATTTCGGTACGTATTTCTCGCTTAACACGCTGGTGTCGGCCAGTAGCGCAGTCGGTAATGGCTCGTTACGGGTTAATTGCCTGCTCAATACGCCCTACCGCGTGCTGCTCAGCGCTGGTGGCAGCGGCAACGTTGCGGCGCGGCGTATGACCGGCCCGGCCGCCGCGCAGATCAGCTACAACCTTTACACCTCGGCCGCTTATACAACGGTGTGG
>LNAP01023002.1_pt1 | contig 11852 bp, 11 predicted proteins | sample 602601 | NCBI WGS metagenome assembly LNAP01 (sample SAMN02440304, study PRJNA202911) | soil metagenome | biome: Subtropical and temperate rainforests or woodlands; isolation source: soil samples (1 kg each in a 20% v/v slurry with milli Q water) were... ... | reverse complement strand
CACCGTCCCATCAGACGCAGCTAAAACAGGCTGTCCCAAATCTCCGGCGATATCAATTCCTTTATTCAAACTACCGTTTGAAGAGAATTTTCCAATCAGAATGCCATTAGATGGCCATCCCCAGCCGGTCGGGGCTGGCCCGGGAGGTGGCAAAGGAGCAGGGGCTGGCTTGCTCGCGACGGACGGTACAACCGTCGTTGTGCTGGTGGTCGTACCGTTTGCCGAACGACGGATGACCGTGGTTTTACTCGACGACGAAGGTGTTGAACTGGACGAACTGACCACCGCCGTCGACGTTGAATCGGTACGGCCATCAAAGCGAATCGTCTGACCCGGACGGATGGTGTAAGGCGCAGGAATGTTGTTGCGTGCCGCCAGGGCCTTGTAGTCCCAGCCATAACGGAAGGCGATGGAGAACAGGGTGTCCTTGGGCCGAACAATGTATTGTCCGGTGGTCACGGCTGGACGCTGAGCCGCGGCATTGTTACGGTCCACGACACGAACATCGCTGGACTTGTTGCTGGAACAACCGACCAGCAAGGTGCTCAAGACAAGGCCAGTCACCAGGCGCTGAAAGCTCGTTTTACTCATACGCTGCGCAATGACTGTGAGACTCACCCGCCGCTCCCTCTGTGGTGGCTGAAAATGTGAAATGCCGGAGTCCGGCATGAACTGTCGCAAGTATAACGGGCCGTGCACGCTTTACCTTTAATGTGGCGAATCGGTACCGCGCACACGTTTGCTGCCTGATGATGAATCCCGTTTAACGCAACGATGCCGCTGTAAGACAAAGGCAATCGAAGAGAATTCAGCGTGCCGAAACAAATGCTCAGGCCAGTGGCCCATTGAGCAATGGCACGAAGCGCACAGCCCCCAGGACATGCCTGGAAAAACCTTGTTCCTCGCGGATGATCAGCATCAATTGCTGGACTTCGCCAGCCCCGACCGGGATCACCATTCGGCCTCCCGGTGCCAACTGGTCAAGCAATGCCTGAGGCACGTCGGTTGCCACTGCGGTGACGATAATCCCGTTGTATGGCGCCAGTGCCGGCCAGCCCTCCCAGCCATCGCCCCAGCGGAACACCACGTTGCGCAGGTTCAGTTCGACCAGTCGTTCCTTTGCCCGATCCTGCAGAACCTTGATGCGCTCGACCGAGAACACACGCTCGACCAGTTGCGACAGCACCGCCGTCTGATAGCCCGACCCGGTGCCGATCTCCAGCACCTTGTCGAGTGGTCCGGCCTCCAGCAGCAGCTCGCTCATGCGCGCCACCATATAAGGCTGGGAGATGGTCTGGTTGTTGCCAATCGGCAGCGCGGTGTCTTCATAGGCACGGTGCGCCAGCGCTTCGTCGACGAACAGGTGGCGCGGGGTCCGGCGAATGACCTCCAGTACCCTGGCGTTGGAGATGCCTTCTTCGTACAGGCGCTGGATCAGCCGCTCCCGGGTTCGCTGGGAGGTCATGCCGATGCCGCGACGCAGCATATCGTCTTGTTCGCGACCCATCAGCGCAGCCCCTCCAGCCAGCCGTCCAGACTTCTGAAGGCATCATTGAAGGTGCGATCCAGTTGCAGCGGCGTGATCGAAACATAACCCTGCATCACTGCATGGAAATCGGTACCCGGGCCGCCATCTTCGGCATCCCCGGCTGCCGCGATCCAGTAACCGGACTTGCCCCGCGGATCCACCACTTTTATCGGTGCCGCGGCCCGGGCGCGATGGCCCAGGCGGGTGAGCTGGATACCGCGGATACGGTCCAACGGCAAATTGGGAATATTCACGTTCAGTACCGTACGCGGTGGCAGATCCAGGTCAGCATGGGCTTCAACCAGTTTGCGCGCGAAATGGGCAGCTGTGGGAAGGTTCTCTATCTGGCGTGAGACCAGCGAAAAGGCAAACGAAGGGTGACTCAGGAAACGCCCCTCGAGGGCCGCCGCCACCGTGCCGGAATACAGGACATCGTCCCCCAGGTTCGCACCCAGGTTTATTCCGGAAACCACCATGTCCGCTTCGCGCTCAAGCAGGCCGTTAAGGCCCAGGTGCACACAATCGGTTGGCGTGCCGTTGAGGCTGATAAAGCCGTTGGCCAGGGTTTGCGGATGCAACGGACGGTCAAGCGTCAGCGAACTGCTGGCGCCGCTCTTGTCCTGGTCCGGGGCGATAACCACGCACTCGGTGTAATCCGCCAGCGCAGCATAAAGCGCGGCGAGACCGGGTGCTGCTACCCCATCGTCGTTAGAAATCAGAATACGCATGGGCTGTCCGTCTGCCCCACCGGCACCAGATCAACAAGCTCGCGCACCAACATCCGGCCGGCAGGACGAATTCCAGTTGCAGAATGTCAGGCTCGGGATAATGCCACGTCAACCCGCCAATGGGCAGCCGCAGGATGCGACGTTCGTGGTTCATACCGGCGTTAATCAACCAATCGCGAAGGTCCGCTTCGCGCGCGGCGATTGCCTGCTCCAGTTCATGGACAGCGCCCGTGGCCGGCGAGTCACCTTCGCCCCACTGCGGACCTGTCGGGTGCAGATCAAGAATCGCCAGACGCGGGTCGCTGCACTCGGCCTCACCCGCCGGAAAGAAGCTGCGGCTATCGGTGAACGCGAGCAGATCGCCCACCTGGGCACGCTGCCAGGTGCCATCGGCAACTCGTGCGGCCAGCACCTGGTTGAACAGAAAACTGCGGGCGGTCGAGAGCAGACGCGAGCGCACATTGCGCTGCTCCGGCAAGGCCTTGCGCGCGGCCCAGGCGCGAGCATCGACGACGTTGCCGCCGTCATGGCCGAAACGCTGGGCGCCGAAATAATTGGGGATGCCTTGTTTGGCGATCAGTTGCAGACGCTCTTCAAGCGCAGCCTTGTCGCCAGCGAATTGCGTAAGGCGCAACGTAAAACCGTTGGCCGAGTGGGCACCGCGTTGCAGTTTGCGCTTGTGGCGGGCGGTCTTGAGGATCTTCAGCGTCTCGTTTTCCGCAGCCGACAGATCAGGGTCAGCCTTGCCCGGCAACTGCACGCTGAACCACTGGCGAGTCAACGCCTGACGGTCCTTGAGCCCGGCATAACTGACGGTGCGCAATGGCACGCCGGCAGCCTTGGCAATCCGTCGTGCCGCTTCTTCAGTATTCAGACCACGCTTTTCCACCCAGATCCAAAGGTGTTCGCCTTCGCCGCTGAGGGGAATGTCGAGGACTTCGTCGACCTGGAAATCTTCGGCGATCGCTTTCAGGACCGCCGCGCCGAGAGTCTCACCGTAAGCCCGCGGGCCGAGCAATTGCAGTTCGTTCATGCGCGCAGCAACAAGGCAACGGAGTGCACGGCAATGCCTTCTTCGCGACCGACAAAGCCGAGCTTTTCGGTGGTGGTAGCTTTAACGTTCACTTGATCCAACTCTACTTGAAGATCCGCGGCAATCAGCGCACGCATCGATTCGATATGCGGGGCCATTTTCGGCGCCTGGGCGACGATGGTGTTATCAACGTTGCCGACTTTCCAACCTTTGGCATGGACCAGTGCGACGACGTGACGCAACAGCGCACGGCTGTCGGCGCCCTTGAATTGTGGGTCGGTATCCGGGAAATGCTTGCCGATGTCGCCCAGCGCCGCAGCGCCGAGCAAGGCATCGCTCAAGGCGTGCAAGAGGACGTCACCGTCGGAGTGGGCGAGCAGCCCGAAGCTGTGTGCAATGCGCACTGAAATCGCCTTCAGCGAAACGGTGCACATCATAGCCGTGGCCAATACGCATAAAAAAACGCCCCGATTTTTGTCAGGGCGTGATTCTACCTGCATTAGCCAACCAGAGCATGCGCGTGATGCCGCAAGTGCTCATCGATGAAACTGGCAATGAAGAAATAGCTGTGGTCATAGCCCGGTTGCAGACGCAACGTCAGCGGGTGACCGGCCAGTTTGGCTGCCTGCTGCAAGGCTTCCGGCTTGAGCTGGTTGGCGAGGAAGTCGTCGCGATCACCCTGGTCGACCAACAGCGGCAGCTTTTCATCGGCCTCGGCAATCAACGCGCAGGCATCCCATTCGCGCCATTTCGAACGGTCCTCTCCCAGATAGCGGGAAAAGGCTTTCTGCCCCCACGGGCAATCCATCGGGTTGTTGATTGGCGAGAACGCCGACACCGACAGATAGCGCCTCGGATTGCGCAAGGCGCAGACCAGCGCACCATGGCCGCCCATGGAGTGACCACTGATGCCACGCTTGTCCGACGCCGGGAAATGGGCTTCGACCAATGTCGGCAATTCCTGCACGACATAGTCATGCATCCGATAGTGCCGCGACCACGGCTCCTGAGTGGCATTCAGGTAAAATCCGGCGCCGAGGCCAAAGTCCCAGGCGCCATCCGGATCGCCCGGCACTTCGGGACCGCGTGGGCTGGTATCCGGTGCGACGATGATCAGCCCAAGCTCGGCGGCCATGCGCATGGCACCGGCCTTCTGCATGAAGTTCTCGTCGGTGCAGGTCAGGCCAGACAACCAGTACAACACCGGCAGCTTGCCGCCCTGCTCCGCCTGCGGCGGCAGGTACACGGCAAATACCATGTCGCAGCCGAGCACTTCCGAGCGATGGCGATAGCGTTTGTGCCAGCCGCCGAAGCTTTTCTGGCAGGAGATGTTTTCCAGGCTCATGGCGGACGACGGAGCGAATGCTTTTCCCTTCGTGCATCAGGTCAAACGCCTTGTTGATATCTTCCAGGCCCATGGTGTGGGTGATGAAGGTATCCAGCGGAATCTCACCGGTCTCGGCCATTTCCACATAGCTCGGCAACTCGGTACGGCCGCGCACGCCGCCGAACGCCGAACCGCGCCAGACACGGCCGGTGACCAGCTGGAACGGACGGGTTGAAATTTCCTGGCCGGCACCGGCCACACCGATGATCACCGACTCGCCCCAACCCTTGTGGCAGCACTCAAGCGCAGCACGCATCAACTGCACGTTACCAATGCACTCGAAGGAAAAGTCGACGCCACCATCGGTCATGTCGACGATGACTTCCTGGATCGGACGATCGAAATCTTTCGGGTTCACGCAATCGGTTGCACCCAGCTGCTTGGCGATCTCGAATTTGGCCGGGTTGATGTCGATGGCGATGATGCGGGCAGCCTTGGCTTTTACGGCGCCGATAACAGCCGACAGACCGATGCCGCCAAGGCCGAAAATGGCCACGGTATCACCCGGCTTCACCTTGGCGGTGTTGAGCACTGCACCGATACCGGTAGTGACACCGCAGCCCAGCAGGCAGACTTTTTCCAGTGGTGCTTCCTTGGCGATTTTCGCAACGGAAATCTCCGGAAGCACGGTGTACTCGGAGAACGTGGAAGTGCCCATATAGTGGAAAATCGTTTCGCCCTTGTAGGAAAAACGCGAAGTACCGTCGGGCATCAAGCCTTTGCCTTGGGTCGCGCGAATCGCCTGGCAGAGGTTGGTTTTTCCCGACAGGCAGAATTTGCACTGACGGCACTCCGGGGTGTACAGCGGGATCACATGATCACCAACTGCAACAGAGGTCACGCCCTCACCGATTGCTTCCACGATCGCACCACCTTCATGGCCGAGGATCGACGGGAAGATGCCTTCCGGATCAGCGCCGGACAGTGTGTAGGCATCGGTATGGCAAACACCGGAGGCCACCACGCGCAGCAAGACTTCGCCGGCCTTGGGCATGGCGACATCGACTTCAACGATTTCGAGGGGCTTTTTGGCCTCGAAGGCAACGGCGGCGCGCGACTTGATCATGGTGATTCTCCAGTGAATTAAAACAAGACAAGGAGTGTAATACATGGCTCAACGATGAATAATCGATGCAAATGCAAAATATTATTGCCACACAGGGATAATCATTGATGTCCGAAAATCGCTGGGAAGGGATCGACGAGTTTGTCGCCGTTGCCGAATGCAACCAGTTCACCGCTGCCGCGCAACGCCTGGGGGTTTCTTCCTCCCATATCAGTCGACAAATCGTACGCCTCGAAGAGCGCCTGCAAACCCGCCTGCTCTACCGCAGCACCCGCCGGGTCACGCTGACCGAGGCCGGGCAAACCTTCCTGCAACATTGTCAGCGCTTGCAGGATGGCCGCGAAGAGGCGTTGCGCGCGGTGGGCGATTTGACCAGCGAACCCAAGGGCATGCTGCGCATGACCTGTGCCGTGGCCTATGGCGAACGGTTCATCGTGCCGCTGGTGACTCGCTTCATGGGCCTGTATCCGCAATTGCGTGTCGATATCGAATTGAGCAACCGCCAGCTTGATCTGGTGCATGAAGGCCTCGACCTGGCGATTCGCCTCGGGCGCTTGCAGGACTCACGGCTGGTCGCCACCCGCCTCGCGCCGCGACGCATGTTTCTCTGTGCCTCTCCGTCCTACCTTGAACGGTACGGTCGCCCACACAGTTTGTCGGAACTGAGCCGCCACAACTGCCTCATCGGCAGTTCGGATCTGTGGCAGCTGGAACAGAACGGGCGGGAATATTCGCAAAGGGTGCAGGGAAACTGGCGCTGCAACAGTGGGCAAGCGGTGTTGGACGCGGCGCTACAAGGCGTGGGGCTGTGTCAGTTGCCGGACTATTACGTGCTGGAGCATCTAAAGAGCGGTGCGCTGATTTCGCTGCTGGAGGCGCATCAACCACCGAACACAGCGGTTTGGGCGCTGTATCCGCAGCAGCGGCATCTGTCGCCGAAGGTGCGCAAGTTGGTGGATTATTTGAAGGAAGGGTTGGCGCAAAGGCCGGAATACCGAAACTGATGTCAATCAGTGACGATTGGCCCAACGCTGTCTCAACCATTCAAGGTCTTCTGGACGCGTGACCTTGAGGTTATCGGACCGCCCTTCGACCAGTCGCGGTGCCGAACCGGCCCACTCCATCGCCGAAGCTTCGTCGGTAATAACGGCATCTGCCACCAGGCTGTCAGCCAGAGCGCGATGCAAACATCTGCGGCGTGTAGGCCTGCCAGATCACACTGCGATCCACGGTTTCGACCACACGACCGTGCTTGTCGACCCGCTTGAGCGTATCCCGCGCCGGAACCGCCAGCAGCCCGCCGACAGGATCGTCAGCCAGTTCAGCCAGCAATTTGTCCAGATCGTCACGGCTGAGGTTCGGCCGTGCGGCATCGTGAACCAGTACCCAATCCTCATCATCAGCGCCCTGTGCATGCAAGTGCAGCAAGGCGTTGAGCACCGACCCGGAACGTTCGGCGCCGCCCTCGACCCGGGCAATACGCGGATCACTGGCACACGCCAGGTTCGGCCAATAAGGATCGTCCACAGCAACACTGACCACCAAACCTTTCAGGCATGGATGATCAAGGAAACAGCCAAGGCTGTGTTCGAGAATAGTGCGCCCGCCCAGTTGCAGATACTGCTTGGGACGGTCCGCGGCCATACGGGCACCGACGCCCGCGGCAGGAATCACGGCCCAGAAGGCCGGTAACGAATTAATCATTGGGCCAACTGGTAAAGGGTTTCACCGTCCTTGACCATACCCAACTCATGGCGAGCCCGCTCTTCGACGGTCTCCATGCCCTTTTTCAACTCACTGACCTCGGCATCCATCACCCGGTTGCGTTCCAGCAATGCCTGGTTCTCAGCCTGCTGATCCGCAATCTGCTGAGTCAACTCGGCCACTTGCGCCAGACTGCCATTTCCCACCCACAGGCGGTACTGCAGGCCAGCCAGCAACAAAAGCAGGATGAGGAACAACCAATTGGGACTGCGCATCGAATATCAGGTATCCAGTGAAAAAAGACAGCCATGCCAAACGTGAAGCTTCTGATAGCACGAAGCCTGGAAGAACCAGGCTTGTGCATATAAGGCATCAGATTAGTGGCAAAAACGTCGCTGTAGCGATTTTTCCGACACAATCCGGTGTCTTTTTATCGATTTCCGCTTAACCGCGGAACTCGCCGCGACCGTTGTACTTGGCCTTGCCGTTCAACTGCTCTTCGATACGCAGCAGTTGGTTGTACTTGGAAACGCGGTCGGAACGGCACAGGGAGCCGGTCTTGATCTGGCCAGCCGAGGTACCCACGGCCAGGTCGGCAATGGTCGAGTCTTCGGTTTCGCCGGAGCGATGCGAGATCACTGCAGTGTAACCGGCGGCCTTGGCCATCTGGATGGCTTCCAGGGGGTGCCGATCTGGTTGAACTTGATCAGGATCGAGTTGGCGATCTTCTTGTCGATGCCTTCTTTCAGGATCTTGGTGTTGGTCACGAACAGGTCGTCGCCTACCAGCTGAGTCTTCTCGCCGATCTTGTCGGTGAGGATCTTCCAGCCAGCCCAGTCGGACTCGTCCAGGCCATCTTCGATGGAGATGATCGGGTAACGCTCGGTCAGGCCTTTGAGGTAGTCAGCGAAACCTTCGGCGGTGAACACCTGGCCTTCGCCGGACAGGTTGTACTTGCCGTCTTCGTAGAACTCGCTGGCTGCGCAGTCCAGGGCCAGGGTCACATCGGTACCCAGCTTGTAACCGGCGTTGGCCACGGCTTCGGAGATCACTTTCAAAGCGTCTTCGTTGGAGGCCAGGTTCGGCGCGAAACCACCTTCGTCACCGACGGCAGTGCTCAGGCCACGGGCCTTCAGCACGGCTTTGAGGTGGTGGAAAATCTCTGTGCCCATGCGCAGACCTTCCGAGAAAGACTTGGCGCCAACCGGCTGAACCATGAATTCCTGGATGTCGACGTTGTTATCGGCGTGCTCGCCGCCGTTGATGATGTTCATCATCGGAACCGGCATCGAGTAGACACCCGGGGTGCCGTTCAGGTTGGCGATGTGAGCGTACAGCGGCAGGTCCTGGTCCTGTGCTGCTGCCTTGGCCGCGGCCAGGGAAACGGCGAGGATCGCGTTAGCGCCCAGGGAACCTTTGTTTTCAGTACCGTCGAGCTTGATCATTGCCAGATCGAGCGCTTTCTGGTCGCTTGGGTCCATGCCTTTCAACAGGTCACGGATCGGACCGTTGATGTTGGCAACGGCCTTCAGAACGCCCTTGCCCAGGTAACGGCTCTTGTCGCCATCGCGCAGCTCGAGCGCTTCACGCGAGCCAGTGGAAGCACCGGACGGCGCGCAGGCACTGCCGATGATGCCGTTGTCGAGAAGCACGTCCGCTTCCACGGTGGGATTGCCACGGGAGTCGAGAACTTCACGACCTTTGATGTCGACGATTTTAGCCATTGTTGTAAACACTCCAAAGTTGACGAAAACGACGCAGCTGTAGGAAATCTTTGATCGTCGGCAAGTGAGGTGCAGCGGGCAGTCTTGCAGACGACAAGGCTCAGGCCCGAGGGCCTGAGCGTTAAATCGTGCGGTACTTTACCGGAGAATTGAGGATTACGCGGTTTCTACCGTCGGAAAACTCTTCACCAGTTCGTCCAAAGCTTTGAGCTGGGCCAGGAATGGCTCCAGTTTGTCCAGGCGCAAGGCGCAAGGACCGTCACACTTGGCGTTGTCCGGATCCGGGTGGGCTTCCAGGAACAGGCCGGCCAGCGACTGGCTCATACCGGCTTTTGCCAGGTCGGTGACCTGGGCGCGACGACCGCCGGCGGAATCGGAGCGACCACCAGGCATTTGCAGCGCGTGGGTCACATCGAAGAACACCGGGTATTCGAACTGCTTCATGATGCCGAAGCCGAGCATGTCGACGACGAGGTTGTTGTAGCCGAAGCTCGAACCACGCTCGCAGAGGATCAACTGATCGTTACCCGCTTCCACGCACTTGTTCAGGATGTGCTTCATTTCCTGGGGGGCAAGGAACTGGGCTTTCTTGATGTTGATCACGGCGCCCGTTTTGGCCATCGCGACCACGAGGTCGGTCTGGCGCGACAGGAATGCCGGCAACTGGATGATGTCGCAGACTTCAGCGACGACCGCGGCCTGGTCAGGCTCGTGGACGTCGGTGATGATCGGCACGCCGAAGGCTTGCTTGATGTCCTGGAAGATGCGCATGCCTTCTTCCAGGCCAGGACCACGATAGGAGGTCACAGAAGACCGGTTGGCCTTGTCGAAACTGGCCTTGAACACGTAAGGGATACCGAGCTTTTCGGTGACCTTCACATACTCTTCGCAAACCTGCATGGCCATGTCACGGCTTTCCAGCACGTTCATGCCGCCGAACAGCACCATGGGTTTGTCGTTGGCAATCTCGATGTCGCCGACGCGGATGATCTTCTGTGCCATCGGGGTTACGCCTTCTTCTGGTGTTGAGCCAACGCGGCCTTGACGAAACCGCTGAACAGCGGGTGACCGTCGCGTGGCGTCGAGGTGAACTCAGGGTGGAACTGGCAAGCGACGAACCATGGGTGATCCGGAGCTTCAACCACTTCAACCAGTGCGCCATCACCGGAACGACCGGAGATTTTCAAACCGGCTTCCATGATTTGCGGCAGCAGGTTGTTGTTCACTTCATAGCGATGACGATGACGCTCGACAATCACGTCCTTGCCGTAGCAACCGTGAACCAGCGAACCCGGCTCCAGCAGGCAATCCTGCGCACCCAGTCGCATGGTGCCGCCCAGGTCGGAGGTTTCGGTACGGGTTTCGACGGCGCCGGTGGCATCTTCCCACTCGGTGATCAGGCCCACGACCGGGTGACCGCTTGCACGATCGAACTCGGTGGAGTTGGCGTCTTTCCAGCCCATCACGTTACGGGCGAACTCGATAACGGCCACTTGCATGCCCAGGCAGATACCCAGGTACGGAACCTTGTTTTCGCGAGCGTATTGAACGGCAGTGATCTTGCCTTCAACGCCACGCAGACCGAAGCCGCCCGGTACCAGGATGGCATCGACGCCTTCGAGCAGCGCGGTGCCCTGGTTCTCGATGTCTTCGGAATCGATGTAGCGCAGGTTGACCTTGGTACGGTTGCTGATGCCCGCGTGACTCATCGCTTCGATCAGCGACTTGTAGGCGTCCAGCAGCTCCATGTACTTGCCGACCATGGCAATGGTGACTTCGTGCTCAGGGTTGAGCTTGGCGTCGACCACGGCTTCCCACTCGGACAGATCGGCACCGCCGCATTGCAGGCCGAAACGCTCGACGACGAAATCGTCCAGGCCCTGGGAGTGCAGGATGCCCGGGATCTTGTAGATGGTATCGGCGTCTTCCAGCGCGATTACCGCACGTTCTTCGACATTGGTGAACTGCGCGATCTTGCGACGCGACGACACATCGATCGGGTGGTCGGAGCGGCAGACCAGCACATCTGGTTGCAGGCCGATGGAACGCAGTTCCTTCACCGAGTGCTGGGTCGGCTTGGTCTTGGTTTCGCCGGCAGTGGCGATGTACGGCACCAGTGTCAGGTGCATCAGCATCGCGCGCTTGGCGCCGACTTCGAAACGCAGTTGGCGGATCGCCTCGAGGAACGGTTGCGACTCGATGTCACCAACGGTGCCACCGATTTCGACCATTGCCACGTCAGCGTCGCCGGCACCCTTGATGATGCGGCGCTTGATTTCGTCGGTGATGTGCGGGATCACCTGGATGGTTGCACCCAGGTAGTCACCACGGCGCTCCTTGCGCAGGACGTGTTCGTAGACACGGCCCGTGGTGAAGTTGTTGTTCTGGGTCATGGTCGTGCGGATGAACCGCTCGTAGTGACCCAGGTCCAGGTCGGTCTCGGCGCCGTCGTGAGTGACGAACACTTCACCGTGCTGGAACGGGCTCATCGTGCCCGGGTCGACGTTGATGTACGGGTCCAGCTTCAGCATGGTGACCTTAAGTCCCCGCGCCTCCAGGATGGCCGCCAATGATGCCGATGCAATGCCTTTCCCCAATGAAGAAACAACACCGCCCGTGACGAATATGTAGCGCGTCATGAAAAACCCTAGAAGTCTGCGTTAAAGCGGTCCGAGCCGCCGG
>LNAP01005005.1_pt2 | contig 11855 bp, 7 predicted proteins | sample 602601 | NCBI WGS metagenome assembly LNAP01 (sample SAMN02440304, study PRJNA202911) | soil metagenome | biome: Subtropical and temperate rainforests or woodlands; isolation source: soil samples (1 kg each in a 20% v/v slurry with milli Q water) were... ... | reverse complement strand
TGGGGTTTCCCCATGTGAGAGTAGGTCATCGTCAAGATTAAATTCCGAAACCCCTATCTGCGTATGCAGGTAGGGGTTTTGTTTTGTCCGCGGGAAAGTTCGTACAGCAATCCCGGACGGCTCCCGGCTGTCACAGTCTCCCGACAATGCTAAGGTTCGGCCCTAGCTTTTGTATTTTCCCAAGGAAGCCTTTATGCCGGACGCGACGTCCCTCAGTGCTGGTTTTATGGTGGTTCACGGCAATCGCCTGGACGAGTTGCGCAGCCTGGTGGTCAGCTGGATGCGGCGTTACCCGCTGGCTCCCTTGGAAAATGAAATTGCCCTGGTACAGAGCAACGGCATCGCTCAATGGCTGAAGCTGGCACTAGCGGAAGATCCTGAAGATGACGACATGGGTGGCTGCGGAATCGCTGCAGCCATCGACGTTCAGTTACCGGGTAGCTTTATGTGGCAGCTCTATCGCATGGTGCTTGGGCGTGACGAAATCCCGGTCAAATCCCTGCTCGATAAAGCTCCTTTGACCTGGCGTCTGATGCGTCTGCTTCCACAGTTGATCAATCAACCGCACTTCGAACCGCTGCAGCGCTTCCTGACCCATGACACCGATTTACGCAAACGCTATCAGTTGGCCGAGCGGCTGGCGGATTTGTTTGACCAATACCAGGTGTATCGGGCCGATTGGCTTGAAGACTGGGCCGAAGGTCGTCATCAACTACGAAATGGCAGAGGTGAAACCAAACCTCTGACCCCGGCTAACTGCTGGCAGGCAGAGTTGTGGCGTGCGCTGTTGCTGGATGTGGGTGAACAAGGCATGGCGCAAAGTCGAGCCGGCGTCCATCAGCGGTTTATCGAGCGCATCAACAGCCTCGACGTAGCCCCTGGCGGATTGCCTTCGCGGGTAATCGTTTTCGGGATTTCTTCTCTGCCTGCTCAAGCCCTGGAAGCACTGGCGGGGCTGGCCCGTTTCAGCCAGGTTCTGCTCTGCGTACACAACCCGTGTCGTCACCATTGGGCAGACATCGTCGCCGATAAAGACCTGTTGCGGCATCAATACAAGCGTCAGGCTCGTAAGAGCGGAATGCCGGTTGTGCTCGATCCGCAAACCCTTCACCAGCATGCGCATCCACTACTGGCGGCTTGGGGCAAACAGGGGCGAGACTATATCAATCTGCTCGACAGTTACGATGATCCCAACAGTTATCGCTCGGCATTCCGCGATGGCCGTATTGACCTGTTCAGCGACAGCCAGCCACAGAACATGCTCAATCAATTGCAGGACGACATTCTTGAATTGCGTCCCTTGAACGAGACTCGCGAGCGCTGGCCAGCTGTCGATCCGGCGAAGGACGAGTCGATCCGTTTTCACATTGCCCATAGCGCCCAGCGCGAAGTGGAGATCCTCCACGACCAGTTGCTCGCACGCTTCAGTGCTGATCCGGACTTAAGGCCTCGCGATGTGATTGTGATGGTCCCGGACATCGACAGCTACGCACCGCATATTCGAGCGGTGTTTGCTCAGCTTGAACGCCACGACCCGCGTTTCATTCCCTTCACACTCGCAGATCAAGGCCAACGCGGCCGTGACCCGCTACTGATTGCTATCGAACACCTGCTCAAACTGCCCGACAGCCGTTTCCCCGTGAGTGAGATCCTCGATCTGCTGGATGTTCCTGCACTGCGCGCTCGCTTCGGTGTAGAGGAACGCGATCTGCCGACACTGCATCGTTGGATCGAAGGCGCAGGCATCCGCTGGGGCATGAATGCCGAACAGCGCGCGGGTCTCGGTCTGCCGCAGGAGCTGGAACAAAACAGTTGGCGTTTCGGCCTGCGACGGATGCTGCTCGGTTATGCCGTAGGCAGTGCCGGTGCTTGCGAGGGTATCGAACCCTACGACGAGATCGGTGGTCTGGACGCCGCGCTCATCGGCCCTTTGGTTGCGCTGCTGGACGCATTGGAGATTGCGCACCAGGAGCTCTCTCAACCTGCCGCTCCCAAACAATGGGGCTTTCGCTTGCACGCACTGGTTCAGTTGTTTTTCCTGGCCAGTAACGAACATGACGACTACGTATTGGCCCAACTCGAAGAGCTGCGTGAAACCTGGCTTGAGACCTGCGAGTCAGTTGGTTTGCATGATGAGCTGCCATTGACCGTGGTCCGTGAAGCCTGGCTCGCCGGCCTCGACCAAGGCCGCCTGTCCCAGCGTTTCCTGGCCGGTGCAGTTAACTTCTGTACCTTGATGCCCATGCGCGCGATCCCGTTCAAACTCGTCTGCCTGCTGGGCATGAATGACGGGGACTACCCGCGTGCACAACCGCCACTGGACTTCGATCTCATGGGCAGTGATTACCGCCCTGGCGATCGCTCCCGACGCGAAGATGATCGCTATCTACTGTTGGAAGCCCTGTTGTCGGCACGGGACCAACTCTATATCAGCTGGGTCGGTCGCAGCATTCGCGATAACAGTGAACGCCCCGCGTCGGTACTGATTGGCCAATTGCGCGATCATCTGGCCAGCGGTTGGCGACTGCATGATGTCGACGAAGATTTGCTTGAGGCCATCACTCAGGAACATCCGTTGCAACCGTTCAGCGCCCGCTACTTTCATGAAGGCGATGACTTGTTCAGCTACGCCAATGAATGGCAGGTATTGCATCAAACCGGTGAGCCGTCGACTGATACCGAAGTCCTTGATCCGTATGTTCAGGAGGAGCCGCTAAGTCTCGGACAACTGCAGGACTTCCTGCGTAATCCTGTGCGGCATTTTTTCAGTCAACGGCTGAAAGTGTACTTCGAAGCGGCTGAAGTGCCCTTGGCTGATGAAGAGCCATTCGTACTCGACGCGTTGCAACGTTACAGCCTCAGCGACAGCTTGCTCGAAGCTGCACTGGGGAATCTGGAAAGCACCGACCAGGTACTGGAAGCGCAGGCAAAACGTCTGCAAAACAGTGGGCTCCTGCCTATGGCCGGATTTGGCGAATGCCTACAGCGAGAGTTGATCGAACCGTTGCCGGATCTGTTGCAGCGTTATCAGCAGCTTTTGGCGTTATGGCCAACACCTCTGACCAACGCTCTGCCAGTGAATCTGGAGTTGCAGGGGCTGCGCCTGGAAGGCTGGCTCAGCGGTCTGCATCAGCGAGCGGACGGTGGTTTGCTATCCGTCACTACAATCCCCAACAGCATCGGCTCAATCAAGTCGCGCAAATGGCATCGGCTGACACGGCCATGGGTCAATCACCTGGTTGCCTGCGCCAGTGGTATGGCGATGACCACTGCATTGGTGGCCAGCGACGACAGTCTGCTGCTCGGTCCGATGCCGGAGGATGCCGCCTTGCGGATTCTGGGCGACCTGTTAATGGCTTGGCAGACGGGCATGCGTCAACCATTGCCGATTGCGGTGAAGACCGGCTTCGCATGGCTGGGTCAAACTGATCCGGTCAAAGCCCAGACCGCAGCCCGCAAAGCCTATGAAGGCGATGGCCTGACCACCGACGGCGAGCGTCGCGAAAGCCCCGCACTCGCCCGACAGTTCGCCGACTTCGACTCGCTTGCCGCAGACGAAACGTTCCCGGATTGGTGCAACGCGTTGTACCGGCCGTTGCTTGAAGCGCCTTGGCGTTCATTGAACAGCGAGGAGCCGCGCGCATGACCACAAAACCTCTGGCCTTGGCATTTCCCCTGCGCGGCAGCCAATTGATCGAAGCGAGCGCCGGGACCGGCAAGACCTTCACCATTTCCGCGCTTTATCTGCGTCTGGTCCTTGGCCACGGCGCAGAGTCGAGCGGCTTCGGACGTGAACTGTTGCCGCCGCAAATCCTGGTTGTGACGTTCACCGATGCCGCGACCAAAGAACTGCGCGAGCGTATCCGCACGCGTCTCGCTGAAGCTGCACGGTTTTTCCGTGATGAAACACCGGCGCCCGACAGCCTTATCGCGGAGCTTCGTGAGGAGTACCTTCCCGAGCAGTGGTCCGGATGCGCGAACCGCTTGGACATCGCTGCGCAGTGGATGGACGAGGCGGCAGTTTCGACTATCCACAGTTGGTGCCAGCGCATGTTGCGCGAGCACGCGTTCGACAGTGGCAGTCTGTTTACACAGACCCTGGAAACCGATCACAGCGATTTGCTGGGCGAAGTCCTGCGCGATTACTGGCGTCTGTTTTGTTACCCGATGCAAGGTGATGCGCTGAACTGGGTGCGTGGGAATTGGGGTGGTCCGGCAGCCTTGCTGCCTCGAGTACGTGGTTTGTTCGCCAGTGAGCGAGACAGTGTTGAAGGTAAAGAACCTGCCGAGCTGATCACGGCGTGTCTGCAAGAGCGACGGGCAGCCTTGCTCGAACTCAAGATGCCCTGGCGCCAGTGGGCGGACGAACTGCTTGCCATTTGTCACCAGGGTGTCGCGAGCAAGAGCGTCGACGGTCGCAAGATGCAGGCGCGCTATTTCGAACCCTGGTTCGAAAAGATCAGGGCCTGGGCTGAAGACGAATCCCTTGAGCAGGGCACCGGATTCACGCGCCTGACTCCCGACGGTATGGCCGAAGCCTGGAAGGGTGAAGTACCCCGTCATCCCGGGCTGGACGCCATGCCCGGCCTCAAGACCTGCCTCGATGGATTGCCGACACCTGATGCCGCCGTGCTGCAACACGCCGCCCAGTGGGTCGGTACACGGTTCGAGGAAGAAAAGCGTCGCCGTGCGGAGATGGGCTTCGATGACATGCTGCTTCGCCTCGATGCAGCATTGCAATCCGATGGCGGCGAGCGGCTGGCGACCCTGATTCGCGAGCAGTTTCCAGTGGCGCTTATCGATGAGTTCCAGGACACCGACCCTGTGCAGTACCGGATCTTCGAGAGCATCTATCGCATCGAAGACAACAATCCCGAATGCGGCCTGTTCCTGATCGGCGACCCCAAGCAAGCGATCTACGCATTCCGCGGTGCCGACATCTACACCTACCTGCGCGCCCGCCAGGCAACCACTGGCCGACTGCATACTCTGGGTACGAATTTCCGTTCCAGCCATGGCATGGTCCGTGCGGTGAACCATGTGTTCGAGCGCGCCGAATCTCGCGAAACCGGTCGGGGCGCGTTCCTGTTTCGTGAAAAGAGCGGCGAGAACCCGGTACCGTTCCTGCCGGTCGAATCCCAAGGGCGCAAAGAAGTTCTGCACATCGACGGCCAGGTCGTGCCCGCCTTGAACATCTGGCACCTGTCCGCCGATCAGCCGCTGTCCGGCGCGGTGTACCGACAACAACTCGCCGCCGCCTGCGCCAGTGAAATCACCGCTTTGCTCAACGGCGGGCAACAAGGTCGCGCGGGTTTCATCCAGGATGACAAGGACTTCAGAGGGCTGCTACCCGCGGATATCGCGATCCTGGTCCGCGACGGTAAAGAAGCTCAGGCTGTGCGCGGCGAACTCTCCGCCCGTGGCGTGCGCAGCGTCTATCTGTCGGACAAGGACTGCCCAAGAGGCCCACGACGTACTGACCTGGCTCAAGGCTTGTGCCGAGCCGGATGTCGAGCGTCCACTGCGGGCCGCGTTGGCCTGCATCACGCTGAACCTGTCGCTGGCTGAGCTGGAACGGCTGAATCAGGACGAACTGGCCTGGGAAGCGCGGGTCATGCAGTTCCGTCATTATCGCGAGCTCTGGCGCAAGCAGGGCGTGTTGCCGATGCTGCGGCGATTGCTGCATGACTTTCAGCTGCCTCAGACATTGATTCTGCGCAGTGACGGCGAGCGGGTGCTGACCAATTTGCTGCACCTGTCCGAGTTGCTGCAACAGGCGGCCGCCGAGCTCGATGGTGAGCAAGCGCTGATCCGTCATTTGTCCGAGCACCTGGCGTTGTCCGGTCAGGCCGGCGAAGAGCAGATCCTGCGTCTGGAGAGTGACGAACAACTGGTCAAGGTCGTGACCATTCACAAGTCCAAGGGGCTTGAGTATCCCTTGGTGTTCCTGCCATTCGTTTGCTCGGCGAAGCCAGTGGATGGCAGTCGTCTGCCGCTGCATTACCACGACGCCACCGGCAAGGCCCAAGTGACCTTGAAGCCGACGGCCGAGTTGATTGTTCAGGCGGATGATGAGCGACTGGCCGAGGATCTGCGCTTGCTTTACGTGGCCTTGACCCGGGCGCAACACGCCTGCTGGCTCGGAGTGACGGATCTCAAACGCGGCAATAACAACAGCTCGGTGCTGCACCTGTCGGCATTGGGTTATCTGCTGGGCGGCGGAGTGCCATTGGCCGAGTCGGCAGGCTTGAAGCGGTGGCTGGAAGACCTGCAGCAGGACTGTCCTGCGCTGAGCTACGGTGAAATGCCTGAAGCGACCGTCGAGCACTACCATCCACCACGCAACGATGCGACGTTGCTTGCTCCGCTGATACCCAAGCGCAAGGCCAGCGAAAACTGGTGGATTGCCTCTTACAGTGCCCTGCGCATTGGCGACAGCATGAGCGTGGGCACTGATGAAGCGCCGGAAAGCCCGCAAGCGCAAAAGCTCTTCGACGACGAACGCCTCGATCCGCAAGCACCACGCGAAGTAGTGGCCGGCGGCGCGGATATCCATCGATTCCCTCGCGGCCCGAACCCCGGCACCTTTCTCCATGGTTTGCTCGAATGGGCCGGTGACGAAGGTTTTACCGCCACGCCAAAAGCGGTGGAAGACGCCATTGCCCGTCGTTGCAATCGACGTGGCTGGGAAGGCTGGATAACCGCCCTGAGCGATTGGCTGCAGCATCTGCTTACCTCTCCGCTGCATATCGGTGGTGGGCAGGCTCCCGTGGTATTCGAGCAATTGACCCACTACCGCGTCGAGATGGAATTCTGGTTCGCCAGCCATAAGGTCGATGTGCTCAAGCTCGATGAACTGGTGCGCCAATACACCCACAACGGCGTGGCCCGGGTGGCTGCCGAGCCGGTGTTGCTCAATGGCATGTTCAAGGGCTTCATCGACCTGACGTTCGAACACGACGGCCGCTACTACGTCGCCGACTACAAATCCAACTGGCTGGGCGTCGATGACGCGGCCTATACCGAGCAGGCCATGGAGCAGTCGATTCTCGACAACCGTTACGACCTGCAATACGTGCTGTACCTGTTGGCCCTGCATCGCCAGCTCAAGGCGCGACTAGCCGATTACGATTACGACCGGCATGTCGGCGGTGCGTTGTACCTGTTCCTGCGTGGTACGCGCGCGCCCAGCCAAGGCGTGTATTTTGCCCGTCCACCAAAAGAGTTGATCGAACGTCTCGACCGGCTGTTCCAGGGCAAGCCAGAACCCAAGGCCGAACCCGCCTGGGAACAGGGAGTTTTGCTATGAGTCGCACCTTCGCTGATTTGCTGCCGACTTCGTTGACAGCCGAAAGCCTCGTGGATCTGGCGCCGTTGAGTCGCGCCGATGACTTGCTGCTACTGCTGACGCGCTGGGTTGAGCGCGGCTGGCTGCGAGCGCTGGATAAAGCCTTCGTCGCTTTTCTTCACGAGCTCGCTCCCGGCGATGATCCACTGGTGCTGCTGGCCGCGGCGTTGGCCAGCCATCAACTGGGCCACGGTCATGTGTGCCTGGATCTGTTCGAGACGCTCAAGGAACCGGACTTCGCCCTGTCGCTACCACCGGAAGGTGATGTGCAAAGTGGCGCAATGTTGTTGCCGTCGCAATTGCTTGAGGCGCTGGACGGTGCCCATTGGTGCAAGGTCCTGGCTTCCAGCAGCCTGGTCGCATTGGCGGTCGATGGTCGTGAGGCGGCGCAACATCGGCCATTGGTGTTGTCGGGCAAACGCCTGTACTTGCGTCGCTACTGGGCTTACGAACGGCGTATCGATACGTCGCTGCGTCAACGCCTGGTCGAACACGAAACCACACCGGATGATTTGCCCCAACGCCTCACCAGCTTGTTCGGCCCAGCCAGGCCCGGGGAAGTGATTGACTGGCAGAAGCTCGCCTGCGCCCTCGCCACCCGCAGCGCATTCAGCATCGTTACCGGTGGCCCGGGGACCGGCAAGACGACGACGGTCGTGCGTTTGCTCGCGTTGCTCCAGGCGCCGGCGGTGGAGGCGGGCAAGCCGCTGCGCATCCGTCTCGCGGCACCCACCGGCAAGGCTGCAGCCCGACTGACGGAGTCCATCAGTCAGCAGGTCAGAACACTGGAAGTCGATGAAGCCGTACGCGTGAAGATCCCGTCAGATGTCACCACTGTGCACCGTCTGCTCGGCAGTCGCCCCGGTACTCGACACTTCCGTCACCACGCCGGTAATCGCTTGCCGCTGGATGTGCTGGTGGTGGACGAAGCCTCGATGATCGATCTGGAAATGATGGCCAACCTGCTCGATGCGTTGCCGGCTCATGCCCGTCTGGTGCTGCTCGGTGACAAGGATCAACTGGCATCGGTGGAGGCCGGCGCGGTGCTGGGCGACCTGTGCCGCGACGCCGAGGCCGGTTGGTACAGCCCGCAGACTCGCCGGTGGCTGCAAGCGGTCAGTGGTGAAAGCCTGGATGCCAGCGGTTTGCGGGAAGACACCCAGGGCACTCATCCGCTGGCCCAGCAAGTTGTGATGCTGCGTCATTCGCGTCGGTTCGGAGAGGGCAGCGGCATCGGCCAATTGGCTCGTTGGGTCAACCAGCAGCAACCCGAGGAAGCTCGCAAGTTGTTGGCAGCGCGAAGCCATGACGACGTGTTTTCCCTGCCCCTCAAGGGGGAGCAGGACCGGGCGCTGGAACGCTTGCTGCTTGAGGGGCATGGCGATGGACCGCAGGGTTATCGGCATTACCTGAGTCTGTTACGCAGCCTGCGGCCACCGCTCGACAGCACGCTTGATGATCCCTGCTGGACCGATTGGGCTCGCCAAGTCCTGCAAGCCTTCGACACCTTCCAGTTGTTGTGCGCCGTACGCAAAGGGCCGTGGGGCGTTGAAGGTTTGAATCAACGCGTGACCGCCGCGCTGCTAAAGGCCCGGCTGATCGACAGCGACCAGCAGTGGTACGAAGGTCGACCGGTGCTGATGACCCGCAATGACTATGGCCTGGGTTTGATGAATGGCGACATCGGCATTGCCCTCAAGCTGCCGGAACGCGAGGGGCCAGAGGTTGGGAAACAGGTACTGCGTGTGGCGTTCCCGCGTAATGATGGTCAGGGTGGCGTACGTTTTGTACTGCCGAGCCGGCTCAATGATGTGGAAACTGTGTACGCCATGACAGTGCATAAATCCCAGGGCTCGGAATTTGCCCACACCGCGTTGATTCTGCCGGATGCCCTGAACCCTGTGCTTACCAAGGAATTGATCTATACCGGGATTACCCGCGCCAAAAACTGGTTCACCCTGATCGAGCCGCGTACCGGCGTATTCGAAGAGGCGGTGAGGCGCAAGGTCAAACGCTTGAGCGGGTTGATGCTGGAACTGGATGAGGGTGTCGAATCAAGGGATTGAAAGGGACGGCGTCAGGCGCCGGAAACTGACTGAAGTGCCGTAGGACGCCGCCTCGCTGGCGTTTGAACGCTGTGCTATCGTTGCGGCATCATTTCGCTACGATCGAAGAGAATCCCTGCATGAAGGTCGCTGTCTGGACGACACAGCGCGTTACCAGGTGCAAACACGTGCTGTTCGCCGGCCTTCTCTGTTTGTTCACCGGCATCGTTTTCGCTCAGTCGCAAACGCCTGTGAGCATGGCCGATCAGCGCGCACAATCCGTCACTCAGGTGGTCCTCGGGATTCTCAGTTATGCCCGCTGGCCTGTTGAGCCAGCACAACTGCGCTTGTGCATTGTGGGCCCCACCGAATACACCGACGATCTGGTCAAAGGCACGACCCAGGCCACCGGTCGCCCCGTCACGGTGCGACGTCTGTTGGCCGACAACCCGTCGATTACCGGTGAGTGCGATGCGGTGTATATCGGCAAACTGACCAGTGATGAACGTAGCCGGCTATTCGCTTCGCTGGCAGGGCGTCCGGTGCTGAGCATCAGCGAACGCGACGACCCCTGTACCGTCGGCAGTCTGTTTTGCCTGCGGGTCAGCGATGAGCAAGTGTCCTTTGAAGTCAACCTGGATTCCGTCGCCCGAAGCGGCGTGCGTATTCACCCCAGTGTGCTGCAACTGTCCCGCCGCAAGCCGGCGGCGCCATGAGTCTTTTCAAGCCGGGTAACCGCCCAACCTTGCGCTCGGTCATCGGGCGCGGACATTTGATCGTCGCACTCGTGGCCGTGGCCATGGCCAGTATCTCGCTGACGTTGCTCGGCGTACTGGCCTTGCGGGTCTATGCCGACCACAACTTGCACCTGATTGCGCGCTCGATCAATTACACCGTGGAAGCGGCGGTGGTGTTCAACGACAAGTCTGCCGCTAGCGAAGCGCTGGCATTGATTGCGTCCACCGAAGAAGTGGCCGATGCCCAAGTGCTGGACGAGCAAGGCACGTTGCTGGCTCGCTGGGAGCGGCCGGAAACGGGCTTCTTCTCGGACCTCGAAATGCAGATTGCCAAGGCCTTTCTGGAAAAACCGATCAGCATGCCAATCGTCCATCAAGGTCAGGCAATTGGAAGCATCCAGCTCACCGGTCACGGGGGCAGCCTGTTGCGGTTTCTGCTCAGCGGTCTGCTCGGCATCGTTTTGTGTACCGCCGTCAGTGCCTGGTCTGGCGCGCCGACAACTTCGCGCAATCACGGGGCCATTGCGCAGCCTGGCGTTCGTGGCTCACGCCGCCCGCAGCGAGCGAGCCTTCGATCAGCGTGTGCCTCCCGCCGCCATCGCCGAACTCGACAACCTGGGCAATGACTTCAATGCCTTGCTCGATGAGCTTGAATCCTGGCAGACCCACCTGCGAAGCGAAAACGAAACCCTGGCCCACCAGGCCAGCCATGACAGCCTCACCGGGTTGCCGAATCGGGCGTTTTTCGAAGGACGGCTGATTCGAGCGCTGCGTAATGCCAACAAACTCAACGAGCAAGTGGCGGTGCTGTTTCTCGACAGTGATCGGTTCAAGGAGATCAATGATGGCTTCGGTCATGCCGCTGGCGATGCGGTGTTGGTGGCCGTGGCCAATCGGGTTCGAGCGCAACTGCGCGAAGGGGATCTGGTGGCACGCCTGGGCGGTGACGAATTTGCCGTCCTGCTGACGCCGCTGCACCGGATCGAGGATGCCGAGTGGATTGCCGACAAAATAATCAACCGATCCCGTTGCCGGGCGATACCCAGGTGTTGACTTCACTCAGCATCGGCATCGCCGTGTACCCCGACCATGGGACCACACCCGGTGCTTTGCTTAACGCCGCCGACGCGGCGATGTACCAAGCCAAGCGTCTTTCCCGAGGCGCACAGCACACGGCAGGGTCGGAGCACTCTGTCGCCGATGTTCAAACCAGGAGCTAAATTTTGTGTTCTCACTGACCCGGCGTTCCCTGCGATTTTTCACCTTCACCTTATTGATGGCTTTGCTGACATTGAGCGGTTGCCAGACGGCGCCGCAAAAAGGCCTGACTCCGGCGCAGATCGCTGTGCTCAAGCAGCAAGGCTTCGAATTGACCGATGAGGGCTGGGCCTTTGGCTTGTCCGGCAAAGTGCTGTTTGGCAGTGACGACGACAGCCTCAACCCAGCCAGCACCGACATCGTCGAGCGTATCGGCAAGGCATTGCTGGGGGTTGAAATAGAACGAGTGCGGGTCGACGGTCACACCGACGCCTCGGGCAAAGAGTCTTACAACGAGCAGCTCTCGTTGCGCCGCGCAAAAAGCGTCGGCAAGGTGCTGACCGTTGTCGGGATGAAGGAACAAAACATCCTGCTGCGCGGCCTCGGCAGCAGTGAACCGGTTGCTTCCAACAACACACCGGCGGGCCGTACCGAGAACCGCCGGGTGTCGATCGTGGTGAGCGCCGA
>LNAP01005055.1_pt1 | contig 11857 bp, 13 predicted proteins | sample 602601 | NCBI WGS metagenome assembly LNAP01 (sample SAMN02440304, study PRJNA202911) | soil metagenome | biome: Subtropical and temperate rainforests or woodlands; isolation source: soil samples (1 kg each in a 20% v/v slurry with milli Q water) were... ... | reverse complement strand
GGCGAGCAGGCAGCCGGCGGCGCCGATGGCCAGCGTCAGGTTCTCGCAGCCGAAGCCCTTGAGGTCCTGGGTGGAGAACTGCTGGCAGAGGCTCTTGAATGCCGAATCGCGATCGAAATCCCAGGGCGCGCGACGGCGCACACCGCGGCATTTCTCCAGCGGCAGGCCCTGCGGCCAATCGTCGGGGATCAGCAGCTCGGCCGGGCTCAAACGCTCCAGTTCCGCGAGCAGGGTTTCCCAGCCCTTGAGTTCCTGCACGCTGAAGCGGCCGCTGGCGATGTCCAGCACCGACAGGCCGAACAGGCGCTCATCGCCGACCACCGCAGCCAGCAGGTTGTCGCGACGCTCGTCGAGCAATGCCTCGTCGCTCACCGTGCCAGGGGTGATGATGCGCACCACCTGGCGCTCCACCGGCCCTTTGCTGGTGGCCGGATCGCCGATCTGCTCGCAGATCACCACTGACTCGCCAAGCTTCACCAGCCGCGCCAGATAACCCTCGGCGGAATGGAACGGAATACCTGCCATCGGGATTGCCGTGCCCGCCGACTGCCCGCGTGCGGTCAGGGTGATGTCGAGCAGCGCGGCGGCTTTCTTGGCATCGTCGTAGAACAGCTCATAGAAGTCGCCCATGCGGTAGAACATCAGCTGGTCCGGATGCTCGCGCTTGAGTCTCCAATATTGCTGCATCATCGGCGTATGCTTAGAAAGATCAGAAATTTCTTTATTCATCAATGGCTTAGAGCGGTGCGGCGAGAGTTGTGGGGCAAATTTGGGGCATATCACGCTGCTTTTTGCATGCCTGCCCAGATGTGTTGCAGCTCGCTGGGGGACTCATCGTCCATCCATTTGGCGTACACCTGAACCAGCATCGTGAAGTCCTTGTGCCCCATTTGCTTGGCGATAAACGCAAGGTTACCACGCGCTACTAGGCACCAGCAGGCGTAGGTGTGGCGGGTCTGGTAGGGGCGGCGTGGGCGGATTTTGGCGCGGCGCTGGATATTGGCCCACTTCGAGTTCCATGACGTCGGGATGAACCACGGGTTTACGTTTTTCTTGCGTGCCTGCACAGCTGGCGAGATCAGTGGTGTGACGGTTTCCTGAATCGATTCGTGGCGGGTGAGCTGCACCGTGATGGTCTGCGGCTCGATGCCGTGCTCAATGGCCAGCAGCTCCCTGCACGCTTCCAGCGCCGGCGGTAACAACATCACGATGCGTTTCTTACCCGTCTTCGGCAGTTTGAATGTGGCTTTGCTGGTTATGGCTCGGTTCACGTGGACCTGGCCTTTGACCAGGTCTACGTCTTCCCTGGCCAGCGCGCCGAGTTCGCCAGGGCGCAAGCCAGTGTAAACGGCAAGGGTCACGGCAGCTCGGTCCATTGGGTGTAGGCAGCCCTTGTTCAGTAGGGCGTCCAGCTCGGCTCTTGTCAGTGGATCCGGGTCGCGGTCAGTCATCTGGAAGCGCGCGCAAGCGTTGGCTAAGCCGGCGCGGCAGTAGCCGTTTGCCTCGCACCATCCGAGGAAGCCGGCGAGGGTGGCAAGATAGTGATTGACCGTCGAGGTTGCGCGCGTCTCGATCAGATCCACGCGCAGCTTTTGAACGTCCTCGGGCAGCAGAACGCTACCGAGGCGGTCCCGGCCGAGCATGTTGATACAGATGTCGAGCGCGGTGCCGTATCGGCTCTCGGTTTCCTCGGTGATGTCGGCTGCCTTGAGCGGTTTGTACCGTGCCAGGAGCGCATGCAGCCGCTCGTCGCGGGTGTTGCTGTAGTTGCCGGCTTGCTTGCTGTCCGGGAAATGCCGGGCATAGTCAAACTTGCCCATTTTGATGTCATGAAGCACCGCCGCCCGGAGCTGGGCGGCATGCTTGATGTTGGCCTTGGTCACTGGCAGGCCGAGCGTTTCGCGGCAGCGGCGCTTACGCCACATGAACGTGACGCGGATGCTGTTGCCGTGGATCTCGATGCCGGTGTGTTTCGCCAGTTCGGCCTCTACGCCACTTCCTACGGCGCGCTCTCGACCCACCTGTCCACCTCCTCGATATTGATAAAGATCCGCCCGTCCCTGGCCTTCCGCCAGATGCGATCCTGCGGCCAGGTGCCGTTTTTTACTTTGTGCTCGATGGCGGTTCGGCTGTAACCAAACAGCTCAGCGGCTTTAGGAATGAGGACCCAACGCGGCGCGCTCATGCTGACCGAGCCTCGCGCTTGGTTTGGGGCATAGCCCGCCGGGGGCGTAGGGAGGCGGTGATCTGTTGCTTCTGGTGCAACGCCCTTGGGAGGTGAGAACGCAGTTCTCCGCTAGGTTTTGTCGCTCGGGGCCGGCTGTTGTGCGTCTGGAGAGATGTGTGAATCGCGGTGCTAGGCATTTGGATGCCCGTGATATTTGGTGTCGGCATGTCATTTCCTCTAGCTCAACCGACACCCATTAAATAGCACTGCAAACCTTTTTGGGCGCGCTATCTAACCAGATCATGGTAAGCATTAGGATTTGCGTCAGGTTGCGCCTGGATATCGTTGCCCTTAGCGTCCTCCATAAATCAACAAACCCAAATCCTGGGGAGCTCCGTAATGGCAATCGATGTCTCGAGCGCCATGTGGTTGCCATGGCGACACGTATTCCCGCTGCGTTCGCTACGCAGTATCAAAAACTGCAGGGCTCCCTAACTGCGATTCCGCTGCACAACGCTGACCAGGCTGGTCTGCCGCATTTCTACTGTTGATTTTCCATCTAGAAACTGACCGCTAGGTCAAGAATGGAAATGAACGGAACAAACCTATGAAAAAAGCTGAAAGGCGCGCCACAGCTGGGATTCAGCCATTTTCCATCGAGATTTTCCACGGTGGAAACTGACCGAATAGTCAGAAAGGAAAATGGAAACTGACCCGAAGGTCAGAAAGGAAAAAGATGCATTTTCCACATGAAGATGAAATCACCAAACCCGCGCTGCCTCTGGGCTGCAGCCATTTTCCATCGTGATTTTCCACGTAGAAATTCACTGAAAATCACGATGGAAACTGACCTGAAAGTCAGGAAAGAAAATGATCACTTTTTCTCTTTAGCTGACACCTCTGAAAGCCGTACCGCTACTGGGTTTCAGTCATTTTCCATCGTGATTTTTCCACGCAACGCAATTCACGATGGAAAATGGCAATGTCCAAAAAACGGGACCTCATGCCGTACAGCTATTTAGAAAAATGCCTTTTTTTGTCGTTTACCCCCCTGTGTCGCGAAGCGGAGTGTTGCAGCGGAGCGGCTCTGTGCGGAGGTTCGAATTTGGGCCTGGGGCGGAGGGGAGAAGATGGGACTGAAAGGTAAACCGGGGAGGTAAAAAACCATGGCACAGAATCTTCAGCTGGTGCTGATTTCGACGGGCGTTTTCGTGCTGACAGGTCTGGCGGCGATGTGGGTATGGAGGGTGGTTGCGCACAAGGTTGCAAAAGACGCTGGGCTGATTCGAGAGCTACATGCTCGCTTGCGCAAACCCAGCGGCGAGATTCGTGATGCTCATTGAAGCCTGGCTGCTGCCCGACCTGGGGAAATGGACCGGAGCGGTAGCGGGGAGCTTTTGCCCTGCAGCTGCCGGCCGGCGGAATGTGTGCTTTTGACTGGTTGTTCGATGTTATCGAGTAGTGCTCCGGGGGCTGGCTCTGGCGCTGAGGAAATGAGGGTGAATTCGTTGGAGTTTCGAGAGACAAGGCCTGGGGAATACTTCCCCCCGATCCTTCCGAACGGGAGGTTCTTTGCGAGGCCGGTGGGCGGAGAGCGCCTGATGGAGATTTTGGTGGTTACAGATGCTGGGCTCAGCTGCAACGGCGTGAGCTACGCATGGAGCGATCTGCAGGGCATCTCAATCTGTGGAGACGTGGCGTGCCTGGTGAGCGAGAAGTACGTATCAGGCGGCTTGCGGTTCTACCTGGGCGAATGCCGCTTCATTGGTGAGTCGGGGAACATGCAGAAGGATTACAGCGGCTATCCGGTTGAATACTGCCTCATGAACCGGGCCACGTTCGAACGCCAGGCGCTGGTGTCGCGCCGCGAATGTTTGTAGAGATAGTGGATCTTGCCCAGAGAACTCGCTCTTGGGCGGCCTGTGGAGGCGTTGGTGAGGAGATCAAGCTTTCCCCTGCACTCGCAGCTACTAGGCGCGTAGATGCGTCATGGCGACGCCTAGGACCCTGAGAGGGGCTAGGCTGTGCGTATCTGCGGCGCAGCTAGGACGGTGAGTCATCCGAGCTGCCAAGCTCGTTCTTTTTATCCAAACGCCACGCCACTACCAGGCCAATCAGTGCAGGTATTGCTATTGCTAGCAGGCATGCGCAGATAGCTATCAGGAGCATGCGGTAGCTTTCGTCCATAACGATTCCTATCAGTCGGTAACGTGTGAGCGACGGAGCGTTGCCGTAGTGGAGGCCTGATGGCAACGCGACGGCCATTTTCAATATCTAACGCCAACCCCAGCGCGAGCCTGTTGCCGTAGTGGCGGTCAAACGGCAACCTCGCTTCAACGCCGCTCTGGCCCAAGGCCAATTCTGATGCAATACGTGCCGGGTATCGCAATGACCACGCAGACGATTGGACCAACCCCCATGATATGACCCCAAAGCCCCCTTAGCAGTGGGTAGGCGATAAACACCGCAGCTGCCTCGCCCGGCTGCATGGTAGCCAGACGGCCCAATACCGCTGCCCCAGCTACCGAAAGCAGAATCAGCAGAAACCCCGCGAGGGCGATCACTGGTCGCGCTCTTGTGCGCGGCCTACGGCGTTGGCCGGAGTCTGTGTAGTCCAGCGGCAACGGAATCTGCCGAACCCGCCTGCTGCGCTCCATTCGTGCATCGAACGCCCAAGCCAACCAGGAAACTCCCACCGCAAAAGCCGCAATAAGGCTCACTCCGAATCCCAATGGCGACATCTCCAATCCCCCCTGAATATCTTCCCTGGGTTCAGTCAAAACCGAAGGCCGAAAAGCTGCTGCCAAGGTCACTGGCATGACCGAACGACATGCTGTCGCTCATCATGTCAGTGCCATATGCGTTCCCCATAACATCGAAGCAACGGTCCATCATGGGCATGCCGTTGGCTGGGTTGACGCACATGGTGTCCATGGCCTGGAAGCTGCTGGCGAACAAATCCGAGGAGAAACTTTCTGCTTGAAACAGCTCGACCGGCTCGGTTTGGCTCGTAGGATCGTTCTGCAGAGAGCTGAAGGAGAAGCTCGGGATTTCTTCCTCCAACAGCGATTCGACCATTTGCCATCTGCGCTCATGACGAATACTGAGGCCGTCATGCACCACTACAGGCTTTCCCTGGCTGGGATAGATGATGGTCGTGTACACGGGTTTTGGCTGAAAAACTGAGGCGAAAAGGGTTACAAGTTCGCTGAAGAGTGAATGCCGTGGAAAATGACCCAAGGGGGGCAAGCACTGAAATTCTCACCACCACCGACGTATCAGTTTGACGATGCGGAAGCCATGATCGAGGCCACACGAGCCGGCCTCGGAATCTGCCAGATGCCGTTATGCCTGTTTGAAAAAGATATCGAAACGCAGGCGGTTGTTCCGCTGCTCGAACCTTTCGAACCCGCCCCGGTAGAGGTCCACGCCCTGTGGTCGAAAAGCAATTACCTGCGACCGAAAATCCGCTATCTCGTTGATGAACTACTGAAGCTACATGGCCATGCTTAACAAGCACTAACCGCGGTCTATCATCGCAACGGTAGTAGTTTGCATTACGGAACCAAAATTCCGATACCGCATCAGCGCTGCAAAGAAGCGCAGGTCGAATCCCGCCGAATGTGCCATACCGTTCAATCGCTCATCCGATTCGCCTGGACAACGAATCTTCCAACGAATACATCGACAGCCAACCGCGCCCAGCGATCCATCTGTTCCGCGGATGGCCTCGATTCAGGATGTAGCAGACATTCGAGTTGCCCTTCGGCTCGAACCAAGCCAATAAAAATAGACGCTGCGGCTTCGATACCTATGACATGGACATCAATATCGCCAGCACGCGAGGCTTCGCTCAGGCGCTCGGCAACCATGGAAACAACCATTTTGGGACCAGCGAGGTAGAAGCGCCGACCTGCGTTCGGAAATCGGGGAGCTTCTGCTGCTACGACGCGGAAAAGTGCCACGCCTGTTTCAGACAAAGCGATATCGAGATAGGCCCTTCCAATGTCTGCCAGTGTCTTGGCTATATCGCCCGGCGCTGGCTGAATCGCCTGGACCGTCGAGGCCATCTTGGCACATTGGCGATCGATGACCGCTTCGAACATCGCTTCCTTGCTCGGAAAACAGTCATACACCGTCTTTTTCGAAACGCCAGCCTCGCGCTGAATCATGTCTGTGGTTGCTGCGCTGAAGCCGTGAGTCAGAAAAACAGCGGCAGCGGCATTCAGCACCGCTTCAGTTTTTTCGCTGGCAGGATTGGCGGATCTGGTCATAAACGCCTCAAATGTTTTCCCGAATATACCGACCGGTTCACTAGAGGTAAAGCTGATCAATAGCTCAAATACGTGCCTGTTCTCAATTGACTGCTTACATTCTCATCTATAGGATACCGATCGGTTTCCTAGTGCTGAAGCTGTAGCCTAGCGGGGCCTTTCCGCTGCCTTTCCAGCTGAAACCGATCCGTACAGTACCGTTCCGAGAATATGATGATGCCAATTGCTCATCGCCGTTCCTTGCGGCAGATCACCTATGCGTTAGGGCCGCTAGTGCTGTCCGGCTGCATAAACATGCCATCGGTTCAGTTGCCCTCGTTCGACACTGGTGCAGCGCTGCAATCCAGAGAAGCACTGCTGGCCGGCCAGCCTGCTTTGAGCGGGTCTCGGGCACCAGCCGATTGGTGGCAGCTGTTCAATGACAGCACCTTGTCCTCGCTGGAATCGGAACTAAACCTGAACCTTGACCTGCAGTCGGCTCTGCTTCGCATCGAAGAAAGTCGCGCCCAGTTGGGACTGGTCGACGCGCCGCGGCGCCCAACCCTCTCCGCCTCGTCGGGCTATTCACGCTCGGCAATCAGCGAGAATTCACCCACCCACAGGCTGGGTGCGCCGACGGAGGGACAGGACATGTGGTCGCTGGGGCTGCAAGCCAATTGGGAACTCGATCTATGGGGTCACTTGCGTCATCTGAGTGAAGCGGCACAGGCCGAGTTAAAGGCTGCCTACTACGGACGCCATGCTCTAGAGGTTTCGGTCGCCGCCGACGTGGCACGCAATTATCTACTACTGCGTGGCGTGCAGGCACAGACGTCGCTGATCGAACAGAATCTGCAGGTTGCGCGTGACCTGGTGCGCATGGCCGACAGCCGTGAGCGCAACGGAATCGCCACGCGATTCGACGCCGCGGCGGCCCGCGCTGATGTGGCTGGACTCAAGGCTCGCCTGGTGCAACTGAACCATCAAGGCGACGCCCTGATGAATGCCCTTGCCCTGTTGCTCGGCAAGCCGCCTCGCGAGCTGGACGAGCGTCTGGCCAGGGCCAGTCTGCCGTTGATGCCCTCGCGTCTGCCTATCGGCGTCCCCTCCGAACTCGCCCGGCAACGCCCCGACATCCTGCAGGCGGAAGCGCGTCTGCAAGCCGCGGTGGAGAACATCGGCGCCGCCAAAGCCGATTTCTATCCGCGCATAAGCTTGACCGGTGGGCTAGGCGTGCAAGCGTTCGATCTATCCGATCTCGGTAGCTGGGGATCGCGAAACTATTCGGTTGGGCCAACAATTTATCTGCCCATCTTCGAAGGTGGCAGACTCCGCAGCCAACTGGCGCTGAGCAAGGCCCATCAACGCCAGGCAGCCGTTGCCTATCAGCAAACCGTCCTGCGTGCCTGGCACGAAGTAGACGACGCACTGGGTACCTACGCCAGCGAACTGAAGCGGCACGAGCAGCTTGAGCTCGCCGTGGAACAGAACGAGATAGCGCTTAGGGTCGCGCAGCGCTCATACCAGCAGGGCTCCGAGAGCTTCACCAGCGTACTGGTTGCTCGGCGAAACCTGCTGGCGAGCCAGGGAGCGCTAAGCGACTGTGCGACGGCCTCGGCCCTCGCTGTCGTATCGTTGTACCGGGCGCTGGGTGGCGGTTGGTCAGCGCAATGGCATGAGGAAATAGTCAGCGCGAGGCAGGCCTGATGAGTGGGCCAAGTCGCGTACCGCCTGCACAGCCAGTTTTCAATGCGCGTCTTGCCGTGGGCCTGCTCGGGTTATTGCTGGCAGCCATGATGGCGGGGCTCGCCAGCCGTGTTCCGAGTCTGGTCTTAGTCGATATGCAAGGTGGATTGGGGTTTTCCAGGGATGCTGCGTCCTGGCTGACCACCAGCTATTCGGCTGGTGAGCTGGCAGCCATGCCTTTTGCTGCCTGGTTTGCAATAACGTTCTCGATGCGACGGTTTCATCTGAGCATGCTAGCCACGGCCATGCTGCTCGCGGCCGTATTGCCCTTCATCCGTGACTTTCAGTTGCTGGTAGTGCTGCGCACGCTGTATGGCTTTTGCGCAGGCTCGCTTGTGCCAATCCTGATGATGGCCGCCCTTCGTTTCCTGCCCGCGCCCATCCGACTGCACGGTTTGGCGTTGTTCGCCATGACCGCTACGTTGTCACCCAATGTCGCCCTGTGGCTGGCAGCCGTGAGCGTCGACCATTTCCATGACTGGAGATGGGCTTATTGGCAGGTACTGCCGTTAGGGCTGGTCGCGATGGGCATGGTCGCCTGGGGAATTCCCAAGTTGCCGACCGCCTTGCCTCGCCTGAAGCAGGCAGACTGGTTCGGAATGCTGCTGGGCGTTCCCGGATTGATGCTGATCGTGGTCGGCATCGACCAGGGTGGGCGTCTGGATTGGTTCAACTCGGCATTCATTATTGCTGCGCTCGGTAGCGGCATTGTCCTGACCGGCCTGTTCATCCTCTGTGAAGGGCTTCATCCGGCGCCTTTTGTGCGTTTGGATCTACTGAAGCGTCGCAACATCTGGCTGGGTTTCACGGTCATGGTTGGCCTGTTCGTCGTGATGTTCTCCGGCGCGGGTCTGCCCGCAAATGTGCTTGGTAGCCTTCACGCGTTCCGAATGGAGCAGAGCGCGCCGCTAGGCTTGTTTGTGGGATTACCACAGCTGGTTCTCGGGTCGTGCGTGGCAATGCTGCTTTATCACCGCTGGGTCGATGCTCGCCATGTCTTTGCACTGGGCTTGGCTTGCATGTCGGCCGCTTGCTGGCTGGCCTCGGGCATCACGGATGAGTGGATGGTGGTTCAGTTTCTATGGCCGACACTGCTGCACGCCGTTGGGCAGCCGATGGCCATGGTTGGCTTGCTGTTTCTCGTGGTCAGCGTCGTGCAGCCCGCAGAGGGTCCGTTTCTCGCCGGCCTGGTGAATGTCGTAAGGGTTCTGAGCAGCGTTCTGGCCGCGGCATTCGTAGGCCAACTGAGCACGGTACGCGACCGCTACCATCTCGAAATGTTACGAGACCAGGCCGGTAACCTGCTGCCGCAGTGGGCTGGCTTCGAGCTGCATTCAAGCGCCTTGATCGACAGCATCGCCAGGCAGGCCGGCGTTCTGGCCATAGCCGACATTTACCGGGTAATCGCGATACTGGCGCTATTGCTGATCCCGCTCGTTCTCAGTTTTCAGTACATTCCGGCGCCGGTAGTGCCGCGAAGACCCTATTCCACGGAACGTGCTACGCAGGTGGGCGCATGTTAAAGACTCAGCAAAGACTACAGGCCATGAAACCGCACTCCTTAAAAATAGTTATCGGCCTTGTTGCCGTTGTTACCTTGGTCGCAGGTGTTTATATCGCGAACCGGCCGGAGGCCTACGCTGCATCGCAAGCCACCGACGATGCCTATGTGCGTGCGGATCTGACGGTAGTCGTGCCGCAAGTATCAGGGGTTGTCACTCGGGTTTCGGTGGACGACAACCAATATGTCAAAGCAGGAGAGCCGCTTGTACAGATTGATGAGCGCGAACTTCGCATTGCGATAGACCATGCGAATGCCACCATCCATAGCCTAAAGGCCCAACTCCGGCTTCAGGAAAGCATCATCGATCAGGCCAAGGCGAACGTCGCCGCCTCACGAGCCCGGCTCCAACTTGCCGAAAGGAACCGGGACCGATTCAACAACCTTGCCCGTGACGGCTCGGGCACCGTGCAGGCCAAGCAGCAGGCCGAAGCTGAATGGGCCACTCAGCGTGCCATCTTCGAGCGAGACCGGGCCGGGCTGAGCTCCGCCGAGCAGCAAACCTCAATTTTAAAGGCCGGCTTGGAAAAGGCTTTGGCCGAGAAAGCAGATGCCGATCTGAAATTCTCCTATGCGTCCATATCAGCCCCGATAGCCGGTGTCGTCGCTCAACGTCGAGCCCGAATGGGTGGCTATGCTCATGCTGGCGAGCCGCTGCTGACGTTGGTCCCCTTGGACAGCGTGTACATAGAGGCCAACTTCAGGGAAACCCAACTCGCCAACGTGCGAGTCGGCCAGGCGGTGGATATTGCCGTGGATGCGCTCCCTGGCGTCCAGCTCAAGGGCCGGGTTCAAAGCCTTGGGGCGGCAAGTGGCGCGAGCTTTTCGCCGGTGCCGCCTCACAATGCGACCGGCAATTTCACCAAGATCACACAGCGGCTGCCTGTGCGCATCACGATAGAGCCTGGTCAAGAAGATGCACAGCGGCTACGTGTCGGCATGTCCGTAACGCCCCGTATCCACACTGAAGACAGCGCACCGCACGTCGCCGCGCGTTGATCTTGAATGAAGTCGCGGTACCGTCAGTACGTTGCACCTGGATCGAGAACATTATGAATGGCTATCAGATTACCTTCTTCACACAGCAAGACCGGACCATAGGCAACCGGCCCCTGGCACAGTGGTTAATCGACGAGGCGCGCCGGATGGGCTGTCGCGGTGCGACGATGAGCGGCGCGGTGGAAGGTCTTGGACATGACGGGGTTATTCACGCGGTCAAGGATGTCTCCCTTCGCAACCGGATCGCGATTCCCCCCATGTGCATGTACTCGGCTAATGATGGCCTGATCAACGATTGGCACACCGTGCACTATGCCACCCTCGCGCGTGGCGGGGCAGGACTGGTGGTCGTCGAGGCAACCGCCGTGGCACCCGAAGGACGGATCACGCCTGGTTGTGCGGGTATCTGGAATGATGAGCTCGCTCTTGCGTTCGTGCCGGTGGTGCAATCGATCAAGGCTGCCGGCGCAGTGCCAGGTATCCAAATTGCCCACGCGGGCGCAAGGCCAGTGCGAACCGTCCCTGGGAAGGTGACGATCATATCGGCGGGGATGATTCGCGCGGCTGGCAGACCATCGCCCCATCGGCTGTAGCCTTTGGCGCTCATCTCGCCATGCAGCCGAAAGCCATGACGCTGGAGGATATCGCCCGAGTGCGCGAGGATTTTGTCTCAGCCGCTCGCCGTGCACGTGAAGCTGGCTTTGAGTGGTTAGAGTTACATTTCGCCCATGGCTATCTGGCCCAGACATTCCTCTCTGAACACTCCAACCTTCGTGACGACGCCTATGGCGGAAACTTCGATAACCGTAGCCGCTTTCTGCTAGAAACACTGGCGGCGGTTCGCGAAGTATGGCCAGAGCACTTGCCGCTGACCGCTCGTCTGGGTGTCATCGAATACGACGGCCGGGATGAACAGACCTTGTCAGAGGCTATCGAACTGACGCGTCGTTTCAAGGACGGTGGATTGGACTTGCTCAGCGTCAGTATCGGGTTCACCATCCCTGAATCCAACATTCCTTGGGCCCCCGGTTTCATGGGCGAAGTTACCCAGCGGGTACGGCGCGAGACGGGGATTGCGGTGGCCTCGGCATGGGGCTTCGGCACGCCGAGCGTCGCCGAAGAAGCGGTGAG
>LNAP01005054.1_pt1 | contig 11862 bp, 12 predicted proteins | sample 602601 | NCBI WGS metagenome assembly LNAP01 (sample SAMN02440304, study PRJNA202911) | soil metagenome | biome: Subtropical and temperate rainforests or woodlands; isolation source: soil samples (1 kg each in a 20% v/v slurry with milli Q water) were... ... | reverse complement strand
CCCCGCGGGAGGAACCTCGGACGTGCTCGCGCGCCTGGTCGGCCAGAAGCTCAGCGAAGCCTGGGGCCAGTCGGTAGTCGTCGACAACCGCAGCGGCGCAAACGGCAATATAGGAGCGGATTACGTTGTAAGGTCGCCCGCTGATGGCTATACGCTGCTGCTGATCGACATGGGCAACCTCACCATCAGCCCCAGCATCTATCCCAATATGCCTTTCAATCCCGCGAAAGACCTGGCGCCCGTCACCATGCTGGCCTATTCCCCGCATCTGCTGGTCACGACCAAGGCATTGCCCGTCAAGACCCAGGAAGAGCTGGTCGCCTATGCCAAGTCGAAAAAAGGCCAGCTCAACTTCGCCGCGGCGGCCGGCATCGGCAGCGCCCCGCATATGGCCGGCGTGCTGTTTGCCCAAAAAAGCGGCATCGACTGGGGCTATATACCCTATAAAGGCGGGGCCCAGGCCCTTACCGATCTGGTGGGCGGGCAGGTCGATGTCACGACCAACGGCATGGTCGCCACCTATCCGCATGTCAAGAGCGGCAAGATCCGGCTCCTGGCCGTCACCAGCAGCAAAAGGCTGGCCCAGCTGCCCGATGTGCCCACCGTGAGCGAAATGATACCCGGCTTCCTCACAGGCAGCTGGCAGGGCGTGATGGCTCCGGCCGGGACACCCAAGCCCATCATAGACAAGCTCAGCGCCGAGATGGCCAGGATTGTCGAGATGCCCGAAATTCAGGAAAAGCTGGCCACCCTGGGCGCGGAACCCCTGACCAACAGCCCCGAGGAATTCGGCGCCTGGGTGCATGAACAGGTGGCCAGCTGGCGCAAGGTCGTCGACGCCGCCGGCATCAAGGTGGAATAAAGGCGCAATGCCCGGCCTCAGTCCGAGGCCGATATCTTGGCATCCCGCACTATTTTCCCCCACTTGTCGTACTCGGCCAGGATGAAAGCGCGGAATTCGGCAGGCGTCGCGCTGGTGGAGATCTCCACCGCCGCCTGCGCCAGTTGCTGCTTGACCTCGGGCTTCTTCATGGCGCGCATCAGCGCCTGGTGCAATCTGTCTATGACCGGCTGCGGCGTTTTTTGCGGTGCGATGAGCCCTATCCAGTTGACCGCGACAAAAGACGGCAGTCCCTCCTCGCCGGAAGCCGGCAGGTCGGGCAGAAATTCGGATCGCTTGTCGTTGGCCATCACGATCCCGCGCAGGCGGCCGTCCTTGATCTGCTGGTAGACGGCCGGCAAATCGACGACTACGCCATCCACGTGGCCGGCCTGGGTATCGGTCACCGCGGGCGTGGCGCCCTTGTACGGCACATGCACGATATTGCCGCCGGCGGCGCTTTTGAACAGCTCGATGGCCAGGTGGGGCAGGCCGCCGCTGCCGGACGAAGCCAGCGTCACTTGCTGTTTGCCGGCCAGGGCTATCAGTTCCTTGAGATTGTGCGCCGGCACCTTGGGATTGACGGCCAGGGTCTCGGGCGTGATGCCGACCAGGCTGATCGCCGCGAAATCCTGGCGCGCGTCATACGGCACCTTGCCATGGGTGTGGGGAGTGACGACCAGCGGGCTGGCGCTGCTGACCATCAATGTATAGCCGTCGGGGCTGGCCTGCGCCACGTGGTTGGTGCCTATCATGCCCGCGGCGCCCACCCGGTTCTCCACGACCACCGAAACCCCGAGGTCTTCGGCCAGGGGCTGGGCGATTGCCCGCGCGACGATATCGTTCGAGCCGCCGGGAGAGAAGCCGACCACCAGGGTAATCGGCTTGGACGGGAAGCCGGCTGTTTGCGCCTTTACCGGCGCAAGCAGGCAAGCCGCGCCCAGAGCCGTGACTGCGGCGCACGCCGCGGCGCCAAGGCGCAAGCGATTGAGGTTCTTCATTTTGTTGTCTCCTGAGTAGAAATCGAATGCCTGTCCTGGCGCTTGCTTAGCCGGCGCCGATACTGAAAATCCCGGCAGCGTCGCTTGCGGCGGGCATGTCCAGGCAAAAGTCTAGAAGGTCGCCGCAGCGCCGCGAGTCCAGCGCAAGGCTGGCCAGCTTGCGGAATTTTTCAATCAGCTGGTCGTTGCTCATGGGGTTGGTGACGCTGCCGGTCGCGTTCTCGGTCCTGGCCTCGAAAACGCGGCCATCCTTGAGCCGGACGGCGACCGCCGCCTGATTGTCCGCCAGGCCGGGCGCCACTTCGACATGCAGCTTTTCCTGGAGCGCCCGCACTTCGGGATCCAGGACGCATTCGAGCTCGCCCTGCTCCACGCCCGCGGCCTTGCGGACCAGGGCGGCCGCCACCCAGTGGTACAGGCTGACTTGGGCGTCCAGCGCGCTGCGCGGCAGCTTGCGCCAGGTCAGGTTCAAGGCATCCGCATGGACGCGCAGGTCGACGCGCTCGATGTCGCCGGGGGAAATCGCGCCGCTGCGCGCCAATTCCAGGCAGGCGTCTATCGATGGGTGAATGACGATGCCGCAAGGGTATGGCTTGTAGGTATTGTTCAATAGCTCGAAATCGCGGCCCAGCCCCTCGCGGATTTTCCGCGGGTCGGCCGTGGCCGACAACACCTGCAACAGGCCATTGCGCCCGTCGATGGAAATCTCGCTGCATGTGAAACCGGCCTGCGCCATATAGGCCGAGACCAGGCCGTTTCTCGCGGCGACGGCCGGGACATAGGTGATCGCCATGCTGCCATGGGTGGCGCGCAGGCCGCAGGCCTGGGTCGCCGCCAGGCCGAGGGCATGGATCATCTGCTCATGCGCTAGGCCGAGCAGGCGCCCGACCGCCGCCGCGGCCCCCGCCGCACCCTGGTGCGCGTGTTGGAAGTGATCCTGCGCTTGGCCCATCCGTTTATGCCGTTTATCACCGAAGAAATCTGGCAGCGGATCAAAACCGCCGCTGGCTGTCCTCAAGGTGGAGAGCGTGGCGAGACGATCATGCTGCAAGCCTGGCCGGTGGCCAACGAAGCGCGCATTGATGCCGCTGCCGAAGGCGATATCGAGTGGGTGAAAGCGTTGATGCTCGGCCTGCGCCAGATCCGTGGCGAGATGAATATCTCCATGGCCAAACGCATCGACATCTTCCTGCAAAATGCCAACGCCGAAGACCAGCGCCGCCTGCACGACAACGCGCCGCTGCTGAACAAGCTGGCCAAGCTGGATAACGTCACCGTGCTGGAAGCCGGCGCCGAAGCACCGATGTCCGCTACCGCGCTGGTCGGCGATATGCAGGTACTGGTGCCGATGGCTGGCCTGATCGACAAAGACGCTGAACTGGCGCGTTTGGACAAAGAAATCCAACGTCTGAGCCAGGAAGTGCAGCGTGTCGGCGGCAAGCTTGGCAATGCTGCGTTTGTCGATAAGGCACCGGCCGACGTCATCGCCAAAGAGCGCGCCAAACTGGCCGAAGCCGAACAGGCAGTGGCCAAGTTCAACGAACAACGCGCACGTATCGCCAGCCTCTAAGTCCCGCTTACTCGGCCCTGATTATCAGGGCCGAGTCTTATTGGAAACACGGATGGCCATTTCCTTACGCTTTGAATCCACCCTGAAATCCAGCCCGGCCCAGGTTTGGCGCTGGATTACCGATGTGCGTTGCTTGCGTAAGGAAATGCGCCCGTGGCTGTGGATGAGCATTCCCTTTAGCGTGCGCAATCTGGCAGACGTGGACGTGCAGCCGGGTGAGCCGCTGTTTACCAGTTGGCTCTGGCTGTTCGGCTTACTGCCACTGGGCACCTCGAAACTGACCCTGCTGGAACTCACCCCCGGCGTCGGCTTTATCGAGCAATCGCCGATGACCGGCACGCGCTTGTGGCGCCACCAACGCAGCCTGGAAGCCTTCGGCGATGGCGGCACACGGGTGGTCGACCAACTCACCGTTGAACCGCTCTTTGCCACCTGGCTGGTGCGTGGTTTTCTTCAGGTGTTTTTCGCCAGCCGGCACCGCGCCTTGCGCGCCCGTGACCGCAAGCAACTTCATTAGGCCGGAGCGCCCATGGACGTCAGCAAAACCAAAAGCAGCTTCTACCGCCGCCTCTATGTGGCGTGGCTGATCGACAGCGGCAGCGCCTGCACGGTGCCGGCCTTGATGGATGCCACCGGCATGCCGCGGCGCACCGCCCAAGACACCCTGCTGGCCTTGGCCGATCTGGATATCGACTGCCAATTCGCCCAGCAAGAAGGCGAGCGCAATAACGCCGGCCACTACGAAATCCGCAACTGGGGCGCCATCGACAAACAGTGGATTGGCGCGCACCTGAAACAGATCAAAGCTGTACTGGGTTACCCCTGATGTCGACGAAAAAGCCCGCCGCGCCTGGGGAAAAGAAAGCCGTACTGCACCCGCGCAACCGCCACCAAGGGCGCTACGACTTTCCCGCGATGATCAAAGCCAACCCGGAGTTGGCCGCCTTTGTGGTGCTCAATCCGTATGGCAAAGAAAGCATCGACTTCGCCAACCCGGCGGCGGTAAAAGCCTTTAACCGCGCCCTGCTCCAGCAGTATTACGGCATTCAAGGCTGGGATATTCCGCCTGCCTACCTGTGCCCGCCGGTACCCGGGCGCGCCGATTATTTGCACTACTTGGCCGACCTGCTCGGCGCCAGCCATGACGGCGTAATTCCGCGTGGCAAGGGAATACGCGGCCTAGACATTGGCGTTGGCGCCAACTGCATTTACCCGCTGATTGGCCAGCATGACTATGGCTGGCAGTTTGTCGGTACCGATATCGACCCGCTGTCATTGGCCTCGGCTGCCGCGATCGTGCAAGCCAACCCGAAGATTGCCGGGCATATCGAACTGCGCCAGCAGCCAGACCCGGCGCATATTTTTCAGGGCCTGATCGGCAGCGACGAACGCTTTGACTTCACCCTGTGCAACCCGCCGTTCCACGGCTCGCTGGAAGAGTCGCGCGCTGGCAGCCAGCGCAAATGGAAAAACCTCGGCAAGCTCGACCCCACGCGCAAACTGCCGGAGCTGAACTTTGGCGGGCAGAGCAACGAACTGCACTATGAGGGCGGCGAGTTGGCCTTTATCAGCCTGATGGCTGACGAGAGCCTGGCGTTTGCCGAGCAGGTGTTTTGCTTTAGCACCCTGGTGTCGAAAATCAGCAACGTGGCGCTGCTGCAACAACGTCTACAACAGCTTGGCGCCGGTGATATCCGCGTGGTGGACATGGCCCAAGGGCAAAAACAAAGCCGCTTTGTCGCCTGGACCTTTCTCGACAAAAATGCGCGACGGGCGTGGCGCAAAGCGCGCTGGGGCAAACCAACTACCTAACCTGAAACGCCGCGTAGGGTGTGCTGCGCGCACCAGCCGCTTTGCGCGTATTTCCCATGGTGCGCACGGCACACCCTACTCGGTAGCGACGCCCGTTGTCCCCGTGCAGGCAGGAATGGCGCTGGGGGATTGGGGATCGCGAGCCACCGTAGCACTCGGCACCCCAAACAACAGATCAAAGCCCCACTGAAAGACAAAGGCATACAGCAGAAAAAACAGCATCAGGGAAAAGTCGGTCACCAGCGCCTGCCACCAACCAATGCTTAATGCCCAGACCAACATCGGCACGGTCAGCAGCAGCAACCCCAATTCAAAACTGACGGCGTGCAACACCCGTCTGGCCACGGTGCGCTGTGGTTTACGCTGACGTTTTTCCCAGGCCTCGAACAGGCTGTTAAACAGCATATTCCACAGCATGGCGGTCACGCACAGTGCCAGCGCCAGCCCGCCAGAAACCGCCAGCCCGCCGCCAAACACCCAGGCCAGCATCGGCGTAATAAACACCAGCGCCACTGCCTCGTAACTGACTGCCTGCACCACTTTGCGTTTTTTGCCTTGCATCGCTGCCTACTCACGCTTGCCAATGTGCGGGCACTGTATTTCTAATGCACTGAAACCTTTAGTCAGCTCCCTTCAGGAATATTGATAGATGAGCCTTAGCAAAGAAGCGGTGCAGGTGTTTCTCGCGGTGCTCGACAAGGGCTCGTTTTCTGCCGCTGCGCGCAGCATTGGCCGGGTGCCATCGGCGGTGAGCATGACCATCAGCAACCTGGAGGCCGACCTCAATCTGCAGCTGTTCGACCGCCGCGGTCGCGAGCCGCAGCCCACCGCAGCGGCCCTGGCCTTACAGGCCAAAGCACGCTTTATGCTGCAGCAGTTCGAGCTATGGGAAGCCCAGGCCCTGGCGCTCTCTACCGGCCTGGAAAGTTGCCTGTGCCTGGCCATCGCCCCGGAGTTGCTGGCCGCCGATTGGGCCACGCCGCTGGCGAAACTGGCCGAGCGTTTTCCCACCCTGGATGTCGAGGTACTGGCCGCCCCGGAAGCTGACGCCATTCGCCTGCTGCACGAGGGTCGTGTGCAGTTGGCGCTGGTGTTTGAAAACCCCAACTTCGACAGCCGCGAGTGCTGCCAGGAAACCATTCAGGAAACCCTGCTGGCGGTGATCGCGCCCCACCACCCGGCCATCGCCAGCGGTCGGCAACTGCGTATCGACGAGCTGGCCGAACACCGACAAATCGTGGTCGCCGGCCGCGACCCGGAACCCTCGCAACCGCGCTTTCTGCAGGCCCATCACCACTGGCGCACCGACAGCCATACCGCGGCGCTGCGCATGATGCAGGCAGGCCTGGGTTGGGGGTATCTGCCGGAGTCGCTAGTGCGCCCACAACTACATGCCGGCAGCCTGGTGGAATTGCAGCTCAGCAATATTTCCCAACTGACCTTATGGGTCGACCTGGTGTGGTCCAACAGCAAGCCTCTGGGTGTTGGCGCCCAACACTTTATCGAGCTGGTCCGCGAACAGCGGCAACAGCCCGCCAAGCGCTCTACACCGCACTAAAGCAGCGTGCAAAATTGCCGCTACCGAAGCCGCAAAGTTCTGATAGCCTGCCGCTTCGACTGACAGCGGCAAGGCAGGTGACACATGACAGAGGAGAGCGACCGCATGGCTGTTTATGCCCGTCGTATCCCATGCTCATGGTTTGTCCTGGCCCTGGCTATTGCCCTTCCCTCCCTCAGCTTGGCCGAACCGCATAACACCGGCGGCCGTCTGCGCGTACTCACCGAGCACTCGCCACCGGGTGAATACCAAGAGACCTCAGGGCGAGTCACCGGCCCCACTGCCGAGATGGTTCGCGAGCTGATGCGTCGCGCTGGCGAACATGCCGAAATTGAACTGCACCCGTGGAAACGCGGCTACGAATATGCCCTGACCGACCAGCCGGTAGCCCTGTTCGAAACCGCCCGCACGCGCGAGCGCGAGCAGCTGTTCAAATGGGTGGGGCCGATCAAACGCATCTCCCGTGGTTTATATGCCCTGGCGGAAAATGCCCAACCGTTAAACAGACTGGAAGAAGCCCGCAGCGCCTCCGGCATTTGCGCCTACAACGGCGACAGCAGCACCGACATGCTCCAGCAACAAGGCTTCGCCAACCTCGCCTCACCGACGCTGCCTGAACAATGCCTGAGCATGCTGCTGCGCAACCGCGTGACCTTGTGGGCGACCAGCGATATCGAAAAGGACTCTTTTCTCTCCAGCGTCGGCCTGCCGTCGAGCACGATCAAACGGGTGCTGGAATTGGATATTCGCGAGTTGTATATCGCCTTTTCCCTGGCTACTCCCGACAGCACCGTGCAGCGCTGGCAGAGCGTGTTGGACGAGATGAAGCGCGATGGCACGTTGGCCAGTTACTACCGTGGCACTTACTCGCAAGAGCAGATTGATGCGGTGAGTTCGGTGGAGTAATGGCGTAGGCCGGAGTGCCCAATCCGTGATGCTTTATGGGGTGTGCTGGGCGCACCGGCTTTCGATGTTTGCTTTGGTTGCGGTGGTGGTTTTTTTATCGCGTGTGCTGAGCGTTTTGTTTCGCGCCTTACGCGCGAGTCACTTTGCCAATCGCGGCAAAGTAACCAAAGCGCTTGCCCCTACCTTGGCCTTCCGCTGCGCTCCAGGTCCCCTCGCTGCGTCGTTGCTCCAGGGGTCGGCGTGCAGGGCCATCCTTGGCCCCACGCCTTTCGCGGCTCCTGCCGCTCATCCCCCTACGCAACGACTGCGCTCGGCCTTGCGGTGAATGGGGCGGTTGGATCACAAGCCAGATCAAGATCAAAGGCCCCTCACCCCCGCCCCTCTCCCGCGCGCGGGCGAGGGGTGACGAATGGCCAAAGCCGCACTCCGATCAGCCCCCTCTCCCGCTTGCGGGAGAGGGCTGGGGTGAGGGGCTCTTGATCTGGCTTGTGATCTGGCTTGTGATCTACCCGCCCCGTTTATCGCAGGCCGAATGGAATCGCAGTGGAAGGGGTTGAGCCGCAGGGACGCGGCGAAATACTGCCCTGCGGGACCGCAAGTTTGACTCGTCTAGGCTCGGTTGCAACGATCCTCGCAATAAGCGGAGGAAATTGGGTATGGCGGTCGACTGGGCGAGCTCCACCGTGGAAGCCGGCGGGACCAAGCTCCATGTGAGGCGTGCTGGCCGCGGGCGTCCGCTGCTGGTCCTGCATCACGAGACCGGCACGCTCGACGATCTGCCCTTCTACGACGCGCTCGCGGCGAACCACGCGGTGATCGTCCCGCATCATCCCGGCTACAGCCGCTCCGAGCGGCCGGACTGGATGCGCAGTGTGCGCGACATCGCCGTGGTCTATCGCGGCCTGCTGAGCGAACTGAAGGTCGCCAAGCCGGCGCTGGTCGGGCTGGGTTTCGGTGGCTGGATCGCGGCCGAGATGGCGACCATGGCGCCGGCCGACCTCTCGCACCTGGTCCTGGTCGGCGCCATGGGCATCAAGCCGCCGCAGGGCGACATCCTCGACCTCGCCGTCACCGGCTATATCGACTACGCGCGCGCGGCCTTCCACGACCAGAAGGCGTTCGACCGCGTCTATGGCGCGGAGCCCTCGGTCGACCAGCTCGAGATGTGGGACATCTGCCGCGAGATGAGCTTCCGCATCGCCTGGAAGCCCTACATGTACAGCCAGACGCTGCCCCATCTGCTGAAGACGGTGCGTGTGCCCGCCATGGTCGTGTGGGGCGACGACGACAAGGTGGTGCCTGTCAGCGCCGGCAAGCGCTATCTTGAATCGCTGCCCGATGCCCATCTGGAAATCGTCAAATCGTGCGGGCATGCCGTCGACATGGAGCAGCCCGAGACGCTCGCCAAGCTGGTCACCACTTTCATCGGTCGGGAGTAGATGCCATGCACCTGATGTATTTCACCGAGCAGCCCATGTCGGCCTACGACGAGCAGGCCGGCCGCGATTTCGGCGCCACCGCGCTGATGTTCTCCAACAAGCACTTCGACCCGGTCGCGGGCTCGCGGCTCTACAACGAGTACATCGAGCAATACATGCTGGCCGAGGAGGTCGGCATCGACGGCATCATGCTGAACGAGCACCACAACGCGCCGTTCTGCATGCAGGCCAAGGCCAACATCTTCGCCGCCATCCTGGCCGGCATGACCAAGAAGGTGAAGATCGTCATGCTGGGCAATCCGCTGCCGCTCGCGGAGAACCCGATCCGACTGGCTGAAGAGCTCGCCATGATCGACATGATCTCCAAGGGCCGGCTGGTCTCGGGCTTCGTGCGCGGCGGCGGCCAGGAGCAGCTCGCCACCGGCGTCAATCCCGCCTTCAACCGCGAGCGCTTCGAGGAGGCGCACGAGCTGATCACGCAGGCCTGGACCAGGACCGGGCCGTTCCGCTTCGAGGGCACGCACTACCAGCATCGCGTGGTGAATCCGTGGGCGGTGCCGCTGCAGAAGCCCTACCCGCGCGTCTGGATCCCCGGCGTGATCAGCAAGGAGACGATCGTGTGGGCGGCGCAACAGCGCTATCCCTACATCGCACTCAACACCTCGATCGAGCAGACCAAGAAGATCTGGGAGCTCTACGACCAGGTGGCGCTGCAGGCGGGCTATGTCGGCGGGCCGGAGAACCGCGGCTACCTGATCCAGGTCCACATCTCCGACAACGAGGACAAGGCGCGCGAGAACGCCAAGCAGTTCCGCTGGATGCAGGGCGAATTCACCGGGCTCGCTCATCCGGTATGGAGCACGCCGTCGGGCTACGGCTCGCCCACCAACCGCCGCGCCTTCGTCGAGTTCGCCGCCGGCCGCGCCATCAATCCGCGCGGCAACACCAGCTTCGAGCAGCAGGTCGAGGACCTGCGCATCATCTACGGCACGCCTGACCAGGTCGTGGCCAAGCTGAAGCGAATCCTCGAGCAGACGCGGCCCGGCATCCTGGCGCTGTGGGGCAACGACGGCCGCGTCAGCCAGGAAGACTCGCTCACCTGCGTCCGGCTCATGGGCCAGGAGGTCTTCCCGGCGATCCGCGAGATCGCCAAGAGTCTGGACCTCAAGAGCCCGTTCGAGTCGAACGCGCCGGTGCATCTGAAGTATTCGACCGATTTGAAGCCCGCCAAGGCGGCCGCGGCGGAGTGACTCCATCCAGCACCTCCCCCGTCTTACGGGGGAGGTGAATTCTCTGGAGTGAAACATGCAACTCGGCGCTTCACTACCGGTCGGTGACATCGGCACCGGCGCCACCGTCCTGCGCGACTATGCGCAGGCCGCCGAGGGCTTGGGCTATACCTACCTGCTCGGTCCCGACCATGTGCTGGGCGGCAATCCCGACGTCGACTACGGCGGCAAGCGCGTCGGCACCACGGCGACTGCCTATCACGATCCCTTCGTGCTGTTCGCCTTCCTGGCCGGCGTGACCAGGAAGGTGGGGTTTGCGTCCGGCGTCGTCATCCTGGCGCAGCGCCAGGCGGCCCTGGTCGCCAAGCAGGCGGCGTGCCTCGATGCGTTGTGCGAGGGTCGCGAGTTCCGCCTCGGCATCGGCGTCGGCTGGAACGAGATCGAGTTCCAGGGCCTCGGCATGGATTTCCACACCCGCGGCAAGCGCTCCGAGGAGCAGGTGCGCTTCATGCAGGCGCTGTGGTCCGAGCCCAGCGTCAAGTTCAAGGGCGACTTCCACCAGCTCGACGACGGCGGCATCAACCCGCGGCCGAAGTCGGGCCGCGTGCCGATCTGGTTCGGCGGCCACGCCGAGGCGACCTTCCGGCGCACCGCCAAGTACGGCGACGGTTTCATGCCGCTTGCCTATCCGGCGGGTGACGACGCGCTGAAAGCCTTCGACAAGCTGCGCGGCCTCATCCGCGCCGCCGGCCGCGATCCCGCCTCGGTCGGCCTGGAAGTCTGGGTGTCGCCCGGCATCGGCAAGGAAGACGACTGGCGGCGCGAGATCGGCTTCTGGAAGAAGGCCGGCGTCACCCACGCCACCGTCCACACCACCTACGTCAGCGGCCATCACAAGCGCATCGCCGGCAAGAGCTACGCCGAGCACCTCGACGCGATCACCCGCTATCGCAAGGCCGTCGCCGACCTTCTATAAGGTCCGCCAAGAGGGAGGATAGGATGGCCATTGCGTTCACGGTCAATGGTGAGGCCAAGCGCGTCGAAGCATCGGAGACGGCGACGCTGCTCGACGTCCTGCGGAACCACCTTGGTCTGATGGGCACGCGCTATGGCTGCGGCCTGGAGCAGTGCGGCAGCTGCATGGTGCTGGTCGACGGCCAACCCGTCTATGCCTGCACCCGCGAGGTCGGCACGGTGGCCGACCGCAAGGTCACGACCATCGAGGGCCTCGGCACGTCGGCCAGGCCGCATCCCCTGCAGCAGGCCTTCCTCGACGAGCAGGCCGGCCAGTGCGGCTATTGCCTGAGCGGTATCGTCATGTCGGCCAAGGCGCTGCTCGACCGCAATCCCACGCCCAGCCGCGGCGACATCGTCGCGGCACTCGACCGGCATCTCTGTCGCTGCGGTGCGCATCAGCGCATCCTGCGCGCGGTCGAACGCGCGGCGGCCGCCTTGCGCAATGGAGGC
>LNAP01016988.1_pt1 | contig 11865 bp, 14 predicted proteins | sample 602601 | NCBI WGS metagenome assembly LNAP01 (sample SAMN02440304, study PRJNA202911) | soil metagenome | biome: Subtropical and temperate rainforests or woodlands; isolation source: soil samples (1 kg each in a 20% v/v slurry with milli Q water) were... ... | reverse complement strand
GCGCCCGCTCTGGAAGACCTTCCTCTTCTTCCTCGCCCCCATGCTCCTGAGCAACATCCTGCAGTCGCTCTCGGGCACGCTGAACAACGTGTACGTGGGCCAGATGATCGGCGTCGGCGCACTGGCGGCGGTGTCGAGCTTCTTCCCGGTGATGTTCTTCTTCATCGCCTTCACCATCGGCCTGGGCGCCGGCGCGTCGGTACTCATCGGCCAGGCCTGGGGCGCGCGCGACATCGCCAAGGTCAAGGCCGTCGCCGGCACCACGCTCACGGTCGGTATCGTCTTCGGGCTGCTGGTCGCGGTGTTCGGCGGTGCGTTCACCGCGCCGATGCTGAAGGCGCTGCACACGCCGCCCGATATCCTGGACGACGCGACGCGCTACGCGCGCATCATCCTGATCGCGATGCCGGGGCTGTTCGTCTTCCTGCTCTCCACCGCCATGCTGCGGGGCGTGAGCGACACGGTGACGCCGCTGTTCACGCTGGGCATCTCCACGCTGATCGGCTTGGTGCTGACGCCCGCACTCATCCGCGGCTGGGGCGGGCTGCCGATGCTGGGGGTGGCCAGCGGGGCCGCGGCGACGGTGGTGTCCTTCGTGATCGCCACGGTCTGGCTGGGCTTGCGGCTGCGCCGCATGAAGACCGGACCGCGATTTCGCCCGCAGCATGCGCATCGACCCCGCGATCCTCAAGACCGTGCTGCGCGTCGGCGTGCCCACCGGCGTGCAGATGATCGTGATCGCGCTGGCCGAGATCGCCCTGCTCTCGCTGGTCAACAGCTACGGTTCGGAGGCGACGGCTGCTTACGGCGCGGTCAACCAGGTGGTGGCGTACGTGCAGTTCCCGGCGATCTCGATCGCCATCACGGCATCGATCCTCGGCGCCCAGGCCATCGGCGCGGGCCGCACCGCGCAACTGGGCGCCATCGCGCGCACCGGGCTCATGATGAACCTGGTGCTCACCGGGTCGCTGGTCGTGCTGGGCTACCTGTTCTCACGCCGGCTGATGGGCTTCTTCATCACCAGCGCACCGGTCATCGACATCGCGCAGACACTGCTGCACATCATGCTGTGGGGCACGGTGATCTTCGGCATGGCGTCGGTGTTGTCGGGGATCATGCGGGCCAGCGGCTCGGTGCTGGTGCCGACGGCGATCTCGATCGTCTGCATCGCGCTGGTGGAGGTGCCGGTGGCCTACGTGATGAGCCATCGCATCGGGCTCAACGGCGTGTGGATCGCCTACCCGGTCGCCTTCATCGCGATGCTGGCGCTGCAGACGGCCTACTACCGCCTGGTGTGGCGAAAGAAGGCGGTCCGGCGGCTGGTGTGACGCCAGGCGCCGGGGGGGCGCATAGCCTGCGCTTATCGCCCGGATGAAGATCGACAAACCCGCGGCCGCGCGGATTGGGCGAACATGGCGGCAAGGAGAAATGCCATGAAAGTACTTCGTCTCTGGGCCGGCAGCGCGGTCTCGTTGTCCGGCGCCGCCATCCTGCTGTCCCGACTGTTCTGAGAAGCTTGCGGGGAAGAAAGCCGGCGCCCGACGCTACGGCGTCATGCAGTTCGCGCCGGGGTTCTGCTGCAGTTGCGCGACGTGCCGGGCGATGGCGTCCGACGCGTTCGACGCCACGCGCTGCGCGCCTTGCGCCAGCGCATCGATGCCGTGGCCCACGGGTTCGCTGGTGCGCCACTGGCAGGTCGCACCGAGATCGGCGTCGGAGCGTCGCACGGTCCAGCTGAGGGCCGCGTCGACGCGCGTGTTCTCTACCGCATCGAACTGCCGCACCTGCACCGCGATGCGCCATGCCGGCGTGCTCGGCTGGCGGCCGCCCTTCGTCACGTCGATGGCGCCCAGCCGCGCCGCGATGCCGCTCGACAGCGCATCGCGCAACTCGTTCTCGAAGGACGACGACCAGCGATGCTGCTCCAGCAGCGCCACTTCGGCACTCTGGCCGCCGGCCTGGTGCACCACCATCTGCGGCCGCGCGAGCCGCTCGGGCACCGCGACGGGGGCAAGTTCGATGAAGACCGGCCCGCCGGCGCCCGGTGCCGCGATCGGCGTGCCGCCCGGGACGGCAAGCGTGTAGTAGCGGTCGGGGGCGCTGGCGCAGCCTGCGGCGAGCAAGGCGCCGGCCAGGCACAGGGCAGCAGCCAGAGGGGCGGGGCGTCGCGTCATTTCTTCTGGTCCTCCGGTTTGCCGCGCAGGAGCGACTCGGGATGGCGTTCGAGGTAGTCGGTGAGCACGCGCACGGAGCCCGCGGCGCGTGTCAGTTCCTGCAGCGTCTGCCGCATGTCCTGCTGCAGCGGCGAATCCTGTGCCAGCGTGCGCTCGGCCGAGTTGATGGTCTTGCGCGCGTCCTTCATCGCCGCGGTGATCTCCGGCGACACGTCGTTGTTGAGCGTGCGCGTGAGCTGCTCGGCGCTCACCAGCGTCTTGTTCAGCGTGGCGAGCGCCGTGCGCACGTCGGCGCCGATCTGCTCGAAAGGCACCTTGTTGAGCTTGGTTGCGATCTCCTGCACCTGCGACTGCAGTTCGTCCAGGCCGTTTGGCACCGTGGGCATCTCGACCGGGTTCTTCGCCACGTCGACACTCACCTTCGGTGCCTTCGGGAAGAAATCGAGCGCGATGTAGTTCTGGCCGGTCAGCAGATTGCCGGTGCGCATCTGCGCGCGCAGGCCCTTGTCGATCAGGAAGCGCAAGCGCTGCTTCTGCGTGCGGAGCGACGCTTCCGGCTCCCCGCTGTTCCGCGTGTGCAGACGGTCGGGGTAGAGCGTGATCATCACCGGCATGCGGAACTCGCGCTCGCTGCGGTCGAACTGGATGCCGATCGACTTGACCTCGCCGATCACCACGCCTCGGAAGTCGACCGGTGCGCCCGGCGACAGGCCGCGCAGCGACTGGCTGAAGTACAGCAGCATCGGCGCGGCCGGGCCGTCCGGCGGCTTCATCGCCGCACCCTCGTCCTCGGCCAGGGCGAAGGCGGTGTTCTCGCCGGCGACCGGCCCGTTGTCGTCGTCCGGCGCACCGAAGGCGATGCCGCCGAGCAGGATGGTGGCGAGCGACTGGGTGCGCAGCGTGATGCCACTGGCATTGAGCCGCATGTCGAGCCCGCTGGCCTGCCAGAAGCGCGAATTGCCGCCCACGAACTTGTCGTAGGGCGCATTGACGAACACCCGCAGCGTCACGCCGCGTCCGTCCTCGTTCCGCCACCTGGCCGACCTTGATGCGGCGGAAATACACCGGCGAACCGACGTCGAGCGAGCCGATGTTCGCGGCGCGCAGCAGGAACTGCTTGCCCGAGGCATCGCGCGTGACGATGGGGGGCACTTCCAGACCGGTGAACTCCTTGGCACTCTCTTCCGAGGTGCCTGCGTCGGCGCCGATGTACGCGCCCGAGAGCAGCGTACTCAAGCCGGAAATGCCCGAGGTATCCAGCCGCGGCCGCACCACCCAGTAGCGAGTGTCCTCGGCGGTGAAGGCATCCGCATCCTTGTTGAGTTGCAGCGTGACGCGCACATGCGAACGGTCGCGCGCCAGGCGCAGGCTCTGCACCACGCCGATCTGCACGTCCTTGTACTTCACGGCGGTCTTTCCGGCCTCCAGGCCCTCGGCCGTCTTGAAGGTCAGCACGATCTCGGGGCCGCGGTCGATCAGGATGCGCGCCACCAGAAAGATGCCGACCAGCGCGGCCACCACCGGAATCAGCCAGATCAGCGAGGGCATCCAGTCGCGCCGCCGCACCACCTGCGGCGTCGGCAGCTCGCCGGGGCCAACGGGGCGTGGATCGTTGTCACTCATTGCGTTCTTCCCTTGTGTTTCTCGTCATCGTCGGTCGGGCCGTCCCAGGTCAGCTTGGGGTCGAAGCTCAGCGATGCGAGCATCGTCAGCACCACGACCGCACCGAAGGCGGCGATGCCGACCCCTGCCGTGATCTCGGCGAAGCCCTGGATGCGCACCAGCCCGGCCAGCAGCGCCACCACGAAGACGTCGAGCATCGACCAGCGGCCGATGATCTCGATCAGGTGATACAGCCTGGCCCGCTCGGCGCGCCGCCAGGTGCTGCGCCGCTGCGCGCTCACCACCAGCACGAACAGTGCCGCCAGCTTGAACAGCGGCACCAGGAAGCTGGCGACGAAGACGATGGCGGCGAGCCCGTAGGCGCCGGTCACCCAGAAATAGATCACACCGCTCATGATGGTGTCGCTGCTGGTGCCGAACAGCGTTCGCGTGATCATCACCGGCAGCAGGTTGGCCGGCAGGTACATCAGGCAGGCGGCGATCAGGAGGGCCCAGGTGCGATTGAGGCTGTCGGTCTTGCGCAGGTGCAGCCGCGTGCCGCAGCGGCCGCAGTGCGCGCCCTCCTGCGCGCCCTGCCACACCGTGCCGCAATGGCGGCAGCCGATCAGGCCGCTGTCGATGGCGCGGGCAGTGCGCGCCATGGGGGTCGCCGCAACCCTCACGCGGCTTCCTCGCGGCCGGCGGCTTCCGCCTCGGCCTGACCCATCGCCCCCTCGGCCATCTCCCAGAAGCCGCGCGGGTCGAAGGCCAGCACCGCCGTCAGCAGCACGGTCAGCGCCATGAAGGCATACAGCGCCGGGCCGGGCAGCACCGTGGCCATGCTCGAGAGCTTGACCAGCGCCACCAGCACGCCGAGCAGGAAGACTTCGATCATTCCCCAGGGCCGCAACGACTGCATCGCACGCACCAGCCAGGCGAAACCGGCCACGATGCGCTCGTGCCGGCGCAGCGGCACCAGCAGCCAGAGCAGGATCAGCAGCTGAAGCAGCGGAAAGAGGATGGTGGTGGCCAACACCAGCAGCGCCACCAACGACATGCCCTCGCCCGCCAGCGCCACCACGGCGCCCACCAGGGTGGTCTGGCTGCGCAGCTCGATCTCGACGATGGGGAACAGGTTGGCCACGCCGAACATGATGAGCCCGGCCACCGCCAGCGGCAGGATCCGCGCCTGCTGGCCGCCGAGGTGGCGATCGAGTTCGGTCCCGCAGACCGGGCAGCGGGCGACCTCACGTTCGCGCAGCGCCGCGCGGCCATAGACCGCGTCGCAGCCCTCGCAGACGATCGCCTCGGGAATTTCCTTCATCGGTGCGAGCTTAATGGCTCGTCGGCGGCTGCACCCTCAGACGAAGGCTGCTGAAGATGCCAGCCAGCGCCGCGCAGGCCGCCGCCAGCACCAGCGCGATGACCGGTCCGCGGCCTTCGTGGGGCGTCCAGATACTGAACACCGCCGCCACGACGACCGCGCCGAGCGTCTGCCCCGTCAGTCGGGCCGTCCCCAGCATGCCGCTGGCCGCCCCGCTGCGATGCCGTGGGGCCGAGGTGACGATGGTGTGGTTGTTGGGCGACTGGAACAGCCCGAACCCGATGCCGCACAGGGCCATGCGCCAGGCGATGTCCAGGTCGCCGGGCTGCGCCGGCAACGCCGCGAGCAACGCCAGCCCGCAGGCCAGCAGGCCCAGGCCGATGCCGCCGAGCAGGCCGTCCGGATAGCGGCCGATCAGCCGCCCGACGATCGGCGCCATCACGACGATCGCCAGCGGCCACGCCGTGATCAGCAGCCCCGCCTGGAGATGGGTGCGGCCGTACACGTCGAGCAGCAGGAAAGGCAGCGCGATGTACGACAGCATCTGCGCGGTGAACGCGGCCACCGAGGTGCCCATCGACAGCGCGAAGACCGGGATGCGCAGCAGATCAACCGGGAACAGCGGCAACGCCATCGTGCGCTGGCGGCGCAGGTAGACGAAGCCGACGGCCAGACCGGCCCCCAGCAGCCCCCAGGCCATCGGCGATGTGCCGCTGACTCCGCCTTCGCGCACGCCCAGCCGGTCGACGCCCAGGAAGACGAGCGCGAACATCCCGATGTTGAGCAGCACGTCGACGACCGAGAAGCGCGTGCCCGGCACCACGGCCGCGCGCTGGTTGTGGGGCAGCGAACGCATGCCGATCGCCAGCACGACCAGCCCCAGCGGCACGTTGAAGGCGAAGAGCCAGGGCCACGAGGCCACCGACAGGATCGATGCCGCCACCGACGGACCGGCGACCGATGCAGTGGCGACCACCATCGAGTTGATCGCCATGCCGCGACCGAGCTGCGCGGAGGGATAGATCAGCCGCACCAGCGCGGCGTTCACGCTCATGATGCCGGCAGCGCCCAGTCCCTGCAGCGTGCGCGCGGCGATCAGCGTTCCCATCGAGTCGGACAGCACGGCGGCCAGCGAGGACACGGTGAAGAGGCCCATGCCAAGCAGGTAGATGCGGCGGTAGCCGAACAGGTCACCCAGCGACGCGAGCGGCAGCAGCATGACCAACGTGGCGATCTGGTAGGCGTTGACCACCCAGATCGAATGCGAGGCGCTGGCGTTCAGCTCGCGTGCGATGCTGGGCAACGCCAGGTTCATGATCGTGCCGTCGAGCACCGCGACCGCGATGCCGAGGATGATGACGGCCATCGCATGCCCGCGCTGCGGCATCGGCAGGCCGTCTGGCGCGGCGGCTTCGGCCATCGACGTCGCCGTGACCGGCGTGACGGCACTCATCTCATGCGCTCCGGCCCGCGACTGCATGGCTTCCGGATGCGGCCCCGCCGAGCGTCAGCCAGGTCAGCAGCATGGCCACCAGCGCGCCGCCGGCCATGCCGGCCACCATCGGCAGCGGCCGCCCGTCGGTGAACAGGCCGACGACGGCCATGACCACCGCGCCGGTCAGCATCTGCAGCGTGCCGAGCAGCGCCGACGCCGTGCCGGCGATGGTGCCGTGGGTCTCGAGCGCGAGCACCGAGGTGGTCGGGATCACCAGCCCCATCAGGCCGCTGGCGATGAAATACAGCACCAGCAGCACCCACATCGACTCGCCGCCCAGAAGGAAGTACAGGAACATCGCCACCATCACCACGCCGCAGGCGCCGACCGCGCCCTTGACGACACGCACCAGCCCGAAGCGCTCGCCCAGCCGCCCGTTGAACTGCGCTGCGGCGAAGAACGCGGCGGCATTCACGCCGAAGGCCACGCTGTAGACCACGGGCGACAGCCCGTAGTGGTCGATCAGCACGAAGGACGAGTTGGCCAGGTAGGTGAAGAAACCGGCCATCGCGAAGCTGCCGATGAAGACCAGGCCCAGATAGTGGCGGTCGCGCAGCAGCACCCCATAGGCGCTCAGCGCGCTGCGCAGGCTGCTTTCGACCCGCTGGTCGGCCCTGCGCGTCTCGGTCAGCGAGGTGGCGATCAGCACCAACCCCGCGATGGCCGCCAGCGTGACGGCCCAGAACACGCCGCGCCAGCCGGCCACGGCGATCACGCCGCTGCCCACCAGCGGCGCCAGGATCGGCGAGATGCTGAAGACCAGCATGAGCAGCGACATCAGCCGCGCGGCGTCGTTGCCGGTGTGCAGGTCGCGCACCACCGCCCGCGGGATCGCCATGCCCGCGGCCGCGCCCAGGCCCTGCAGGAAGCGCAGCACGATCAGCGTCTGGATGTTGTCGGCCAGCGCGCAGCCGATGCTGGCGATGGCGAAGAGCACCAGCCCGAAGTACAGCGGCGGCTTGCGGCCGACCATGTCCGACACCGGGCCGTAGAAGGGCTGGCCGGCCGCCAGCGCCAGGAAGAAGACGGTCAGGCTCATCTGCACCGAGCCGATGTCGGCGCGCAGGCTGGCGCCAATGGCCGGCAGCGCCGGCAGGTACATGTCGATGGCGAACGGGCCGATGGCCGACAGCAGCCCGAGCACGAGTGCGATCCGGAAAAAACGAGAAGAAGTCATCGGCCGATTGTCGCCAAGGCCGCAAAGACGGCGGCGAGCGGCGTTCGCGGACTTGTGTCAGGGCCTGCCCCTTGTGGCGGGCACGCCGCTGCACCCGGGGACGCAGCGCCGATTGTTTCCAATGCCCGAACGCCGTGATTCCCTCGAGAGACGTTGCGAGGCCCTTTGCCGTCGCACACTTGATCCCACAGACCAACAGCACACGTTGATCTGGGTGAACAGGCCACCGAGCGAGAACGACGCGGAACACCCACCCAAGACCGGTTCGACATCATCCAAATCATTGAAGGAACATTGACATGAACACCCGCAACATCCTCGCCGCCGCCGCCCTCTCCCTCCTGGCCGCAGCCGGCGCACACGCCGAAACCTACGACGGCGTGTTGACCATCACCCCGTCCGTGAGCCGCGCCGCGGTGCAGGGCCAGGCCGTGGCCGCCGCCAGTGCCGGCAACGTCTTCGGCGAAGGCTACGCCAGCGGCGTGCAGACCGTGAACACGACGGCCGACCGCGGCGCAGTGCGCAGCCAGGCCGTGGCCGCGGCACACGACCCACTGCAAAGCCTGAACGCGAAGTCGTACTACCGCGACCAGATCCCTGCCGAGTACAAGAAGACCAGCCTGTCGTTCACGCGTCAAGCCGCGAACTGAGACCGAGCTCGCGGCGTCGCACCGCATCAGTGGCCGAACACGAGCGACTGATGCAGTGCGACGCCCGCCGCCACACCGTCCGCCGAGGCCAGTGTGGCGTTGTGCCCAAGCAGGGCCACGTCGCCGGCAGCGTAGACACCCGGCACCGTCGTCGATGTGCGGATGATCGGGCCCAGCGGCCCATCGTCGAACGCACAGCCCAGTTGTGCCCCCAGCGCACTGCCGGGGCGGATGCGAGGCGCGACGTACAGTGCGTCGATCGGAACCGCGCGACCCTCGTTCAGACGAATCGTCTCCAAGGCATCTCCGACGCCGTCCAGTGAATGGACCGCCCCCGGTTCGATGAGGACGTTCTTCGCCAGCAGGCGCTCGCGTGCTTCATCGTCGATCGGCTCAGCGTTCATGAACAGCGTGGTCGGACCCCAATCCGAAATCAGCAACGCCTGGTGCACCGACATCGGCGCCCGGTACATCACGCCCAATCGTTTCCCGCCAAATTCGTAGCCATGGCAGTAGGGGCAGTGCAGCACACTGGCACCCCAGCGCTCACGCACGCCTGCGATGTCGGGCAAGCCGTCCTGCACCCCGAAGGCCAGCAGCAGTTTGCGTGCGCGGACCGACTCGCCGATGTCGAGGGTCACGGCGAAGCCGCCGTCCTCTTGGGCCTGCGCGGCCATCGCGCGTGCAGCCACGAAGCGCACGGACGGGTAGGCCAGCAGCTTGGCGCGCGCCTGCGCGATCATGGCCCGCGGCGCCATGCCGTCCTGCCCGAAGAAGCCGTGGGATGCGGCCGCGAAGCGGTTGCGTGGCTCTCCCGCATCGATCACGCAGACCGCGCGCCGCGCGCGCGCCAACTGCATGGCGGCGGACAGCCCGGCAAAGCTCCCGCCGATGACGATCGCGTCATGCAGCATGGGACATCTCCAGCGAAGAGAAGCCACCCGCCACCATGCGGCGGTGAAAGTCGGCCGACAGCGCGGCGAGCGTCACACCATCCAGCCGCGACATCAACAGTGCCTCGGCCTCGCGATAGGTGTCGTCCAGCGCGGCATTGACCGCCTGCTCCACCAGGCAACCCGGGCTCTCCGTGCGGTGCCCCACCGCCAGCAGCGTGGGCGCGCCCAACGCGCGGTGAATGTCGCCGAGCGTCACTTCCGCCAGCGGACACGACAGCACCCAGCCACCCCCATGGCCCTTTCCGGAGCTCACGAAGCCCGCATCGCGCAGTCCGCTCATGAGGCGCCGGACCACCACCGGATTGGTGCGCATGGCCACCGCCAGCGCTTCGGACGTGGCCGGCGCGTCACGCTCGGCCATGTGCAGAAGGATGTGCAGGACACCCGATAGCTTGCTATCTCGTTTCATGCAACATTATTAGTTTCATGAAGCGATCGGTGCATTTCGGCCTCGCCGATTCCCCTCTTCGCCGAAAGGTCGGGCAGACGTCAGAAGTCGTCGAACAGGGATGCCGTACCGCCGAGCTGTGCACCTTCGATGGCGAGCATGCGCAGCTTGGCCAGCGCACCGCCGTGGGCCGAGAAACCACCCGGCCGGCCATCGGACGCCAGGATGCGGTGGCACGGCACGATGGGCGCGAACGGGTTGCGGCCCAACGCCTGCCCCACGGCGCGCGACAGACCCTTGCTGCCCAGGGCCTCGGCGAGTTCGCCATAGGTGCGCGTCTCGCCCGGCGGGATGCGTCGGGCCAGCGCATAGACGCGCCGGTGAAAGGCCGGCACGGCCCCTTCGTCCAGCACGGCATCGAGCAGCAGATCCTTCGACGTGCCCGCCAGCACGGCGGCGAGCGCCACCATCACGGCCTGCACCGCCGGTGGCGGCACGGCCTCTCCCAGCGCCGGAAAGCGCGAAGCCATGCGCGCGCGCGTGGCCGCCTCGTCAGTCTCCGGCAGCTGCGCGCCGACGATGCCCTTCTCGCCCCAGGCGATGCCGCACGGGCCGATGGCCGTCGCGAAGAGCGCGAAGCCGCCCGATGGCGTCATGACCCGGGCCCCGGCCCGCCGTCGAGCTTCACGTGCGCCGTCAGGAAGTCCAGCATCGCACGCACCCGCGCCGGCAGACGGCCTGCCTTGCCCAGATAGACCGCGTGCATCGGCTCCATCTCGTGCGGGTTGAATTCCTCCATCACCTTCACCAGCCGGCCCGCGTCGATGTCGGCCTGCACGTGGTAGAGCGACAGCCGCCCCAGGCCGACGCCGTCGAGCACCAGCCGCCGAAGTGCCGAACCATCGCCCACGCGCATGTTGCCGACGATCGGCATCTCGAGCCGCCGGCCGTCGACCGACAGCGGCCAGTCCGGCACCGCACGGCGGTAGCTGGTACCCAGTCGGTTGTGCGCTTCCAGTTCCTGCGGCGTGCGCGGCGTGCCGTAGCGGGCGAGGTAGGCGGGCGCTGCGACGATGGCCTGCCCCGTTTCACCGAGCCGGCGCGCGACGAGGTCCGACGACGGCAACTGCCCCCAGCGCACCGCGATGTCGGTGCGCTCGTCCATCAGGTCGACCACGCGGTCGGTCAGCGAGACGTCGACCGTCACCTGCGGGTGCTGTTCCAGAAAGCGCGGCATCAGCGGCAACAGCACATGGTGGCCGAAGGGCACGCTGGCGTTGATGCTGACCCGCCCGCGCGGCGCGGCGCCCGATGCGGCACAGCGCTCGGCCTCGTCCATGTCGGCCAGCACCCGCACGCTGCGTTCGTGGAACTGCTGCCCCTCGGGCGTCAGCGTGAGCTTGCGCGTGGACCGGTGCACCAGCTGCACCGCGAGGCGCGATTCGAGCCGGGCGACCAGCTTGCTGACGGCCGAGGGCGTCATGCCGAGTGCGCGTGCCGCGGCCGAGAAGCCGCCGCGCTCGACCACCTGCACGAAGGCTTCCATCTCGCCGGAACGGTTCACGTCGATGCGGGGCATATGTGATTTCAACTCACAGCAGTCGGTCCGGCGGGCATTCTAGTCACAGGGCATGGGCGACGGCACATTCGACGCATCATGCCCATCGCACTCCTTGCCCTCACTGTCGGCGCCTTCGGCATCGGCACCACCGAATTCGTCCTGATGGGCCTGCTCCAGCAGGTCGCGGACGACCTCCATATCTCTATCGCCGCCGCCGGGCTGCTGATCTCCGGCTACGCGGTCGGCGTCGCCATCGGCGCGCCGGTGCTCACGCTCGCCTCGCGCCGGCTGCCGCGCAAGACGGTGCTGCTCGCGCTGATGGCGATCTTCACGCTCGGCAACCTCGCCTGCGCGCTGGCACCGAGCTACGGCTGGCTGATGGCGGCGCGCGTCGTCACGGCGCTCGCGCATGGCACCTTCTTCGGCGTGGGCGCCGTCGTGGCGACCGGGCTGGTCGCGCCGGAGCGTCGCGCCTCGGCCATCGCGATCATGTTCACCGGCCTCACGGCCGCCACCATCCTCGGCGTGCCGGCCGGTG
>LNAP01005053.1_pt1 | contig 11866 bp, 10 predicted proteins | sample 602601 | NCBI WGS metagenome assembly LNAP01 (sample SAMN02440304, study PRJNA202911) | soil metagenome | biome: Subtropical and temperate rainforests or woodlands; isolation source: soil samples (1 kg each in a 20% v/v slurry with milli Q water) were... ... | reverse complement strand
CGACCCGGCCGCCATGCTGCTGCTGGCTTCGGCCATGACGCGGTATCCGGGGAAAAAGGTGGATCGTGCGGCTATCATCACAACATCAGGCGGTGGCGGCGCCTTGGCCGCTGACCGCTTATCGGAAGGGGGGATTCCGCTGGCGCAGTTCGAGGCGCAGACCCAGGCGACACTCAACGAGTTCTATTCCGATGGCCAGGCGCAAAACCCAATCGATGTCGGTGGGCGCAGGCATGAAGTCGGGGCCAATGCGAAGGACGTTGCAGAGCGTACCGCCTCGGTGGCATTGTCCGATCCGCAGACCGATATTGCCTTGATGGTGATAACAACGGCTCCCATTCTGCATGAAGTCACTCGGCTGCTGGGTGTGGGATCAGAGGCCAGCGGCAAGCCGACGTTATATGTAATGCAGCCAGGCAAGGCTGCCGAGGCGTCCAGGGTCGTTCTGGTCGAGAACCGCTTGCCTTTTACCAATGCACTGGGCGAAGCCGTGGAGTGCATTGCGGCCTGGAGGCGGTGGTCGGCCTATACAGAGCCGCAAGTCCCCGTCAGACCGTCCAATTGTTCGGCATCGGCGCTGGCAGCCGGTACGCTGGGCGAATTCGAAAGCAAGCAACTATTGAAATCGATCGGTATTCCCGTCAATAACGAATACATTGCTGCATCGGTGGAAATAGCGCTTGCTAGCGCAAAAGATATCGGTTTTCCGTTGGTGGCCAAAGTGGTTTCGCCGGATATTGTTCATAAGTCGGATGTTGGCGGCGTGGTGCTTGGGGTGCGTGACGAGCTCGAACTCAGGCTTGCCCTTGAGCAGATGCAGGCGCGTATTGCCGCAACGTTGCCCGACGCACGCATCGACGGTTTTTCGTTGCAGGCCATGGAACATGGCGAAATTGAATTGATATTAGGAGCGCGCCGCGATAGTCAGTTCGGGCCTCAGGTGGTAGTGGGCAGCGGAGGCGTCCTGGTTGAGGTTCTTAAGGATGTTGTGGTGTTGCCTGCGCCCATCGACCATGCAGGGGCAATCCAGGCCCTGCAAGGTTTGAAAATTGCGCCGTTGCTGCAGGCGTATCGAGGCCGCCCCGCACTGGATGTGCAGGCAGTGGCCGATGCGCTGGTCCGGCTGAGCTGGCTGGCCAGCGACCTTAAAGATAGCGATTTCGAGGTCGAAATAAATCCGTTGAAAGTGCGGGTCCAGGGGCAGGGTTGTGTGGCTGTCGATGCACGAGCCAAGGTGGCCTGAGTTTTTGAAATACTGAGTCTAAATAAAACAGGAGACTAGGAATGAGTGTAGTAACCATAGAGCAGCATGGTCCGGTGACTTTGTTTACGATCAACCGTCCGGAAAAGCGTAATGTCATCTGCAAGGAAACAGCGTTGGCCCTGCAACGGGGATTTGCCGAATTTGATGCCTCCGAGCAGCGCGTGGCGGTCATCACGGGTGCGGGCGACAAGGCTTTTTCGGGCGGCGCCGATGTGACGAATTTGCCGGAGCTCTGGCGTTGTATTCCCACGGTGGGCATTACAACGGAAAAGCCGATTATTGCGGCTACAGCGGGCTGGGTGGTGGGCGGTGCGATGGTGCTGCATATGATGTGCGACTTGGCTGTTGCAGCCGAGAACACCCGGTTTTCGTATCCCGAGGCCAAGCTTAGCTTTACCGGCGGAATGATTGCCGGCCTGGCAGCCCGGATTCCTCATAAAGTGGCGATGGAAATCATGCTGTGCGGCCAGATCCTTGATGCGCAGCGTGCCTATGACGTTGGTCTGGTGAACAAGGTAGTGCCCGCCGGCACGCATGTCGAGGCGGCGCTGGAGATGGCGCAGTCGCTGGCTACGATGTCTCCGCTGGTACTGAAAACATTGAAGCGGTTTGTGAATCAGACTGTTATGGCTAAAGGGCCATCCGAGTTAATGGGGCAGGCGACGCATCAGCTTAGTATTGTTCGCGAAAGCGAAGACGCACAGGAAGGCCTGCGAGCCTTCCGTGAAAAGCGTACCCCTGTTTACATCGGTAAATAAACCTTCAGGAATCGACAATGAAATTCAAAACTATTATTACCACTGCATTAACCTGCGCTGCGTTGTGTTTTGGTGTTTCGAACGCTGCCGCGGCCACGGAACCCTGGACAGGTACCATCAAGTTGGTGGTTCCGTATCCGCCAGGCGGAAGCACCGATAATCTGGCCCGTTTGTTTGCCGAGCGCATGACCGCCGAGCTGGGGCAAGTGGTGGTTATCGATAACCGGGGCGGTGCGGGCGGCACGATCGGCGCACAGGCCGTAGCGCGCAGCAATCCAGATGGCAGTACATTGTTATTGGCGCCGACGGCGGTTATGACGATTACGCCTTACTTAAGAACTGTCCCTTACGATCCGATCAAGGACTTCGTATCGATTTCCAAGTTGGCATCCACGATAGGCATTGTTGCTGTGCCTAAGGATTTTCCTGCCAATAATATGCAGGAGTTCATCGCTTATGCAAAGGCTCATGCCGGAGATATGACATACGGATCTGCGGGTCTGGGAACGGTTACCCATCTTCAGGCCGCGGCGTTGTTGAGTCATCTTGGCCTGAGCGCCCTGCATGTTCCCTATAAAGGGTCGGGGCCCGCGATGAATGATCTAATGGCGGGCCGGATTGACATGATGTTCGACAGCATTGTGTTGACCCAGGTAAAAAACGGCCAGCTCAAAGGGCTGGCGGCGAAAGTCGATGCGCGTCATCCGGATTTGCCAAATGTTCCGACACTGAAAGAACAGGGTATCGATATAGAACTGCCTAGCTGGTACGGTTTGTATGCACCGGCAGGCACGCCCAAAGCAGTCGTCGATCGTTATGCAGCCGCTGCGAAAAAAATCATGGCTGATCCCGGATTGCAGGCACAATTGCTGGCGCTGAGCCAGCAGGTTACGTACCTGGGGCCGGCCGACTTCGTGAAATCGGCCGCCGCCGATACCAAGCTGTATCGCACCTTGATTAAAGAGGCAAATATCAAGATGGACTGACGGGGCAATACTCACGAAAAGCATCGTACATAAAAAACCGCCGAAAAAAATTCGGCGGTTTTTTTATTCAGCTTCCAATTTGAATTCGTATCAGATTGCCTGGATCAATCGCGTTATGCGGGCTGGCCGGTCAATCTGATACGCTTTTAATTAGCTGAAGTCGGCGCGTGGCGTGCTTTTGGTTTGCACATTCGCAGGCTTGCCGGCAAAACCGGTGCGTGAAGAAGCCGAGCGGTCGCGTGTTGGACGGCCAGTAGGCTTGCCGGCATCTTTGCGTGCAAAGTCGCTACGGGGTGCCGGACGGTCGCCAAAAGCAGGACGCTCTGCACGGGCAGGACGATCACCAAAAGCAGGGCGATCGGCACGTACCGGACGGTCACCGAAGGCGGGACGCTCAGTGCGGACAGGACGATCACCAAAAGCGGGACGTTCAGCACGGGCTGGACGATCACCGAAGGCCGGGCGGTCGGCACGAGGGGCGCGATCGCTAAAGCTGGAGCGGTCGTCACGGCCTTTGTAGCCGCCGCTGCGCTCTTCCGTGTGAGGGCGTGCGGGACGATCACCGTACGAAGGACGGTCGCCAGTGCTGGAACGGCCTTCATAAGCGGGCTTGTCGCCAAAGCGAGGCTTGCTGCCTTGATATCCTGGCTTGTCGCCAAAACTGCCGCCTGGCTTACGGCCATAGCTGGGCTTGCCGCCGAAGCCGCCGCGGCCATTACCGGAAGGCTTGCGGTCAGTGTAGGTGGGACGGGCGGTTTTCTTGGGCTCCAGGCCTTCGATTACTTCCGAAGGAATAGGCTGGCCAATAAAGTGTTCAATACGGCGAATTTTGTGGCGTTCGGAATGTACCGCCAAAGTAAAGGCCAGACCACTGTTGCCTGCGCGTCCGGTACGCCCAATACGGTGGGTGTAATCTTCCGGTTGCATTGGCAGGTCATAGTTAATGGCGTGGCTGATACCTTGTACGTCGATGCCGCGTGCTGCAACGTCGGTGGCAACCAGAATGCGCAACTGGCGTTTTTGCAGCAGGCCCAGCGTACGAGTGCGTTGGCGCTGGTTCATGTCGCCATGCAAAGCGGCGGCTGAGAAACCCTGGTCGGACAAACGGTCGGCCAGATCGTCGGCTCCGCGTTTTGTGGCGGTAAAGACAATAGCTTGATCAAGCGTTGCATCACGCAACAGGTGGTCAAGCAGGCGCATTTTGTGACCGTTATCATCAGCGTAAAGCAAGCTTTGGGTGATGTTGGTATGTTGTTGTTTATGACCGGAAACTTCGATTTGCAGCGGGTCGCGCATCATTTTGCCGGCCAGGCGGGCAATCGAGCCGTCCAGCGTGGCCGAAAACAGCAGCGTCTGGCGATCTTTCGGAGTGCTGCCGACAATGGTTTCGATGTCTTCAATGAAACCCATATCAAGCATGCGGTCGGCTTCGTCGAGCACCAGGGTATGTACGGTCGACAAATTAACGCGCTTGGCCTGCAAGTGGTCAATCAGGCGTCCGGGGGTGGCGACAAGCACGTCAACGCGGCGTGACAAGGCTTTGAGCTGGGCGCCGTAAGGCATTCCGCCCACGACTACTGCGATGCGCAGGTCTTTAATGTGCGCGCCATACACTTTGGTTGCGTCGGCAACTTGCATGGCCAGTTCGCGGGTGGGGGTTAAAACCAATACTGAAACGCCGCTGCCTTTGTTAGGCGGCATTTTCGAGATGCGGTTTAACGCAGGCAACATAAAGGCGGCGGTTTTACCGCTGCCCGTTTGTGCGGAAACCATCAGGTCGTGACCTTCCAGGGCCTTTGGAATGGAAGCTTCTTGCACAGGAGTAGGGGCGCTGAAGCCAGCTTTCTGAATGGCGGACAAGAGAGTAGGTGCGAGACCCAGGGTATCGAAAGACATGCGTGATCCTTTGCCGGTAAAAACGGCATACACATAGCGCGGGCATAAGTTTTGAGCCCATGCGCTGGTTGATTGGAGCATCGTGCCGACCAATCAACCTCAAGTGCAGCCAGTACAAACGTACAGGCAACGGAAAGGCTCGGGGGTCAGGGAGCGATGGCGTTCGACATGGGTGCTGAAAATTCAGTCAACTGCTATGACACAGCAAGGTGCTGTATGAAAATGTCGACGCATTGGAAATGCAGTGCCGAAAGTATAACGTAGTTTTTTCGATTAGGGAAAGTACTATGTTGTAACTATGCTACAGAAGGGGCCACATTTCTGTGGCCCCTGGAGTTATTGTAATACTGACACTTGGTTTTTTGCTTGGTGCAAAGCAACAGAAATAATCAACAGTCTCACCACAGCGGTTTTTGTACTGTCTGCTTCGCTCCAGGCTCGCCGAGCCAGTCAATTTCAGGCTGACGGTGCTGGTGCAGCCAGGAGTTAGCCTGTATGAAGTGCTGGCAGCCAATGAACGGTTTGGGTGGACGCTGGGCCGATAGGGGGGATGGGTGGTTGGCGGTAAGGACCAGAGTCGGCGCGTGGTTGGGGCCGGTGGGTATTAGCGCTTGCTTGGATTGCGCGTGCGCGCCCCAGAACATGAAGACTTTAGGTTGCGCAGACCGGGCTACGCGCTGGATGATATGGTCGGTGACAATTTCCCAGCCTTTTTTGGCATGCGAGCCGGGCTGCCGCGATTCGACCGTAAGGACGGTATTAAGCAATAACACACCTTGTTGCGCCCAACGCGCAAGGTTGTGGCTTTGGGGAGTTGCATGTTCGGGATACTCAAGCGCGAGCTCTTTAAAGATATTGCGCAGGCTGGGAGGGCACGGGCAAATGTCGGGTACTGAAAATGCCAGGCCTTGCGCCTGGTTTGGGCCGTGATAAGGGTCTTGGCCAAGGATTATGACGCGCACAGCGTCGGGCTGCAGGTCCTGCAGAGCACGAAAGGGCTGGCCCGGATAGATTTCGGCGCCGGCGTCGCGCCGTTGTGTCAAAAATGTTCGTAATTTGAGTAGAGCCTGGTGCGCAGCCGGCGTTTCTAACACGTCTTGCCATACGGGGGCAAGATGCCTGATGTGCTCTTGCAGATCGTCTTCCAGCACGTTGCGGGCGATGTCAGAGGAGTGTGACCGGGCCATGGGCATTGCCTTTGTGACTACATGGATTGAAGGGCTTCGCGCAGAATCGTGTGGTAGGCGGGTACAAGAAGGGCGATTTTTGCACGTTGCGCTTCCCATTCTTGTTGCTGTCCGGCGGTACGTTCGGGCGGCGCAGACCAGTAGGTGTCAGGATAACGCGAATCGTTTGTCCAGCGTGGAATGACATGCCAATGGATGTGCGGAACCTGATTGCCAAACTGCGCAAGGTTGACTTTTTGGGGCTTAAGCACCTTGCGCAGCGTTTGCTCGACCACCCACACAACGTCCATGATATGGCGACGTGCGGGCTGGTCCAGCTGGGTCATTTCGGCAATATGTTCGTGCCAGATTACCCGGGTGAATCCCGGGTAGTCTGGGTCTGCCGCGTCAATAACCCGCAGTTCCTGGTTTTGCCAAAGCGCAGCGTCGTGGGTTCCAGCTAAACATAAGGGGCAGTCAGGTGACATGATGGCGGCTTGACAGAAGGCGTTGCGATGGAAGTCTTAAAACTAAAAGAACAGTTCTTGCAATGCAAGACCAGGTTCCGGCGCACGCATAAATGTTTCGCCGACCAGGAAGGCATTGACATTGTGTTCGCGCATAAGCTTCACATCGTCTGGCGTGGCAATGCCGCTTTCGGTCACGATCAGTTTGCCGTCTGGAATAAGCGGCAGCAGGTCGATGGTGTTTTGCAACGAAGTTTTGAAGCTGCGCAGATTGCGGTTGTTAATGCCCAGCAGCGGCGATTGCAATTGCAGCGCTATGTCCAGTTCGTCACGGTCATGCACTTCGATCAACACATCCATATTCAGTTCAATGGCAAGGCTTTCAAACTCGCGTAGTTGCGAAGGGCTAAGCGCGGCCACTATCAACAGGATGCAATCGGCGCCCAGCGCACGTGAATGCGCGATCTGGTAGGCGTCGATGATGAAGTCTTTACGCAGTACGGGCAGGGTGCAGGCGGCGCGTGCCTGGCGTAAATAGTCGTACGCCCCCTGGAAAAACTGAACATCGGTAAGGACCGACAGGCAGGCAGCGCCATGCGCCGCATAAGACGCAGCGATTTCAGATGGGTTGAAGTTTTCGCGGATTACGCCTTTTGATGGCGAAGCTTTTTTTATTTCCGCAATAACGGCTGGTTTGTTCTGGTTGATTTTTGCTTCAATGGCGCGCACAAAGCCGCGCACGTCTTTACGGCTTTTTGCTTCGCGCAGAACGTCGGATTCGCTACGCATCTGGCGCGCGGTGGCGACTTCAGCTTTTTTTGTGTCGAGAATCTTCAAGAGAATATCGTTCATGACTGCAATGTCCGTGTAAAAGTGCGGAACTCGTCGAGCTTGGCCCGGGCGGCTCCGCTGGCAATGGTTTCGAATGCAAGCTTGAGGCCTTCTTGTATTGAGCCGGCTTTGTTGCCAGCATAAATGGCAAGCCCTGCATTAAAGCCTACGATATCACGAGCAGGCCCTGCGACGTTTTCCAGAGCTTCGAAGATAAGTTTGGCCGATTCCTCGCGGTTATTGACTTTGAGCGAGCGGTTCGACACCATCGACATTCCGAAGTCTTCGGGATGGATTTCGTATTCACGAACGGTGTCGTTTTTTAGCTCGCCAACCAGCGTTGCCGCGCCCAGCGAAGCTTCGTCCATGCCGTCTTTGCCATGAACGATAAGAACGTGTTTTGAGCCCAGGCGCTGCAACGCACGAACCTGGATGCCCACGAGGTCGGCATGGAACACGCCCATGAGCTGGTTGGCGGCATTGGCTGGATTGGTCAGCGGGCCAAGAATATTAAATATTGTTTTGACTCCCAGCTCTTTACGGACGGCCGCCACGTTTTTCATTGCGCCATGGTGGGCAGGGGCAAACATGAACCCAATGCCGGTCTGGTTGATGCATTCGGTAATCTGCTCGGGGCTGAGATTGATGTTGATGCCCAGGGCTTCCACGACATCGGCGCTGCCCGACGACGACGAAGCGCTGCGTCCGCCATGTTTGGCAATTTTTACGCCAGCGGCGGCTGCGACGAACATGGCGGCGGTTGAAATGTTGAAGGTATTGGAGCCGTCGCCGCCAGTGCCGCACATATCCAGCAAATTATCGGAGTCGTTGGTGTGCACTTGCAAGGCAAACTCGCGCATTACCTGCGCGGCAGCCGTGATTTCGCCTATGGTTTCTTTCTTGACGCGCAGGCCCATGATCAGGGCGCTGGCAATTTGCGGAGACATTTCGCCGCGCATCAACATACGCATCAGGTGAAGCATTTCATCGTGGAAAATTTCGCGGTGTTCAATGCAACGCAAAAGGGCTTCTGTTGGCGTAATCGGTGTCGTCATTGTTTTTCCTTTTTATTTTATAGCGTCAAAAAGTTACGTAACAAGGCATGGCCATGTTCGCTGAGTATCGATTCCGGGTGGAACTGTACCCCATAGACCGGCAAGGTTTTATGACGTATGCCCATAATTTCGTGATCGCTGGTTTCGGCCGTTACTTCCAGGCAGTCAGGCAGGGACTCGCGTTCAATGGCCAGCGAATGATAGCGGGTTACAGTATAAGGCGAGGGCAGGCCTTTAAAGACGTCGGTTCCTGTATGCGTAATGGGTGACGTCTTGCCATGCATTTGGTGCTTGGCACGCACAATTTTGCCGCCGTACGCGGCGCCAATGGCCTGATGACCCAGGCACACGCCCAGAACGGGCACTTTACCCGCAAATTTTTGGATCAGTTCAACTGAAATCCCTGCATCGGCAGGCGACTTGGGACCAGGCGACACGCAGATGCGGCTGGGTTTAAGCGCCGCGATTTCGGCGATGGTCGTCTGGTCGTTGCGCAGCACTTTAACCTCTTCTCCGAGCTCGCCAAAGTATTGCACCAGGTTGTAGGTGAAGGAATCGTAGTTATCAAGCATCAATAGCATGTGTTTCTCCTGAGGACGATGCTTTATGTATTACACGGGCTCATCAAGGCCAAATTGCACTTTTTCGGCCGCACGTATTACCGCACGGGCTTTTGCCTCGGTTTCCAGCCATTCTTTTTCGGGGTCCGAATCGGCGACAATGCCGGCGGCCGCCTGTACATACAGCATTCCGTCTTTAATGATGCCGGTTCGAATGGCAATGGCTACGTCCATTTCACCGCCATAACTCAGATAGCCGGCGGCGCCGCCATAGACGCCGCGCCGTACTGGTTCGAGTTCGTCGATAATTTCCATGGCGCGCACTTTGGGTGCGCCGGTCAGGGTGCCGGCTGGAAAGGCGGCGCGCAGGACATCAATATTGCTCATGCCTTCGTGCAGAATCCCGCTTACGTTGGAAACCAGATGCATGACGTGGGAATAGCGTTCAATCGTCATGGTGTCGGTTACTTTGACCGAGCCGGTCTCTGCAACACGGCCTACATCGTTGCGGGCAAGGTCAATCAGCATGACATGCTCAGCGCGTTCCTTGGGGTCGGCAATAAGCTCTTCGGCCAGTTGTTCGTCTTCGGCCGGCGTTGCGCCGCGTTTGCGCGTGCCCGCCAGGGGGCGAATGGTGACTAATGTCTTTTGGCGGTCAGCTTCGGTGACAAGTTCCTGGCGCACTAGGATCTCGGGCGATGAGCCCACAACATGGAAATTATCGAAATTCCAGTAGTACATATAGGGCGATGGATTCAGCGAACGCAGGGAACGGTACAGCGAAAGCGGCGAATCGCGAAATGGCTTGGCAATGACCTGGCCGACCTGTACCTGCATGACGTCGCCCGCCGCAATGTATTCCTTGGCCTTTAGAACTGCGGCAATATAGTCTTCTTTATTGAAATCGCGGCGTGTTTCCGTTTGCAGGCTGGCATAGGCATAAGGAATGACGACAGGTGTGCGTAGTTTTTCGCGTAGTTCTTTCAGGCGTCGTTTTGCCAGGGCATAGCTTTCGGGTTGTTTAGGGTCGGCATAAACCACTAAATAAGTGCGGCCTGCCAAGTTGTCGACGACGACCAGTTCGTCGACATGCAGCAGCATGATGTCGGGGGTGCCTTCATCTTGTCCGGCCGGAAATGGCTTTACCGCGGGACCCAGTCTGGGTTCGATGTGGCGTACGGTGTCGTAGCCGAAGTAGCCGGCCAGGCCGCCCGCAAAACGCGGCATGCCTGGAGGCAAGGCTACTTTGAAGCGTTGCTGATAGGCTTCGATGAAGTTAAGCGGGTCGCCTTCGTGGGTTTCAACGACTTGTCCCCGCTGGATAACTTCGGTGGTCGTGCCCATGGAGCGGATCACGGTTTTGGCCGGCAAGCCAATAAACGAATAACGCCCGAAGCGTTCGCCGCCTACGACCGATTCCAGCAGGCAGCTGTTGCGTCCGCCTTCGGGGCCGCTGTGTGCGAGCTTTAGATAAATCGCCAGAGGAGTATCCAGATCGGCATACGTTTCGGCGATAAGCGGGATTCGGTTGTAGCCTTGCGCTGCGAGTGCGTTAAATTCGATTTCTGTCATTGTGATCTCGATAATGTGTTGGATATACGAGCCGGACAGAATCAAAAAAAGCCCGGCCAATATGTGGTTCCGGGCTTAGCTTTTTTAGTAATGCAGACGGCACGGTAGACAAATGTCTTGGTGCCGGGAGGAATTACCGCTACCCAGAACACGAACGCCACCAGCGCCAGGTGGCGCGGGGCGTAACGTAATAAATTTGGGTAGCAATGGTCATTATTGGGTCTTGGTTATTGCAGACTGGCCCATTGGGCGGCTGCTTCAATGGACATAACTATATCATCGACTTCAAGATTTCGCACGTCTTGCCCCTCGTTATAGCCGTAGGGGACGGCCAGAACCGTAATTTGCGCAGCTCGTGCTGCTTGCGCGTCGTTAATGGAGTCGCCGATTGCCAGGGCTTTGGACGGGGGCATCTGCAACAAATCGCAGGCATGTAAAAACGGCATGGGATGTGGTTTTTTTTCGACGCAAGTGTCGCCGCAGACAATATGGTCAAAAAAATGAGCCAGGCCTGTGCGTTCGAGCAGTGGATGCGTGAATTCGGTGGGCTTGTTAGTGACGATTGCCAGTTTGACGCCTTGTTCTTTAAAGGCGTTCAAGCCTTCCAGCACGCCGGGGTACAGCGTTGCCCTAAGGCCATTAACCCGGTGGTAGTGTTTTTCAAACAAGCCTAGTCCTTGTTCGATTTGTTCCGGTGTTGCCGGTTGTTCTTCGTGTGCAAGCGAGCGGATAACCAGGTTTTTTGTGCCTTTGCCCACGTAGGTGGCGATCACGTTTTGAGGTAGCGGCGGCATGGCCATATCGGCGCGCATGGCGTTGGCCGCATCGGCCAGGTCGGGGATGGTATCAAGTAATGTACCGTCCAGGTCAATAAGTGCAGCAGTAAAACGCATGAAAAAATCCTGGTGTTAGTGTGCCAGGGGCCCTTTGATCAAGTCGACCGGCTGCTGCATCCCGTCAAGGGCGCATCAGACTCGGGAGACTTGGTCAGAGGCCGCCTAAATTGAAATAGTTTCGCCGTTCAGAATTTCGGCGCGCATTTTGCTTATGATTTGTTCATAATTTTTGTGACCAAAAATTGCCGAGCCGGCGACGAAAGTGTCGGCACCGGCCGCCGCGATTTCGCGGATGTTGTTCACGTTCACGCCACCGTCGATTTCCAGGCGAATGTCACGGCCCGACGCATCGATCAACGCCCGCGCTTCGCGCAGCTTGTCGAGGGTACCTGGGATGAACTTCTGCCCGCCGAAGCCCGGGTTGACGCTCATCAACAGGATCATGTCGACCTTGTCCATCACGTACTTGAGCACG
>LNAP01011715.1_pt1 | contig 11867 bp, 9 predicted proteins | sample 602601 | NCBI WGS metagenome assembly LNAP01 (sample SAMN02440304, study PRJNA202911) | soil metagenome | biome: Subtropical and temperate rainforests or woodlands; isolation source: soil samples (1 kg each in a 20% v/v slurry with milli Q water) were... ... | reverse complement strand
CGCTGGCGAATTTCCTCGTAGGCGAGGTTGATGTCGTCCATCGCTTGCTTGAGGTGCGGTGGGACCAGCTGGCCGCCATAGGGGCCGAAATATCCGTTGGCGTCGGGCATGGCGGTGAAGCGAGGATCGGACGACATGAACTCATCTCTGCAGGTGGAATGGGAAGAAGGATGCTGCTACGCGGGGCCGATCATAAGTCAGCGCACAATCGCTGAAAACGCCGAGCTGGGGAGGAGCGGTGGGCCGCTCGTGGCGAGGCGATTCGCATGACCGAAGGGTCGGATCAAGGCGTATGGGATGGTGCCGATTTTTCCGTGATTCGCGAAATTGACACTTATCGTGTAGGATGTACGCCGACTTCGCCATTATGGGAGCATGATTCAACTTTCATTTTTGTCGGCAGCAGCTTGCCGACGGGCATGGCTGTCATCAGTACGGCCGCTATGCATGCCCATCCCGCCCTTGGTGCGCAGCAATTTCAAAAGATTTGCCCGCCCCTGCCGCAATACGTCGCACCGCGATGTCGTAAAAGCCAGAACAAGTTCAGGAGATAGAACTGATGAACGAGGCTGAGCTCTCGCCCAATGATTCCGAAGCGCCGGCTGACCGGATCAATCCCGTAGTTTTCTACGGTTCTGCAATCGCTATCGTGGCGTTTGCCATATGGACGATGTTCTTCACCGATCGCTCCCAAGCGGTCATCAACACGGTACTTGGCTGGATATCCGACACCTTCGGCTGGTTCTACTTTCTCGCCGTGCTGGTCTACCTGTTCTTCGTGGTGATCGTGGCTACCAGCCGCTACGGCAAGATCCGCCTCGGGCCGGATCATTCCAAACCCGAATTCAACGTGGTCACCTGGGCGGCGATGCTGTTTTCCGCCGGGATCGGCATCGACCTGCTGTTCTTCTGCATCGCCGAACCCATCACCCAGTTTCTCGAACCGCCGGTAGGCGAGGGCGGAACCACTCAGGCCGCGCGCCACGCCATGGAGCTGACCTTCCTGCACTGGGGTCTTTCCGGTTGGGGTGTCTATACCCTGGTCGGCATGTCGCTGGCGTATTTCAGCTTTCGCCAGGGCTTGCCGCTGTCGATCCGCTCATCGCTGTATCCGATCTTCGGCAAGCGCATCTACGGCCCCATCGGGCATACCGTCGATACCGCCGCGGTGCTGGGCACGGTGTTCGGCATCGCTACCAGTCTCGGCATCGGCATCATCCAGCTCAACTTCGGCCTCAACTACATCTTCGGCATACCGGAAGGCACGCTCACCCAGGCGGTGCTGGTGGTGCTGATCGTGGTGTTCTCGGCAATCTCGGCGGCGACCGGGGTCGAGCGCGGGATTCGCCGGCTTTCCGAATTCAACATGCTGCTGGCGGTCCTGCTGCTGCTGTTCGTGCTGGTGGTCGGCGATACGGTGTTCCTGCTCAACGCGCTGGTGATGAACGTCGGCGACTACTTCTCCAACTTCATAAGCCTGTCCCTGGACACCTACGCCTACCGCCGTCCGACCGACTGGCTGAACGCCTGGACAGTGTTCTTCTGGGCCTGGTGGATCGCCTGGGGGCCGTTCGTGGGCCTGTTTCTGGCGCGCATTTCCCGCGGTCGCACCATCCGCGAGTTCGTCATCGGCACGTTGCTGCTGCCGCTGGCCTTCATGATGGCCTGGATGTCGATCATGGGTAACAGCGCCATCGAGATGGTCATGGGCGGTGCCCTCGAATTCGGCCAGCAGGCGGTGAGCAACCCTGGCTCGTCGATCTATCTGTTCCTGCAGAGCCTGCCCTGGGCCGGTCTCACTACCATCGTGGTGACCATCCTCGCCATCGTGTTCTTCGTTACCTCAGGCGACTCCGGCTCGCTGGTGCTGTCGAACTTCACCTCGATCCTCAAGGATGTGAACAGCGATGCGCCGGTGTGGATGCGCATCCTCTGGGCGGCGATCATCGGCGTGCTCACCCTGGCGCTGCTGATTGCCGGCGGCCTGACCGCGCTGCAGGGCACCGTGGTGATCATGGGGCTGCCGTTCTCCATCGTCCTGCTGTTCATGATGTACGGGCTGTTCAAGGCATTGCACGTCGAGGGCGTCATGGCCGACAGCTACCAGAAGAGCCTGTCCGGCTACCTGTCCGGGCGCGCGACGCTGGAACATACGCAGATGAACTGGAGTCAGCGCCTGTCGCGGGCAATGAGCTTTCCCAGCCGTTCGCAGATCCGTCGCTACCTGAAGGACGTGTGCAAGCCGGCGATGGAGGAGATCCAGAAGGCGCTGGGCGAGAAGGGCGTGCCGGTGGAGATCGTTGAAGGCGAACCGGGCAACGAGCACCTGGCGCTGCACGTCAATCTGGGCAGCGAGCAGGACTTCACCTACCAGATCTGGCCGGTGCGCAGCACCATGCCGTCCTTTGCCCTGCGCACGCAGAGCGGCAACGCCGACTACTACCGGCTTGAGGTGCATCTGCGTCAGGGCAGCCTGGGTTACGACCTGATGGGCTACTCCCGGCGCCAGCTGATCGAGGACATCCTCGACCACTACGAGCACCACATGCACTTCCTGCATCTGCAGCGCGAAAACGGCGGTGGTGAAAGCGGCATGCCCAATCCGGGCGCGGCGCCGACACCCTGACCCTGCACGCCTCGGGCGATCCCCGAGGCGTTCCATTCATGTCGCGGCAGCGTCGATCCGCTGCCGCCACGGACAGTACGAACGAGGTAGAACATGGCCCGTTTTCCACGGCAGCAACTCTATATCCATGGCGGCTACGTCGACGCCAGCAGCAACCAGACCTTCGAGAGCATCAACCCGGCCAACAGCGAAGTCCTGGCCGAAGTGGCGGAGGCCGGTGCGGCCGATCTGGAACGCGCGGTTGAAAGCGCCGAGCAGGGCCAGCGCATCTGGGCGGCACTGACCGGCATCGAGCGGGCGCGAATCATGCGTCGTGCGGTCGATCTGCTGCGCGAGCGCAACGACGAGCTGGCCGTGCTGGAAACCCTGGACACCGGCAAGCCGCTGAGCGAAACCCGCAGCGTCGACATCGTCACCGGCGCCGACGTGCTGGAGTACTACGCCGGCCTCGCCCCGGCCATCGAGGGCGAACAGATTCCGCTGCGTGACAGCAGTTTCGTGTACACCCGACGGGAGCCGCTGGGTGTGGTGGCCGGCATCGGCGCCTGGAACTACCCGATCCAGATCGCCCTGTGGAAAGCCGCACCGGCGCTGGCTGCCGGCAATGCGATGATCTTCAAACCCAGCGAAGTCACCTCGCTGAGCGCGCTGAAACTGGCGGAGATCTTCAGCGAGGCCGGGCTGCCCGATGGCGTGTTCAACGTACTGACCGGCAGTGGCGCCGGCGTCGGGGCGCTGATCACCGAGCACCCGCGCATCGCCAAGGTGTCGTTCACCGGCGGCGTGGCCACCGGCAAGAAGGTCATGGCCAGTGCGGCGGCATCGTCGCTGAAGGACGTGACCATGGAACTGGGCGGCAAGTCGCCGCTGATCATTTGCGAAGATGCCGATCTGGACCGCGCGGCCGACATCGCGGTGATGGCCAATTTCTTCAGCTCCGGCCAGGTGTGCACCAACGGCACGCGGGTGTTCGTTCCGGCCGGTCTGAAAGCGGCGTTCGAGGCCAAGCTGCTGGAGCGCGTGCAGCGCATTCGCCTTGGTGATCCGCAGCAGGAGGAAACCAACTTCGGTCCGCTGGTCAGCTTCGCGCACATGAACAACGTGCTCGACTACATCGCCAAGGGCAAGGCCGCCGGTGCGCGGCTGCTCTGTGGTGGCGGGCGGGTGACTGAAGGCGAATACGCCAAGGGCGCCTTTGTCGCACCGACCATCTTCACCGACTGCAGCGACGACATGACCATCGTGCGCGAGGAGATCTTCGGCCCGGTGCTGAGCCTGCTCGAATATCAGGACGAAGAGGAGGTCATCCGCCGCGCCAACGACACCGAGTACGGCCTCGCCGCCGGAGTCGTCACCACCGATCTGACGCGGGCGCACCGCATCATCCATCGCCTTGAGGCTGGCATCTGCTGGATCAATACCTGGGGTGAATCGCCGGCGCAGATGCCGGTCGGTGGCTACAAGCAGTCCGGCATCGGCCGCGAGAACGGCATCGCCTCGCTGGCGCACTACACGCGGGTCAAATCGGTACAGGTAGAGCTGGGCGAGTTCGCCTCGGTGTTCTGAGGGAGGTTGGAACCATGGAATACGACTACATCATCATCGGCGCCGGTTCGGCGGGTAACGTGCTCGCCGCGCGCCTGACCGAGGACGCCGACGTCAGCGTGCTGCTGCTGGAAGCCGGCGACCCGGACTATCGGCTGGACTTTCGCACCCAGATGCCCGCCGCGCTGGCGTATCCGCTACAGGGCACGCGTTACAACTGGGCCTACAAGACCGACCCCGAGCCGCACATGAACAACCGTCGCATGGACTGCGGTCGCGGCAAGGGCCTGGGTGGTTCTTCGCTGATCAACGGCATGTGCTACATCCGCGGCAACGCCTTGGACTACGACAACTGGGCCAAGACTCCGGGGCTGGAGGACTGGACCTACCTCGACTGCCTGCCGTACTTCCGCAAGGCCGAGTCGCGCGACATCGGCCCCAACGACTACCACGGCGGCGACGGCCCGGTCAGTGTGACCACACCCAAGGCCGACAACAACGAGCTGTTCCACGCCATGGTGGAAGCGGGCGTGCAGGCGGGCTTCCCGCGTACCGATGACCTCAACGGCTACCAGCAGGAAGGCTTCGGCCCGATGGATCGCACCGTGACGCCCCAGGGCCGGCGCGCCAGCACGGCGCGCGGTTATCTGGATCAGGCCAAGGAGCGGCCGAACCTGACCATCCACACCCATGCCGTCACCGACCGTGTGCTGTTCGAGGGCAAGCGTGCCGTCGGCGTTCGTTACCTGCGCGGCCGCGAGCAGCCACAGGTGGCGCGTGCGCGCCGTGAAGTGCTGCTGTGCGGCGGCGCCATCGCCTCGCCGCAAATCCTGCAGCGCTCGGGAGTTGGCCCTGGCGCGTTGCTGAAGAAGCTCGGCGTCACGCTGGTGCAGGAGCTGCCCGGCGTCGGCCAGAACCTGCAGGATCACCTGGAGATGTACCTGCAGTTCGAGTGCCTGAAGCCGGTGTCGCTGTACCCGGCGCTCAAGTGGTGGAACCAGCCGGCCATCGGCGCCGAATGGCTGTTCCTCGGCAGCGGCATCGGTGCCAGCAACCAGTTCGAGGCTGGTGGCTTCATCCGCAGCAGCGATGAGTTCGAATGGCCGAACATCCAGTTCCACTTCCTGCCGGTGGCGGTCAGCTACAACGGCAGCAACGCCCATGACGGCCACAGCTTCCAGGCCCACGTCGGCTCGATGCGTTCACCCAGTCGCGGGCGTATCGAGATTCGCTCCACCGATCCGCGGGTCGATCCGAGCATCCTGTTCAACTACATGGCCCACGAGCAGGACTGGCGCGAGTTCCGTGATGCCATTCGCCTCACCCGCGAGATCATCGCGCAGCCGGCGCTCGATCCCTACCGTGGTCGCGAGCTGAACCCGGGCGTGGAAGCGCAGAGCGATGCCGAGCTGGACGCCTTCGTCCGCGAGCACGCGGAGACGGCCTATCACCCGTCGTGCTCCTGCAAGATGGGCACGGACGATATGGCCGTGGTGGACGGGCAGGGTCGCGTGCATGGGGTGGAAGGGCTGCGCGTGGTGGATGCCTCGATCATGCCGCAGATCATCACCGGCAACCTCAACGCCACCACCATCATGCTGGCCGAGAAGATCGCCGACCGGATTCGCGGTCGCGAGTCGCTGCCGCGCAGCACGGCGAGCTACTACGTGGCCAACGGCGCACCGGTGCGGCAACCTCCGCAGCGTTGACGCGTTCGCCGTCAGGTGGTGGAAAAGGCTTCGCCGTTTTCCACCCTACGCGGCTGGCGCTAATTGGTGTGGAGCGACCGTTGCGCGTAGCCAGAAACGAAAACGCCCCGCAGTAGCGGGGCGTTTTCGTTAGGCGGGGCGGATCAGATCACTTCGGCCCAGAGGTCGTACTCGTCGGCGTGGGTGACGCGCACGCGGACCTTGTCGCCCGGCTGCAGCGGTTTCTCGCTGTCGATGTAGACCATGCCGTCGATCTCCGGGGCGTCGGCCCAGGAGCGGCCGATGGCGCCGTCCTCGTCCACTTCATCGATCAGCACGTCGAGTTCCTTGTCGACCTTCAGCTGCAGGCGCGCGGCGCTGATGGCCTGCTGGTGCGCCATGAAGCGGTCCCAGCGATCCTGCTTGATCTCGTCCGGTACCGGTTCCAGGCCCATGACCTCGGCCGGTGCACCGTCAACCGGCGAATACTGGAAGCAGCCGACGCGGTCGAGCTGGGCTTCGGTCAGCCAGTCGAGCAGGTACTGAAAATCTTCTTCGGTCTCGCCGGGGAAGCCGACGATGAAGGTCGAGCGGATGGTCAGCTCGGGGCAGATCTCGCGCCACTTCTTGATGCGCGCGAGGGTCTTGTCTTCCTTCATGGCCTTGAGCACCTTCGGGCTGGCGTGCTGGAAGGGGATGTCCAGGTACGGCAGGATCTTGCCGGCGGCCATCAGCGGGATCACGTCGTCGACATTCGGGTACGGATAAACGTAGTGCAGGCGCACCCAGACGCCCATCTTGCCCAGCTCCTCGCACAGCTCGAGCATGCGCGTCTTGACCGGCTGGCCGTTCCAGAAATCCAGCTTGTACTTGAGGTCGACGCCATAGGCGCTGGTGTCCTGGCTGATCACCAGGACTTCCTTCACGCCGGCCTTGACCAGGCGCTCGGCTTCGCTGAGCACATCGCCCACCGGACGGCTGACCAGCTTGCCGCGCATCGACGGGATGATGCAGAAGCTGCACGTGTGGTTGCAGCCTTCGGAAATCTTCAGATAGGCGTAGTGGCGCGGGGTGAGTTTGATGCCCTGCGGCGGCACCAGATCGACGAAGGGGTCGTGCTCGATGTTCGGCGGCACCACTTCGTGTACCGCATTGACCACCTGCTCGTACTGCTGCGGCCCGGTGACGGCCAGCACGCTGGGGTGTACGCCGCGGATGTTGTTCTCGTCCACGCCCATGCAGCCGGTGACGATCACCTTGCCGTTCTCAGCGATCGCCTCGCCGATGGCGTCCAGCGATTCGGCCTTGGCGCTGTCGATGAAACCGCAGGTGTTGACCACCACTACATCGGCATCCTCGTAGGACGGCACGATCTGGTAGCCCTCCATGCGCAGCTGGGTGAGGATGCGTTCAGAGTCGACCGTTGCCTTGGGGCAACCCAAGCTCACGAATCCGACTGTTGGCGTTTTGCTCATCGACTTTGAACCTCGAAAACCGCGCATGAAAAAAGCGCGCGAGTATATAGAGCTGAGCATTTTTTAGCCAGACTGAAAGCGGCAGCGCTCGACCGTTCAGCGGTTCACCGTTCCATTGCCTTGGCCGGGAGCGTGGCGGTCTGGCTGGGCTAAACCTCGAACCATTGGTCGCAAGCGGCGGTCGTACTGCGAATCGTGTTACGCGAGGTATCAAAAGGCTATCATCGCCGCCTTCATTCAACCGGGGAAATGGACTTCATGAAAACGTTGCTATCGAAAGGCCTGGCGATGACCGCTGCCATGGCGCTGTGCACGAGCGCTTTGGCCGATGATGCGCTGTTCAAGGAGCATGTGTATGGCGCGCCGTTCAGCAAATACAGCAATCAGGCTGGCTATTACGATTGTTCTGTAGAAATTGGCGCTACCGCACTGTGCATAGATGACGTCAAATTCGTGGGGCACGCTTTTACCGCCGCTTTACTGTTCTCCGGCGACAAGCTTTATATGGTCAGTCTGTTGTCAGGTTTTGAGCAGCAGGCCTATGTACAGGCGGTCGCTGCGCTGGCTAAGACCTTTGCGCTTGTCTCACTGGCTGATGCCAGTTCGCAGCTTGATCTTCTTGATCTGGACCGCCGTAGCAGCCGGCAGGATTTCGCAGCAAAGTTGTCCAGTTACGAAAGCGTGGCGGCTAACGCAGGAAACCTAACCTACACCTTCATCGAAGGTCTGGATCGTGCCAAGAAGCATCCTAATGTCACGACAGCAGTAGCTGCCGCCAAGGACAATACGCGTGTCGCTGAGCTGGTGATAATGGATGACGGCGCTGACTCGATACTTGCCGTCCGTTTTTCGTTTCCTAAACTGGAGGCAAGAAAGCTCAAGGACGCGCTCGCCAGTCCCGTAGAGGATTTTTAGCGATCAGCGATTGGATGTCGCAACTACCGGCGCCGTTGAGGGGCTCTGGCGCGGCAGGTAGCGCTTGAGCCGAAGCGCTGGCGATTCGACGAGGTGCCAGGACAGCACCGCGAGCGCCAGGCTGGCAGCGAAGCCAAGGAGCATGAAGGGAATCAGTGGCAACTGGCCGTCGGTCCAGTGCATCAGTAGCTGCTGGACCGGGAAGCTGAAGATGTACAGGCCGTAGGAGAAGTCGCCGGCCTTGCCGAAGCCGGCCAGCCTCGGAATGCGCAGTTGGGCGAGGTAGAGCGTCAGGTAGGGCAGGGTCAGCACGTGCACCAGCTCCCAGTGATCGGTGCGAGCACTCACCAGGTTGGCCGCAACCAGCAGAGCTGCGATTTTCCAGTTCCAGCGAACGAGCTGCCGGTACAGATAGAGCAGCACGCCGGTATAGAAGAACATTCCCAGGCGAGTGGCCTTGCGCAGCAGGTCGCTCTGCATCTCGTAGATCGGCATCAGGTGGAAGTGCACACCCACCATCAGAATCAGGCCGATCAGCGCGCTGCTGCGGCCGAAGACCTTGACGATTCCGAGCGTCAGCACGGTGGCGTACATCAGCACTTCGTAAGGCAGTGTCCAGAGCGAACCGTTGACGGTGTGGGGAAACGGGTTGGCCTCGAATACGCCGGGCAGGCGGAACTCGGTGATCAGCGCGGCGTTGGCCAGGTAGGCGAGCGTGCCGGGGGCGGTGAAGTAATCGCCAAGCGGCAGCTCGGTGGCCAGCGGGCCGATCAGCAGGACCACGAGCAGCACCGAGACGATCAGTGCCGGCATGATGCGCAGGGCTCGCTTGGCGGCAAAATCCAGCACGCTGCGGCTGTTCAGCCAGGACGCCGCAATGAGGAAACCGCTCATCACGAAGAACACGTGTACGGCGATATCCGCCGAGTCGTAGCTGCCGCTGAACAGGCGCAGAGGTTCCCGGTCCGCCTGACCGGATAGGCCGTAGCTGTGGCCGAACACGACCATCGAGGCGGCAAAGAAGCGCAGGAAATCGAAGTTGTTATCTCTTGGCGCGGTGGTTGGCGCGTGCATCGGCTCCTCCTTGGAATGGGTTCAGCGCAACGGAAAGGTCTGATGCATCCCCAGCGAACGGTTCTCGCCGTCACGGATGGCCTGCTCGATCAGTTGCAGCCGTTCCGGAACCTGCTGTCGCCGGGCCACGTGCCGCAGCAGGCCGAGGAAGATGCTTCGGTTCAACCGATAGAGCCAGGGTGAGGCGGCCCAGACGTAGGTGTCGAACCAGGCCTGGTTGCGGGCGGTGTAGTAGGCGCGGAAATCGGAATCACCGAGCAGGAAGGCTTCGTAGATGTTGCGGGTGTGCGCCTTGATGTTCCACGACAGCTCCAGCTCGTCGATCAGCGCATCGGTCACCAGGCGCAGACGGCCGCCTTTGGCGGTGATGCGACGGGTGTACTCGGTGTCGTCGGCGTAGAGCACCAGCTCGCGCAATGGCACCCCGATCGCCTGGTACAGGCTGCGATGGGCGAGCATGCCGCCATAGGGGGCGAAGGGCAGGTCGACGGCCCGCGGCGGTGTGCCCTTTGGCCGGCCCCAGGGCAGGCGGCGCCAGACCTTGTACGGCAGCTGCGCGACGTGAAAGCCGAAGTAGCTGGAGCGCGGCTGGATGGCGAAACGGCTCGGTACGCCGCGGGCGATGTCTTCCTGCTGACTGGGGCGAAAGCCCAGCACGGCGGCACGATGCAGCCCCACCTCGTCCGCCATTCGCGCCAGTTCTTCATGCAGCAGCCGCACCGCGGGCGCGGTGGGGGCATTGTCGTCATCCATCATCCAGATGTACTGCGCGCCTTCGGCCAGCGCCGCTTCCAACCCCACGGCATAGCCATTGGCCGAGCCGGTGTTGTGCGCCAGCGGAATGATGCGCACCTGACCGGGCCAGCGGCTGGTCAGTTGTTCGAGTGGTGCGGTCGAGGCATTGCTGACCACCAGTACCCGGGTGATCTGTTCGAAGGCGAAGGCCTGCTCGATCAGTCGGCGCAGGTAAACCAGGCGGTCGCCGTAGGTCACTGTGACGATGGTGGTTTGCCGTCGCACCGGCATCTCGCTGGCGCTGGTGGCGGCTGCCTGTGCACTCTGCTTGCAGGGTTCGACGCGCGCGGTGTTCTGCACGGAATATCTCCTCAGCTCTGTTCCGGGGTGGCCAGCGGCAGGCAGTTAGGCTGCTGAACGTCGACCGTCGTGTCTTCTTCGTTGGGGCTGAAGAAGGCGTGGAAGATGCGGATGAATCCATTGCCCGACGGTCCGTCAGGCGCGTCGGGTGCGGGAATGAGTTCGGTGTAGGAATAGCCATCGGCCAGAATCAGCGACGTTCTGGATGTTTCTTCTGTGCTCATGCCTGTGCTCCTGCATAACCCGGTGCGGTAACGGCCCGGATCAGAATGAATAGCGCCTGCTGTCTGCCGGCGGACTCCAGAACGAACCGGACGCCGGTTCCGCGAATCGATACGGTTGATGACCGGATGGGCTTTCCTGCTGACCGCCGCCATTGGAGCCACAGCGTGGCGTGGCGTCGGTTGACGAGTCGCTGTAGGCGATGACGCTCGCACTGCCGGCGCTGGTGCAGGCAGGCAACTGGCTGGACGGGTTGGTCGGTTCGGTGATCAGCGTGTCGGCGTTCACCGCAGCGCTGGCTGGCTCGATCACTACAACGAGAGCGAACCCGAGCGCTCGGGTCACTCTCATCCACTTCTTTACTGTGTTCATCCTTGAAACCTCGTAAGTGAATGGGTTGATGGGTAAACGCATCAGGCGTGCTTGATCGGCACCACGGCTGCCGGGTAGAGCGGCGTGCTGGGGGCCGGCAAGGGCGCCGAGCTCTGCTGAAGGTCGAGCGCCCTGGCTTCGCGCAGGCGCGCGTCGACGAAGGCGCGGATTTCCTGCTGGAAGCGTTCGCTGGAGAAGCGCTCGGCATTGCGTCGGCAGTTTTCCGGGGTGATGCGCGAGCACTGGGCCTCGAACTCGCCGATGGCGGCGATGAGCGAGGCGGTGGTCTGCTCCGGGTAGAACACGCCGGTGGGTTCGGCATGTTCGAGCCCGCGCACGGTTTCCAGTACGCCGCCGCGCCCGTAGGCGACCACCGGCGTGCCACAGGCCTGGGCCTCGATGGGCGCGATGCCGAAATCTTCTTCGGCGGCGAAGACGAACGCTTTGGCGCGCTGCATGTGTTGCAGCAGCACCTCAAAACTCTGGTAGCCGAGCAGGGTGACATTGGGCCCGGCCGCTTCACGGGCCTTTTCCATTTCCGGGCCGGTGCCGATGACGATCAGGCGCTTGTCCGGCATGGCCGCGAACGCCTCGATGATCATCGGCATCTTCTTGTAGGGCACCATCCGCGAAGCGGTGAGATAGAAGTCTTCCTTGGCCTCGTGCAGGGTGAACTGGCGGGTGTCGACCGGCGGGTAGATCACCGTGGATTGGCGCCGGTAGCTCTTGTTGATGCGCCGGCCGATGAAGTGCGAATTGGCGATGAACTCGTCGACGCCGCTGGCGGTGCGCTGGTCCCACATGCGCATGTAGTGCAGCAGCATGCGCGCCAGCTTGGCCTTGATGCCGCGCTCC
>LNAP01005052.1_pt1 | contig 11867 bp, 6 predicted proteins | sample 602601 | NCBI WGS metagenome assembly LNAP01 (sample SAMN02440304, study PRJNA202911) | soil metagenome | biome: Subtropical and temperate rainforests or woodlands; isolation source: soil samples (1 kg each in a 20% v/v slurry with milli Q water) were... ... | reverse complement strand
GGAGCAGTACCGCCAACTGCTCGGCGGCATCCTCAAGCGGCTGCCGGTGTCGGCGCAATCGAACAGCTATGTGGTGATGGAGGAGTTGAAGGAAGACACGTATCTGGTGGTCGATCCTTGATGCATCAGGCGTCGGCTTTGCCTGTCCGGCGAGAGACGACAACCTGCGAAGGAATGCGAGCCTTCGGCGGACCCTCTTGCTCCGTAATCGCAGTGGCGCGTGCGGCAGCCTTGAAATTCAAAAGTTCCGCATTCGTCGCAACGGACTTCAGCGAGCCCTTGGCGTAGGCTGCCAGCAGTTCGGATTCGTAGGAACCGGTGTTTGGCATCGTTTTCACCTTGTTCATGCGGTTGCGCATGGCCCTAAGGCTCGAGGTGGGCGGCACCGATCATTGCAGGGAAGTCGCACATCGGGTGCCCACCACGAATGGCGATGTCTTCAGGTGGCAGCTCATGGAGTTGGATGAGACTGCAATTCCGTGGAATTCCTAGCGCTTCGAGGTTATCAACGATCGCTGTGTAGAAGCGGCGCTTTGCGTCGACCGTTCGACTTGCGTGGCCAACAACTGTGATGTTGATATAGCGCTCCGGGTCATCACGATCAGGCGGGCACATGAATCGATGTGCAGGATGCACCATGAGCGTGATGTTCGTGTCGCTCGGTGAAACGCCGAAAGCGGTTACGAGCGCAGCCTGTACCGCGTTCATGATCGCGACCTCCTCAGACTCGGAATAGGTCTTCCGGACATGGATGCAGACACTTGGCATGATTGATCCTCCGCGTTCTAACTGGTTAGGCAACGCCACAAAGGAAAAAGCCCGCTATCTTTTGGATAGCGGGCTTTCCTGACTGCGATTGGTGCCGGAGAGATGAATCGAACACCCGACCTTCTCATTACGAATGAGAGGGAAAGTGGATAGATGTGAGTTGATCGGAATTGACGAGAAGATGAAAATCCAATGGGGACAGCGACTTAGGGAAGATTAGGCCGATGTCGGCGTTGATTGAGCATGGTTTGCATGGAGCGAGGTTCGCTACATGGTGGCTACATGGCGGCTACACTCTGCCTATGGTTGAAAAGGCGAACATCACGGCAGGTCGAATCGCGGACTTCAGGTGTCCTGAGGGCAAGGCACAGGAATTTCTTAGAGACCTGAAATCCCCTTGGCTCGCAGTGCGCGTTACTGCGTCAGGCTCGAAATCCTTCGTCTTCGAAGCAAAGCTGAGTGGCTGCACCATTCGCGAAGTCATCGGCAGCACCAATGCTTGGACCATTGACGCGGCAAGACACGCCGCCAACGAAAAAAAGACGCAAGTCGACCGCGGGATCGATCCACGTCAGCTGCGTAGAGATGCCCGGCAAGCGGAGCAAACAAGGCTTGTCGATCAGCAACAGCGGCAGCTGCGCGTTGCGGAGGTGTGGCCGGTCTACTTGGAAGAGGGCAAGCCGAGGCGAAAGGAGCAGTGGAAGCCGCGCTATGCCGCCGACCTTCGCAAAGCTGCGGCGCCAGGAGGCGAGCCGAAGAAGCGGGGGAAGGGACAGACCTTGCCGGGTCCTCTTCATCCGCTCATGCAGTGCTGTCTTGCCGAGATCAACCAAGACGTTATGAGGGAGTGGTACGTGACTGAGCGGAAGCGCGGCACAACCCAGGCCGCTCGGGCCCTGGCAATGTTCGCGGGATTCCTGTCTTGGTGTGCCACTAAACGTGAGTACCGCAGTTTGGTAGATCGAGACGCGGCTAAAGCGAGCGAGTTGCAGGACATTCTTCCGGCCAAGCACGTCCGGACCGATGCCCTTGAGTTGGCGCAGCTACCGGCTTGGTTCAGTGCGGTAGCGGCGCTGCCGAACAGAAACGCCGCCGTGTATCTGGTCGCGCTCCTACTTACAGGTGCGCGACGTGAGGAAATGGCGGCCTTGGGCCGTGACGCCGTGGATTGGCGCTGGGACCGGCTAACGCTACCTGACAAAGTGGGTACAACTAGAACCATCCCACTCACGCCCTACCTCAAATTTCTCTTTGCTGGCATACCCAAAGAGCCTGACAACAACTTTGTGTTCGCGTTACCGGGAACGACCGATAAAAGGATTACTGAGCCCAGAAGCGCCCACGCGCGGGTACTGAAAAGTGCCGGCATCGGCCACTGCACGATTCACGGCCTGCGAAGGAGCTTCGCACTGCTCGCCGAAGCGGCTGGCGCGCCTGCAGGGGCGATAGCGCAGATCATGGGTCACAGACCAAGCGCCATATCGGAAAGGTACAAGCCACGTTCGGTGGACATGCTGCGCCCTTACATCAATAGGATCGAGGCCTTTATTCTCGAAGCTGGCGCGGTGTCCCTTCCTCGGGAGCCACACTCTCCGCCGGAACTTCAATAAAATCAACGACTTACGAGTTTGTTGGATTTTTGTCCCACTTAAAGTACAACAAAAAGCAGACGAATTTTTGTCCGTCTTTGCGAGCTCGGATAGGTACTGAACAAGCTGCCTAGAAGCGCGCTTCACACGTGTCAGACGGCCGCTTTGCAGCGAACTCGGTCGGTCGAGTCCATTCGGGTTACGTCCGGTCATTCGCACTTTCAGTCACCAAAAGCTGGTCTCTAGCGCCCGATCTTCCGCGCGACCTTTCAGTTGGTCCATTAGGAGCCGGGTGCTCCACGGTCGCGCTGCTGCTTTGGAGGGGCGAGTTGCCCATTTCTTTTAGGAAGTTCTCCGGATGAGCGAGTTCATTTTGTCGAGGTTTCGCGTGGTGAACGCTCAGCCCTCGGCGGTGTTTATCGAGCCTGATTGACCTTCAGGGTGCGTGCGGCTGCCGGTCGTGCCTGGACGGCGGCAGGTGACTGCACCACCTTTAGCGGAACGGCACCGACTGGCAGCGCACGTTCGATCACCAAATCGCCGGCCTGTTGTTGCAGAAGCTCCTGCAGGCGACCGAAGTCACCGCACCAGGCGTTCTCAGCCGCCAAGTTCGCAACAGCAGGCAGTGCGGCTGAAAAGGCAACCGCACGGACCTGGAGGCGCTGGGCGTCAGGCGCGCTGGCAATCTCCACCCCATGCATATCGGCATCGGCCTTTTTCAACACCACCCGGCCTTCATCCACCCAGGAAGTCGCCATGTTCTCGTTGACTTGATATCCCAGCGTCGCCAAGCCCGCGAGAATGGCTTCCCGCCTGGCTGCGGCCGCCTTGGCAGCCCGCGCGAGACCAACGGCTTTGGCTACGTCGGCCGTCGCCTTTGTTAGTCGCGACTCGTCAGGGTGATCTATGGCCGCCTGCAACTCCTGACTCACTGACGCAAGCTCCGAGGTGGTGCCGAGCGCCTCAGCTTCAGCCAAGGCACCTCGAGCGGACTCGACAAGAATCCCAAGCCGCCTTAAGCGGTCCACCGCCGATGCAACCTCGATCACCAGCGCATCAAGCTTCATGTTTCTCACCGGCCCTTCGGCTTCCAACTCAAGGGCATCGAGTCGCTTCGTGAAAGAGGTCGTTGCCTCGGGGCTTCCGAGGACGTCAATCTGGGCGAGCCGATGCTGCAGATCGACAATTCGCTTGTCTTGAGCAGTTAACGATTGCCAGGATTTGCCGTCAACGTCCGCCCCCTGCGCAGCCTGGAGCGACCTCGCTAGGGCTTTTTGTTCATCAGAAAGGTGAGACTTGGACTCTGCCGGCGATAGAGCCGCCATTGCCTTTGCGAGCACGGACTCTGCGCTCTTGGCTGCTTTGGACTGACCGGCAATCTGCTTGAGGCCAGCCGCAAACTCCGCGTGCGCTTCCGGCGCGCGGCGCGCAAGCTCCTTCAATAGCGTAGAGGCCGCGTGTCGTTGGCTGCTGAGCTGGCGCCGGGCTACTGCGGCGGCGCTGGCCGCACGTTCGACGACTTCTTGCCGTTTGGACAAGATGAAGCCAATCTCCTGGTGTACCTGCGTCTCAGCCTGGTCGAAGTTGTCCAGCCGGATGAGCTCCACCAGCGCATCGCGGCGCGCGGTCGATCGAGCTAATTCCTCGCCTTCCGAATCACCCAAGCGCACCGCGTCAGCCTTAAGGGCACGACTCGCCGCCGCCAGCCGGGCCAGCAGCCCCTCGCAGATTTCGATGCGCTCCTCGCGGGTGACGACCCGCACCACCTTCGGCCCGCTCATGCAGCCTCCTGCCGTTGGAGAGCGACGCCGATGGCGTCGCTCAGACGCTGGCGTTCTTCCGCCGGTGTGTGATACCAAGCATGCGATGACACGCGATGGATCTTCGGAACGGCACGGCGTAGGACGCTCGGACGCCAGACTTCCCGAGCTCGCGCACTTGCCAGCAGTTCGTGGCGGGGCGCATCGCACTCGATCCCGATTGCGAAGAGGCCGGTCGTCGGATCCTCAATCGCAAAATCCAGTCTGAATGCGTCGTCATCCGGTGATTTCGACACCTTCCATCCGAGCGTCCCAACAAACTCCGCAACCGAATGGCTGAAGCCGTCCTCTGCCTGCTGGGATTGCTGCGCAGTCTTCCCATCGCGGCGGACAGTCATCCGGCGCAGCAATGAACGCGAGTTGGCAAACTCGGCACTGGAGATCGTCCGGGCGTACTCCAGGTAGCCCTGCAGGAAGTCTCGAGGAGTCGAAGGAGGGCGATGGGTGCTGAGGATGTCTGAGACTTCAGCGACTGGCATCGATGTGACCAGAACAATCTTCTGACGGGCACGGGTCACCGCCACGTTCAGCCGGCGCTCGCCACCTTTCTGACCTAGGACGCCGAAGCCTCGGCGGAAGGTGCCCTGACTGTTCCGGCCAAAAGTGGTCGAGAACACGATGACGTCACGCTCGTCACCCTGGACGTTTTCAACGTTCTTCACGAAGACGCCCATGTCTTCGCCGCTCTCAACGCGCTCGCTTTCCTGGCGGTAGGCCTCGCGGAAATCAGCATCCTCCTCAGCGCGCTTCTCCAGCTCGTCTTCGACCAGATCCGCTTGCTTGCGGTTGAACGTGACGACGCCAACCGAAAGGCGCTGGGTCGGCGGCAGCTTCCACATCTCAGCCAACACTTCGACGACGCGTTTTGCTTCGCCAGGGTTGGTTTGGTCCATATACGTGGTGTTCAGTTGGATGACCTCGATGGGGCGGGCTTGGCGAACCGTAGCTTCGGGGTGTCGCACCGGGACGCTGAGGTTGTTCCCGTAGAAGCAAGCGTTCGAGTAGTTAATGAGCTCTCGGTAGGCCGACCGGTAGTGAATCTGGAGCGTTGAGGTCGGCAGGTTAGTGCGGGACAACTGCAGCAGGTCCGGGCAGTCCTTGATCTCGCGACGGTTCCAGGTTTCCTCGAAGGCATCGCGCTCTTCTTCAGAGGCATCCTCCTCCGGCATTTCACCGTCAAAGGCTTCCGCTTCATCGCTCTCCACCTTGCTGGAGAAGAACGAGGTCGGCGGCATCTGCTTCTCGTCTCCGCTGATGATGCTGATTGCGCCCCGGAATAGGGTCGGGAGGGCATGCTCAACAGGCATCTGCGAAGCCTCGTCATAAATCACTGAGTCGAAGAGGGCGCTCTTGAGAGGTAGGACGCGGCTCGCGACGTCCGGGTTCATCAACCAGATGGGACGAAGCTGTATCAGTCCCAGCTGCGTGCCCAGCTCAATGAATTCGCGCAAACGCCTTGCCCGCTGGCCGGTAAGTCTGGTGATGTCCTCCCAATCTGAGGTGCGCCGGATAGCCGACAGGTCGAAGTCGTCCTTGAGGAGTTGGCGATTTAGCGCTCGCATCTCCATATCGAGATCCGCCAAGCTGGCCACCTTCGTCGCAATTTCGGCATGCTCCAGGTGGAGGTCCGGCTCGACATCTTCCAGACGACGCTTCCAGCCAAGCCTTGCTTCTCGGTTGACTACGCGTCGGACCTCCTGTTCCAACAACGCGCCGTCCAGTTGTTCAAGCTGCGATTCCTTGGTGCGCAGGAGCGTGAATGTGGACATCGCCTCCGTGCTCAACCTCTGGGCACGGCCGCGGAAGTGTTGATAGGGAGCCAAGGAAGGCATCGCCTGGATAATGGGCTCCAAGCGAGCCTGGTTTGGCTCGTTGCGGCCGATGGCTTGCCCGCATGCGTTGACCCAGGGCTCAACCATCCAGCTTGTAAGCGCCTTTAGCGCGTGCGCGCTCGATGTCCTCACCTCGTATCGCGCAAGCGCATCGTCGAAGGTTGCGAACATCCTCACCATGGCGTCTCGGGAGCCTTCGATGGCCGCTGAGTCGAGGCGGTCTGCCCAGGGCGCTGCGGCAAGCCGCGTGGCCAGCTCGGAGATGCTTGTTACGACCTCCAGTGAGGCTCTCGCGTCCGATATCAGCGAGGGGCCGGCGTCAGGCGCAACTGGTGGCAGATGCAGTTCTTGGTGCAACTTGCTCAGCGCAAGACGCAAGGGGCGAAGCTGCTGCTCCAGACGGGCAGCTTGCACCAGTGCCTGGAGGCGTACATCGGTCTCTACGTCGCCGTGGCTCTTCAGGTACCGGAGCAGGGCGCCTCTGCGCATACGCTTGCAGATGTTCAGCGCATGCCACCAAGGCGCAGGCGAAATTGCCTCCACGCCGTGCGCGATGTACGTGCCAAGCGCTTCCACCGGAACGGCAGCCAGCACAGGAGAGAGGAGCTTGTCGTGCTGGATATGCGGGCAGTCTGTGAGCTTGGCAAAGACTGCCTGAAGTTCTGTGATCAACGCTTGCCCGCGGGAGGCCCCCGCTGGTCGGAACAATGGGAGCCACCTAGCCAGCAGGGTGCGATGCAGATCGCGCAGGTCCAGGAACTGCTGTGCATAGGCGGCAATCCATGTCTTATGTGGCGCCGGATCCTCGACTTCAAAGGCGCAGGGGCGCGCGAGCAGGACTTCGGTACGTAGCTTTTCTGCGTGAACGAATGTGTCGAAAGCGTCCTTGAAGTCAACTTGAGTGGCGCGATCTGCGGAGAAGGCTTGAAGAGCTGCGAGAGCACTTCCTTCAAAGCGAGCCGGCAGCCAGTGCCGCGCTAGCGGCGCGACTTCCTCCTCAAGAGCTGCAAGCGCTCCGGTGTTCATCTTCTGCAGCAGATTGCGCAGGGCAGGGAGATCGATCGGTGCTTCGGGTGTCTCCAGCGCAATCAGCTCACCAAGCAATGTGCGATAGCTCAGTCCGGTTTGGTCATCGACACGGTGGAGCGCGGCGTGATGTCGGTCAAGTTCACCTTCAAGAGACTCGATGCGGGCGGCTGTGTTTTCGCGCTTACGGCGTACCGCAACAAGCGGGTCACTTGTGCGCTTGTGCAAAGCCTCGAGCTGTTCCCGCACGGCCTTGATGATCGGCGCGCGGTCTTTGTTGACGTCGTTGACCATGATGATGCGGTCACCAAGGCCCTCCGCGACCAGGCGCTTCTGGACGACCTCCAGCGCCGCATGCTTTTGGCACACTACCAGGAGGCTCTTCCGGCGCCCGATGGCGTCACTGACGATGTTGACGATCGTCTGGCTTTTCCCTGTGCCGGGAGGCCCTTCAATAAGTAGCCCCGGCCCCTGCCTTGCTTGAAGAACGGCAGACTCCTGAGAAGGGTCGCTTGATACGGTGAAGAATCGGTCCAGTTCTTTATGGTGGCTGCGATGAGCGACCTGCTGCTGCACCTGCGGCTTACCGATGGACCCGAGGCGAAGTGCCGTCTCCAGCCCCGTGCCTGCAGGCGAGTGCTGCTTGAGCTTGCGAAGCTCCTCGCCGATAGCTTGGCCGGTGAATGTGACGTGGAACAGAACGGCAGAGCATTCGAGGGCATCGGATCTGGGCGGAAGCGTCGTAGAGAGGCCAGGCAGTGCGCGAATGGTCCTCGACCGAGCATCGCTAAGCACGCCGAATGCATCCATTACTTCCGAGGCTCGCAGCGATGAGCGGCTCAGAAGATCGTCCGCGGTTTGTCGCCATTGTTTTGCGGCCTCTGGCCCGAGCAATGACTCGATGGCCGGATTGAGGCGAACCTCTTCACGGTCGCCATCAAAGGCAAGGGAAGCAGCTCCGCGATGGCCGACCTCCTGGGTCAACTGGACGGGCCACAGCAGGACAGGGGCGATGCGCGTCTTGGTATTCGCCTTGGCGTCGCGGGCCAGCAAGAACGGGAAGCCCATGTACAGCCCGTCGATGCCGGTGTCTCGGCGGTAGAGCGTGGTGTGCCGCGATAGGCTCTGAAGACGGTATTCAACCGTGCCGGTCTCTGCGAACGCGGCAGGATCCAGAGCGACGGCTTGCTGGTTGCGCTGCAACAGATGGTCCAGAACCGCCGCTGCTGAGACCCGTTGCGTTCCCAGCTCGTGAAGATCAACCCTTGAGGTGCTCTTCCCGATCGCCATCCGTACCAGCGGACCACGGAGTACGGCACCAGCAACGCGCTTTTCGAAGAAGTCGAGGATCTGGGAGATGTATTGCTGCTTCTGAGGTTCGACCCATTCAGAGGCGGGCACGGAGAGAAGAACCATTGCCCGGGCAAGTGGGATACGGCGGTCCAACCGGAAATCCTCGGCCCACTCGTTAAGCGTGGGGTAGGGACAGGTCGAGAAACCGCCCGTTCGGTCGTTGACCGCCTGGATAAGCTCGAGCCTTGGACTCGATGCGAGTTCTCGCGCCGTTTCCACGTCGAACGTACGGAACCCAGCTTGCGTAGCCTGCTGCTTTGCCGCGGCGATAACCGCATCCAGCGAGGTCATCGAGTCCAGCGTCGCTGCAAGCAAAACGATGAGGTCCTCTTCGCCAATGATGGCCTTCTCGGCAATGCTCTGGAGCCCGCCGTGCGACGAGTCTGGGAACAGGCGTCGGCGTTCTTCCCAAGCTGCAGCGAGCCGCGCCCTTGAGGTTGTCAGGACATAGATCCGAAGGTGGTCCTCGTTGACATCGATCGCCAAGTTTTTCGCGCGTCGACGGACCGCCTCGTTACGGTTCTTGAGTTGTAGCACCCAGCTTTCCGTGTCCAGACGCGCCAGCAGGTCCGGCACTCCGCCGCTGATGAGTTCATAGCCTTCGAGAGGGTGGTCAAGCAGCCATCGAGGCGTGACGATGTCCCCTTTGAAGATGAGCGGCATCTCCGAGTTCAGGACCTTCAACGCCAGCATCAGCTTGAAGTCATCGTCGATATTGCCGCTTTGAGCAATTTGGCGCAGCGCCGCCAACTGCCGAGGCGCGACCTCAGCTTCTTGGGCGCTCGTGGCGATGGCCCCCCGCATGAGGAGGTCACGAGCCTGATCCCAATGGCCGGCCTCGGCAGCGGCAAGCGCGAATTGCCGCGGCAGGCGGTACTTGCGACCAGATAGTTCAAGCGACGCCGCGCTCGTTTGCGACGCCTCCTCTGAGGTGACTCGCGGCGGCGCTTCAACATGTTGGCCGTCCAGCCAAGCGTTGACTTGATCCCATTGCCATCTTTGCATGCGGTCTCGAGCTAATAGACCGCGAAAGAGCAGGTCCAGCTCTGGTGGTAGGCCGTCCGGAAGGGGTACGCCGCTGGCAAGGACGTGGATCAGGTAAGCGTGCTCGTTGATGCCTTCGAAGCAAGCGCCCTGCGTGACCTGCTCGAGAAGAACCATCCCGAGACTCCACCAGTCCGAGGCTGCCGCCACGCCACCGGCTACCGCTTCTGGAGCCATGTACCGCGTGACCTCGAGCGGCGACACGATGTCCAGGTCGAACTCGGACAAACGTGCCGACCCGAAGCTGCTGATGACCAGGTCCAAGGGTTCCCGAGCGCGTACGAGCAACGTAGCAGGGCGGATGTCTCTGTGGCGCAGGCCTACTTCGGAAAACGCGTGTAGCGCCATTCCAAGCTCTTTGACGATGCGACGGATGCTCGCCACGTCCGTAGCGACGATGCCAAGGTCCTTCAGCGTTCCGCCGGTCAACTGCTCGGAGACCTCGAAGGCCCGCTCATCCCACCGTCCCGTCGCCAGCAGGCGAGGCACGTGGTCGTGCGACAGTCGACGCAGGACCTCGTAGATGCTTGGGTCGGGCTCGGCGCCATGGTGATACAGGGTGAGGACGCCGGTTTGCCCGGTACCCTCGTGAACGGCGATGTACCGGTCGCGCACCCTGGGGGTAGAGCTGAGCTCGCGAATCAAGCGCCAGCCTTCGATTGCACTCTGCGCGGTGTGAACGACAGACTCGGCAGGCTCGCCCGCCTGCGAAGACGCCGGGCCCGCATCAGCGGTAGCTGCGCGATCTGCCCCGCAAATCATGCAAATGAAGTCGTCCGCCGCCATCTGATGGCCTGCGGTGCAGAGCCCAACCGTTTGGCCGACGCGTTCGCTCTCTTCCGTGACCAACACCGGTGGTCGCCAGCCTGGCTGGCGCAGCGGCTCATCAGACAGGGACCATTCGCAGCGTGCGCTGTTGAGGTCTCCTTCGCAGAAAAGCTCGGTCAGCGGACGTTCTGTCTTGCAGTTGGGGCAGTAGCGAATCATTGTTACCGTGTTCTTGTCGATGCGGTCGTCGTACGTATTTCGTGCCCTTGCACTCCCAAGAGATCGCGCAGGCGCTCCATGTCACCCGGACGAGGGATGCCAGCAAGCCAGACCGTTCCGTCACCGTCGAACATGACGTCAAGGCTGCGCTGGCTAGACGCCATGGGATCGTTGAAGCAAGAGAAGCGCTTTTTGCCGAGCGCCGTGAGCAAATGCAGGCGTTGGTTGTCGCTGCCCCGAAGCGGTAGAGACTGGGATTCTCCAACCACATACGGGTCGGACATCAAGGCATCTATCCGGCCGTTCAGCACGGACGGGTGGCTTTGAATGCGCTCGAACGGGTGTCCGCTGTAAACCAAGATGTCTTGGGCTGGCGTCAGCGGCAACGCTTCAAGCAACTGCGCCAGGGCTTCTGGCTGGTCAAACGGCTCACCGCCGGAGATGGTGACGCCTTGCGCCTCCGTCATCCAGCGAGAAGCGACTTCCACGACCTGGTCGACAGTTGTCGCGTCTCCTCCCGAGGCCCACGTATCGGCAGAAACGCAGCCAGGGCATCGGATGCTGCAACCTTGAAACCAGATACCAAGGCGCTGTCCTGGCCCGAGCGTGGTGACCGGGTAGTGCATACGCGACAGGGAAATCTTCACCGCCGGCTCACTAGCGGTCGCGTTCCAACCGTCCAGCCTCGGAAGAATACGAGAGCAGGAACGGCTCACCGGGTTGAACGTCGTCATCGAACAGTTGACGGGCCAGCGGGTTGATCAGTAAGGTTTCCAGCTGGTTCCGGATGCCTCGCCCACCGTTCGAGAGGTCGCGCAGGCTCTCAGCCTTCAAGTGGGCCTGAGCAGCCTCGTCAAGCGTGACCGCATAGCCCTTTGCTCTGAGGTCATCCAGGATGGAAGCTAGCATCTGCGCGAAGATCTGCTCGCCTACGTCCTGGCGAACAAAGTCGAACACAATAATATTTTCGCCAATGCGGTTCAGGACCTCAGGCCGATTGAGGACCAACTTGAAGTGGTCGCGGATCTCGGTCAGCACCTTGTCGCGCATCCCGTCGTAGGTGTCCTCGGGTCTTACGTTGGCCACCCGAAGTCCCGTTTCGTCGGTCTTGTAGATGCCGAGGTTGGACGTGAAGATGATGAGCGTCTCGGAGAAGTAGACGCGGTCGCCACGGCCCGATGTCAGCACTCCGTCGTCGAGGATCTGGAGGAACTTGTCCAGGATGCGAGGGTGAGCCTTCTCGATTTCGTCGAAGAGCACCACGCTGAAGGGCTTCTCGCGCACGGCGTTCGTGAGTTCTCCGCCCATGTCGTAGCCCACGTATCCGGGAGGGGCGCCGATGAGCCGCTGTGTTGAGTTCCATGCAATCCTGACCCGGCATTTCCATCCAATATTGACCCACCCTCTTTGCGAGCTTGGTGGCTCACGGTGTGGATAAGTTCTTGGTC
>LNAP01025175.1_pt1 | contig 11869 bp, 12 predicted proteins | sample 602601 | NCBI WGS metagenome assembly LNAP01 (sample SAMN02440304, study PRJNA202911) | soil metagenome | biome: Subtropical and temperate rainforests or woodlands; isolation source: soil samples (1 kg each in a 20% v/v slurry with milli Q water) were... ... | reverse complement strand
GGGAGATCATTCTCGAGGGTTTGTGATGCCGAAAACCGTGGGAGTCCACGGTAAAGTGGGGGTGTAACAACTCCCCCACCCGCTTCGCTCCGAAAGCCATGGAGGCCCGATGCTGAAAATCTGGATTTTCATCATGATGATCGACGGAAAGCCGCTGGAGGCGTTTCCCAGTGACTCAGAGGCAGACTGCAAACGGAAGATGTCTCTTCTGCTCGCCCTACAACGCGAAAGCGGGAACACAGCGTCAGGAGCTTGCTACATCAAGGCCGCTGAAAAATAGGACCTCCGGGACCTGACCGGCGATGGTGCTGGACGTCACGGGACCGCACAGGCTGCGCGATGGACCGCGTAAGAAGCTCCGGGCAGAACATGGCGCGACGTGCCCTCAGAGCGATGCTGCAAGCGTTGCACGCGAAAGAACCCTCAGTGATTTGTCGATCGCTGGGGGTTTTTTGTTGGGCGTGAGAAAGGCCGGCTTTGCCGGGTATCGGCGCGGATGTTGATTAGCCTGGCAATCGATGTGCGTGGCGCCTAATGCCCTGCGGGCAGGTCGAGGTATGGCGAATTTAGAGTTTCAGAATGGCTGCGCAAGCGTCCTGCAGGTCCTGTAAACGCTGGTCAAAATCGGCGGTTTCTCTGTCGATATCGGCCAGTCTTGAGCGCATTTTTCTGGATTCAGCTATGACGCGCGGATAGTCGGAAAGCACGTAGGTGACAGCATCGAGAGGATCGCGGGACGGGGCATAGAGCGTGGCATCGCGGATTAGGTGATCGGGGATCTGGAGAGTGGTTCGCATAATGGCCGTTACATTAAACGACCCACGGAGGCGCGGCCAGTTTCCGTAGGCCGCTCAACGTAACGCCCGTCATTATGCGTACCTTTGGATAAGAGAGACGCGCCTTTCAATGTGCTGAAAGCCCCCGACCACGCTCAATTCAGCCTACGGTCAATCGTTGATGTAATGTTCACGGGTCAACGAAGCAGGATTGCCGCTCACCAGGTTCAGCCCTTGATGTGTCAGAACAGCCCCTTCAAAGCTAGCTGGAAGCTCTTTGGAGAACCGGACAAAGCCTTCGTCAGACAACCAACGAACGCAACTCGTGAACAAAAACTCCTCAGCACTTGCCGCAACATATCCAGCTCCATCCCAGCTATTGCCTTCTCGATAGACAGTCTGATAATCGGCTGAGTCAGCTTGCAAGTGAACGGGCTCGGGGAAAGTTCAGCCACGTGCTAAACCGCTCAACAGGCGGAATTACAAATGCAGCAGCCGTCTTGGGCCTGGCTTTGCGCGGACAATTCAATGACTACGAGGAAAAGGATCTGATCAAGTACCTAGCGAAACTCAACCACGGCGGGAGTTTCGCGGGCGGGAAACTGGAGGAATGAGAGTTACAGCCTTCTGCTTCTGCTGGTATTTAATACGATTAAGTTATAACTATGCTAAATGGTTCTTTAGTTTAGTTATATTGGCAATCAACCAGCCTCGGCGTCAGAAAAAGAACAAGCTCCGTACTGTTTGAAACGGTCGAGCTGCTGGTGAATAACCACTTGAAGGACGATGGTGAATCTAGCTTTGCGCCCGATGATTACCCTGGCTTAAAAGAGGCAGGCGCTTCATCAAATCAGTGGTGATGTTTTGGCGCCCGTGCTGCGGTATTCGGTACATCGCCGCCCTCCTCTTATGCAGCCTGTCGACGAATAGTCAGGCTGGCTGCTCCGAAGCAGATGAACGTCGACTCAACTACCCAGCGGACCCACTGGGATAGCTCGGGTCATCACGCACTTACCCAAGAGACCAGTGCGGCATACAGACTAAGAAACGTCACCAAGCCCAATCACGCGAGCTTTATGGCTCCGCCTTGGATATCGTCACGCGCCATTCGTAAGTCAATAGCGTCCTGGTTGAGTCGGTGAATCATGTTGAGCAACTCGTCTTGAAGCTGCTCTACTGCGCGCATCATATCGAGCGCCGCTACCTCATTGTTAGTGGCGACGGAGTCGAGCAGTTTGCGCATGCTTCTTGATGGTTGATTCATCTCCAACTCCCTGGATTTCAGTGACGCGAATCATATGACCAGAATGTTTCATCGATATTTCAGCTGCACGAACTGGCTTTAATCACCGGCTCCGGCTCATTTGGCGCTAGCTGGAGGGGTGCCCTGTGAGGTGTCAATTACGCTTGTCGCGCCATCCCGTGATGTAGCTAAATCGCTACCATTAAGCAGGGCCTTGCCCGAATGAGCGATCACAACAATCAACATCAGGTGCTACCGCTGAATGAGGCACGTAACGAAGCTCAAGCGAGCCCTTCCCTCTCCGGTCAACCGATTAGGTCGAGAACACTTGTCGTATCTACCCTCAGTCCAAGTCCACAGAGACAGGAAACACGACGATATCTGCATTCAACCGGGTCGTGAAATACCGTGGTGGCGCAATTTGCGATAGAGCGTATTGCGGCTGATCCCCAAGCGAGCAGCAACGTGGGCGATATGCCAGTGTTCCGCCTCAATCAATGTGAGCAGTGTCTGCCGCTCGGATACGCCCAGCGGATTTTCTGCCAGCGCAATTGTCGCTGGCACTACCGGCAGCAACTCCTCCAAATCATCCAGGGTCACACGCCCTTCCAACGCCAACGCTACCAGTGTGCGCAGGCACGTACGCAGCTGCCGGACGTTGCCCGGCCAAGGCTGCGTCAGCAGACGCTCTCTGACGCCAGGCTCTAGCCGAATTCTGCCCCCTGCCCCCTCATCGCGCAGCAATAGGTCGAGTAAAAGCCCCTTGTCTGATCGTTCGCGCAGCGGTGGAAGGTGCACGGCGAACCCCGCAATGCGGTAGAACAGATCCTCGCGCAAGCGCCCTTCGGCCACGCAGACGTGTAGATCCTGGTGGCTGGCACTGATGAGGCGAACATCGAGCGGACGTGCCGTCGCGCCGCCTAAGGGCACCACCTGACGCTCTTCCAACACGCGCAGCAGGCGAGTCTGTAAAGCCAGTGGCATATCGGCGATCTCATCAAGAAATAGTATGCCGCCATGGGCCTGTTCCAGCTTACCGATCATTCCGTCCTTGCGTGCGCCGGTGAAGCTGCCACCGCGATAGCCGAACAGCTCGCTCTCGATCAGTGCTTCTGGAATGGCCGCGCAATTTATCGCCACAAACGGCTGGCTCGCTCTGGAGCTGGCGCGATGCAGCGCCGCAGCAAAAGCCTCTTTGCCGGTACCGGTTTCGCCCTGTAAAAACACCGGAACGTCACGCTCCAAAACACGCAATGCGCGAGCAAAGCCGCGTTGCAGGCGCGGGTCTTCCAGGCACACATGCACGTCGTTAATTTGGGGGATTGCAGGAGTGACTAAAGGCACCTTGCGTAAGGGTTCTCGCAACTGTCCGTAGAGCAGGCGTCCGTCCAGCAGCCGCATTGGCCAGCAGACACTTGGCTGCGAGCTGGCCTGACTCATCACCTGATCGAGAGGTGTCTCCAGCAGCATCGTCAGAGATTGCCCAACCACCTGCTCACGACTGAGGCCCAGCAGCTCGAGCGCCGCATGATTGACTGAACAGATACAAGCGCTCTCGTCAAAACTGAGCAACCCCTCCCCCAACAGCCCGACGTAGCCGGACTCCGGGTGGAAGCGCAGCAAGTATCGCTGCGGATCATGCCCCAGGAAATAACAGCTCTCGATCATATGGGCCGTCAGGTTGGTCAATGCCATTGCTTTGAAGTGCTGCTGAAGACCTTGTTCCTCTCGCACAGAAGAGAGGTTAAGAACGGCGAGCAGCTCTCCGTTCGCATCAAATATCGGGCTGGCCGAACAGGTTAAGCCGGCATGCTTGCCACGGAAATGTTGATCACGACGGATAGTGACATGCTGTCGCTCGACCAAGCAGGTACCGACACCGTTAGTACCCTCACAATCCTCGCTCCATATCGAACCGAGCCATAATCCGGAACGCTGAAATTCGGCTCGTTCGGATTCGTTAAACACACTGTCGATCGCCACACCGCGAGCATCGGTGAGTAGCACCACGTGGCCATCACGTCCGAGCTGTTGGTGCAAGTTGCTCATCTGCCAGTGCGCCACAGCGATGATGTGTTCCAGTGGCGCGCGGTGATCCTGCAAGCGTGGATGCTCAACCACGTTAGGTGCGCGGCGACTGGCAGGATCGAGCTGATATTGATCCAGGCACCGGCGCCAGGATCGTGTGATGGCCAAGTCAGCAATAGGGCCATGGGTGGCGTGAGTGCCCTGCACGGCTTGCAGCACTTGTTGTGCATGGGCGTTGATCAAGGCCGGCTTCATTGTTCTTGTTCTCCGTTACGGTCAGGACACGGGTCTGTTTGCAGCTTATATGAAAAGACCGGAACCAGCGCTTTTTGCACCGAGTGACACTCTGTCATCCACCATTTCCAGAATCGTGACAGATCTCCGAATCCAAGGCTGAGCAACACCGCAGCAGCCGCTCTGCAATGGGGCTTTCGCGAAGGTGGCCCGAGCCTTGCTCAGGGGCAAGTTGTACAAAAACAACAAGATCGGAGAAGCCCAATGAACATCGCTGTTGAAACACCTCTGCACACGCCAACTGCTCAACTCGCGGCTTGGGTCGAAAACCTCGGCGAGCGTCTCGCCCAACATGATGTGGACGGCGTACTGGAACTGTTTGCCGAAGAGTGTCACTGGCGTGACCTGCTACTTTTCAGCTGGAACCTGGTGACCCTCGAAGGCAAGCCTGCCATCCGAGACATGCTCGAAGCACGCCTCGACCAGACTCGTCCTGAGCGATGGAAACTGGAAGGTGAAGCGACGCTGAATGACGGTGTGCTCGAAGGTTGGATCAGCCTGGAAACCGAAGCGGCGCGAGGTAAAGGCTACGTTCGCCTAAAAGACGGTGTGTGCTGGACGCTGTTGACAGCCATGCGCGAGCTCAAAGGCTTTGAAGAACCCAGTGGCCGCCGTCGTCCAATGGGTGCAAGTCATGGTCACACCCACACCGACAAACGCAACTGGTTAGAGCGTCGCCAAGATGAAGAAGCTTCGCTAGGCATCACCACCCAACCTTACTGCCTGATCGTTGGTGGCGGCCAAGGTGGGCTGGGGCTCGCTGCGCGGCTCAAGCGAATGGGCGTGCCAACTTTGATCGTCGACAAAGCCGAGCGTCCTGGAGATCAGTGGCGCGGTCGCTACAAGTCGCTGTGCCTGCACGACCCTGTCTGGTACGACCATATGCCTTACTCACTGGCCAGTCTTCACCCCAAAAGACCAGATTGGCGACTGGCTGGAAATGTACACCAAAGTCATGGAGCTCAATTATTGGCCGCGTACCGAATGCGTAAGTGCCAACTTTGACGAGCAAAGTGGCACTTGGAAGGTTGAAGTGCAGCGCGATGGCGAGCATGTGACTTTACAGCCTACCCAGTTGATCCTCGCCACCGGCATGTCTGGCGTACCCAATGTTCCCACTTATCCGGGTGCCGAGGCTTTCAATGGCCAGCAGCATCATTCCAGCCGCCATCCCGGCGGAAACGCCTGGAGCGGCAAGCGCGCGGTAGTAATCGGTGCGAACAATTCGGCTCACGATATCTGCGCCGACCTTGTGGAGAACGGTGCGGAGGTGACCATGGTGCAACGCTCAAGTACTCACATCGTGCGCTCTGACAGCTTAATGGATCTCGTCTTCGGGGGGCTCTACTCCGAAGATGCCTTGGAGTCGGGTTTGACCACCGACAAGGCCGACATGCTGTTCGCCTCGATCCCCTACAAGGTAATGCCAAGCTTTCATCAACCAATCTTCGAAGCGATCAAGGAGCGTGACAAGGACTTTTACGAGCGCTTGGCCAAGGCCGGGTTCATGCTGGATTTCGGTGACGACGAGTCTGGCCTTTTCATGAAGTACGTACGCCGTGGTTCTGGTTACTACATCGACGTCGGCGCCTCCGAACTGATCGCCAACGGCACGATCAAGCTCAAGAGTGCTCCTGGCCTGGGTGTCGAACGCATCGAAGCGGATGCCGTCGTGCTCAACGATGGCAGCCGGCTACCAGCAGACCTGATCGTCTACGCCACAGGCTATGGCTCAATGAATGGTTGGGCCGCGAAGCTGATTTCCCAAGAAGTCGCTGACAAGGTCGGTCGCTGCTGGGGCCTGGGTTCCGGAACCACGAATGACCCTGGCCCATACGAGGGCGAACTGCGGAACATGTGGAAGCCAACACAGCAAGAAAACCTCTGGTTTCACGGTGGCAACCTGCATCAGTCACGGCATTATTCGCTGTATCTGGCGCTGCAGTTAAAAGCGCGCTTCCAAGGCATCAACACGTCCGTCTACGGCCTTGCCGAGAGTCACCACACTGGCTGAGTCAAATGGCGCTCAGCCGTGGTTGGGCGCCTCTCCACAATGCCCCGGACGGATTCGGGACGAAGCGCTGCGGGAGCGCGAACTGGTCGGCGACGCTGTGTATTTGATAGAAGAATTCGTTGGCAACATGCGCTGCCTTGTCCTATCAAAAAAGCCTCAAATCACGGATCGGATAGACGAGCTCACGGAAGCATGGAATAGCAGGCAACTTGGTAACGCCCAGGAGAAATGAGACAGCTGCAATGCGCTTCGCGAATCAATCGTGGTCGGCCAACTGCGGAGTGAACCGCTCAGGGCATATGAACCGGGCTTAAGCCCGAATGAGCGATAGCCGATGTAGCTATAGCTCCGCAGCCCAGCAAATCGCCAATTGAATCAGAGATCAGATACTTGCGGGCCGAGAATTATGCAAAGGCATGGTTAAACGGTAGCGGTACCCAAGGCGAGCATTTACCGTCCATAAAGCGCTCAAATCACGTAAGGCTCGAACAGCCTCCGGACATTTACCCGCGCCTTCAGCTTCGCGGCCAACAGGTACAAACCTACCACCTTGCGATGCAGAAACAGCACATCCACAGGTGGCGTGTGCCAGAAGTCGCGGTCGGCACCTAGTTCCCAACCGGTATCACGTAGGCGTACGGCCAGGTCAGACGTCGCAAAGTCATAGGCACCTTGATGCCTCAGTGGCTCGCAGGCCTGTGTAATGAGATCAGTGAGTACCGCTCGGTGTTTGGGCAGCGTTTCAGGCTGAAAGTAGCCGACGTCCAGCGCGGCATTGGTGATGCCGGCACGGTCTTCATGCAGGCCTCCAATCAACAAGCGGCGATAAGCCTCGGTAGTGTTGCGGTCATAAAGTCGCGTGGCGCCGAAGTCCAACAACACCATCCGTCCTGAGCCTTGCTGATAACGGTAATTGGCAAAGTTAGGGTCGGTCTGCACGCACTGGAACTCGAACACCTCGCGCAGAAACAGGCCGAATAGCAACATGATGATCCGGTCGCGCTCTGCTTGGGGCGCGTGCTCTAGTGACTCCACCGCTACCCCGTCAACGAAGGACATCACCAAAATATTCGGCGTGCTGAACTGGGCATACGCACGAGGAACCAGAAAGTCAGGACTGTCCGCCAACAGTTGATCAAAGCGCTGTAAGTGATCGGTTTCTTTCATGTAGTCCGCTTCATCCTGTAGCTGACGCTTGGCCTCTTGGAGCAATGGGCCGACGTCCATGCCCTTAGGCAGCATCCCGGACATGCGCAGCAAGGAAGCAACGTTATCCACATCGCTGGAAATACTCTCGCGCACGCCAGGGTATTGCACCTTGATCGCCAGGCGTTGGCCGTCCTTTCCTTTCGCAACATGAACCTGGCCGATGGACGCTGCCGCCAATGGCGTGAAGGAAAACCGTTCGAAGCGCCCTTCCCAGCCCTTGCCCCAGCTTTCGTTAAGGACTGCCACCAACTGGCTCATGGGCATAGGATGAGCGTCGCAACGCAGACGAGAAAGGATTTCGCTGAACTCGCGCGGCAACAGATCACCTGCATCCATCGATAACAACTGCCCAATCTTCATGGCGGCGCCACGCAGTTGCGACAGCTGCTCGACCACCCGATGCACATTGCCCGACGTCAACAGCAGTTCGCTGAGCGCCGGACGTTTGCCCTGAACCCACTGCCGAGCGCCTTCGGCTAGCATGCCGCCCGCGACGCCCGAGGCCAAACTGCCTAAACGCATCAACCGCGATAAGCGGCTGCCAGGCACGGGCAACGAGCCGGGCACACGAGGCTTCATGAATGAAGCGCCTCAACGATCGCGGCAAGCAGCAAGCAGACGCTCGCCACGAGGGTAAGCCGTAATCGCATCGGCAGGTACCAGGCGGGCAAGCTCGTAACCCGCAACAGCTGCCTGTCCTGCCGAAGGTGGACAACAAAGCCGATGACCAGCAGCAAGCAACCCAATGGCATTGGCAGTAACGTGGCAATCCAAGCAATAAGCGCAGGAATGACACTCCAGATGAACCGGTCGCTGCCCTGCTCGGCGCTCATGTCTTTCACTGTCATGGCGAAGCCCCAGTGTAAGGCGCCGACGAAGCTCAGGATGACTGCGCCATAGTTAACAAGCGCCATCGCAAACAACGGCCGATAGTCGAGAGAGAACGGGATCAGCAGCGCCAGAAAAATAAACGGCAACAGACCGCCATAACCCAGCAGGCTGACGTGGAAGGCAACGCGTTCATTTGTATTCCTTGCAGTGAGCGACACTCAAGACTGTAGGCCCAAAAGCCCCGCTTGGGCGAGATTGATGGCGATCCGAAGCTGAGGTCAACGTAATGAGTCGCTTTGTAGAATTAGGTCATTGCCCCATTGCTTTTCGGGCAATCAGGCGACGCCATATGAGGCGCTTCGCATCCTTGAGATCATGCTCAGTGCCTGCATTTACCAAGTCGACAGCACCTTAGAACCCTTCCAGCCTTCAGTTCTTCGTGAGCGGGTTTTTAAAACGTGCCAATGCAATCAACAGATTCTTGAAACCAAAATCAATAGGAAAACCGCGCCAGCAGTGCTTTGCCTGGTCGTCCAAGATTGCTTGCAGTAAGTCATGACGCGATGTGGCTGGCGACGCTGTATGAGATGAACAGGCGCTAGAACACGAAAATCACGACTACAAATTTTCGGAGATGTCTGGTCGTTTCACCATCGGTTTTAAGCATACGAGCCCGGGCTCTCGCTGACGAATCCCGGTCCTTCATCGGGCCACCTAGCTTTTACGAACCGATCCGCTCGCCATCCTGGTGCATCACCGAAACCAGACTGTGACTGCCGTGGCTCGACCTTGAGAGAAGCGATAATACCTATACAAAAATAACTTTGTGTATAGGTTTTCTGCAATCTGTGTCACTCTGCCATCAGTCAGCTATCACCAGCGGCTCACGCTCGTACCTCGCCGGGCTCTCGTCACTTTCAAATGGGCGGTAGAGACAAGTAGCCCTTAACACGGACAGCAAAACAGAACCACCACGTCTTGCCCGTACAGGGTCTATCTAAGAGTTCAGCCGATGAAAAACTCCATCACACTAGCCTCGCGCATAGGCCTTGGTTTCGCCGTAATTGTGTCGCTGCTCATACTAATCACCGCCGTGGGCATCCAACGTGTGGGCTTTATCGACTCCACCCTGGAACACGTAAGCGAAAATGCGGCCAAGATTCAACGTTACGCTATTAATTTTCGCGGGAGTGTACACAACCGAGCCATTGCTATTCGGGACGCAGTGTTGGTGGATAGTGATAAAGACTTAACCGTCCACCTCAATGAAGTTATCAATCTAGAACAGGCCTACTCCGATTCAGCCATGCCAATGGATCAGCTATTTGCAACTGCAGGGGTAACATTGCAGGAGCAACAGCTGTTACTGGCGATTAAAGATATTGAAAAGCAAACGCTAGCTTCCACCAAGTCGGTAATTGCTTTGCGTCGCGCCGGAGATATTTCAGGTGCACAGGCTTTGCTGCTGCGCCAAACCTCCGGTGAATACAGTGAGTGGTTGAAACGCGTGAATGCATTGATTGACTATGAAGAAGCCTCGATCAAAAGCCAACTCAGTGCGGTACAAGCCACCGCTAGTGAGTTTCGAGGACTGATGCTCATGGCCACCGGGATAGCGCTGCTGCTGAGCATTATCCTGGCGATCTCAATTATTCGCTTCGTCAAGTCAACGCTGGGTGCTGAGCCGACTCTGGTTGCACAGGCTATCCAGCGATTGGCGGCAGGTGACTTGCAACAAATCATTGTTACCGATTATCCGAACAGCGTGATGGGCGTCCTGAAAACTGCCCTAAGCCGTTTGGCTGATACCATTAGTGAAGTACGCATTGCGGCCCAAGAGGTCAACAATTCATCTAGGCAACTATTGACCACATCGTCCACCAATAACAATCAAATCAGCCTGCAGAACCGCGAAGCCGAACAGGTGGCAACTGCAATTACGCAAATGGCGGCAACGGTCAATGAAGTTTCAGGTTATGCATCTCAAGCAGCGGACGCAACGCGTCTAGCCGATGCGGAAGTTGTAAGCGGTAATCGCGTCGTTGCGGACACCACTCTCGCTATCGAACAATTAGCGAACACACTGGTTGAAACCACCCATACGGTAGAACAGGTGTCCAAGCGTAGCGAAGAGATTGAAATAGTGATCGAGGTAATCAATTCAATTGCAACGCAAACTAACCTGTTGGCGCTGAACGCAGCCATCGAAGCGGCCCGAGCAGGTGAGCATGGCAGAGGGTTTGCAGTTGTGGCCGATGAAGTGCGCTCTCTAGCTAATCGCACTCAGGAGTCGACGCGGGAAATTCGAGAAATGATAGGCACACTGCAGAGCGGTACCGAAACGGCTGCACAAACCATGCGTAATAGTTGCGAACTGGTAAGCCACACCGTTGCGCAAACCCGCAACGCCCAGACGGCGCTATCTAAAATCAGCCAGCAAGTCGGCGCCATAAACCACATGAATGCCCAAATCGCCAGCGCATCTATCCAGCAAAGCGTAGTGGCCGAAGACGTTGCGCAAAATATCACGCGCATCCATAGCTCAACGGTGCAATCAGCAACGGGCTCTCGTGAAGTTGCAACGGCCAGCCAGGAGTTAGCGCAGCTTGCGGATCGTCTTACCCAGAAGGTCGCATTTTTCAACTTGGCTTAGGGCGGGCCCATTGTCAGTCCTTTTCTTTCAGCATATCTTGTGCAAAACCTATACATGGCGGCTGAAAATGTACAATAAAAAGGATTGGCCACTGACGCTGTACTTTGACGGTCAATGTCCGCTGTGTGCGCGCGAAATCAAGATCCTGAATCGACACGCCGCAGAGAGTCGACTGCTATTTATTGACATCAGCAGCGGAGCGTTCGACGCCAAGGTACTCGGGTTCACGTTCGAGCAAATGCAGTCCTCGCTGCACGCCCGTTTCGCCGATGGCCGCTGGGTAACCGGTCTGGACGCCACCTTGTGGAGCTGGCGAGCCGCGGGCTTGGGGTTTTGGGCTGCGCCATTGACATGGCGTGCCACCCGACCGCTGCTTGATTTGGGTTATCGCCTCTTCTGCCGCTTACGCCCCCATTTGGCGTGGCTTCCTCACCCTGATGGCCGCCGTCGCTGTGTCGATGACCGTTGCGGTGGGCCGGAGTCAAAACCCGCACCAGACGAGCAGCCCACTTTGAAAACAAAACAGACCTAGAAAACTTCGCTTTCCCATCGGGCCGACGCAGAACCTGAGCAACAGATGATCTGGCGAACTCCTTGTTATCTGGTGCGCAGCAGGCACTCCCCTACTGCCAAGGATTGCCGCCTCTTTAAGCACAGCATGGCTGCGAGGAATCAAAATGAACCCATCAATAGCCAAGCATTACCGTGAAATTCTCATCGCTGTAGGCGAGAACCCTGAGCGTGAAGGACTGCTGGACACGCCCAAGCGCGCAGCCAAAGCGATGCAATACCTTTGCAACGGCTACACGATGAGTCTGGAA
>LNAP01021541.1_pt1 | contig 11869 bp, 14 predicted proteins | sample 602601 | NCBI WGS metagenome assembly LNAP01 (sample SAMN02440304, study PRJNA202911) | soil metagenome | biome: Subtropical and temperate rainforests or woodlands; isolation source: soil samples (1 kg each in a 20% v/v slurry with milli Q water) were... ... | reverse complement strand
TAGAACGTACGAGGAGTCGAGATGAATACCAAAAGGCTGTTGATCGTGTGCACGGCTTGCCTGTCAACCACTGCCTGGGCCATTGAGCCGGGCCCCTCTTCGCCTTATCAACAAGGCACCGAACAGTGGTTGCAGCTGCAGATTCGCGGTGTGGTTGCCTCCCCTAAACTGCAAACCGCTTCGGCTACCGAGCGTGACTTGGCCATGCAGCGCTGGCTGAATAGCTTCAACTACCCGATTCCGGAGTTTTATGACCAGGATGCAGCGGGACAAATGACTATCGGCGAATGAGGCATGTCGATGGGTGATCAGCCTCTGGTGTCGTCCAGAGTGGCCTGGCTAAAAAGCCGGGCTTGATGCCGTGTGCAGGAAAGCAGTGGTATCTACACATTATACAATCCTTATCAAATTACTCCCGAAGCTGCCGCAGGCTGCGATCTTCTGAATTAAAGGCCCAGGCAACGAATTGCCTGCCAGAAAAATCAAAAGATCGCAGCCTGCGGGAGATGTGTAGATCAAGTTCAGATAAGGCTTGGGTGACAAGGCCATCGCGCTCGACAGGCTCCGGCCGTTTTACCTCACCCGAATGCTTTGAGTACTCCGATCATGGCGGGGCCGATAGCGACCAGAAAGAAGCTCGGCCATAGACAGAAAATCAGCGGAAATACCAGCTTGGTACCGATCTTCGCCCCCATCTCTTCGGCGGCCTGCGTACGCCGGTCACGAAATTCATCGGCATAGATGCGCAAGGTGTCGGCCACGCTGGTACCGAAGCGGATACTTTGTGCCAGCAGACTGACCAGCCCTTGCACGTCATCCAGGCCAGTGCGTAAGGCCAGTTGCTTGAGCGCCTCGGTACTGGAAATACCCGCGCGGATTTGCGCATTGACCAGGGCCAGTTCTTCAGCCAGTTCGACCTGACTGACCGACATCTCCTCAGCCACCCGCTCGATCGTCGTGGGCAGGGCCAGGCCCGACTCCACGCACACCACCATCAGATCCAGCGCATCCGGAAATGCAGCACGCAGCCGACCTTGTCGCAACTGCTTGCGCTTAGCGACATACAGCGCCGGCACCAGCCATCCGATACCGGCCACCAAAATCACCAACATTAGCCCCATGATCAGGGAAATCTTGGGAATCATCGGCAACAGCAGCAACGCAATACCGATCAACAACAGCGGCAACATCAAGCGTACCGCCCAGTACATCTGCACTGCCGACGAGGAGCGGTATCCCGCATGCATCAACAGGGTCTGGGTGACGGACGTCTGAGCCGATTCGGCCGAGGCAAAGCGCTGGCCGACTCGCTCCAGCAACAGTTGCAGGTTACCTGGAGCGTCCTGCCCGGTCGTGTTGCCTAAATGACCACGCTTGATCAGCGCCAGACGGCGCTGCACCGGATCCTGAAGCCCCATCATCAGCAAGATCACGGCGACAACCGCAAGCACCGTACTCAAGCCGATCACGGCGAGGAACAACAGGCGCGCCATCTCCTCGTTTGCCGTGACCCGACTGAACAACCCGAGCAAAAAGTCCATGAACTGTACCTCTCGGTAGCGAATAGCGCTTAAACCTGAATCCGGATGATTTTGCGTATCCAGAAAATCCCGATCAACATGGCGCAGAACGCCCCGATGATCAGCTTGCGGCCCATGGGATCATTGATCAGCACAGGCATGTAACTGGGGGTGGTGAGTATGATCGCGATCGCCAGCACGAAGGGAATCGCCACCAGCACCCAGGCCGACATGCGCCCTTCCGCTGAAAGGGTTTTGACTTTGCGCTGGAAGCGGAAGCGCCCGCGAATCAGCCGACTGAGACGCTCCAGCACCTCGGTGAGATTACCACCGGTCTCGCGATGTATGAGGATCGAGGTCACCAGCATCATCACCGTCATGCTGGGCATCCTCTCCAGCAAGCCGAGCATGGCCCGGCGTACATCGTTGCCATAGTTGATATCGGAGAAAGTCAGGCCAAACTCATGAGCCACCGGCCCCTTGTGCTCCTCGGCCACCAGGCGCAAGGTTTCGTTGAATGGGTGCCCAGCGCGCAAAGCGCGGCACATGGCATCCAGCGCGTCCGGCAGGCCTTCCTCGAACTCAGCGAAACGCTTGCCACGGTCGCGAGAGATTTTCAGTATGGGTAACCAGAAGATCGCCACCCCCACCACCAGCGCCATCCACCAGACTGACGAGACCATCCAGATCAAGATACCCGCCCAGACACCCAGCACCAGCCCGAGCAGCAATACCCGATAGGCCCGGTACTCGCGCCCGGACTGCTCGATCATTTGCGTCAGTGTTTCCATAAAGGGCAACTGCTCAAGCATGGCCTCCAGTGGCGACAAACGCGTCAAGTACTTCTGCCTCAATACCGTTTGCATATTGGGCAAGTTATTGGCTTTCTCCAGTACGTGCAGGCGACCGCGGATGCGCTTGCGCATTTTGCCGGCCTCGCCGAATACCGGCACCGCCACACCCTGGGACAGGAGGAAGACGGCGATAAACACCATGCCGAGGAACATCAGAATGAATTCACCGGGAATCTGGTTCATGGCTGCCGAGCCTCCATCCACTCAGGCCTGAACATCGTCAGCGGCAACTCGATGCCGCGCTTGGCCAGCACATCGCGAAAGGCGGGGATCATGCCGCTGGGTCGATAGTCCCCGAGTACCTCGCCGTTTTCGCCCATGCCATGGCGCGCGAAGGAGAAGATTTCGGTCATGGTAATAATCTCGCCTTCCATGCCGTTGATTTCCTGCACGCTGACCAGGCGGCGCTTGCCGTCCTCCTGGCGTTCCAGCTGGATCACCACATCGATGGCCGAAGCGATCTGCTGACGCATGGCCTTGATCGGGAAGGTCGCCCCGGTCATCGATACCATATTCTCGACCCGCCCCAACGCATCGCGCGCGGTGTTGGCATGGATCGTGGTCAACGAACCGTCATGGCCGGTGTTCATCGCCGTCAGCATGTCCAGCGCCTCGACGCCGCGCACTTCGCCGATCACGATGCGGTCCGGACGCATCCGCAGGCTGTTGCGCACCAACTCCCGCTGGCTCACCTCGCCACGCCCCTCGATGTTCGAAGGCCGGGTTTCCAGGCGCACCACGTGGGGTTGCTGCAGTTGCAGTTCAGCCGAATCTTCGATGGTGACGATCCGCTCGTTGTGCGGAATGAAACTGGACAGGACATTGAGCATGGTGGTCTTGCCGCTACCGGTACCACCGGAAATCAGCACGTTCAAGCGCCCACGGACAATCGCCTTGAGCAGCAGGGCAATGGCCGGGGTTAACGTCCCCACCTGGATCAGGCTGTCGGTATTGAGCAGGTCCACCGCAAAGCGCCGGATCGATATGCTCGGACCGTCGATGGCCAGCGGCGGGATTATCGCGTTGACCCGCGAACCGTCCTTGAGCCGGGCGTCCACCAAGGGCGACGACTCATCGATACGCCGGCCCAGGCTGGAGACGATGCGGTCGATGATGTTCAGTAAATGCTGATCATCGCGAAAGCGTACATCGGTGCGTTGCAGTTTGCCGAAGCGCTCGACATAGACCGAGGCATGACCGTTGACCAGAATGTCGGACACGCTGTGGTCAGCCAGCAAGGGTTCCAGAGGGCCAAGGCCGAGCACCTCGTCGGTGATCTGCTTGATGATCAATTGGCGGCTGGAAGAACTCACCGGTGCCGAATGCTCATCGAGCAGGCGCTGGCAAATATCGCGAATCTGCCGCCTGTTCAAGGGTGTCCAGCAAGGACAGGTCCATGACCTTGAGCAACTGCTGGTAGATCTTTTCTCGCCACTCGGCTTCCACCGGGGTGACCTGACTTCTGGTTTCGTAAAGAACGTCCGGCGTTGCACGCTCCCACGCCATTATTTCCTCAGCCGGATCCGGCAGGTCGTCACCCGGCTGGCTAGCCGGCGATGAGGCGGGTTTAGCGGACTGTTTGCGCAAGCGGTTACGAAAGTCGCTGATCATGGGTCACCCCCCGAAAAAACGGTTGAAGGCGCGTTTGAACACACCTTTTTTTCCAGCCATCTGATTGCCGACCAAGTCGTCGGCCACGTTGCGCAGGGCAACGGTGATCGCCGCCTTCGGCGCATGCAGCTCCAACGGCACGCCAGTGTTCTGACTCTGGCTGACCAGGTTGAAGTCGTTGGGTAATTTCGACAGGTTCGTGCTGCGCAGCGCCTCGCCGATATCCTTGAGGCTGACCGCTGCCGTCTTGTCATAGCGGTTGACCACTATCTGCAACTGATCTCCACGCACACCCAAGTCTTCGCGAAGAATCCGCACCAGAGAGCTGGCATCGCGCAAATGGCTGACGCTCTGCTGCACCACCACGTACACCCGATCCACCTGTTCCAGCACGGAGCCGGTGAGGTGGTCGATTTGCCGCGGCAGATCGATCACTACCCAGTCATAGCTGGCGCGGGCCAATTGCAACAAGGTATCAAGTTGCTCGGGCTGGGCATCCTGCGGCAGGCACAGCTCGCCGGCCCGCCCACCCAGCACATGCAAGGTCGGGCTGAAGTGGCTGCAAAAACCGCGTAACGCGACGCTGTCCATGCCGTCGATCTGGTGCAACACCTCCAGATGACTGTGCGACTGCGCCACATCCAGGTAATGCGTCACGCTGCCAAATTGCAGGTCCATGTCCAGCAACAGAGTACAGCCACCCTTCATACTGAGCTGCTGGGCCAGGTTGCAGGCCAGCATGGTGCCGCCGGATCCGCCCTTGGCGCTGATCACGGCGAGCAATTTCCCTACTGTCCCGCTGCCAGTTCGAACCTCCATGACCAGCCGATTCAAGGCGGCGACCAGTTCTGTCTCGGCGACGGGCTCCGGCAGCACGTCACGGGCGCCGGCCTGCATCGCCAGGCGCATGCCTTCCTGTTCGCTCAGCAGACCGCACACCAACATCGGTGGGCGCTCATGGGCCGGGCGCTGCAACAGTGCCGCCAGCTCCTCGCGCCACAGGTGGCTGACGCGCAACAGCAACAAATCGGGCATCCGGTCCAGGCCGTAGAGCGGGTCGACATGCCCATTGCTCACCAGCCGAGTACTCACCTCCAGGCTGGGCATGCGTTGGCAGACGCCTTGCAGGTCGCGCAACGACGTGGCATCACGGCTGCTGATCAGCAACCTGAGCCCGGCTTTTCCGGTAGAACTGGCGAGTGGGGTGTCCTTGGTATTCAGCATGGCGTGATCTCCCCGGAATCGGAATGACGCCCGAGGCTTTCGCGTGGCAACGTTGCCCTGAATGTAGGCAAGGTAATGGGCACGCCGAACCCGGGAATGAACAGATTGAAAACGAAGTTTTGCAGGCTCAACCGGACATAGCGGATTGCACGAAAACCATTGACGCTGACCAGATCAGCGGGGTTGGCCACCTGTGCACCGTTTACATCCAGGTAGGTCAACGTCAGGTGAGTGGTGGCCAGATCGCCGATCAGCTGGCTATTACCTGCATTGCCCGCGGCATTGAAGATTGCCCGCCGCAACACCACCGGATCGCTGATATTGCATACCGCCGCCAGGCGCGTACCACGCCGTACGGCTTCATCCAGCGCATTGACCGTGAGGTACAGGCGGCCCATTTCCACTACGCCGAACAACAGCGTGAACACCAACAGACCAATGACGGCGAACTCCACCACATAGGTGCCGCGCATGTGTTTGCGATTCATCACAGTGCCCTCATCACGGTAGTGGCGACCAGCGGAATGCCCAGTGCAATCTGATTACCAAAAAAACCGGGAAGTGAACCGGTGCAGTTGCCAGCGCCAATCACCGGGCAAAACGTGTAAGTGATGGTGACCCGAACATGGTCGGTGCCCACCGCGGCAACGACCACGTTGCCAGTCGTCAACCCTGACACCACAGCGGTCCCGGTGTTGGCCGGCACGCCATACACCGCAACGTTTTTCGTCTGGGTCAGTAGCGTACTGCTCAGAGCGACCGCACCCAGCGTCGAGTTCCAGGCCTGGCTGGCGACGAAACGGCCGGCATCGCGACTGGCCTGCAGCAACAAGTTGTACTGATAGAACATGCGGCCGAACTCACCGAAGGCCAGTAACATCAACAGCAACACCGGCAGGACCAGGGTGAATTCCACCAAGGCCAGGCCTTGCTGGCACTGCCGATGTTTAAATCCATGAAGTCTCATGACGCCCCCTACGAGTCAGTGCTCGGAGTGCCGCTGCCGTTGAGATAGGTTTTGTAGAGCTGAATGATCTGCGGGCCGGAATCGGTGGACGGCGAAGGGCCGGCCACGTTGTCGCCTTCGCACTCCTTCACGAACTGGCCGAAGATCTCCGCTTCCCCGCCGCCGCCATTCATGGGCTGCACCACGAAATAACAGCCAAAACCGAGGACGGGGATCGAGGTTGAACCACTATTTTTCCCGGCGCAGTTGCCCACCACGATTTTCAGCATCCGGCGCTCGAACACCCCATTGCTCTGACAGCCACTGCCCCCAGCCACACACGCGGCAACGCTCGCACGCCAGTCGTTGTAGTCCAGTATCGAGTTGCCGCCCGCCGTGAGATTGCCATTGCTCGAGGTAATGGTTTGCCCTTGGTACTTCGGGCCTGTGCCGTCGTCAGTGATTGCGGGATTACTGGACGTGGTCACCAGGTCCGGCGGATAGGCCGAGGCACTGACCGGACCGTTGTAAATGCCGAAGCGCGTATTCAGGCCTTGAGACGCAGGGCCGACCTTGTTGCCAGGCTCGGTCGTGACGTTGTCTCCCACATTGCGGCAGACCTGGCCGCCTCCGGCCATCTCCTCCCTGACCGCATTGCCGCCCGAGCCAAAATCGAGCAACTGAAAGTTGCCTGGACCAATGGGCGACTGATTGCCGGAAGCCGTCTTCAATACCTTCAGATCACCAAACTGGAAGCCCCAGAACATACCGGCGCCCGGGTTGTATTGAGCCGGGTCGCCACAGACCATCAAAGGCGCGAGATCGCAGGGGCTGGTAGGGCTGGGTCCCGCGGTGGCCATCGCCGCCACCGCCTTGTTCCCCAGGGCGCCTAATGACTGGGCGAAGCTCCAGAAAAATCCCGTCAGGCTATAGCTCGCTACCGATACCCGAACGTACTTGGCATCCGTTGGCCCGGGATAGGAGAACGGGCCATAGACGCTGCTTGCCAGCTCCACCACTGCAAATGCGCCTGCATTGCCGCCGACAGCCGTGGCCAATTCGTTGTTGCCTGTAGCATTGGCATTTTGTGTCAGCGTATTGAGCGCGGCGGTACGTGTCGCGGTGGCCGCGCTGACACTGTTGACTCCCCCCTCCACCTGACTCAAGGTTTTGGCACCACTCAAGGCGGCGGCGTCCACCGCATTCTGCAGGCGCGTTTTGTTCAGCATCATATGCCCGCCGTCCAGAGCCAATGCCGCCATCATGGCCATCGCCGCCAACGCGATCACCATCAATGCACTCACCGATCCTTCCTGGCGCCTTGGCGTCGAAATGAACGGCCGCTGAATACGAAGATTCATCATCAAGCCCTCGATTGCCGATACCGATCGGCTCCGCCAATACCCTGGTGCCCATGCACCTGTTGCACACTGTCAGCTTTGGCTTCGGTCCCGCGGATAACGGTGACGGCTCTGCCACTCTCTCCATTACCACGCTGTACCATGCGTTTTGGCTCTGTGGCGGTAGCCACCGCCATGACCGGCGCGGCAGGCGCAACGGTCGCGACTTGTTTCTCGGCGTTCAGCGGGTTGCGCAAGGTCAATTGCAACTTCCCTTCCGTTTGCGCCGTGACCAGGGTTTCAGCCTCGGCGGTCGACATCTCCAGAGTCACTGCGCGCACCACGACCGGTTGGGTCTTGTCGGTACCCGCTGTCTGATCCACCGCCAACACCCGCAAGTTCTCGAGGATGGTTCGGGACGTGGCGCTGTTACCGCCGGCATTGGTGGTTTTGGTCGCCAGTACATCGACCCGGTTGCCCGGCAACAGGAATCCACCGACGCCGACCACATCATCCACCCGTACCGATATGGCGCGTTTGTCAGGAGCAATCAAAGAGGCCAGGGTGCTGCCCCCCAAGTGCTCGCTCAGACGAGCACCGCGCACGATGTCGCCCCGCAGAATGTCGAACGTTGCGATCTTGCCCACGGCTTTTTCGCTGGCATCGAAGGCATCGTCCGGGATCGTATCCATTGGCATGCGTACGGTCGTGACCTGCTGGGCCTCGACCATCTGCCCGAATGGAATCTCTACCGTGGCAACCACCACGTTCCGAAGGTGGTCATCCGGGCTGGCATTGAGCCGCGCGCTCAGCCAGGAGTCGGCCATCCATGCAGCCCCAAGGCCCATGACCAGTGAAGCGCCTATCAGGGTAAGCGTACGAGAGCTCATGTCAGTATCTCCGCATCAAAGAAAGTTGAGCTGGACGAAGTAGTTGTGCCAGGCCCATTCCAACTCTTTCGGTGACAGTGGTCCGGAACCGCCGATATAACGCTGGCGATCGAGCGCCATGTTCAGGAGATCTCGGGGATGGCAGGGCACCAGGGGCATGCCTTCACTTGCATAAAGCCTTTGCAGCACATAACGCACCAACAGCGGGTCATAGGAAATACCCAGACGTTCGCTTTCCTGACGCCAGATCTTTTCGTACTCCTCGGGCTTCAGGTAACCGAATTGCAGCTTGTAGCCAATCCGGCGAAGGAAGGCCTCATCGGCCAGTTCCAGGGGATTGAGGTTGGTGGAGAACACCAGAATCAGATCGAATGGCAGCTCGCAATGCCGACCACCACCCAGGTTGAGGAAATCGCGCTTCTCTTCCATCGGGACGATCCAGCGATTCAACAGCTCGGCGGGTGCCATGCGCTGGCGCCCCATGTCGTCAATGATGAACAGGCCATTGCTGGCCTTGAGCTGCAGGGCAGCCTGGTATTGACGGGTGAAAGGGTCATAACGAACGTCCAACTGTTCCATGCTCAACTCACCGCCCGTGATGACGATCGGGCGTTTGCAGCACAGCAGTCGACGGTCGATCCCTTCGTTAAGCATCAGATTGTTCTGTTGAGCGTTGTCATCGAGCCGCTGATGCACTTGCGGGTCATAGATCTCGATCACCGACTCGTTGATGACGATCGCATGAGGGACCCAGATGGCCTCGGCGAACAGACGGATCAGCCGACTGCTGACATAAGTCTTGCCGGTACCCGCAGGGCCATAAATCATGATCGCGCGCCCGGAGTTCATCGCCACACCCAGTTGATCGAGCATCTCCTCCGTGAGCACTACGCCAGCCAGGGCATTGCGCATATCGTTGGCGTTGATGCGACCATGGTGAATGGTCTGTAGCTTGATCAGGGACCGGTAGGTACTCACCGGAAAGGGTGCCGCACCGATATAGCCGCTGCGCGACAAGGCATCGCGGGCAACACTGCGACCACGCTCGGTCAGGCCATAACGCAACATCTGCCCGCCCGTTTGACTCACTTGGCCGAGGACTTCGACACGGCCATCCTTGCGCAAAAACCCCAGGACCTCTTCAAGTACCGCGCCGGTCAGCGCCAGGCGTTCCACCAGCCGCGACATGTCCAGCACACCGGCATCAAACAAATGCTTGCACACCAACTCGCTCAGACCTGTTTCGCGGATTGTGCACGGCTGAGGAGCCAGCCGTTGCACCGCTCCCCGATCGCTGGGGTAGGCATCACTATCGACGATGACGTGCATGTCTAACCTCCGAATCCACCGACAACTTGCCAGTAGATGGTGTTCAATGTGCCGATCAATATTGCAATCGAATATGGGAAAGGCTTTCCGGCTACTTCATCCGGAGTTGGCGCCAGATAAGCCTGCGCCCTTAGAATCAGCCAATAGCGCCCAAAGGTCTGACGCAATTGACCGCGGACCAGCACGATCAAAAAACCGCATACGCCTCCGGCTATCAAGCTGAACATTGCAGCCCACAATGCATATTGGAATGGTAGAAAACTGCCGACCATGGCCATCAATTTGACATCGCCAGCAGCCATGCCACCGAAGGCATACATCGGCAGAAACAGCGCAAAACAGATCAGGATGCCCAGCAGACTGTCACCCAATCCGCTGACACCACCTGAAAACACTTGACCAATCAAACCCAAAGCAAGGCCCACCAGGACGAGCATGTTTGGAATACGGTGGTGAAGCAGATCGCTCACCACCGCCACGCCCAAAAGCCCTATCAGTAAAACCATCGATACCAGTTCCGTGGACATGGCATGTCTCCCTGCGGGTATTAATCGTTATTGGCGGCCTTTAACAGCGCAGTAATTTGCGCTCTCAACGCTAATTGAAAGGGACAACGCGAAGTCCATGAAGGAAGTTGCCGGCGCCCTATTAGAAATAGCGGCAACCGGCTGTCCCATAAACATCGACGCGTCACCCAGCGGGAACTATCAGCAAGCGACGTTGTTATTAAGCGCGGTGCACAGTGTCTGCATTTTGGTCTGAACAGCTGTTCCAAGAGTGGTAAATATTGCGACGACAAGCGCCGTAACCAACCCGCCAGCTACCGCGTACTCCACAACGGTCAGACCATCTTCGTCATTGATGAACTTCACTACCGAAGCCTTGATTGTTTGCATGATCATTTTGCCCACCTCACTCGAATGTTGTTTTTTCTGAGGCAGTACGTTCTGCGCTGCCTGAGTGCAACCCTAGTCAGGGACAAGGCATAGGCGTTAGGAAGATTTTGCACATCGCTAGGACTTTTTTGCGGGGCATTGGCCTTTGCAGAAGTAACGGGAGGGGTGAACAAGGCATTGAAACGCAAAGGCAATTGTCATTGATTCACAAGCGACAGGCGGCTAAACCCTAGTTTATCGACAACACACGAGCAAACACTCGCCCGGGGCTGCCCTTCAGGTAACCCATAGAGCGAAAAGAACTAAAAATCGTCATTCCTATCAGGATTAAATCTGCAAAGTGATGGCACCTTGGCAATACTCCTTAGCGAGAGAGTCACCAAGAACCTCAGAGCAGAGACATGACGTCCAATGTAACCAGAAGGCCATCACTCCTGTGGTTCGATCTGACTCATGATCGGTCCACGAAAGAACTCGTCGCGCAGTTTGAGGGTTCCTGCGACTGCAATCTGGCGAAAAACTCCGTGCTACCCATCAGGGAACAGGCAGACATGATCTGCGTCCATTTTGATCGCCCTGATACGCCAGGCTTGAAGCTATTGCTGGAGATCAAACGCTCCCGATCACCATGTTCACCGTGCAGCACTCGGAGGAACTGGCTGTCTGGGCCATGCGCTCCAGCGTCTGGGAATACATGGTGCTCCCGCTCTCGACCACCGAGAAGAAACGTTACCTGACGGCGGTAGTGCAACTCTGCGAGCTGCGCCGAAATACCACCGGCCAGGGCAAGTCATCACAGATCGACCACTCCCCGACCCTGCCGGACAGCATCCGGCGGACCTCTGGGCATCAAAAACACCAGGCGCTGAGCAATGTCATGCTGTACATCGAACAGCACTTTCGAGACAGCATCGATCAGAGGGAATTGGCTCAGCGTTGCGGCATGACGACATTTCGCTTCAGCCGCCTGTTCAAGGAAGCCAATGGACTTGGCTTCACCGATTACATCCTGGACAAGCGCATGAACTTTGCCAAAGATCTGCTCGACAACAGCCAGATGCCTATTACCAGCATTGGCTATGAGGCCGGCTTCAAGGATCCTTCCTACTTCGCCCGTGCATTCAAGCAGTTCGCCAACTGCACACCCAGCGAATACCGCTTGGCACGCCAACTCAGAGCGGCTGCAGCTGTGCAACTGGAGCAGGATGAAGAAACCTCTGAAGCGCTCGAAAGCCTGGTACAAAGCCTCAGCAGTTGAC
>LNAP01005051.1_pt1 | contig 11869 bp, 11 predicted proteins | sample 602601 | NCBI WGS metagenome assembly LNAP01 (sample SAMN02440304, study PRJNA202911) | soil metagenome | biome: Subtropical and temperate rainforests or woodlands; isolation source: soil samples (1 kg each in a 20% v/v slurry with milli Q water) were... ... | reverse complement strand
TCTAGCGGCGATCGTGATCGGAATATCGATCGTTGGTGCTTACTCTTCTACAAATTCGATGTTTCCCGTGTACGTGACGCTTATCTTCGGCATCATTGGGTATATTCTTCGTAAAGTAGATGTTCCGACCGCACCGATTGTTCTCGCACTCGTCCTGGTTCCAATGGCGGAGTCCAATTACCGCAGGGCGCTTGTGGTGGCCGACGGGAGTCACACGATTTTCTTCCTCAGCCCGATCAGCCTTATCTTGCTGCTTGCCGCTGTCTTGTCATTCCTGGTGCCGCTAATAAAGCGGTACCGGCGAGAACGAGGGGAACGACAGCCTGCTTTGGCTGGGTAAGCCTTCACGCGAAGCCAACTAGAGAGCGGTCCACAGGGTCGGCCGCTCTCAACAATAAGCCCTTTCCAATAAGATAAGGCGAAAATCACCACTGACAAGTACAATCAGTAATACGGTTTTTAGATTTATATTCTCTCCGGATACTAACGGGGAGCTCAGAGAGGTAAAATTTGCGCAGATCGCAAGACTCCAGCAGCCCGATGCTGGCTAGTGATAATAATATGATTGCTGATTTAAAGTCCTTAGGCTTCACAGAGTATGAAGCCAAGATCTACCTTGAGACGTTGTTGGCCGCTGGCGTCCCAAAAACGGCCTATGAAATCTCAAAGGCATCGGGGGTTCCTCGCTCTAACACATATAGCGCGCTCGGAGTGCTCGCACGCAAGGGCGCCGTCTTGCCCGTTACAGAGAATCCGACATGCTATGTAGCTGCGAACCCAAGAAGCATGCTCGAATCGCTCGCCTCGCAGACAGCGGTCACCTGTAATCGCGCAGCGACAAACCTCGAGCGACTCGCGCCAAAGGTAGAGAACCAGTATGTCTGGGTTCTCCGCGGTGAAGAAAGTACTGCTGACGAAATAAACAAACTTCTCGGCTCGGCCACAACGTCGATTTGGATTAAGGCGTCTGACAGCGTCCTGCGAAACCATGCAGCAGCGCTAAAAAAAGCTGCACGTAAGAAGGGCATGCGCGTGATGATTGTGCTGTTCGGGAGAGATAAATCCGAGTTCGAGTTTAGCGAAAACTGCCGTGTTTACATTCACGAAAATGATGGGACACGAATGGGGAAGGCAGACAACCTTTTCACGATTGTTATCGACTTCAACGAAATGATTACCGTGAACGCTTCCGATCAGTATGTTGGTGCCCGTACCCGAAGCCCTGCCATCGTCACCATGGCGTCGTCATTGATACGGCACGATTATTATATGGCCGAGATCTTTCAGAAGTTCGGAGACCAGATAACGGCAGAGTTCGGCCGTTATCTGGCTCGATTAAGGCTCGACGCCTACACACCGGACCAAATAGATTCATTTTATGAGAATACCGGCTTGGAACGGTAATCCTCCTGTAACACAACGCCATCCGTCGTCGCAATGATGACGGATGGCAGGATACTATTTAGACTCGACTTACCAAGGGGTGTAGCGGTGGGGGGTCACCATCTTAATGGGCTAGCAGCCAGAGCAAGTCACCAAAGCGGCGTCGACTTTTTTCAGGACAGATGTATCGATCATCTGGCGCGGATCTGTCTCCTTCTTTATGCGCTTGCTCGTGACGAGAAAGTCTGTCAACACTTCCAGGTCGCTGATGAGCTGATCGCTGATTTCCAGTGAATACTTATTCATATCGAGAATGGCATTCATTTCGTGTGGCTGTAGTACGTAGGTTTTTGCCATGATGGCAACGGCCTCATCACGATTATTCTGGATGAACTCAGACGCCTTTTTGAGGGCCTCAATCATTGCGGAGGCTACTTCTGGTTGACTCTCAATGGTTTTTTCGTTGGCAAACAGGAGGCTGTGATCGCCATATATTCGCTTGGCTTCGGGTGTGGCGCCGCGATAGTCGTTGGTGGCGCTGATTAGCGTTTTTCCTTTGCCCAACTTACGAGCGTTGGTGGCGACTGGCTCCCAAAGCACGATGGCTTCTACGTCGCCCCGGATAAATGCTGTGGTCATATCAGTCGGGTCCATGTTGACGACGGTCAGACTGTCGGCGTCCAGCTCATATTTCTCGATGATGACTTTATAGAACGCCTCGGACGCGGTACCCAGCATGACGCCAATTTTCTTACCCTTAAGCTCGTCGAGGCTTTTCGTACCCTCTTTGACTATCAGATGCTGTGCACCGGAAATATCCGACATCTGAGCGATGACTTTTAAGGGAAATGGACGAGCGCGTACTGTGAGTATGGGAATCGCACCGGAGCTGCCGTAATCAATACTGCCACCAACAAAGGCGCTCATGAGGTCACCTCCGGAGGGAAAGTACTTTACAGACACATCGAGCCCGGCGGCTTCGAAGAATCCTTTCTGTTCTGCAATAAGCACTTGTGCTCCATTGTTTGGATCTCTGGATGTTCCAACGTTGACCGTGGCTGCGTTGACATAGCTGGTTGTCATGAGTACGCACATGCTAAGCGCAAGGGACAAGATTGATTGCAACATGGTTAATCTCCTGGGTGATGTTACGCCGATGAGCCATGATTTTGGCCGCACGCGACGGACGGTGGATTTGGCTTATGTTTGTGCCAATCAGTAATAGTTTGATAGAAGCGGCCAACATAAAGCAGCATTGCTTCATCGAATGGACGCCCGATTAATTGCAGCCCCACAGGAAGGCTACCAAGGCCAAATCCACAAGGAATAGTCAAAGCCGGTAGGCCCAGGTAGTTAAAGGGTCTGGTGAAGCGGGTCAAGCGACCTAACAATTGTTCGTTCCCGTCAATGCCGCGTGTCAGGGTCAGCGCTGCAGGAGCCACGCAGGCCACCGTCGGAATTGCAATCACATCACAGGATTTCATGACGTCTCGCACGAACTGTTCTGTCATCAACGAACGCATCGAATGGGCTTGGAGGTAACGTACGGCTGAAATCATCGTGCCTTCTTCAAATCGTCGTCGAATAGCCTCGCTGTATTTATCAGGTGACTTTCTGACTGAGTGATCATGCAGTGCCGTTGATTCTGCTTTATGAGTCAGTTCAGCGAGCGCTTGAACATTCTCAATATCCGCCCAGTTGGCTGATTTAATCTGGAAGTTTTTGCTCGAGAGATCCTTTATTGCGTTACTGACACAACGTAGTACGTCGCTGTCGGCCTCTGCCATAAGAGCGTCGAGTACACCAATGTGAATCACTCGATCAGGACTCATTTGGAGAGTAAGATTTGGGGCGTTCAGTGCGGACAAGGGGTCTCGAGGATCAGGGCCGGTGATTGCTTCGAGCAACAAGCCGCAATCTTCCGCTGAGCGCGCGATGGGTCCGATACTGTCCTGTGTCCAGGCCCTGGCCATGGCTCCGTAGCGGCTTACACGACCTGTCGTAGGCTTCAGGCCGGTGACACCACATAGCGCAGAAGGTACTCGTATCGACCCACCCGTATCCGAGCCAATTGAGCCATAAACCATTCTGCTGGCAACGGCGACTGCGGAACCGCTTGAAGAGCCCCCGCTCAGATGCTCGATGGACCATGGGTTTAGGCATCGCCCGTGATGGATATTCTCGCCTGTGGGACCAGAGGCAAACTCGGCCATGTGTAACGTGGCGACATCAAGCGCAAGACTATCATCCAGTTTAGTTTTGACAGTGGAAGTGGTAACTCCTGTTTTCCAGAATGCCTCATGGGCGCCGAACGTGCTGGTTTCGCCCTTTCTGTAAAACATGTCTTTGTGGGCCAGCGGTATACCGGCCAGGGGGGCGGTGCGGGTCTGGCCTTCAAGGAATTTGTCGATAGCCTGAGCTTCGCTGGACGCGGCCTGTCGGAGGCTCAGCACAGCATTCAGCGTAGGGTTTAGCTGATGTATGCGTTTTTGACTTGCATCTACCAGCCCTGCCGCGCATATATCGCCACGAATCAACAGCGGAAATATCTCTGAAATAGTTAGAGCGAGCAGATCATCATTCTCGCTCATGGTCTTTTCCGAAGTGAAGCAGTTTTTCGGTGTAGCCCCATGGCTCATGATCTAACGAGAGTTGTTCGGCCAATATTGCCACTCGCTCGCTAAGTTGCGTTGTGCGGCGAGCGATTTTTTGACAACGTTGGGGATCGGACGGGTAGCTCGTGATAACCGACGTGTCTAACGAGGAATCAGAATTAGTGGTCATGATGCGGGAGATGTTTCCTTGTGCGCTTAAGCCTGATCGGGCTCCAGATAGTGCGCCGTGGCGAACGAGCCTGGCGCACGCGGTTTCCATGTGTTCATTTCGATGGATGAAATAAAATCGTACAAAATGCTATTGAAAAGACCTTGCTCTTCCAGGTGGACAGTGTGACCACATCGTGGCAGCACACAAAGACCCAGATTCGGGATATGTTTTTTCAGGAAAAAGCCGGGTTGAAGTGTTTGCTCGTCTTCATCGCCGGTTATCAGCAGCACGGGTACTTCCATGTTCTTGAAATCGTCCGCAAATTCGTAAATAGAAGGTCGAGTGGCCAGAACATGGCGTAACGTCATGGCCCGCCCCTTACGAGAAAGCTGTCTGAACTGCAATGCAAACTCTGCCCAGCCTTTTGGGTCTTTTTGTTTGTACTGCAGCCGGGTCGCCCCATTGGCGTAACGATCAGAGGCTTGGTCGGCCGTCTCATCGTTTTCCAGTAAACCTGCAAGTTCCAGGAAGTTGCTTTTATGAATGGCGTCCCAGGCCTTCTCGGCGCCATAGCCGCAACAAACGGGGGTCACTGAGCGCGCCAGATCCGGATAGCGTAATCCTAGGAACAAAGCAGCAAATGAACCCATTGAGAAGCCGACGACATGCGCGTTACCTAGATCTAGATGCTTAATAAGTGTGGCGATATCACGTACTGCGATGTCAAGGCTATAGAGTGATGGGTCTGTGGGCACGTCAGAAGGGGGGTAACCACGAGCATTAAATGTAACCACGCGGAAATCACGCGAAAAATAGCTGACCTGAGGCGCCCAGATGCGCATATCACCTGCAAATTCATGAGCAAAGATGATAGGAGCACCTTTACCAATGTCTTCGTAATAGAGGCGTACGCCATCTTCACACGTAAAATATCCGGTGCGAACAGCGTCGTCGGTCTGCTGTTGTGAGGTCCGTATCATAGAAATTTCCATCGAACAATTCTCCTTTCCAATACGAGCAGTCCCTTGTTTAGTGCAAAGCCAAGAATGCCGATTGTAGAAATACCGACGAAGATCTCATCGGTTCTGAAAGTAATGCGTCCGTAATTAATCATGTGGCCCAAGCCGGCGCTTGAGGCGATCAGCTCAGCCGCTACCAAGACAATAAATGCCATGCTCATTCCTAGACGGGCGCCCGTCACTATTTGTGGGTAAGCAGTCGGCAACACGACATCGCGAAATACCTCGTAGCGGTTTGCGCCGAGCGTACGTGCGGCTCCGATGTGCACAGGGTCGGCATCACGAAAGCCGGCAAGTGTGCTAACAAAAATTGGGAAAAAGGCGCCGTAGGCAATGATGGCGACTTTGGAGGCTTCGCCAATACCAAACCAGAGGATAGCCAGGGGAATGAGTGCAATCGGAGGGATAGGCCTTAGTAGTTCGACGAGCGGCTCTGTCATGCCTTGAATTAATCGCGACATGCTCATTAGCATACCGGCAGGAATGGCAATGATCAGGGCTAGAAAAAATCCCACGAGCACCCTGCCGATACTGACAGTTGTGTTGTGTAGCAGTGTTCCGTCGCGTATGGCTACAAGGGCCGACCTGGCTACGTCCAGCGGGGAGGGAACGAGGGTGGCATTAAGCAAGCCAAAGTGACTTGCTGCTGACCACAGGACAAGCACGATGCTGATTGAAAGGAAGGCCAGTGAAGTCTGCCCCATTCCCATTGTGTCCCTGTGAGCCAATGTGGCCTTAGGAACTAATCCATTGCCGCTGTTACCTGTCACTTTCACTCTCCCGGACGTGTGTTGCCGCATTTGCCTGCTCCCTGGAAAAGCAGTTCAATATGGCGACACATCTGAAAGTGTGCGTCGGCCGTTCGATTTCTGGGACGCGCGATAGTGTTATCGACAATGTGTTCGATTCTTCCAGGGTGGGCAGACATCACAATAATTTTGTCAGCAAGAAAAACCGCTTCGGCAATGCTGTGCGTAACGAACACCAAGGTCTTACGCTCAAGTTCCCAAATTTGTAAAAGTTCTTCTTGGAGAGACTGCCGTGTCATAGCGTCCAGCGCGCCAAAGGGCTCATCCATGAGCAGGATGTTTGGTTGATTGGCCAACGCTCGCGCAATAGCTGCGCGCTGCCGCATCCCGCCAGATAATTGGCCTGGGTAGCTGTCGCAAAATCGCTCAAGGCCTACCATCTTGCTGTATTTATTTGCAATCTCGTCCAGCTCTGTGCTGCAGCTGCCCTTAAGCTTAGGTCCGTACTGAATATTTTTCCTGACAGTCAGCCAGGGGAACAAGCCGTACTCTTGGAATACCATTCCTCGGTCAGGGCCGGGCTCTTCGATGGCACGCCCGTACGTGAGCGCCCGTCCATTCGTGGGGTGCACGAAGCCTGCAATAATATTCAGGAGCGTCGTTTTGCCGCAGCCGGAGGGTCCTAGCAAGCATATAAATTCGCGGGGCTGAATGTGCAGATTAACTTTTTGTAAGGCTAGTAATTCGCCGTAGCGAACCTCTACACCTTGAATGTCTATCGCCGCCGCATCGTTATGGGAGCTTTCTTGCGAATCGGTGGCCATAGAAACGGCAGGGCCGCCTCTATATTCTTCAATCACACTCATCTTGTCTCCTTGCCTTCAACTTGTCTTTGCCGCTAGTTGTAAGGATGGTGTGCCAAGCATTAGGCTTGGTTGATCATAGGAATGGTATTTCAAAGTGGCAGCAACTACAACTACTATTAGATGCGCTGCTTGATCAGTGTTGCGTGAATTGTTTATCGCGAGAGAGCGTGTAATGGCGTTGTGAGTCGGAGCCGGTGGGGGCGTAAAAGCTGGCGTTTCATTGGCCGGCCGAAAAGGTCACCTGTCTCTATAAGACGATCTCAGCAAGCATATTGACCCGCCCGTCTTTCTCTCGAGCCCAAGCCTCTATTTTTCCTTCGAAAAGTCGCATACCTTCGATCAGGAATGGTCGGTCCACGAAAAGCGGCTTGACTGCCTTAAAAGTAAAGCGCTTGCATCGGTTTACTCCTGCCGCTGCCAGAGCGTGACTTAACACCAGCGTTGCTATTAGCTGACCTTGTACGATGATCGCCGGATACTTCTCTACCTCCCGCGTATAGTCGGCATCGTAGTGAATACGATGTCCGTTAAAAGTCACAGCAGAATAGCGGAACAGTTCGGTGGAGCTGAGCTTTCCTGAGAACGACCAGTCGGCGGCCGCTTTAGCTTTCAGTGTGAATATGTTGTCGTCGTAATCTTGATGGTCTCTGTAGACAATGGTTTGCTCTTCCTCTCGGAGGATGCGGCCTTCCTGCGAATACTGATTATTGATGCCAAGAAAAACCAGTTCACCGGATTTGCCTGTTTTTCGCTCAATACTAGAAATCGTCGCTGTTTTATGAATTTGTTCTCCGACGAGCAGATCGTCGTGGTACGTGATGACGCTTTTGGCCCACATGCGCCGCGCGTGCGGTAGGGGAGGAATAAAGCCGCCCCTTTTAGGATGTCCGTCCGCGTCTATCTCGGATTGCGCAACGGCTGGGACGAAGTAAAGCCAGTGGCCGCAGGGATGCACCGCGCCCGAAGAGTCAACGGCCGATATGTTGGAACGGCCGTCAATAAGGCTGCCAAGGCCATTGAGCGGCCACTTCTCTATAACTTCTGTCGTTGTGCTTTGCCGGCCCTGCCAGTCTTCAATCTTGCCTGTCGTGTTGTGTTTATCCAGCTCTTTAGTAGCAGTCACCGAGTTTCTCCGGATTTCGTTGTTGTGATTGCAACTACTATAGATTTTAGATATGATAGCTGTCAAGCACGCTGGCGGGGGCGGATCAGTATCCTAGCCGCCTACTAGAGACGAATAAAACACTATCGACATACAGGACGGAGAACATGGCAATAATTGATATCAAGACCGAGATAACGGGTAACGTATGGAAGATCGTTCAACAAGTCGGTTCGCAAGTAGGGGAAGACGAACCGATCATGATCTTGGAATCCATGAAGATGGAAATCCCCGTGGTGGCTGTAGAGAGCGGCACCGTGAAGGAGATCCTGATTCAAGAGGGGGATACAGTTACTGAGGGGACTGTCGTAGCCCGCATCGAGGTTTGAGGAGAGCAAGATGCTTAAGAAAGTACTGATCGCGAACAGGGGAGAGATCGCCTGCCGTGTCATCCGCGCGTGTCGGAAACTAGGCGTTGCCTCCGTTGCCGTCTATTCGGATGCGGATGCCGCCTCCCCGCACGTCCGTATGGCCGACGAAAGCGTGCATATCGGACCTTCAAGAAGTACGTTCAGTTACTTGGACGGCGCAAAGATCCTGGATGCCGCCCGTCAGACTGGAGCAGACGCAATACATCCTGGCTACGGCTTTCTTGCCGAAAACTACGACTTTGCGGCAGCAGTCATTTCCGACGGCTTGGCCTGGATTGGACCTCGTCCTGAATCGATCCAAGCAATGGGGCACAAACAGAATGCGAGGGACCTCGCGATAAGGGCAGGGGTGCCAGTGGTTCCCGGCACCGGCCGAATGGATGCGAGCAATCCGGAAGTGCTTCTTGCAGAAGCCGAGCGCATTGGATTTCCGCTACTCGTGAAGGCGGCCGCCGGAGGGGGCGGTATAGGAATGCGTCAGGTTTTCGAGCCGTCGAAACTCATCGAAGCTGCTGCGGCGACGCAGTCGCAAGCCAAGGCGGCATTCGGGAGCGATCACATCTTCTTAGAGCGGTTCATTCCTTGTGCGCGCCACGTGGAAGTGCAGGTCTTTGGCTTCGATACGATCGCGGTTCATATGTATGAGCGCGACTGCTCACTACAGCGTCGCTTTCAGAAGATCATTGAAGAGGCACCGGCGCCTGACATCCCAATGGAAGTCCGCCAGGAAATGCAGAAAGCTGCGATTAACCTCGCCGTATCCGTAGGATATCAGGGCGCAGGAACGGTTGAGTTCATTTTCGATGTGAATACTGGAGAGTTCTTCTTCCTGGAGATGAATACGCGGATCCAAGTCGAGCATCCTGTGACCGAAATGATTACCGGTCTGGACCTTGTCGCCATGCAGCTCCAGTACGCTGGAGGAGAGCTGCAGGCCATGACGCAAGACGAGATCCAGCAGAGCGGTCACGCGATCGAATGCCGGCTGTACGCTGAGAACCCCGAGAAGAACTTCATGCCTTCCCCGGGTAAGTTGAGTTTATTTGACTTGGCGGAGGTCGACTCCGAACGGATCCGAATTGAAACCGGATATGAGCAGGGAGGCGAAATTACGCCTTTCTATGATCCTATGATCGCTAAAATCATCGCTTACGGTGCGGATAGGGCAGATGCAATCGAAGCAATGCTTGGCGCTCTGGCAAAAGTAAGGGTGCAAGGTATCAAAACGAATCTTGACTTCCTCATCTCCTGCATGGAGCACACGGCTTTCCGCTCAGGGCAGGTCAGCACCGGATTTGTCGAAGAGCACAAGTCCACCTTGCTGCAAGCACAGTCGAAGGTCGCATAGAAGCTGGGCAAGCCGGCGCGGATGGCTAAGGAATGCTAGTGCCACTGTGGTCAGCATTCCATTAATTCGGCGCAGCTTCGTAGAGCTGCTGCGCCGTCACCGCTTCGTCTACAGCGATTTCCGTGTTGCCAGGCGCCTAGACATTGCGAATACAAAAGGGGCCGCGCGAGACAGCGTTTCTATCAGCTTTTCATTGACGGGCAGGCCGGCACGTAAAGCTGCTTGTTCGCATAGGATGGACAGGGCCGAGTCCGGTTCGCGGGGCTGGCCCTCCGCGCCGTTAAAAAAAGCAACGCCTGGGCTATTCTCTGGCTGCGAAAGTAACGGGCTGCGCAGGTGCCAATGGGTCGCCTGCTGAAACGCGTACCCTATTCGTAACACATCAAGGTCACCATGTGGCTTGCCAATAATTTGCATCCCCACGGGTAGGCCGTCTGAAAAGCCGGCGCAGACGACCAGAGCCGGCCCACCGGAAACATTGGCCGGTGCATAGGTGTTAAGGCGACGCCAGTAGTCGATCGGTTTATGAGCGGCCAGCAGTGGAGCCCTTCCCTGCGAAATGGTAACCAGCGCGTCGTACCGCTCGAAAGCCTCGAGCGCGACTAACTTCATTTGCTGGTGTGCCAGCCGTGCGTTCAAAAGATCGCGAGCGGTGAAGAGGCATGCAGGCAATACTCTCTGTTGGAAATCGGCCCCGAACTGGCTGGGGTCTCGACGTAGTGCTTCAGCATGAACGGAAAAAATTTCCGGTTGACCTATCCCTATTTTCACGTCGAGGGCGTCACGAAGCGGGAGCCAAGACGCGTCTTCGACTTCAGCACCAAGTCCTTTCAGCGTCGAGAGTGCTTCTTCTATCGCTACGATGACTTCTGGTGACTGTTGCGTCTCTTCCTCCCAGTAAGCTCTGACCACCCCTATACGTTTTCCTTTTAGATGAGGCAACAACGCCGTCGTATAGTCGGTATCGGAATCAGAACTGGGTGGAGAATTCGTAGTGGCGCAGCGGCTTGCGAGAGCCTGCATGAGAAGAGCACAGTCTTCTACGGTCCTTGCCATAGGACCGCAACGATCGAACGTAAAAGAATTTGGAATGACCCCTCGACGGCTGATCACGCCTGCAGTCGGCATGAAGCCGGAAATCCCACAAAGAGACGCGGGCCCTCGGATGGACCCTCCTGTGTCCGTGCCACATGCAGCTGGTATAAACCGTGCTGCGATAGCCGCGCCACTGCCGCTACTGGACCCGCCAGTAAAGCAGCTCGTACTCCACGGGTTTCGTGCCGGAGGCCAGGGCAGATCGAACGATGGCCCGCCGTGTGCCATTTCATGCGTGGCAAGCTTTCCCATTAATATGCCGCCGGCCGCAAGCAGCCGGCGGGCGCATTCAGAGTCCTCGTTCGGTACTCTGTTTTGGAAAACCTTGGAGTGGCCGGTTGTCCGAATACTGGCCGTGTCATAGACATCTTTCAGGGCAAATGGGATTCCACACAGCGCGCTTCGTCGATTTCCCCGGAAAATCTCGCGCTCGGCGTTCTTGGCTTGCTGTAATGCCAAGCCCGGCGTCAGCGTTATGAACGAATGGATGCCACCATCGTAATCTGTGATGCGCTCAATGAGCGCGCGCGTGAGATCGACGGGAGAAATTTCCCGCTTCGCAATGGCCGAGCTCGCTTGAGCGATTGTGAGGTCGTGGAGTTCCGTCATGGTGATTCAGTAGATGCATTGACTGCGTTGCAGCACAGCTTCGCACCAGAGCGCGGTCTGAAGTAGGGATCCGTCATAGTGCCGATGTCCGACCAACTGGATGCCAAGCGGTAAACCGTGAGGGCCACGTCCGGCAGGCAGCGATATAGCGGGCGCACCGCAAAGCGTCCAGATCACACAAAATGTCGCGTCACCTGTTGTCGTCAACCCTTCCGGAGCTTCGCCATTTGCAGGGGGAGTCACGACTGCGGAGAATGGGCTAATGATGTCGTCATACATTCCAATGAGCTTGTCGCGGTACGCCAATGCTTCCCGATACTGGGGCACAGTTATGCGTCTGCCCGATTCCATGTAGTCCAGAAATTGCCGGCTCAAGGCGGGTCTCCAATCCTCGAGCCGGTTACCGTGCAGCTGAAAAAGCTCAAAACGCTGAATTTGGTTGATAGCATTGAGCGCCCCATCAAACGCCGGTGGTAGCTCAACGTGTTTTACCTGTGCTCC
>LNAP01011043.1_pt1 | contig 11870 bp, 12 predicted proteins | sample 602601 | NCBI WGS metagenome assembly LNAP01 (sample SAMN02440304, study PRJNA202911) | soil metagenome | biome: Subtropical and temperate rainforests or woodlands; isolation source: soil samples (1 kg each in a 20% v/v slurry with milli Q water) were... ... | reverse complement strand
GTGGGCCAGGGCGTGACCTCGGTCAAGCCGGGCGATCATGTGATCCCGCTGTACACCGCCGAGTGCGGCCAATGTCTGTTCTGCAAGTCCGGCAAGACCAACCTGTGCGTGGCCGTGCGCGCCACCCAGGGCAAGGGCCTGATGCCCGACGGCACCACCCGTTTTTCCTACAACGGTGAGCCGGTCTACCACTACATGGGCTGCTCGACCTTCAGCGAGTACACGGTCGTGGCCGAAGTCTCGCTGGCCAGGATCAACCCGCAGGCCAACCACGAGCAGGTCTGCCTGCTCGGCTGCGGGGTGACCACCGGCATCGGCGCGGTCCACAACACCGCCAAGGTGCAGGCGGGCGATTCGGTGGCCGTGTTCGGCCTGGGCGGCATCGGCCTGGCCGTGATCCAGGGCGCGCGCCAGGCCAAGGCCGGGCGGATCTTCGCCATCGACACCAATCCGTCCAAGTTCGACCTGGCCCGGCAGTTCGGCGCCACCGACTGCATCAATCCGGCCGATCACGACAAGCCGATCCAGCAGGTGATCGTGGAGATGACCACCTGGGGCGTGGACCACACCTTCGAATGCATCGGCAACGTCAACGTCATGCGCGCGGCGCTGGAATGCGCGCACCGCGGCTGGGGCCAGAGCGTGATCATCGGCGTGGCCGGCGCCGGCCAGGAAATCTCGACCCGCCCGTTCCAGCTGGTCACCGGCCGTCGCTGGCTGGGCAGTGCCTTCGGTGGCGTCAAGGGCCGCTCGCAGCTGCCGGGCATGGTCGAAGACGCCATGAAGGGCGAGATCGAGCTGGCGCCTTTCGTCACCCACACCATGGGCCTGGACCAGATCAACGAGGCCTTCGACCTGATGCACCAAGGCAAGTCGATCCGCTCAGTGGTGCACTTCTGATATCGGCGGGCCGGGCCCGGGCTCATCACCGGCGCGATGGCACGCGCCGTGCGTGCCACCCATCCACCTCCATCGAGGCAAGTCCATGCAACGGATTGAACACCGGGCCAGTTTCGGCGGCTGGCAGGACGTGTACCGGCACAGCTCGCAGGTGCTGGCCTGCGAGATGACCTTCGCGGTGTACCTGCCGCCGCAGGCCGCCACGCGCAGGCTGCCGGTGCTGTACTGGCTCAGCGGCCTGACCTGCACCGAGCAGAACTTCATCACCAAGGCCGGCGCCCAGCGCTACGCCGCCGAGCACGGCCTGATCCTCGTCGCCCCCGACACCAGCCCGCGCGGCGCGCAGGTGGCCGATGCCGAAGGCCATGACCTGGGCCAGGGCGCGGGCTTCTACCTCAACGCCACCCAGCCACCCTGGGCGGCGCACTACCGCATGTACGACTACGTCCTGGACGAACTGCCGGCGCTGATCGAAGCCAGTTTCCCGGCCACCGATGCGCGCGGGCTCAGCGGCCATTCGATGGGCGGCCATGGCGCGCTGGTGATCGCGCTGCGCAATCCCGGCCGCTATCGCAGCGTATCGGCGTTCTCGCCGATCGTGGCGCCCACCCAGGTGCCGTGGGGGCAAAAGGCCTTCGCCGCGTATCTGGGCCGGGATCGCGCCGCGTGGACGGCGTGGGATGCCACCGAGCTGGTGAAGACCGCCACGCCCTCGCTGCCGCTGCTGATCGACCAGGGCGATGGCGATGAGTTCCTGCACAGCCAGCTCAGGCCGCAGCTGTTCGAGGCCGCCGCCGCCCAGGCCGGTTATCCGATCCGGTTGCGGATGCAGCCCGGCTACGATCACAGCTATTACTTCATCGCCAGCTTCATCGGCGAACACCTCGCCCATCACGCCCGTGCCCTGAACGGATAAGGCCGCGCGCCGCGCGGCCTGCGTCGAGGGCGCACCCAGCCGGCGGCGAGGTGGTCAACGCGACGACGTCGGCCTCATCGCGCTGGTGCAGCACGTGCAGCATCCAGGCCGAATCCCGGCCACTCCCGGCCGGGAGGCTCTGCCGCCGCTTCCAGGCTCAGCGCACGTCGCGCAGCTGCCAGCCGCTGCCGGCCAGCAGGCGCAGGCGATGCTTGAGCACCTCGCCGGGGATGCTGGTCTGGGCCACCAGATCGATGTGCAGATCGTCCACCTGGCCGGTCACGACCGCGGCCGGGTCGACCGCGCCCAGCGCCGGATCGACCTCGTCCGGCTCGTCCTGGGCATCGCGCCAGCGTGCGAACAGCCAGTCGGTGCGCAGCGCATCCTGCAGCTGCTGGGCGAAGCCCTCGGCGCCGCTGGCGTTGAAGCTGTATTCGGCCTGCGGTCCGCGGGCCTTGTCCGGGTCGGGCAGGGCGATGTAGTAACGGGGCATGGGCGATCCTCCACGGGTGCTTGAAGGCGCCCACGCTAGGCTGGATGCTGTCAGCGGGCCGTGTTCATGCCCGAAAAGGTGTGCGGCCTTGCCGCAGAGCCCGCGCCCGGCGCGCCTAGCAGCCTGTCGGACTTTGGTCGGCCGGGCTGCGCCGGCGATATCTGGATGGCCGGCCCTGCCTTGCGAGCCGGCCTTTGCACGGCCCGTTCATGCCGGCCGGCCAATGCTCCGGTGCGAGCAGACACTTTGAACCCCGGAGGATCCATGCGCCTGCCGGCTCACGCCGTGCCCATGTGCGCCCTGCCAGGCGCCTTCATCGCCACCGCCGGCCTGGAGGGCACTGCCCTGGCTGTCGCGCCGGGGTGGGCCGGCAGCGAGCGCAATGCAACGGCCATGCCGGCGGTGCCTGCATGACCATCAGGCCCGGCCGCAGCGTCCAGCAGGAGCTGCTGGCCTTCTGGCGCCAGGCCGGGCCTGCGCGCTGGTTTGCGCGTGATGACGCCTTCGACGCCCGCTTCGGCCAGCATTTCCTCCAGGATCATTGCGCCGCCGCGCGCGGCGAATACGCCCATTGGCTGGACACGGCCGATGACGCGCTGGCCCTGTTGTTGCTGCTGGACCAGTTTCCACGCAATTGCTTTCGGGACAGCGGCCATGCCTTTGCCACCGACGGCTTGGCCCTGGCCTGTGCAAAGCGCGCGCTGGAACGTGCCCACGACCAGGCCACCGAGCCGCTGCTGCGGCCGTTCTTCTACCTGCCGTTCGAGCATGCCGAAGACCTGACCGAGCAGGCCCGATCGCTCGCCCTGTTCCAGGCGCTGGGCGATGCGCAGGCGCTGGAATACGCCGCGGCCCATCATCAGGCAATCGCCCGCTTCGGCCGCTTCCCGCATCGCAACGCCGCCCTGGGCCGCACCAGCACGCCGGATGAACAGGCCTGGCTGGACGCCGGCGGAGGTTTCTAGGAGCCCGACAGACTCCTAGACCCCGGCGCCAGGCCCAGGCGCATCCGGGCCGGTTGCGGGCATGGTCACACGCTCAGTAGCGGGGGACGTTCGGGTCGACCTGGGTGGACCAGGCGTCGATGCCGCCGACCACGTTGTGGACGTTGCCAAAGCCCAGCGCGCGGAACTGTTCGGCGGCCTGCTGACTGCGCCCGCCGGCATGGCACAGGAACGCGAGCTGGGTGTCCTTGGGCAGCGCCTCCAGCGCGGCGCGGCCGCTGCCGTCGAAGGTCCTGAACGGCACGTTGACCGAGGCGAGGGCGCGCTCCTCGGCCGGGCGCACGTCCACCAGCAGCAGCTCGCCGGATGCGACCCTGGCGGCCGCCTCGGTGACCGGCATCTGGTTCACCGGGCGCGGCGCATTGGGGTTGTCGATGGCCAGGCCCCTGCCGCGGATGTCGTCCACCCAGTCGATCGTGATCCCCTCGGCGCGGCGCGCGCTGGCCGGATCGAACTGGACGCGCACGCCATTGGATTCGGCGGCGATGGCCTTGCTGTCGAACGGGCCCAGCTGGAAGTCCGGCTGGTATTGCGCATCGATGGCCAGGATCAGGGCCGCGCCCGGGCCGGCGTCTTCCAGCGAATCGAGCAGCATCTCGGCCGCGGCCGGGGTGACGGTGATCGAGGGCGGGGTGCGGTCCGGCGCGGCCACGCCCAGCACCGCGGCCAGTTCACCGGAGCTGGCCAGCTGCTCGATGATGTCGCTGCCGCCGACCAGTTCGCCGTCGATGTACAGCTGCGGGATGGTCGGCCAGTCGCCGTAGGCCTTGATGCCTTCGCGCAGCTCCTGGTCGGCCAGCACGTTGACGTGGGCGTAGTCCACGCCCAGCGAGGACAGCGCGCCGACCGCCTTGGCCGAGAAGCCGCACTGCGGCATGCTCGGCTGTCCCTTCATGAACAGCACCACGCGGTTGGATTGCAGCAGGGAATCGATGCGCGAACGCAGGGCGGGGTCGAGGGGCATGGCGGTTACCGACAGGGAAGCGGATGGGAAATTTTACCTGCGTGGCATGATGGGCGGCATGAGAGGCCACGCAATGCAGCATCACGTGCCGCGCAGGCCTCTGCTCAGGTTGGGGCTGCTGGCGCTATCGCAAGTGGGGGTGCTCGCGCTGTGGTGGCTGGCCGGCTTCAAGCCCGGCCTGGCGGCGTTGGCGGCGACCCACGGCGCGGTGCTGTGGTCCACGTTCAATCCGCGCTCGCAGCTGTTGTGCCCGGCGCTGGTGCGATTGCCGGGCGATGCGCCGCAGGTCTGGTTGACCATCGATGACGGCCCCTCCGAGGACACCATGCCGATCCTGGAGCTGCTGGACGCCCACGGCGCCCGGGCGACCTTCTTCCTGGTCGGTGAGCGCGCGCGGGCGCGGCCGGCGCTGGTGCGCGAGATCGTGCGTCGCGGCCACGGTATCGGCAACCACAGCGACAGTCACCCGCAAACCGCGTTCTGGCGGCTGGGCCCCGGCGCGCTGGAGGCGGAAATCGCCGCCAGCCAGCGCACCCTGGAAGAACTGTCCGGGACCGCGCCGCGCTGGTTCCGCTCGGTCGTGGGCCACACCAATCCCTTCATCGCACCGGTGCTGGCCCGCCACGGCCTGACCCGCGTGGCCTGGAGCGCGCGCGGCTTCGACGGCGTGCGCTGCACGCCCGACCGGATCGAACCAGGCTTGAAACCCGGCGCGATCGTGCTGCTGCACGAAGGCGCGGCGCATGGGCACAACGTGGAGATCCTGCGCCGGGTGCTGGAGGCGATGGAGCGCCGCGGCTTAAAGTCTGGCTTTTCCTAGTCCTCGGTCATGGCAGGGATGCGAACCAACTACGTCCTCATCGATCATGAAAACGTCCAGCCCGGCACGTTGGCCGCGCTGGAAGGAGAAACCTTCAAGGTGCTGCTTTTTGTCGGCAGCCAGCAGACCAAGGTTGGGCTGGAACTGGCCCAGTCCATGCAACGACTGGGCCAGAATGCGCGCTATGTCCAGATCGCCGGAAGCGGCGCCAACGCGCTTGATTTCCATATCGCGTTCTATATCGGACAGCTTTCGGCCAGCGAGCCTGATGCCTATTTCCACATCGTGTCCAAGGACACCGGTTTCGATCCTTTGGTCAGGCACCTGAAGGGCAAGCAAGTTTTCGCTTGCCGCTCGGCGTCGATTGCAGACATCCCGGCGATCAAGGCAGCCAGGACCGTGGATCCCCAGGATCGGATCGACCTGATCGTGGCGAACTTGCGCCCGCGCGGGACTTCCAGGCCGAGAACGATGCGGACCCTTTCCAGCACGATCCGCTCCCTTTTCAACAAGGGGCTCTCCGATGAGGATCTCGCGCTGCTGTTGAAGGAGCTCCAGTCGCGGCGGCTGATCGTCGTCCAGGACGGGAAGATCGCCTACGCGCTGCCTCCGGCCTAGAACCGCTCGGCCACGATCAGCCAGTTGTTGAACGGCGTGTTGCCGTACAGCGGTGAGAACGTCGCGGTCAGGCCGGCGTTGGCCAGATGGCCTTGCAGGGTTTCGCGGGTCGGGTAGCGCTTGGGCGCTTCCTGCATCCAGCCGGCGAAGTGCGCGAGCAGGTCGGTGACCTTGGTGGTGCGGCCGCGGCCGCTGTCATCGCCCAGCGCGCTGCGGATCACCAGCCTGGCGCCGGGGGCGAGCATGTGCGCCATGTGGGTCAGCAGGCCGCCCTGCACCGTCTCGGGCAGGTACTGCAGCACGTCCAGGATGGCGATGTTGCCGACATGCTCGGGCCAGCGCGCGGCCAGGTCGAGCACTTCGAAATGCGCATCGGCCAGGCCGGTGCGGCGTGCGATCCGGCGGGCGCGTTGGATCTTGCCGGCGTCGATGTCCACGCCGTGATAGGCGCGCGACTGGCCATCGGCATGCAGCGCGTGGGCCAGCAGGCCCAGGCCGCACCCCAGGTCCAGCACCGGGCCGGGCGTGTCACGCAGCGCGGCCAGCACGCCCGGGTACAGCGGGTCGGTGCGCAGCTTGGCGCGGGTGTAGTAGTAGTCGTAGCGGTTGCCCCACGGCCGCCGGGGCAGGAACGCGCGCGCGATGGCCAGTGCCTGCTGCGCGGGCATGGGTCGGGGGGCGTCGCTCACCTCGTTCCTTCGGCGGTCGGCGGGAAGTGCTCAGGCTAGCGCATTGCGTGCCGCAGGAAGCGCCAATGCGGTCCACAACGCGTACATCGCCGGCGACGGGTGCAGGCCGTCGCCGGCCAGCATGTTGGCTTCACGGCCATGGGCCCGGCTGAGCGGGGTGATGTCGACGAAGGCCGCCCCGCGCGCCTGGCACAGGGCATGCGCGGTGGCGTTGAAGGCATCGATCTGCGCGGAAGTGGCCGCGCCGTCGCGTTGCTGGGCAATGGCGAACGGGGTCAGGCCCCAGTCGGGGATCGACAGCACCAGCACGCGCGCGGGGCGATTTCCGGCGAACCCGATCGCCCGCTCCAGCAGCGCGGCGAACTGCGCGCGATATTGATCGACGCTGCGGCCGCGATACTGGTCATTGACGCCGATGCCCAGGCTGACCAGCGCGTAGTCGCCAGCCGGCGCGGCCGCGTCGATGCCGGCGGCCAGTTCCTCGCTGGTCCAGCCGGTGGTGGCGATGATTTGCGGCGACTGCAGCGCGATGCCCTGGGCGCGCAGCGCCTGGACCAACTGCACCGGCCAGCGTCCGGCCTGCGGCACGCCTTCGCCGATGGTGTAGGAATCGCCCAGCGCCAGGTAGCGCAGGCCGTCGCCGTGCACCGGTCAGGCCGCGGCCGGGCGCGACCTGGGTTTGAGCGAGACGACCTTGGTGTTGGCCTCGGCCCGGCGCGCCAGGGCGCGGTCGATGCGGGCGAACACCTCGCGCATCGACACCGCGTCGGGCAGCAGGGTCACCCGGAAGTGGTTGCGGTAAGGCACGTTGAAGCTCGAGCCGGGCACGACCAGCACGCCTTCGTCTTCCATCAGTTCCAGTGCGAACTGGTAATCGTCAAAGCCCCTGGCGGCATCGCCGACCACGGCCGGGAAGGCGTACAGCGCACCGGCCGGGGCGCACAGCGCCAGGTGCTCGCTGGCGGCGCAGGCCTCGATCACTGCGCGGCGGGTTTCGTACAGGCGACCGTCGGCGGCGCACAGGGCGCTGATGGTGTCAGGACCGTTGAGCGCGGCTTCCACCGCGTACTGGCCGGGCACGTTGGCGCACAGGCGCAGCGCGCCCAGCAGGTCCATGGCGTGCTGCAGCGGGGTGATCAGCTCGGCGCTGCCGGACAGCAGCGCCCAGCCCACGCGCCAGCCGCAGGCCCGGTGCACCTTGGACAGCCCGGAGAAGGTGATGCACGGCACCTCGCCAGCCAGCGGTGCGAGCGGCTCGAAGGTGGCGCCGTCGTACAGGACCTGGTCGTAGATCTCATCGACCAGCAGCAGCAGGCGATGCTTGGCCGCGATCGCCACGATGCGCCTGAGCAGTTCGCGCGGATAGGTGGCGCCGGTGGGATTGTTCGGGTTGATCAGGACGATGGCGCGGGTGCGGCTGGAGACCAGGGTTTCCATCTCCGACGGATCGGGCAGGAAGCCGTTGCTGGCGCTGCACTGGTAGTACACCGGGCGGCCGTCGTTGAGGATGGTCGCCGCCGACCACAGCGGGTAGTCGGGCGAAGGCACCAGCACTTCGTCGCCGGGATTGAGCAGGGCGCGCAGCGACAGGTCGATCAGTTCGGACACGCCGTTGCCGATGAACACCCGGTCCGGATGCGCATCGGGGGTATTGCGCGCGGCGTACCAGGCGGCCACCGCTTCGCGCGCGGCCGGCAGGCCCTGCTGGTGGGTGTAGGGGTCGGTGCGGCCCATGTCGTCGGCGATCGCGCGCTGCAGGTGCTCGGGCGCGCGGAAGCCGAACGCGCCGGGGTTGCCGATGTTGAGCTTGATCAGCTTGCGGCCCTGGGCCTCCAGCTCGCGCGCTCGCCGGGCCAGCTCGCCGCGGATTTCGTAGCGGACTTCCGAGAGGCGTTCACGGACGGCAAGCGGCTTGCTGGGAGCGGAGGACATGGCGGCACGGGAAAGGGGTTGAAAAAACCGCCCCAGCATACGCCTGATGACCTGTCTTTTCGTGCAGACGTTGCAGCGGAAACCATCGCCCACGCGGCTTGCCAGGCCGAAAACCCGTCCGCCCGGTAGCGACCCGTAGAATCGCGGCCATGACCGATCAAGCCCCCGACTACGCCGCCCTGCGGGCCATTGGCTGGCCCTGGCCCGGCGCGCCGGAGGATGCCGCCTGGCAGGCGCTGTGCGCGGCCCATCCGCAGGCCGTTCCGGCCCGGGTCAGCGAGCAGCACCGCTCCGGTTACGTGGTGGCGCGCGGGCCTGAGGATGCGCTGCGCCCGGAGTCGCTGCCGGAATGGCAACGGCCGCGGTTTCCCGCCCACGCGCGTCCAGCGGTGGGCGACTGGGTGCTGGTGGAAGAGGGCAAGCGGATCGTGGCCCTGCTGCCGCGGCACACCGCGATCAAGCGCGCCGCGGCCGGCGAGCACTACCACCAGCAGGTGATCGCGGCCAACGTCGATACCGTGTTCATCGTCTGCGGGCTGGATGCGGACTTCAATCCGCGCCGGATCGAGCGCTACCTGATGCTGGTCGGCGGCGGTGGGGGGCAACCGGCGGCTCCACAACCGGTTGTCGTGCTGACCAAGGCCGACCGCACCGAGTACGCCGATGATGCGCTGGAGGTGCTGGCCGACCTGGCCGCGCAGGACATTCCGCTGCGCACGGTCAACGCCAAGGATCCTGCCAGCGTGGCGCAGCTGCACGGCTGGCTCGGTCCCGGTCGCACCGTGGTCCTGGTCGGCTCCTCCGGTGCGGGCAAGTCCACGCTGACCAACACCCTGCTGGGCGTGCAGAAGATGAAGACCAACACCGTGCGCGAGAACGATTCGCGCGGCCGCCATACCACCACCTATCGCGCGCTGATCCCGCTGCCGTCCGGCGCCTGCCTGATCGATACGCCCGGCATGCGCGAGCTCAAGCCCACCGGCGAGGAAGACCTGGCCGAAGGCGGCTTCGCCGACATCCAGGCGCTGACCGCGCAGTGCCGCTTCCGCGACTGCGCCCACCAGGGCGAACCAGGCTGCGCGGTGCAGGCCGCCATTCAAGCCGGTGAGCTCGACCCCGCCCGCCTGGCCAACTACATGAAGCTGCAGGACGAGGTGACCGCCGCCGCGGCCAAGCTGGCCAAGCGCATGGCCGAGAACGCCGGCAAGGGTCCGGGGCGGCGCCCGGCCGGACGTCCGGGACGGCGCTGACACTGTGCTTGGCGTCTGTCAGCGCTCCGAATGCCCCGGCTGGTCATGGTCGCGCGGATGGAACAGGTCCGGCCGGATCAGCGCGATGAAGGCCCGTGCCTGTGGTGACAGGTACTTGCCCTTGCGCACCACCACCCCATAGCTGCGCGAGGGGAAATACGCACTGAGCGAGCGCGCGGCCAGGCGGCCGCGGTCGGCATCGCCCAGGCAGATCGAGCTGACGATCGACAGGCCCATGCCCATGGCCACGTACTGCTTGATCACCTCCCAGCCGCCCACTTCCAGGGCCACGGTGTAAGGCACGCGCGCCTGCTGGAAGGTCAGATCCACCAGCCGGTAGGTGATCTGCCGGCGCGGCGGCAGGATCAGCCCGTAGGGGGAAATGTCTTGCAGGGTGACCTTGGCCTTCTTGGCCAGCGGATGGTCGGGCGGGGTGATCAGCATCGGTTCGAAGCGATATACCGGCTCGTAACTCAGGTCGGCCGGCACATCGAGCATCGAGCCGACCGCCAGATCCACCGCGTCCTCGCGCAGCAGGTCGGTGCCGTCGGCGCTGATCGCGTTGTGCAGGGTCAGGCGCACGTCCGGATGCGCGCGACGGAACGCGTCCACGATCCGCGGCAACAGGTACAGGATGGTCGAGCTGTTGGCGGCGATGTTGAGCTCGCCCGCATCCAGGCCGCTGACCTTGTCCCTGAAGCTTGCCGCCAGCCCGTCCACCCCCTCGACCAGCGGCTGGGCCATCTCGAACAGCAGCTGGCCCTCGCGGGTGGGCGACAGGCGCCGCCCGCTGCGCTCGAACAGGTGCGCGCCGTATTCGCGCTCCAGCGCCTGCAGCTGCAGCGAGATGGCCGGCTGACTGACGAACAGGGCCTCGGCCGCGCGCGAAACCGAGCCCAGGCGCACCACCTGGCAGAACGCGCGCAGCGGCTTGAGCCGGTCGGATTTGTAGGAAAAACGCGGGCTTGGCGGGGCGGTCACAGGATTGCTCCCAAAACTATGAGTTTTTCTTATGCATCAGATTGATAAAACTCAGTTGTCAAATAGTACTCCCGGGAGCACGGTGACGGCCCAGTCCACACGACAGGAATCCGCCCATGTCCGCACCTGCCCATGCCTTGCCACCGCGTGATCCGGCCATCGCCGGGGCCACGCCGGGGCTGGCGCTGACCCGCCGGGACCCCGGCCAGGACGCGCTGCTGCCGCCGGCCCTGCTGGCGCTGCTGGTGAGCCTGCACCGGGCCATCGAGCCGGGCCGCCAGGCACGCCTGGCCCAGCGCCAGCTCCGCCAGGCCGAATTCGATCGCGGCGCCCTGCCGGACTTCCGCGCCGACACCGCCGCCGTGCGCGAAGGCGACTGGACCGTCGCACCGATCCCGGCCGCATTGCTGGACCGCCGGGTGGAGATCACCGGCCCGACCGATCCGAAGATGGTGATCAATGCGCTGAACTCCGGCGCCAAGGTGTTCATGGCCGATTTCGAGGATTCGACCTCGCCGACCTGGAGCAACCTGCTGACCGGTCAGCGCGCGCTGATCGGCGCGGTCGCCGGCGACCTGCAGTTCGCAGCGCCAGCCACGGGCGGCAAGCCCGGCAAGCACTACACGCTGAAGCCATATGAACAACAGGCCGTGCTGATCGTGCGTCCGCGCGGCTGGCACCTGGACGAGAAGCACGTGCTCATCGATGGCGCGCCGATCGCCGCCGGCTTGTTCGACGTGGCGGTGTTCGCCTTCCACAACGCGCGCACGCTGCAGGCCAGGGATCGCGGCCCGTACTTCTACCTGCCCAAGCTGCAGTCGATGGAAGAGGCTGCGCTGTGGGAGTCGGCGCTGTCGCATATCGAGGCGGTGCTGGGCCTGGCGCAGGGGCAGATGAAGGTGACCGTGCTGATCGAGACGCTGCCGGCGGTGTTCGAGATGCACGAGATCCTGCATGCGCTGCGCAGCCGCATCGTCGGCCTGAACTGCGGCCGCTGGGACTACATCTTTTCCTACATCAAGACCTTGCGCGCCCATCCGGACCGGGTGCTGCCCGAGCGCGGCCAGGTCACCATGACCCAGCCGTTCCTGAAGGCCTATTCGGAGCTGCTGATCCAGACCTGCCACCGGCGCGGCGCCCATGCGATGGGCGGCATGGCCGCGCAGATCCCGATCAACGACGATCCGGTCGCCAACGAACAGGCCATGGCCCGGGTGCGCGCCGACAAGCTGCGCGAGGTGAGCGCCGGCCACGACGGCACCTGGGTCGCGCACCCGGCGCTGATCCCGGTGGCGATGCAGAT
>LNAP01005049.1_pt1 | contig 11871 bp, 20 predicted proteins | sample 602601 | NCBI WGS metagenome assembly LNAP01 (sample SAMN02440304, study PRJNA202911) | soil metagenome | biome: Subtropical and temperate rainforests or woodlands; isolation source: soil samples (1 kg each in a 20% v/v slurry with milli Q water) were... ... | reverse complement strand
AAATTGCAGTCCATTAACGGCTAGAGCCTTATATAGCGCGGTTCTGTCAATAACTATGAATGATGTTACAGAGTATACCTTTATGGGCGGCATGATGTAGTAATAGCCTTCCAGCCCTTATATAGCGGGGGTTGTGTGGTTTGATTATGCTCAAGGGTAACATTTGAGTAACATTAAGGTAAATATTAGAGGCTTTTCATGAGTTCACTGAACTTGTGCGAGGCCTCTTTTTTCTTTGTCTTCGTCACATGAAGATATACGCTTTTTGTGGTGTCATCATCCTTATGGCCAAGCCGATCCATAATGTCTTGTAACGGAACACCAGCTTCAGCTAAGAGTGAACAATGCGAGTGCCTAATCGAATGGGGGGTGAGCTCTTGATTTAACCCAGCGAGCTTTAACAATCGGGCCATGCGGTTTTCAACAAGTTTAATATAGATCGGGTATCCGGCATACTCTTCGCTATGATTAGTAAATACATAGCCCTTATCATAATAGGTTTTGCGGTAACGCATCTTAACTTCATTTTGTTTAGCCAATTGATTGTTCAGTTCGGTAAAGACAATCGGGTCCAGCTCGATTTTTCTTTCAGATGTGACGGTTTTAGGTGGCAGTAACTGATATTCCTTTATATTATTGTCGGGGTTAAAATATGTTTTGCTTACGTTAAGGGTGTGCTCTTCCTCGTTGAAATCCGTCTTCTTTAAACAGCACAACTCCCCGGCCCGGATCCCACTGTAAGCCAGTGTCAGGAATATTAAATAGTCGCCCTCCAGACCCTGCTCTTTGGCTGTCTTGAGAAATAGCGCCAATTCCTCTTTTTCCAGAAACTTCGGAATATCCTTCTTGCCTTCGATATCTTCCACGGTTCGCTGCGTTTTGGGAACGGTAGCGTATTGAGTCGGATCCGTCTTGATCACATCGAGTTCAACGGCTCTTTTGAAGATCATGCGGCCTGTACGGTGGATGCCGTCCAAGGTGTTAGCCGCTCCCTTGAGGCTGTTCAGCATATCCTGGTATTGCTTCTTGGTGATATCCTTCAGTTTCAAAAACTCGAAAAAGGGCATGAGCCTATTTATTTCATGTTGCCTCACACGGACCGTGCTTATTTTCACTTTCCCCGTTTTGGCGTAGAACTTCAGCCATTCCTCGGAAAATTCTTTGAAAGTCGTGTTTTTCTCGTTTACAAATGTGCCAGTGTTTAGTTCATGATGCAGGGTTGCGGCTGCAGCTTCGGCGTCTGCTCTGGTCGCAAAGCCCCCCTTTTTCTTCTGATCGCGTCTCCCGTTTGGCTTTTTCCCGATATCGAGAACATAGGCCCAGTTCGCGCCACATGAACACCTCTTTGTACTTTTGCTCTTTCCGTTTGAATCCACGCATTTGCAATGCGGTTTATAGAAATGGCCTTTCATGGTATGCCCTCCTTTGTTTGTAATTTGAGTACGCGCGTTCTAAGTTAATCGTCCAAACATCTATCAATTCTCAAATAGCGCGACGTCGCACCATTTACCAACAGGAAAAATATTCGAAATGCTCTCCCTTCCTGAAACTGTTGATAAATGCGACATCGCACGTTTGGCAATCGGAAGTGACTTCCGTTTTGTTCCTCCGAATTATGAAGGAACGTTTACAGCACATGTTGTATCCTCGCTAATATTTACTCCGCGCGGAGTATTTACGACACATGTCGCATGCCCCGGGTCATAACTCAATGCGTTATGTATAGCTGCAGCCTTGGGGAACGTTGGATATGGACGGTTCAATTGTTGAACCTTGTCTCACTCCTGAGGAGTCACCTTATTGGTGATCCGGGAATGAGCGTTTGAGAAATTCAAGAATGAATTCCTTATCATCTTTTGACAGTGGTTGTTTCTTGTAGGTGACATTCCCATTTAATAACCACTCATCTATTTCTATAGACAAGTTATTGTTAGACCCAGGACTGTCAAAAGCTAAGGCTTTAAAGCGGTAACTCATTGGCAGCATAGCATTTATTAAATTCTTAATAAACTCGTCATTGTCCTTTTGATGATTTTTGACAAAATCCCTTATTCCATCAGGGGTTATCTCGATTGAACCCCTTAGATGGGGTGCATTTTCGAATATGAAATCATCAATTTCACCTTCAATCACCGGTTTAAATCGGGTTTTATCAACAGAAATTGCAGGAATAATTAGATCTAGTTGAAACCCCCACCAATCAAAGTTTTCTTCAGAATTTTTATTTACTTTCGGAAGCTTGATATATCCTGCTTTTTCCATCATCTTAACATAACCGTAATCAAGTATATCCCGAGAGATTTTATCCGTAATAATTTTTCCTTCACTGGTATCGATATTTGCAGAGTCGTTTTTTATTTCATTTCTCGCTCTATCCATCGATTTTTCTATCCGTTGTTTTATTTTGTTGATGCTATAAATCGTATTATCGAGTGTGCCTTGCATCTCATCCACTAGTAGGAGTCTTTCAGTTTCACTCAAATCCTTATCACCAATCAAGTTACTTAATTCAATTGCTCTTACCATTTCCTTTTCAAATGAATTTATAAACGAATCAGTTACCAAAGAATTTTCCCGGGCCTTGGTTGCAAAGTGAGTTCCGACATCCACTAGTTGGCTAATATCTTTTTTTGAAATATATCCAGCTCGGTACATCAATTCATCGTATGGTACACCTAGCGGATCAGCAAGCTTTCGCAGAATTTCTGGGGAAGGAATTGGCTTGGTCCCCTTTTCTATCTGTGAGATATAGGAGTTTGATACACCCGAAACATCTTCTAATTGTCGAATTGTTAATTTTCTTGCCTTTCGTAATCCCTTTAAATATTGACCAAACTCTTTTGAATCCAACATTATCACTCCTTCTGTAATTCATTATATACACAATTATGGGCAAATTGAAGAGTTTTAAGGCATTTAAGGTAATTCATTTATATTTGCTTGATATTATGGGCAAATCATGGTAAAGTGTAAATAGTAAATGAGTAACAAATTTTTTTTAATCATTTTGCTTACTATAGTGGGCAAATAAAACAGAGGTGGTGAAAACCAATGGAACGGTTAACTGTTAAAGAAGCGGCGGCTTACATCGGAGCGAGCGAATACAAAGTTTATGAACTGGTCCGTCAGAAGTCCATACCAGCTTTTAAAGTCGGAGCTAAGATATTATTCCGTAAAGCAACGCTCGATGCTTGGATTGCAAATCAGGAAGAACAGAATTGCGTTGGTAAGTAACGGATGTCCAACAAATTTCCCCGCTCCAGTACCAAAACTCGTGCTGGCATTTCCGGTGAGAAAGGAGGAATAACCTTGCAAATACCCGCACATCTGATGCAGGACCGCTACTGGTCAGGCACACTGCACTTATTCATGAGGCACGACAAGTTGCAACGGTTTTTGACCAATCAACATTTCAATTTTTCTGAAGGGACGATTGATGCCCCGGCATTAAAACGTCTTGCCAAGCCGTGGTCACAGAGCGAACGCTTTATGCTGGACCTCGCACTTCACCTATACAATGAGCAGCACAAGGTAAACCTGTCTGACATGGATTACCTGGACTCAGCAAATAAGGCGCTGGCGTTTGAAGCACTGCGGTTACGTTTTGGCTGATCGATATCTTAACGTATTTCAGCCATTTTAAAAGCCAAAAACGCACTTGTGGTCAAATACCCTACTTAACGAATTTACTCTGTAAGAACGCCGTACAATGGCGATCAGAAGCTTAGGCGAGGTGATCGTAATAAAAACAAGAAAAGACATTATCCATCCTATACGTCGATTAGTCCGTAAGCATTGCGCTTCGTTTCATAGCGCCAGTAAATGCTATGCTTGCCCGGGTGATCAACCGACTTGCAGCTACTTCCGCGAAGATGGCAAGTACCCTGAATACCTCAAGGAAGGAAAGGTTCGTTGCATTTACTTTGAATCACATGTTCTTCCGAATGATCCGAAGTTGGAGGCTGTATACTTTGGTCGGCATCCCAGTACTGATGAAATTACCGGATCATGTGAACGGTGCAAGAAAACTTTTGTCAAATCAAATAATCGGCAGGAATATTGCATCGACTGCGGGCCCATTGTTACCCGGCAAAATGCTCGTGAACGGCAGCGCCGAATTCGTCAAGAAAAAAAGCACCGATCTGTCACGTATTAGAGCATAAAAAGTCCAGTATTGGCGCGGGTTTGCTTGCTCGAAATTTTAAAAAAGGTATCAATGCCTCAACTTGCATTTTGAAGCGTTTCTAATGCGTTACATGGGCGGTTAAACAGAACCAAAAAAATAACAAGGTGGTGAAACAAAATGCAAGCACGCAGACAAATCGAACAAGCCGTTCCCGCACAACTCGGCATTGAGCAGTTGCTTTTACAAATCGCGGCTTATTTACAATCGCAACATGAACAGAATTTAGTAAAACTTCAGGTCCAGTCGGCCGCAGTTGAAGAGACAAACCCACTCGATGCGTATCCGGCCATAATGACCGCAGCTCACATCTCGGAATACATGCATATTTCAAGGCGAAGGGTGTACGAGCTTTTCCAAACTGAACCTTCGGCTGGCGGAATACCCTGCCTGGTGATCGGGGGGTCAAAGCGCGTGAAAAAGGAGTCTTTTATTCGTTGGCTGGATGGATTAGAAAGAGGCAAACAAGGGGTGCGGGATAGGACGGTGGCTAAATGAATCAGCACAGAAATTGGTTTATTACGCAAGCTCTTCTGAAGCTGCTTAAGGCGCTGGAAGATAAAAATAAGGCTTTGGACAGCCAAGGTGTGAAAATCCTACAGCTTGAATACCTTCAGATGGATGTCATTAATGCGATTCTCGATGTAAATAAGGTGAGTCGGGACCATAAAGCTGCGGATTGGCTATGTGCCCCCTTGTTTGAAATGTTGGCTTGCGATATAGATATCAACGAATGTATGAATATTTTGCAGGAACGTATCGGAGAACTGAAACGGTCCAAAAAAAGGAGTAATGAAGGCGTGGTGGCGAGCTATGAAAGGGTTAGGAAACGTCCACCTTTTAATTTTCCTGAGATAGAGCGCATGGAAGTTAAGTTGGTTGACAAAATAACCGGCGAGGAAAAGAATTTTTCTGCAGCATGGAAAGATTTTGATGGAATGGGAAAGCTCCAGAAAGAAGTGGGCCGTGAGCTTGATGCAAACCGAAATTTAGAAATATACACCAGGTTGGTGGAAAAAAGCGGGTGACTGAATGGATTCATGGTTCCCGGTCGCACAGCTCCAAATAGAAAACGAGGCGTTTAAAGCCCTCACACCTACCGAAAAGCTCTATTTCTGGCAAGTTTTAAGCGAGCTTAATTTAAGCGGTGGACAGTTCTACAAGTCAGATATATGGTTTGCTGCTGTTCTCAAATTGAGTATTGATAAGATCCGGAAGGCACGCGCTAAACTGGCTAAATTGGGATTTATAGATATGACACCAGGCACACAGGATAAGCGCGGTAGAAAGATAGCAACCAAGTATATAGGGGTGAGGTGGCAGAGCATTCCCGAAGGGGAACGATTCATGCAGATGGACAGACCGACTCTTGAACGCCTTATCGACTATATCCGGTCCGGTCGATTCACTCATGAAGATATTGTTTGTTTTGTATATGCCAGTTACCTCGTTTGGATCAAAGGTGGATTGTATGCAGAAGTCACAAAAAGCGAATTCCTTGCTTTTACCGACATCGGCAATTCGATCAAATGTTTGGAATCTCTCTATGCTAAATTCAAATTCGATTCCGGTGCTACCCTGTTTGATCTGACAGTCGGGTACCGAACGATACGTATTGAGAATATACGATCGGTTGCATTTACTCAAGAACGATGGCAATGGCGTATCCAAGAGATCGATAAGCTGATTAATGTCATGAGGGATCAAGAGGGAGCTAAGGCCAAGGCTAAAGCGCGTCAGGAAGGCGATGTATACGCTGAGGATTTATTACCCTTGTTTAAGGAACTTTATATTAAACATCACGGGAAGAGCCCAACCATCGGCAATAATCAGTATGAACAGAAGCTGAGCGCCCTAGGTGATCCAGCACAAGTGGCGAAAGCAATTGAAAGTTTTTTTGACTCTGAGCTGCCAGCCGGATTGAAGAATTACTCCATCTACAACTTTATCAAATATGCTGAATACTACATGTATTAGGTCAATGTGGTAGGTGGTACAAAATAAGCAGATGGAGCGTTTGGTAGGTGGTATGCGGTAGGTAGGTTGCGGTAGGTAGTATGAAATCAATAGATCAAATTGTTTCATCTATCGTTTTTGTACCACCTATTCAAGAAAGATATTATCTATAAATAATTTAGAAACAATATATGTCTATCACTACGTTCAGACGACTGTATCTTTATACCATTATTAATAAAAATGAAAACTAAGAATCACTATTATCAAAGTATAGAAATAACCTTTCACCTAAACCTTGGTTGTTAAATAGGGCATATAAGATCCTTGGTCATGGAACTAACCTAACTCTAACCCATCATGTTGAAAGGAGTATGATCCCTTGAAAGAAAAGAAAGCTATCCCACTCAAAACTGTCAAAATCGTTCACCGCGGTCATGTGGTTGTCATCGAAACGGATCATTCAAAGATTGATAGCGTGAGATTTATATTAGCGACCCTTTTCTACGAGCTACAGAGACTCAGGCCGGATCGGCTGGACCATTTGATGCAGGGTTTTCAATTATTTTACAACCGCGCTCTTCGAGAAGTAGCTGTGAAAAATGAAGGTCGTAAACTTCCGGAAGTAGACGAGCTGGACCCGGTAACGTTCGAGGAGTGGGCAAAGCTGCTTGAGACGCCGCCACCAGGCGTTGGAGAAGGCAGGATCCGTTATGTATAAAGGCCGTAAGCTTCCGAAAGTCTACAGCTGGAGGTGATGCCAATGTAGTTACTGTGGCAATAATCAGAGTAACCACGGGGTGAAGCAATGTTTTGTGTCATTCAGAAAGTGATCAATAAAAAACCTAATCCATACGGGGCGCACAAAGAGCTCATCGTAGATAGCCATCGTTCTAATCTTTATGGCATATCTAGAACTAAATTCACTCATCGATATAGCTCGGAACGCTTTGAAAGACCGATAAGGGACGCCTATAAGATTATGATTCACCAAAGCTACCGGGAATCGGGCCGCGTGAAAAAGCGTCAATGGGTCATCTGTACTATGGGATATTATACAATGCTTGAATTCTGGGTTGGTGATTGTATAAATTCCAAAAGGCTAATGGTGAAACTCAAGGAAATGGGAATAAACGAAAAACAACTTTGGGAAATGGTGTATCAAAGGCTCGATCCCATTGTCGCTACGGTAAAAGCAGAATTCGAACAATCCGAAGAATTCCGGACGAAGCAGAATCACGACCATATTCTTAATACTTACAAATTAAAGAAATCACTGTTTGAAAAGAAGTATGGCCAAGATACTTATGATTTCTGCTATGACGTGTTTGGAGAACTGAGGAAACCCAAACTTCTGCAGGAGCTTATAAACACATTTGAGGAGCGTCAAGAGTGGAATAGACGAAGCGAGGATGAGAGAAGGAGTAAGGGAGAAAGTGGCGCCAGCGATAACAACTACGATTACAGCAAATATAGTAGTTACTTTGCAACTGCAAAAAGTACCTACAGCGATGAAGAAAAGGCCATGCTCAAAACAATCTACAGGGCATTGTCGAAATCATTCCATCCGGACATAACACAAGACGATGGCCAAATAATGAAGCTGATCAACAGACTCAAGGAAGGGTGGGGAATATGAAAACACCCAATGAACGGGTCCGTTACGTAGTGACTACAAAAAAATGAAAAGGAGCAATTATACTATGGCAAATACTCAAATGATCGATGCGAAAGCAGATGAGGTTATTCACTTATTCACGGTAATTCAAAAATATGGAGCGACTTGTGGGTTGGAATTCAATACCGAAAATTCACCTGATCCGCTCATTGCAACTAGTAACGCTTCGGTCAAAGTTGATTATTTTGAGGGTAGCGATGGGGATTCAGTTGTTATCGAACTAGGCGAATATGAATTTTCATTCGACTTGAAAAATCATGGATTCAGTAAGGATGTTAGTGATTGTCAGATCATAGTTTTAGTGACGGAGAACGATGGCAGATATGCTGCATGGTTCAATAGCGGGGTTATTTCGCCAGAGGGAATTGCAGAGGCAAACAGCTATAACGAAACAGATGAAGAGTTTACCGACATGGAAATCCGTCTTGACGCCACTGATGTCGATTCGTTCGATATTGAGTTCAAATCCCTTTGCGATTTATTGCAAGAAGGCAGGGTAATCAAGAAAACCGAGGTTGTTGGTGACGGAAATCAAGTGCTAACCGTAGGTTTTTATGATAAGGATACAGACCATGCCGGAGCATAGTGGATTTGACCTCAGTCTGCCGGCCGTCCCAGAAGAATACAGCGATGCCATCGCTGAGAAACTCGGAGAGATATCTGTGAACCATGCAAAGATTCTAAATCACATCTTGGAGGGGAAGAAGAATGGAATTTATAGGTGAACGGCAGTTGGAATACAATCAACTGGTTGTGGAAGGTAAAAGCATCGCCCGGGCTTTTAGGGATGGACAGAACTTCAACGACCATAAGGCTGCTTTGGTTCGAATTGCGGACAAGCTTTCTATTCTAGATCCTAACGGCGAGCTCATAGGAAAGGTGATTTGATGCAACCTTTCATTCAGGAAATCAGAGCTGCTTCTAGTTAAGACCATAACTTTAGGGAGGTTTTGATCGATGGACACAAATGACTGGATTAACATCATTGCGATTAAAAAATTGGTCGTGGATGCTGCAGGTGCTATACAAGACGATCCGGGCGATATTGATACACCCATTCAGTACTTGAAGAAAGCGGCCTGTATTCTTCATGAAATGGAAACTCAGTACATTCAGCAAAATAATATCGGCACCTTATTTGTGGGGGTATAAGATGGACAAGACTATGAAGGAGTTAAGGTTAATCAGGGGACTAACGGTTCGAGAAGCATCCAAAAAAAGCAATATCTCAGTATCCCGGATAAAAAGGTGGGAGTCCACTGGATGCGGTAGGGCTGATCTATACGATGTTTGTAAATTATTACACGTGTATCGTTATAACATTGATCATGTCGATTTCAACAGAGTGCCCACCCAAAAAGAGGTCCTGGAGTCTATATTGGCTGGAGCGTCTATAGTAATGGCCAGCGGTGAAATTCAAATCGACATGGACAGAGTCATCTGCCTGATGGGGCAAGAAGGCTTCGAAACCAGCGAACTCCAGGCTGTTCTTGACCAGGACAAAACAAAACGCCCAGCTGTATCGAGCAGCGTGAGCGTCTAAAGGATAAAACATATTTCCGTTATCTTATCATACGTCTTGATTCCTGAAAAGGTTTCAATGTAGATCTTCATATTTCCGTAATAGATGAAATTAATAACAAAAATCATGGTGATAGGTATATCCTATCACCGAAGGGGGTGAATTTTAATCAGTTATTCAATGCTCGGCAAGTACTTAAGATCTAATAAAACCACTTCACTGAACAAAAAAAGGTGATAGATCTTATGCACAAACATCAAAGATAAGTACGAAGGAGTTGATTGCTTGGCACTGCATAAAGACACGTTTAAGGCCGTGCAGGACATGCTAAAACTAGCTACTTACTACCAATGGATTGACGAGCTAGAAGGTGAGGGACCAAAACTCCCCCGATCCATTCTGCCAACCATCACCGAGCGTAGAAGCGTTGTGAACGCCGTAGAGAATGCCGTCTCCCAACTCCCAGACATACAGCAAAGTATTGTGCGACAGATGTACATGAGCCTGGAGTCCGATTACCTTTTGGCTTATCAGGTTTATACAGCTCTACAGATTCACGCGAACACCTACACGAAGTATAAGCAGCGGGCATTTATGAGACTTGCCGCCGCTTTGCTGCCGGCAAACATAAGCGAATGCCAAAAGGTTGTATCTGAGATTTAAGTACACGACATGAGGGGAGGTGAGAACTATGGAAGCTATATCAGGTAAGGTCCAGATAGCAAGCGCCACCCCTCGGAAAGCATTAGAAGATTGGAAGGCGAGCAATCTCGATAAGAGTGTGACGGATTACCACATTCAATCAGGCGGCGTTGACATTGAATGGTCAAGAAGCTCTAAGGGTTAAGAAGATTGGATCGACTCAGCATGACAGTGGTACTCATAGGGAAGAGGGCGACTCATCATAAAGCGTAAAGCAATGGAGTAACGTTGCAAGCAGGCATTGTATCATTGGTTTGCGATACTTATTGTAGCATGGGTGTATCATCGCGGGTCCTTCTGGGCCTCTGAATCAGTGCGGGTGCTGCGAAGCCCAAAACGCCCTTAGATTAAATTTAAAAAATTTACTTTCCCTTTCTCTTTGCAATTACCAATCTGGGCGACTATTTATTTTCGCTTCGAATTAAGCGATTTGGAAGAACTGCTATCACAATAGTGAAAAAGGAAAGTGAAGGAGGAATCAATGAGGAAAGTAACATTTGATCCAGGATCTGTAATAACGACAAGCGAACTGGGCCGAGTTGTTGGAAAGACAAAGCAGTGGATTAACCAGTTGACTCGAGATGGCGTACTCAAACAAGTAGATAGAGGGAAGTACAATCTCGCTGAATCGATCCAAGCCTATGCAGAATACATCTCCGGAGGCAAAGAAGAGGATAACAAGCCTCGGTATATCGATCATAAGACGGAACATGAGCGGATCAAATCTGAAAAAGCAGCTCTTGAACTCGCTCAAATACGCGGGGAAATGCATGCTGCAGCGGATGTAGAAGAGGTGATGAATAATATGCTCACTGCGTTCCGTCAAAAGATCTTGTCCATTCCTACCAAGTTGGCACCGCAGTTGACCGGGATGGACGATGTGAATACGATCAAGTCCCGTCTAACCAAGGATCTGCACGAGGCTTTGACGGAGCTTTCCAACTACGATCCGGATATGTTCCAGCAGGACCAGGCAGCCGATGAAAGTTAACACGAAATCGGTACATCAAGCACTTGTAAATAACTCGAATTGGGCCCCATTTGAACGTAAGGAGTGTTACTCATGCACGAACTGAATAAAAAAACAATTTACCCAAACCAACTGTTTTCCCCGTATTATCGGGCGGCCAGAGGTGTATATCAGACCTTTTTGAGAGAACCGAACCAACCCAGGAGGGCCATGCAGGCGTGTGAGCGCTTGAAAGGTATTCATGGGGCCCTAAAGTATGCGCTGATGCAATCAGAGGGATCAGAACACGCCAAGCTGCTTCATGATTATAGGTTGATAGGTGATTGGATAGATGAGCTCTATCGAATGAGCAAAAAACCGCTGAAAATAAGTCACAGCATGAGGGGAGGTGAGAACGAACATGAGAGGATATCACGAAGCGCCACGACATACAGCGACAATTTTTACAACAGAGCCTAAAGACATAGTTATACAACGGTGGTTACAGAATCATCCGGGCTGCGCCATTGAATCCACATTAGTAAAAGACGGCACTGTAGAAATCGTTTATACGAAGAATGCTGAAGTGGAAAAAGCTAGACTGGCCAATGAGAAGCCCGAGGTCTGTATAGGAACTGTGGATGATCACAGAAGGAACAGTTTAAGCCGGGGCAACCGGGGCATTCAGCTTTAGGTCATGCCTAATAACAGCGGCCTATATAGTGTGCGGCAATGAATGGGCCGGTATTCAAAATGAAACTACCGGCCATATAGGTTAGCACGTGCGTTCTCTTATAACTTTACGCCAGGAGGTGAGGTACCGAAATGAATATGCTGCAGGTTGGTCCGGTTCTCGACTATGAGAATCAATTGAAACAGTA
>LNAP01005048.1_pt1 | contig 11874 bp, 12 predicted proteins | sample 602601 | NCBI WGS metagenome assembly LNAP01 (sample SAMN02440304, study PRJNA202911) | soil metagenome | biome: Subtropical and temperate rainforests or woodlands; isolation source: soil samples (1 kg each in a 20% v/v slurry with milli Q water) were... ... | reverse complement strand
TATGATAGCGCGCGTTTCGCCAACCGCCGACCGGAGATTGTGAATGACTGTTTATGCCCTGCTCTACGCCCTGCATGTTTTAGCTGCCGTTGTTTGGGTAGGCGGCATGTTCTTCGCCTGGATGGTACTGCGCCCCGCCGCGGTTACCGCACTGGAAGCCCCGGCCCGCCTGCGTTTGTGGAGCGAAGTGTTTCCCCGTTTCTTTATTTGGGTATGGCTGATTGTGCTGGTGCTACCGGTTAGCGGCGTGGGCATGCTGCAGCTCCATTTTGGTGGGTTTGAGACAGCGCCCAAGTATGTACAAGTGATGATGGGCCTGTACCTGGCCATGTTGGCGCTATTTGTTCGAGTTCAGGCGCTGCAGTTGCCGCAATTAAAGCGCGCCATTGCGGCCGAAGACTGGCCGGCAGGTGGCGCAGTGCTGGGCAAGATTCGCCGGTTGGTGGGATTTAATTTGTTGCTCGGGGTGGCGGTGGTCACGGTTGCCGCGACCCGCGCCAGTTTTTGAAGATGGGTAGGTTGGGTTGAGCCAAAGGCGAAGCCCAACACGGGGACCGATACGCGCCGGCCTCTGGCCGGCCCGTTGGGCTTCGCTGCGCTCACCGAACGCGGACCGACCCAACCTACGCCATGTCCTACTGAATCCGCACTAGGTTGAAGCTGCCGGCGCTGCCGTTGCTTCCTGGCTGCCCGGGCTGGCCTGGGCGCCCCGGCTTGGCGCCGTCAGCGCGGTAGACCAGGCAACCTTTCGACGCCCCGCCCTGCCCGCCTTTGCCAGCGTCACCCGCCGCGCCGCCAAGGCCACCATCCACCTTTACGGTTAACAGGTTATCGGCGAGGTTGGCTGGCACCTCCAAACGCACCTGGCCACCGGAAGCTCCGGTCTGGCCGTCGCCGCCGTTCTGCCCATCGTAACCATTGCCCGCTTGGCCCCAGGTGCAGCCAGCGGCTTGCCCGTCAGCGCCCGCCAGGCCCTGGTAGCCAGGCCTGCCGATACCGCCGCGCACATCCACGGTCAACGCGCCAATCTGTGCGTGTTCAAAACGCAGGCTCAGATTACGCCCCGGGCTAGCCGGTTTTTCGAAGCTGCCGCTGGCGCCTCGGCCATTGATATGTACGCCGGTCGCCAGCTCAGCCTGCCGTACTTCAAGGCGAAACGGTTCCGGGCTGGGCGCCACGGCGATATGGGCGTCTTTGCCCATATGCAACTCGCCCACCTGAATTTCAGTGACAGTCGGCGGAACAAACAGCGTGGCCGACTCGCCAATATCCAAGCGGTCGAGCAGCAAAATACTGGTGGCGGTGGGGAGGCGCAGCAGCGAGTTAGGCGCGACGCTGAGGTCCACCTGCGCCTGGGCCAAGGCACTGGCCAATAACAGAGGAAGGGCGAAACTGGCGAGAAGACGCTTATGCATGCTCGCTCTCCACAGCGGCCGGTGCCGTTGTAGCGACGGGCTCGGTGGTTGCGTAAACGGCAGGCACTGCTTGCGGCAAACCGTACAAGTGAAAGATGCCAAATAGTAATACCTGCACACGCTGCAGATTGAGATTGGCCAAGCCGCGCAAGCGACTGCCGAAAATGGCCAGTTCGATGATATGCGCCAGCAACACCAGGCCACCGAGCACATTGAGTAGTAGATCTACCGGCTTATTCAGCGGCGCTATCAGATTGAACAGCACCAGCAACCAGAACACCGCCACGGCGGTTTTCCCCACCTGTAAAAACACCTTCATCACACCGTCCCCTTATTATTTTTTAGCCGTGGCGCACCTTAACCGCTTGCACCTGAATGAAACCAGCGTGCCAGGCAAAAAAACGGAGGCCTTGTTGGCCTCCGTTGACTGCGGTGAGATGCCCTAGCGTTTGAACCACTAACGAGTAACGTGTAGCTCCACTCGGCGGTTTTGCGCACGACCCGCATCGGTGGCGTTGTCAGCCACAGCTTGGCTTTCGCCGTAGCCTTTGATCGACAGTTTTTGCGCCGCTACTCCTTGGCTGCCGAGGAAGTCCGCCACGCTACGGGCACGTCGTTCGGAAAGTTTCTGGTTGTAGGCGTCCGAGCCCTTGCTATCGGTATGCCCAGCCACCTCAACGCTAACCAGATTGGCGCTGGTGAGGCGCTTGCTGATTTCCATCAAAGAGGTTTTGGCACTCGCGCTTAACTCGGCTGAGTCAAAGGCAAACAGCACATCGCCGGCGTCGTTGAGCACGATCGTTTCGTTTTGTGCGACGGGCGCCTGTTCAGGCTCGGGCGGCGGTGTCGGGGCAGCCGCGGGGTATTGCGGCAACGGACAACCGCTGTTGTTTACGCTGGAGTTGGCCGGGGTATCGGGGCAGACATCGCGACGGTCGTGAACGCCATCGGAGTCCTCGTCGCCATCTTGCGCATAGCAGATCAAACCGAAAACGGTACAGAAGGGCCAGTTCCTCTGATTGAGCGCGGCATCGCCATTACTGGATGTCGACGCGCAACCGGATAGAACACTGCTGACCAAGAGAAGCGGTACCGTTACCCGTAAGGATAAGGTTGGCATTTTTTAGTCTCCTGAGTCACCGGCGAGTGCCGGTAACCCAGAAGTAAAGACCCGCATACCGCGCCACACAAGGCGTACAGCGCAGTATTAACGGGGGTTAGCGGTGAATTTTGATTTCCACACGACGGTTTAGCGAACGCCCATCAGCGGTTTTGTTATCCGCCACTGGCATGCTTTCACCGGCACCTACCACGTCTACGACGTTATTCGGCGATACACCATTGGCTACCAGATAGTCCGCCACAGACTGCGCACGACGCTCCGACAGTTTCTGGTTATAGGCGTCGGAACCGACACTGTCGGTATGCCCGCTGACAGTCAGCTTGGCCGTCGGCGCTTCGGCTTTCAGGCGGCTAACAATGGTATCGAGCTTGGTTTTATCGGTAGCGGTGAGTTTGGCCGAGTCGAACTCGAACAGCACATCACGCACCACGATCACTTCGTCTTCAACCACCACCACTTGCTCGACTACTTCCTCAACGACAGCGGGAGGTGGGCAACCATTGGCATCCACCTGGGTGTTAGGTGGCGTGCCTGGGCACTTGTCGCGGCTGTCCGGCACGCCATCACCGTCTTCGTCGCCATCGCCGTGGCTCCAGCAATAACCTGCAGCCAACGCGGCGCCACCTAATGCGCCCCAACCAGCCCAGGATGAACTTTCAATCGCGCCCAACGCGGCGCCACCCACACCACCAACCGCTGCACAGGTTGGCCAATCGGTTTTCTGTAAACCGGCGCAGCCGGTCAGCAATGTACTTAACAGGATGAGCGGTACTGCAGTCCGTTTAATACTCATATGCACAGTCTCCTCATGGGATCGGCGTCAACCGACACCTTGGGATTAAAGACGGCGGTTTTAGAATCCGCCAGCACTAGGCCATATCGCTGCATCAGGCTAGGCTTGTCGCTCATGTTCGAGGATTTTCGATGACTGATAGCTTTTCTGCGCGCACCCCGCAACAGGCGGTAGCAGCGCTTCTGGACCGCTACGCGCCAGCACGCTTGCTGGTGGTAGGCGCTACCGATTTTCCGGCGGTGCTGGCCTTTGCCCAGGCTCATCCCGATAGCGTCTGCGCCTTCGCCCCGGCCGGCCCATTGCCCGCCGAACTGGCCGCGCAACGCTTCGACCTGGCCCTGATTGTCGACTGCCTGGAACACCTGCCCAAGCGCACCGGCCTGGAACTGCTGGGCGGCATCCGCAATCTGAATGCCAGTCGCCTGGCGGTGTTGGTCGACCTGCCGGCCTGCGGCCTGCACGACACCGACCTATACGCCCTGGCCCTGCAAGCCAGCGAACGCTTCCAACGCGACGAGCAGGTGCTGACCTTGTTCACCTACGATCTGCGCGAATACAAACAAGTGCCGGACTGGCTAAACGCCAAGTTTTGGGCGAACCCGGAAAACTTCGGAAAATACTGGTGGTAGGCGGTATGACCCCAACACTGAACACCGACCCAGCCTGCCCCTGCGGCAGCGGCAACGTACTCAGCGCCTGCTGCGGCCATTATCACGACGGCACCCCGGCACCGAGCGCGGAAACCTTGATGCGTTCACGCTACAGCGCCTATGTGCTGGGGCGAATTGACTACCTCAAGGCCAGCACCTTGCCGGCCCAACAAGCAGAGTTGGATGTGGCGGCCATTGAGGCCTGGAGCGCGCAGAGCACTTGGCTGGGTTTAGAGGTGGAAAGCGCTGAAGTGCATGGCGGAAAACCAGAACATGCGTTTGTCACCTTCACCGCCCGTTGGCATGACGAAGGTGGCGAACATGCGCATCGCGAGCGCTCGGGTTTTGTGCAGAATGGCGGGCGCTGGTACTTCATAGACAGTACGGTGCCGTTAAAGGCGACGCGTAATGATCCGTGCCCGTGTGGCGGCGGATTGAAGTTCAAGAAGTGCTGCGCGGGATTTATCTAATTCAACTAGGAGTAGACCTTTGCAGGAGCGAGCTTGCTCGCTCCTACGCGACGATAGCGTTGCCCGGGAGGTTATTCCTGCAATTTCAAGTGCGAGGTATCCGGCGCAGGCCCAGCCGGAGCGGCCTTGGCCTGGCCCATATCACTGCCCGCCGGGGCCAAGCTGAATTGGCTTAAATCGACCTTGGGCGCCACGGGTTCAGGCTTCTCGTCCTGCAAATCCACACCCACTGGGGCGATGCCAAAATCCGGCGCTTCAACCTCGCTGAACGCGGCCATATATTCATCACGCGGCGCGACTTTCAGCGGTTTCGGCGCCGCCGCAGCAGCAGCGGCAGCGCTGACCGGCGCAGCTACAGGCGCTGGCGGCTCATAGGGAGGTGGCGGCGCCATTTCTACTTCTTCGATCTCGACGTCCATATTGCAGACCTCGACCAAAGCGCCCGCACGCTCCAAGGTTGCGCGGTATTTTTCTGCGCCAGCTTCATCCAGGTTGTTTTTGATCACCAGGCGCCGACCGGAAAACAGCAAGGCGATGCGCTGCGCATCGGCTTGGAACAGTTTGGCCATATTGGCTTTCACCACGTCCAACTGCGCCCCTGGCACCAGTTGTGCGGAGAATGCGATCTCGTAGCGGCTCATCGTCTCACTCCTGAGGTCAGGCCAGAGGTTTCGTACAAAACCAAGTATGGCGTAGATTTTTTTATATAAACAACAAGTTGCCCGCAAGGTGCGGGTTGCGACACACTCGGGCGACAGGGGAACAAGCCATGCGGCAGCACGCCATCCGCACCACCCACATCGCTATTATCGTGTTACTAGGCCTGGCCTCAGGCTTGGGCGGTTGCTCGTGGTTTAGCGGCGAGCTGCAAAACCCGACTGTGCAGTTACAGAAAGTCGACGTGATCAAAGCCAAGCTGGTTGAGCAGCAATTTATGCTGCACCTGCGCCTCGACAACCCCAACGACCGCGACCTACCGATCCGCGGCCTGACCTTTAGCCTGTACCTCAACGACATCAAACTAGCCGATGGCGAGTCGGATATTTGGCTAACGGTGCCCGCCAACGGCCACCGACACTTTAAGGTGCCGCTGCGCACTAACCTCTGGCGCCACCTTAAACCCATCGCCAAGATGCTGGAAAAGCACGACAAGCCGATTCGCTACCGCTTCTATGGTGTAGCCGAAACCGGTGTGCTGTTCGGCCAGAGCGTGCACCTGGAACGAAATGGCGAGATAATTCCCGGCGATTTTATTCCGGAGTAAGCCTGCAATGAGCCAAGAACCCCACGTCCACGGTCCCGACTGCAATCACGAGCATGATCACGACCATCATCATGATCACGGCCACGTGCATGGTCCGGACTGCAACCACGGGCATCAAGAGCCGGTGCGTAATGCGTTGAAAGATGTAGGCCGTAACGACCCGTGCCCGTGCGGCAGCGGCAAGAAATTCAAAAAGTGCCACGCTGCATAAGCTAGCCGATCGGCTGCGCGTCGGCGGGGCCGCGTTAAAAAAGGGTTTTGAATGCTCTTGGGCTACAGCCCACTGCGCGTCAAAACCCTTTTTTTGCCTTGCCCCGCTCTAGCTCGCTCGATCTCCATGTGTAGGAGGCTTAAAGCACTTCGCTGAACCACCGCCCGTTCTTCCAGTCAGTACATTACCCGCCCAACCGGAGCCACCCGATGATCGATCTGTATTACTGGACCACCCCGAACGGCCACAAAATCTCCTTGTTTCTGGAAGAAGCCGGCCTGCCGTATCGCGTGCACCCGATCAATATCGGTAAGAACGAGCAGTTCCAGCCCGACTTTCTGAAGATCTCGCCCAACAACCGCATACCCGCCATCGTTGACCAAGACCCTGCCGATGGCGGCGAGCCGCTGTCGATTTTCGAGTCGGGCGCCATATTGTTGTACCTGGCCGAGAAGACCGGCAGATTTATTCCCAGCGACCTGCGCGGCCGCCAGGAATGCTTGCAGTGGGTGTTCTGGCAAATGGGTGGTTTGGGGCCGATGGCGGGGCAAAATCATCACTTCAATCTGTTCGCCCCGGAAAAAATCCCCTACGCCATGAAGCGCTACGTGGACGAAACCGCGCGGCTGTACGGCGTACTCAACAAGCACTTGGAAGGCCGCACCTTTATCTGCGGTGACGACTACACCATCGCCGATATGATCAGCTACCCGTGGATCGTGCCCTACGAGCGCCAGCAGCAAGACCTCAACAACTTCCCCAATCTGCAGCGCTGGTTCAACACCATCAAAGCGCGCCCGGCCACCGAAAAGGCCTATGCCCTGGCCGAACGCATCAACCCACAGCCGAAAAAATAACCCCCGCTTCAGGCCCGCCTCCGCTTGCACGGCGGCGGGCGCCTCACTAACGTAGCGCCTGCCGTTTTTTATTCGTTTTTTGTAACGTTGCAGGAGCTTTACACCATGGCGTCGCCAGCCTTTCAGGGATTCTTCACGCGCTTCGCAGCCGCGGCTGCCATTGTTGGCGCGGTGAGCATCAGCGGTTGTCAGAGCTGGCTGGACAGCCATTATGCCGACAGCGTGCCGCCTACCACCGGCATTCAGCCGATCAAGGGCCTGGCACAAAGCGTGTCGATCCGCCGCAATGCCATGGGCATGCCGCTGATTGAAACCAACACCTTCCACGACGCGCTGTTCGCCCTCGGCTATGTGCACGCCGGCGACCGCCTGAGCCAAATGGTCGGCATGCGCTTGATGGCCGAAGGTCGGTTGTCGGAAATGGTCGGCCCGGGCGCCCTGGAAATCGACCGTTTTATGCGGGCGGTTAATCTCAAAGCCAGTGCCGAGGTGATGTACAAAAACGCCTCGCCGCGGATAAAGAAGTTCTTTGAAGTCTATGCCCGTGGCGTTAATGCCTACCTGTTCCGCTACCAAGACAAACTGCCGATGGACCTGGCTGAGTCGGGCTACAAGCCCGCTTACTGGAAGCCGGAAGACTCGGCGCTGATCTTCTGCCTGCTGAACTTCGGCCTGTCGGTCAACCTGCAAGAAGAAATCGCTTCGCTCGCGCTGGCGCAAAAAGTCGGCAGCGACAAACTGGCATGGCTAACGCCGACCTACCCGGACGAGCCACTGCCTTTCGACGAAGCCGACAAGCTCAAAGGCCTGGTACTTAGCGGGCAGATTCAGGGCTTGAGCGCCTTGGGCAAGGTCACCGAACAAATCGCCGGGCTGGATATGCTCGGCGTTGCCGCCTCGAACAACTGGGCCATCGCCCCGCAAAAGAGCCGCAGCGGCAAAAGCCTGCTGGCCAACGACACCCACCTGCCACTGTCCATGCCCTCGGCCTGGAATTATGTGCAGATCCGTTCGCCGAAATTCCAGGCCGCGGGCGTTTCCATCGCGGGCGTGCCGTCTGTGGTGGCCGGGTTTAACGGCAAGCTGGCCTGGGGCATGACCATGGTCATGGGCGACAACCAAGACCTGTTCCTGGAGAAGATCAAACGCCAGGGCAGCCAAGTGCTGTATGAAGCCGACGGCAAATGGTTAGCGGCCCGCGTGCGCCAGGAAACCTTCTTTATCAAAGGCCAGCGCCCGGTGCGCGAGGCCATTTACGAAACCCGCCATGGCCCGCTGCTAAACAGCGTGCTGGGCGAGCGCAAACATATGCTGCAACCGCTGCAGATCAACAGCGGCTATGGCCTGGCCCTGCAAAGCGCCTCGCTGGATGGCGACAAGAGTCTGGATGCGTTCTTCAACCTGTCCCGCGCGCAATCGGTTGAGCAAGCCTTCGATGCCGCCCGTGATATCCGCGCCATCCCGCTGAACCTGGTGTTTGCCGACGCCCAGCATATTGCCTGGCAAGTGACCGGCCGCTACCCCAACCGCAAAGCCGGCGTGGGCCTGCTTCCCTCCCCCGGCTGGAATGGCCAGTACGACTGGGATGGCTACGCCGACTCAATGTTGCACCCCTACGACCAAGATCCGGCGCAAGGCTGGTTGGGCACCGCCAACCAGCGCACCATTCCGCGCGGCTATGGCATGCAACTGTCCAATTCCTGGTACTACCCGGAGCGCGGCGAACGTATCGCCCAGTTGGCGGGTGTCGGCAAGCACGACGCGAAAAGCATGATCGCCATGCAGTACGACCAAACCTCACCGTTTGTAGGCAAGCTGCAAGGCATGTTTGAAGCGCCAGGCATGGCCCAGCCGCTGAAAAAAGCCATCGACGCCCTGCCCGCCACCGACCGCGCCAAAGCCCGCGAAGCGTACAGCCGCTTGATGGCCTTTGACGGCAACCTGCGCGCCACCTCGGCAGACGCCGCGTTGTACGAAGCCTTTCTGCAAGAAAGCATGCGCCAGACGTTCCTCGATGAATTGGGCCCTGACACCGGCTCCGCCTGGAAAGCCTTGGTCGATACCGCCGACCTTTCCTACTCGGCACCTGCTGACCACCTGCTGGGGCGCGACGACAGCCCATTCTGGGACGACGTAAAAACCCCGCAGAAGGAAGATAAACCGGCGATTCTGGCGCGCAGCCTGGTGGCAGCGGTCAACCTCTGTGAGAGCAAACTGGGCGCCGACCGCGCGACCTGGCAATGGGGCAAGCTGCACAGCTACACCTTTGCCAGCGACTCGACACAAATGGCCAAAAACCTCAGCACCGGCGATGCCGCCAGCGTTAACGCGATCAAGGGCTATCTGGACCGTGGCCCGTACGCAGCAGGCGGCGACCACACCACCCTGAACGTATCGGCCTATCACTGGGGCAAAGACTTCGACACCTGGCTGGTGCCCGCCATGCGCATCGTCGTCGACTTTGGCCAACCGGAACCGATGATGGGCCTCAACAGCACCGGCCAATCCGGCAACCCGGCCAGCCCGCATTACGCCGACGGTATCGACGCCTGGCTGAAGGGCCAATACATGACCTTCCCGTTCCAGCCGCAAAACCTCGACAAGGTGTATGGCACCAAGCGTCTGCTGTTGACCCCAGGAAAATAGCGACCATTCGTCGAGCTCGGCTGAACTAAAGCCAAGCCGGGCGACTCAGAGACAGTGGACTTACTCCATAGATCTTTTTAGGGCACCCTCGGGTGCCCTTTCTTTTGCCTGAAAAACACGATGCGAACATTCGGTTGAACTTTGTGGCGTACTACGGTTCAGACCTTATGCATCGATTGATACTCCGGGCGCCACCTTAGGCGCCTATTTTTTTGCCTGCGATTTGATCATGGCCAGAGTCAGCGCACCTGGGTTCCCGCCTGAGCGGGAGCGACGGGGTAGCGGCCAAAAAAGCCGTCATCCCGGCGTAGGCGGGGATCCGGGGATTGAAACATCCGCCATGGACGTACCTTTTTCCGAGCGCAAAAAGCATCGCGGCTGAAGCCACCCCTACGGATTGTTGGGTCCGTAGGAGCGGCTTCAGCCGCGATTGGGCCTAGCCTGGAATTACCGAATGATCAGTCTTGGTCTTTATCCGGCATGCCATCCACCACACCTGCGGTGTTATCCAGCAGGCTCTTGGTCGCGGTTTGCAGGAAGGCTTCCAACTGCTTTTTCAGTTCTGGGTCGATATCACCCTGTACACGCGTAGCGCTGGATTTGGCGCCCAACTGGTACTCGTACAAGCGCGGCTCAAAACCCTTCGGCTGAATCAGGATGCGCTCAGGCGTAACAATGGCCACGGTCTGCTCGCCACCGGATGGTTTGATCACGCCGATGCCATTGTCACCTTCGGGCAAGGTCAACAAATCACGCCCCCAGCACTGGTGGCGCACTTGGCCACCGAGGCGACCCATGATGGTCGGCACGATGTCGATCTGCGTACCCACGGTGTGGCGCAGCGGGCCGAATTTTTCCTGAATGCCTGGGCCGATCAGCAGTAGCGGTACGTTAAAGCGGAACAGGTCCATCTCGGTCAGTTGCTCGTCGCTGCCAAAACCATGGTCACCGACAATCACAAACAGGGTGTCTTTAAAGTACGGCGCTTTACGCGCTTTCTCGAAGAACTGACCCAGTGCCCAATCCGAATAACGCATGGCCGTCAGGTGTTCGTCCGAGGTGCTGCCCGTTTTGACCTGTGCCACCGGCAAATCAGCCGGCAAGGCATACGGCGTGTGGTTGGACAGGGTTTGCAGCAAGGCATAGAACGGCTTTTTGCCGAAGTTGGCTTCCAGCTCTTTGGCCCCACGGTCGAACATGTCCTGGTCGGAAACACCCCAGGTTGGGTCCATAAACACCGGGTTTACGAAGTCTTCACGGCCAATAAAGTTGGTCATGCCTTGGTTGCTAAAGAACCCGGACTGGTTGTCCCACTGGAAGTTGCCGTTGTAGACGTAGAGGTTGTCGAAGTCGCGGGCATCAAGCAGTTGCGGCAAGCCGGAGAATTTGTGGTTGCCCTCGGGCATACGCATCAAGTACTCGAAGCTTGGCAGGTTGGGGAAGCACGCCATGGTGGCGAACATGCCCTGGTGGGTGTGGGTGCCGTTGGAGAAGAAACGGTCGAACAGCACGCCCTCTTTGGCCAGTTTGTCGAACTCCGGGGTGATATTCAGCGGGCTGCCGAGGGCACCTACAAAGTGCCCGGCAAAGCTTTCCATCAAAATCACCACCACGTTTTTTACCCCCGGCAGGGTGCCATCGGCCGGTGGGGTAAAGTCGCGACGGATCGCGGCCTTGTCGGCGTCCACCAATACGTCGTGGGGGGTGAGGATCATCTTGCGCACGATTTCCTCGGCATCGGCGTCGGCCATGGTGGATTTCCAGGCGTTCTGACGATGGGAAGAAAACGTCGCCGAGGCAGCCGACACCAGGGTCAGGGTGCCGTTAAGGCCAAGCTGGTTGGCGAACATCGACTCGGTGGTGTAGGCATCGCCCCAACGCAGCGGTGGGCCTTGCTTCAGCGTGCCACGGGCAGCCAATACCGCCAGCACCAAGCACAGCGTGAACGCCACGCCACGCAATGGCCAGCTGGCCTGCGCACGCGGCTTGGCGGCAAACATCGCTGGGGCATTACGCGGGCGACTCAGCAGGTCCAGGCCCTTGAACAGCTTGAACAGCAGCCAGGTGGCGACAGCCCAGGCCAGCAGGTAGCGGCCGACCGGGAAACCGTTCCAGAGCATGCTCAGTACGGTTTTCGGGTCTTCCTGGAAGTACTGGAACACCAGGCTATTCAGGCGCTGGTGAAATTCGCGGTAGAAATCCAGCTCGGTCAGGCCAAGAAACAAGGTGACGCTGGCAAAGAACGTCAGCCATACCCGCATCCAACCGCGACGGGCCATGGCCGCCGGAATCAGGATGCTGATCAGCAGCGGTGCGACGGCATACACCACCACGCGCAAGTCAAAGCGCATGCCGTTGAAAAAGGCTTCGGCAAAGGTGGCGAAGGTGTCTTCACCAATCAGCTCGCGGTTGTACACCAGCAAGGCGACCCGCAGCAGCGTGTAC
>LNAP01005001.1_pt1 | contig 11875 bp, 11 predicted proteins | sample 602601 | NCBI WGS metagenome assembly LNAP01 (sample SAMN02440304, study PRJNA202911) | soil metagenome | biome: Subtropical and temperate rainforests or woodlands; isolation source: soil samples (1 kg each in a 20% v/v slurry with milli Q water) were... ... | reverse complement strand
GTGCAGGCGCTGGAGCAGGCACGTGCCGAGGCGCTGGGCGGCAGCCTGGCCGAGTGGCTGGGCGAAGCCCGCGGCCGCCGTTGAGGTCGCTCGGCTCAGGCCACGTTGCTGATCACCGGCTGCACGAAGATCTCCTCGATCTTCACGCTCTGCGGCATGAACGCACTGCGCAGGCGCAGTTCGACGCGGGACAGGCTCTGCTTCAGCGACAGGCGGGCAACGCCGGAGAGCAGGATGCGCTGTTGCGGATCGATGCGGCCGTGGTCGACCGACACTTCACGCTCCTGGTCGCCGTCGAGGTAGCTGACCAGCAGTGACACCGGCAGGTCGCTGAGGCCGGGCAGGTGCAGCCAGGCGGCGACTTCCAGTTCGACCAGGCGGCCATCCAGCGCGGTGCTCCGCGGCCGTGCGGCGGCCAGTTGCTGGGCGGTCAGGGCGTGGAGCAGGCGATCTTGGTTGGGCAGCATGCAGGCCTCCGGAAGCGGTAATTTGGCGCCAGAAATTGTACGAAGCCCGTCGGCGCGGAACTGTGGTGCAGGACCGACCGGCAGGTGACCTGTTGCGCAGTTTGCGCGGGCAGCCGCTCTGCCGCGGGATTTTGCCGGCGCCGGCGGTTTCGGCTAAGTTGCATCCAGCAACGGATGAGTGGGGGTGGGCAGGTGATGCGAATTCGATGGAGCAGCGCCGTGCCGCTGCTGTGTGCGGCTCTGCTGCTAGGCGGCTGCAGCGAAGCGGACTGGGGAGCCGATCAGCACGGCCGCCCGGTCGCGGCGGCGCAGCTGGACGGCCGCTGGCTGGTGATCAACTACTGGGCCGAGTGGTGCGGTCCCTGCCGCAAGGAAGTACCCGAGCTGAACCGTCTGGCCAGCGAACTCGCTGCGCAGCCGGTCAGGGTGCTGGGGGTGAATTTCGACGGCTTGCAGGGCGAGGAGCTGCGCAAGGCGACCGCGGCGCTGGGCATCGCCTACACCAACCTGGCCAGCGATCCCGCCGCGCGGCTGGGGCTGACCAGCAGCCCGGTGTTGCCGGTGACCTGGCTGGTCGACCCGCAGGGGCGGGTGCGTGAGCAGCTGGCCGGCGAGCAGACGTCGGCAGGGCTGCAAGCGAAGTTGGCGGCGCTGCGCGCGCAACCATAGCGCTACGCGAACGGCCGATGTCCGCTGAGGTCCCGTCGGCCAGGCAGGCCTTCAGTCCTCCTGTGGGCGGTCGGCCGCGACGCGCCCGGCATCCTTGAGCAGGGCCTGGATCAGCTCCTGCTGCAGTTCCGGATCGTTGCGCGTGAGCTCGATCAGGCTCTGCTCCAGTTCGCCGGCTTCCTCTTCCAGGCCCAGTTCGGCCAGGCGCTTGACCCGATGCACCCAGTGCGCCACGTCGCCTTCTTCGAGGTCCTCGTAGATCAGCGGCTGGGCTTCCTGCAGGCGGCTGCGCAAGTCGCGGCTGACCGGCAGGGTGAGCTCGGTGCGGGTCTGGTCCTGCGGGTCTTCGACGCGCAGTTGCAGCTTGCCGAGGCGGCTTACGTCCTGTTCGGCCAGCGGGCTGTCCAGCAGGTTCAGGCGCAGGACGCCGTTGCGGTTGGTGGTCAGCTCGTAGGTCTGCTTGCCGGCGGTGACCAGCACCGGGCGCTCCGCCCAGGGGAGGCTGGAGGTTTCCAGGCGGGTTTCGCCCTGTTGCTCGTCCAGTGCGGCCAGGCTCTGCTGGGCGCGGCCGTTGGACTCGGCGTTCATGAACGGGTTGAGGCCGGCGAAGCCGTAGCTGATCCACTCGCGGGTGGCGGTTTCCGGCAGGCTGCCGAGCAGGGGCACGTTGAGCACGTTGGCACCGACCCCGGCGAGCACCGCCACCACACCCAGCGGGATCTCGTAGAGTTCGCGCCAGGGCTGGTAGGGCGTATAGCGCTGGTAGCGGCGGGTCACCTCGTAAGGGGTGGCCTCGAAGGTCTTCTGCTCCAGGACGCGCACATGGCGTTGCGGCAGTTCGAGTACCGGCGGTGTGCCGGCGTCGACCTGCAGGCTGTGCTCGAGCAGCTTGCGCTCGACCCGCTCCTCGAGTTCGCTGCGTTGCGGCAGCTGGTTGGCACAGCCGGTGAGGAACACGGCGCCGCACAAGGTGGCGCCGGCAAAGCGATGGCAGCGTCTGGGCATGATCTCTTTTAACGGTTGATGCGGGCGGCGAGGAAGGCCTGCAGCTCGGCAAGCGGCACGCTCTGTGCTTCGCTGTCGCGGCGGCCCTTGTATTCCAGAACCGACTCGGCCAGACCGCGCTCGCTGACCACGATGCGGTGCGGAATGCCGAGCAGTTCCATGTCGGCAAATTTGACGCCCGGACTGGTCTTCTTGTCACGGTCGTCGAACAGGACTTCGTAGCCGGCAGCGCTCAGCTCGGCGTACAGGCGGTCGGCGGCTTCCTTGACCGCGGCATTTTCGTACTTCATCGGCACGATGGCGATCTGGAACGGTGCCAGCGCCTCCGGCCAGAGGATGCCGCGCTCGTCCCAGTTCTGTTCGATGGCGGCGGCGACCACGCGGGACACGCCGATGCCGTAGCAGCCCATAGTCAGGGTGACCGGCTTGCCGATCTCGTTGAGCACGGTCAGCTTGAGGGCCTCGCTGTACTTGGTGCCGAGCTGGAAGATGTGGCCGACCTCGATGCCGCGCTTGATCACCAGGGTGCCCTGGCCGTCCGGGCTCGGGTCGCCCTCGACCACGTTGCGCAGGTCGGCGACTTCCGGCAGCGGCAGGTCGCGTTCCCAGTTGAGGCCGAAGTAGTGCTTGCCGTCCTGGTTGGCGCCGGCGGCGAAGTCGCTCACTAGGGCCACCGAGCGGTCGACGACGCAAGGAATGTTCAGGTTCAGCGGGCCGAGCGAGCCGGCGCCGGCGCCGGCGCCGATGGCGGCGCGGATCTCGGCTTCGGAGGCCATCACCAGCGGGCTGGCGACCTGGGCCAGGTTGGCGGCCTTGATCTCGTTGAGCTCGTGGTCGCCGCGCACCAGCAGGGCGACCAGGGTGCCTTCCTCGGCGCCGCGCACCACCAGGGTCTTGACGGTCTTGGCGATGGCCACGCCGAACTGGGCGACCAGCTCGTCGATGGTCTTGGCGTCCGGGGTGTCGACCAGGCGCAGTTCCTCGCTCGCTGCAGCGCGCGCGGTCTCGCGCGGGATGGCCTCGGCCTTCTCGATGTTGGCGGCGTAGTCGGAGCTGTCGCTGAAGGCGATGTCGTCTTCACCGGACTCGGCGAGCACGTGGAACTCGTGGGAGCCGGTACCGCCGATGGAGCCGGTATCGGCCTGTACCGGGCGGAAGTTCAGGCCCAGGCGGGTGAACACGTTGCAGTACGCCTGGTGCATGCGGTCGTAGGTTTCCTGCAGCGATTCCTGGTTGAGGTGGAAGGAGTAGGCATCCTTCATCAGGAATTCGCGGCCGCGCATCAGGCCGAAGCGCGGGCGGATCTCGTCGCGGAACTTGGTCTGGATCTGGAAGAAGTTGATCGGCAGCTGCTTGTAGCTGTTCAGCTCGTTGCGCGCCAGGTCGGTGATCACTTCCTCGTGGGTCGGGCCGACGCAGAACTCGCGGCCGTGGCGGTCCTTGATGCGCAGCAGCTCGGGGCCGTACTGCTCCCAGCGCCCGGATTCCTGCCACAGCTCGGCCGGCTGAATGGCCGGCATCAGCACCTCGAGGGCGCCGGCGGCGTTCATTTCCTCGCGCACGATGTTCTCCACCTTGCGCAGCACGCGCAGGCCCATCGGCAGCCAGGTGTACAGGCCGGAGGCCAGCTTGCGGATCATCCCGGCGCGCAGCAGCAGCTGGTGGCTGATCACCACGGCGTCGGTGGGGGTTTCTTTGAGGGTCGAGATCAGATACTGGCTGGTGCGCATGGGTGGGGCAATCCGGTTTCGCGAGGCGGAAAAATGCTCGCATTGTACGGCGCGGGTTTGGTGGCGTACAGGGTGGCCGGCCGCGTCGGGCGAGGCGGACGGATAGCGCAAAGCAGCAGCCCGGCACAGGGCCGGGCTGCTGCTGGTTGCGATGGGGGCGCGCGTTACAGGATGCTCAGCGGGTACTCGACGATCAGCCGGGTTTCGTTCTGGTCGACGTCATAGTCGGCGTTGTAGGCGCTGTTGGCGCGCCAGACGGCATGCCGCACGGTGAAGCTCAGGTCCTTGGCGACGCCGTCCTGGATCACGTAGGCGGTTTCGAAGTTCCACTCGTGCTCCTGGCCTTCCTCGCCGGCGGCGGTGCTGATCTGGTCGCCGGTGACATAGCGGGTCATGAAGCTCAGCCCCGGAACGCCATAGCCGGCCATGTCCAGGTCGTAGCGCGCCTGCCAGGAGCGCTCGTCTTCGCCGACGAAGTCGGAGAACTGCACCGAGTTGCCGAGGTACACCGCGCCACCGCCATCGACACCGTAGTAGTAGCCGGTATCGCCGCTGGAGCGCTGATGGCCGAGGGTGAAGGTGTGCGTGCCGAGGGTATAGGCGGCGGCCAGGCTCCAGATGGTGTTGTCGGCGTCGCTGGCGTCGCGATTGTCGAAGCGGGTCTTGTAGATGTTGAAGTCGAAGTTCAGTGACTGCTCTTCGGCCAGCGGCAGGGTGTAGTTGGCGTTGGCGTAGTGCTTCTTGAAGCCGCGGACATCGCTGCCGCCCACCTCGACGTCGGAGAAGTAGTAGGCCACGTTCAGCTCGTCGCTGACGGCATAGCTGGCGCCGAGCAGGTCGAGGGATTGCAGCTTGCCGACATCGTCCTCGTAGCTGTCGTGGTGCATCTGATTCTGTGCGGTCAGCGCAGTGAAGTGGCCGGCATTCAGTTCGAGACCTTCGATCTCGCGGCTGGTCGCCAGGAAGCCCTCGACGCTTTCCGGCAGCAGGCGGCTGTCGTCGGTGGACAGCACCGGCAGGTCGACGAACTGCTCGCCGTATTTCAGGGTGGTGCTGGAGATGCGTGCCTTCACTGCCGCGCCGGCGCGGGAAAAGGTGTCCTCGGAGCGGCCGTCGCTGCCGGGCTGCATGTCGAGCGCACCGGCGCGGCCCTTGCCGCTGTCCAGCTTGACGCCGGCCAGGCCGAAGGCGTCGACGCCGAAGCCGACGGTGCCCTGGGTGAAACCGGATTCGTAGATGGCATGGAAGCCGAGGCCGGTTTCTTCGGCATAGCCCGCCGGATTAACAGATTCGCTGCTGCCATTGCTGGCACCGTGGCGGGAGTCGATGTTCATGTACATCGCGCGGCTCAATACGGACAGGCTACTGTCCTCGACCAGGCCCTGGGCTTCGGACTGCTGGCTGGCCAGGGCCAGCTGGGTGCTGCCGGCGGCCACGGCGAGGGCGATGAGGTTCCATTTCATGGGCATGGGGACTCCAGTAGGTAAGGTTGCGCTGTCCTGTGGGGCAATCTAGTCGAGCGCATCATTATTGTCATTGGTATGTAACTTTATAACATGTCGGTTGGGGTGTGAAAGCCCCGACAGCGAACGGCGTCCGGTGCCGGGGCGCCTGCCTGCGCCGGCGCTTGTCCGTGCTTAATATTCGGTTAAGTCTACCAGTCCACAGTTTCGACCATACCCTGCACAGGAGGCCTGTTATGCCGCTACTTAGGGATGGCCAAAACGATTTTCTAGCCACGGTCGGCAAAGATGCCGAACTGGCGCTGCACATGGCGCTGCCGGAGTCGGACGCCGACCGTCGCCAGCAACTGGAACACTTCATCGGCGACCGCTTCGCTGCGCATTACGGGGCGCGGGTGCGCCACTTCATGCCCTGCCTGCTGGGACTCTACGACGCCGAACAGCAGTTGCAGGCCGCTCTTGGCGTGCGCTGCGGGCAGCAAGGGCCGCTGTTTCTCGAGCGCTATCTGGATGTGCCGGTCGAGCAGCGCATCGCTGAGCTCAGCGGTGGCAGCCAGCCCTTGCGTGGCCAGATCGCCGAGGTCGGCAACCTGGCCTCGCTGGCCGCAGGGCATGCACGGCTGATGATCGTGGCGCTGACCGACCAACTGGCGACCGCGGGGTTCCGCTGGGTGGCCTTCACCGGCACGCTGCTGCTGCTCAACAGCTTCCAGCGCTTGGGCCTGAACCTGTTGCACCTGGGCCCGGCCGACGGTGCGCGCATGGGCGACGAGCTGGGCGACTGGGGCAGCTATTACGCCACCAACCCGCAGGTGATGGTTGGCGACGTGCGGGCCTGCCATCAGCGCCTGCAGAGCATGGGCATCTATCGGCGGCTGGGTTACCAGTCGCATCGCCCGCTGGACGGGGAGTTCGCCCATGTCGCCTGCGGTTGAGCGGTTTCGCCAGCAACTGAGCTGCTTTGCCGCACGCGTGGCGGTCACGTGTGGCGAACGCCGCTGGAGCTATGCCCAGCTGCTGGACGAGGTGGCGGTGCGCCAGGCGATCCTGCAGCGCGGCGCTGTGCAGCGGCTGGCGATCGCCCTGGACAACGGCCCGGAGTGGCTGTTCTGGGATCTGGCCGCGCTGTTCGGCGGCGTGCCCTGCGTGCCGCTGCCAGGCTTCTTCTCGCCGGCGCAGCAGCGCCATGTGCTCGACACTTCCGGGGTCGACACCCTGGTCGCCAGTAATCCGCAGGCGTTCGCCGCACTGGGCTTCGTGGCCGCCGGCGATGGGCTGTGCCAGCGCCCGGTCGCCGCGCCGGCGGCGCTGCCCGCCGGCACGGCGAAGATCACCTACACCTCCGGCACCACTGGCCAGCCCAAGGGCGTATGCCTGTCGGCCGATGCCATGCTCAGCGTGGCGCAGAGCATCGCCCAGGCCACCGCCAGCAGCGTCATCGAGCGGCACCTGTGCGTGCTGCCGCTGGCGGTGCTGCTGGAGAACCTGGCCGGCAACTACACGCCGCTGCTGCTCGGCGCCAGTCTGGAGATTCCGCCGCTGGCCGAGGTCGGCATGCGCGGCGCGAGCCAGTTCGAGCTGCCGGCCTTCCTGGCCAGTCTGGCGCGGGGGCGGCCGAACAGCCTGATCCTGCTGCCGCAGCTGTTGCTGGCGCTGGTCGTTGCCGCCGAGCAGGGCCTGGCGCTGCCCGATTCGCTGCGCTTCATCGCCGTCGGCGGCGGCCGGGTGGCGCCGCAGCTGCTCGAGCGTGCCGAGGCGCTGGGGCTGCCGGTGTTCGAAGGCTACGGCCTGTCCGAGTGTTCCTCGGTGGTGTGTCTGAACACCCCCGAGCAGCGGCGCATCGGCACCGTCGGCCGGCCGCTGGCGCATGCCGAGGTCAGCTTGGCGGAGGATGGCGAAGTACTTGTGCGCGGCGCGCGCCTGCTCGGCTATCTCGGCGAGCCGGCCCCGGCGGACGACTGGCTGCCGACCGGCGACTTGGGCCACTGGGACGACGGTTTCCTGGTCCTGCACGGGCGCAAGAAGCACCAGTTCGTCACCGCCTTTGGCCGCAACGTCAACCCCGAATGGGTCGAGGCCGAGCTGGTCCAGCAACTGCCGATCGCCCAGGCCTGGCTGCATGGCGAGGCGCTGCCGGCCAACGTCGCGGTGCTGGTGCCGCGCCGTGGCGAGATCGGCGATGCGCAGCTGCAGGCGGCCGTCGACCAGGTCAACGCCGGTTTGCCGGACTACGCTCGCGTGCACCACTGGCTGCGCGCCGAGCAACCCTTCAGCGAGGCGAATGGCCTGGCCACCGCCAACGGCCGGTTGCGCCGCGCCGCCCTGTTTCAGCATTACCGCAGCGCCATCGACACCCTGATGGCCGGATCGAACGTTTAAAGGAAGCGCATTGATGAGTTTCTACGAGACCCTGCAAGAGCAGACCGTTGCCGAGCGCGAGTACCTGCTGGCCGCGCCGATCCTCCGCCAGGTCCTGGCCGGCGGGATCGGCCTCGACAGCTATGTGGCCTTCCTCGGTCAGGCCTACCATCACGTCAAGCACACCGTGCCGCTGCTGATGGCCTGCGGTGCGCGCCTGCCGGAGCGGCTGGAGTGGCTGCGCGAGGCGATTGCCGAATACATCGAGGAGGAGTACGGCCACCAGGAGTGGGTCCTCAACGACATCCGCGCCTGCGGCGCCGATGCCGAGGCGGTGCGCCGGGAGACGCCCAACCTGCCGACCGAGCTGATGGTCAGCTACGTCTACGACCGCATCGCCCGCGACAACCCGGTGAGCTTCTTCGGCATGGTCAACGTGCTGGAAGGCACCAGCATCGCCCTGGCCACCCAGGCGGCCGGCATCATCCAGGGGCACCTGCAGCTGCCGCCGCAGGCCTTCAGCTACCTGACCTCCCACGGCAGCCTGGACATCGGCCATGTCGAGTTCTTCAAGAAACTGATGAACCGTCTCGACGATCCGGCCGATCAGGCCGCGGTGATCCACACTTCCAAAGTGGTCTATCGTCTGTACGGCGACATGTTCCGCAGCCTGCCGCTGGCCGCTGCCGGGGAGAACGTCAATGCAACTGCCTGAGTGCCGCATCCTGCTGACTGGCGCCACTGGCGGTATCGGCCAGCAGCTGGCCGAACGCCTGTGCGCCGGCGGGGCCCACCTGCTGCTGGTCGGGCGCCAGGCGGCGCGTCTCGAGCAACTGGTGGCGCAGAGCCATGGCCGCGCCGAGAGCGTGTGTGCCGACATCACCTCCAGTGCGGGCCGTGACGCCGTGCTGCAGGCCGCCCGGCGCTTCGGCGGCATCAACGTGCTGATCAACGCAGCCGGCGTCAATCACTTCAGCATGCTCGAGCAGCACGACGAGGAGGCCCTGGCCGCGCTGATCCAGCTCAACGTCACCGCCACCCTGCAGCTCACCCATCGCCTGCTGCCGCTGCTGCGCCAGCAGCAGCGCGCGCTGCTGGTGAACATCGGCTCGACCTTCGGCTCCATCGGCTACCCGGGCTTCACCGCCTACTGCGCGAGCAAGTTCGCCCTGCGCGGCTTCTCCGAGGCGCTGCGCCGCGAGCTGGCCGACACGCGGGTCAAGGTCATGTACATCGCGCCACGCGCCACCCGCACCGAGATGAACGAGCAGAGCGTGGTGGCGATGAACACCGAACTCAAGGTGGCGATGGACGCGCCGGCGCTGGTGGCCGACGCGGTGGTCGCCGCGATTGGCCGCGAGAGCGAGGAGCTGTACCTCGGCTGGCCGGAAAAGCTTTTCGTGCGCCTCAACAGCCTGCTGCCGCGGGTGGTGGATCAAGCCCTGCGCAAGCAGCTGCCGATCATCCAGCGCTTTGCCCGCAGCAAGTCCTGACCTTTCCCGGAGTGGAGAACCCGTATGCCGAAATCCATCGTGCGTAACCTGATCCTGGGTGGTGCCCTGCTGTTCAGTCTGCCGAGCTTCGCCTTGAGCGACGGCGGCGAGCAGAGCCTCAAGCGCCTGCAGGGCCGCTGGGCCGAGATCAACTACCAGTTGCCGGAGACGCAGCGCGAGGCGGCGTTCGCCAGGCTGGCCGACGAGGCCGAGACCGCGCTCAAGGCCGAGCCGCAGGCCGCCGAGCTGCTGGTCTGGCGCGGCATCATCCTCAGCACCTGGGCCGGCGCCAAGGGCGGCCTGGGTGCGCTGGATCTGGTCAAGCAGGCGCGCGGCCAGTTCGAGGCGGCGATCAAGCTCGACGCCAGGGTCCTCGACGGCTCGGCCTACACCAGCCTCGGCTCGCTGTACTACCAGGTGCCGGGCTGGCCGATCAGCTTCGGCGACGACAAGCGCGCCGAGCAGCTGCTCAAGCAGGCGCTCAGCCTGAATCCGGACGGCATCGACGCCAACTATTTCTACGGCGACTTCCTGTTGCGCCAGAAACGCCATGCCGAGGCCAAGGTGGCGCTGGAGAAGGCGCTGGCTGCGCCGCCGCGCCCGGGCCGCGAGGTGGCCGATGCCGGGCGGCGCAAGGAGGCGCAGGCGCTGCTGCAGAAGGTGCAGGCCGCGCAGGACTGAGGCGAGGGCAAACCCTGGGGTGACGGGCTGAGCCCGTCGTCTGCGCGCCGGGCTGGCGAGAGTGCGATACTCCCGTCAGTCCGGCGCAGTCATGTCCGAGGCATGCAGACCAGGGTGGCCGGGATGGGCTGACAGAGGAGGGGTAGATGCGGATATTGCTGGTGGAAGACGACAAGGCGCTGGGCGAGGGCATCCGCACCGCGCTCAAGCCCGAGGGCTACACCGTGGACTGGGTGCAGGACGGCGTCAGCGCCCTGCATGCCCTGAGTCACGAGAGCTTCGAGCTGTGCGTGCTGGATCTCGGTCTGCCGCGCATGGACGGTCTGGAGGTGCTGCGTCGCCTGCGCACGACCGGCAATGCCCTGCCGGTGCTGGTGCTGACCGCGCGCGATGCCACCACTGACCGCATCGCCGGGCTGGATGCCGGCGCCGATGACTACCTGACCAAGCCCTTCGACGTCGCCGAGCTCAAGGCGCGCCTGCGTGCCCTGCTGCGCCGCAGCTTCGGTCGCGCCCAGTCGGCGCTGGAATACCGCGGCATCCGTCTGGAGCCGGACAGCCAGCAGGTGACCTACCAGGGCGCGCCGGTCAACCTGCCGCGCAAGGAGTTCCTCCTGCTCCACGAACTGCTGGCCCAGCCGGGGCGCGTGCTGACCCGCGACAAGCTGCAGCAGGTGTTGTATGGCTGGAACGAGGAGGTGGAAAGCAACGCCCTCGAGGTGCATGTGCATCACCTGCGCAAGAAGTTCTTTCCCGAACTGATCCGCACGGTGCGTGGCGTCGGCTACCTGGTGGACAAGGCCTGATGCTGCGCTCGATCCGTTCGCGCACCCTGGGGTTGGTGCTGGGTGTGCTGTGCGTCGCCCTGAGCCTGATTTCCTGGCGCAGCTACGTCGATGCCCAGCACGAGATTGAGGAGCTGTTCGATGCCCTGCTGGCACACAGCGCCCGCCTGCTCGAAGGCATGGCGGGCGGCGATCTGTCGCCGTCCGCCCGGGCGGCCCTGCAGCAGGCTCTGGATGCCGCATTGCGTGCCGGACGGGGCGCGGAAGCCCGGCTCGACGGCCATCCCTACGAGAGCAAGCTGGTGTTCCAGGTGCTCGACCAGCAGGGGCGGGTGCAGGTGCAGTCGGCCGGTGCGCCGACGCAGTTGCTGGCCCGCCTGCTGGCGCAATTGCAGGCCGCGGAGCGGCTGGCGCTCCCCAGCGGCCAGCCGCTGGCCGCGGTGGCGCAGCAACTGCGCGGCTACCACGACGTCCGTCTGGAGGGCCGCGTCTGGCGCGTGTTCCTGCGTCAGGACCAGGCCGACCGTCACTGGCTGCTGGTGGCCGAGAGCCAGGATGTGCGCGACGAACTGGTCGGCAAGATCGTCCTGCGCAGCCTGCTGCCGGACCTGGTCGGCCTGCCGCTGCTGGCGCTGCTGGTGTGGTCGGCGATTGGTTTGGGCCTGCGCCCGCTGGAGCAGGTGGTGCGCCTGATCAAGGCGCGGGATGCGGAAAATCTCGCGCCGCTCACCCTGGCGCCCCTGCCGCGGGAGCTGGAGCCGATGGTCGCCGCGCTCAATCGCCTGCTGCTGCAGGTCACCAGCGTGCTGGAACGGGAGAAGCGCTTCCTCGCCGATGCCGCCCACGAGTTGCGCACGCCGCTGGCGGTGCTGCGCATCCACGCGCAGAACGCCCTGGAGGCGCCAGAGGCCGCCGACCGCGCCGCGGCACTGCAGCAGCTGGAAGGCGGTGTCGACCGTGCCACCCGCGTGGTAACCCAGATGCTCACCCTGGCGCGTCTTGCCCCGGATGCCCTGCAGCTGGCCATGGCCGAGCTGGATCTGGCGCCCTACGTGCGCGCGGAACTGGCCGAGCTGATCCCCCTGGCGCTGGAGCGCGAGCAGGAGCTGGTCCTCGACTACGACGAGACCGCGGATTACCGGCTGGTGGCCGACGCGCCGAGTCTGGGCACCCTGCTGCAGAATCTGGTCGGCAATGCCGTGCAGTACACCCCGCCCGGTGGGC
>LNAP01005046.1_pt1 | contig 11877 bp, 10 predicted proteins | sample 602601 | NCBI WGS metagenome assembly LNAP01 (sample SAMN02440304, study PRJNA202911) | soil metagenome | biome: Subtropical and temperate rainforests or woodlands; isolation source: soil samples (1 kg each in a 20% v/v slurry with milli Q water) were... ... | reverse complement strand
TGGGTTGCCTGCATGGGTGCCCGCCTGATAGGCGGGGCCGAGCGGGGCAACCTGCTCCATAATGTCCGCCCGGCCGCCGTAGGCGCCGATCGGCAGGCCCCCCCCGATAATTTTTCCGAGGGCCGTCAAATCCGGCCGAATCGCTTCCGCGTCGCCGGCGGGCGCGAACGTTTGCGCCGCACCCCAGTGGAAGCGGAAGGCGGTGATGACCTCGTCGTAGATGACGAGGGCGCCGGCCTTGCGGGCCATGCTGCACAGCGCTTTGAGGAAGCCCGGCTTCGGCATGACCATGCCGAAGTTGCCGACGATCGGCTCCACCATGACGGCCGCCGTCTCGTCTCCCCAGCGCTCAAGCGCCGCGCGGAGCGCCTCCAGGTCGTTGAACGGAACCGTTACGACTTGGTCGGCGACGCCCTGCGGCACGCCTGCGCTGTCGGGGACGCCGAGCGTCGACGGACCGGAGCCCGCCGCGACGAGCACAAGATCCGAATGGCCGTGGTAGCACCCGGCAAATTTGATGATTTTCGAGCGTCCCGTGTAAGCGCGCGCTACGCGAATCGTCGTCATGACCGCCTCCGTGCCGGAATTGACGAAGCGCACTTTATCGAGCGACGGAATCGCTTCCTTCAACAGCTTCGCAAATTCCACCTCGTATTCGGTCGGCGTGCCGTACAGCGTCCCGCGCCCCGCCGCGGCCGAGATCGCCTTGGTCACCGCAGGGTGGGCATGCCCTAAAATAACGGGGCCGTACGCCGCAAGGTAATCGATATAACGATTGCCGTCCACATCCCAGAAATAGGCGCCTTCCCCGCGCCGCATCGCCACAGGCGCGCCGCCGCCCACCGCCTTGAACGATCGGGACGGGCTGTTCACCCCGCCGACGATATGCCGCAGCGCTTCCGCGTGCAATCGTTCGGACCGGTTTCGGTTCATCCGCTGCTTCATCAAAGGGTTCCCTCCGCTTCTCTCTTCTATATAAATAACACAACAAGAGCACAATAGACGATGGAAAGAGATGTTACAACCGCCCTCTCCGCATCCGCTTGTGCTCTGGACATTCCGCTATGACTTCCGGCAAGCCGTCAAACCGCCGAGATTTAGGACGGTTCGGCGGCCGCTTCGCCTTCTCCGTCAGGCTGTGTGCCTGCCGCCGAACCGCGCGCATCCCGCTCCGGAAGCGGCGGAGGCTCCGCCAGCTTTTCCTCAACGTATTCGCGAAGCCTCTGCTCATTTACCGTAAGAACGGCCGCGCCGCCCCTGGTAACCTCCTGGAGCAGATTCGACGGCGGAACTTGAACGCCTTGCACCTGTTGCGCCTTCGCTTCAAAGCCGAGCGCGCCGAGCTTCAGCATCTCGGTTACGGACAGGTTGGTTTCAATGTACGGATCGATGCTGCTTAGGATTCTGGGCAGACGAAGCACTGAGCTCGTCGTTTGCAGCTTTTCCGCCACCGCGGTTAAGAAATTCCGTTGTCTTTCGGTCCGGGCAAAATCGCTGAGCGCATCGTGGCGGAAACGGACGTACTGCAGCGCCTCATGACCGTCTAAATGCTGCAGGCCCGCCTCCAGCCGAATGTCGTATTCCGGACCGTCCGCGCGGCTGGAATAACGCATATCCTTTTCCACTTCAAATTCAATGCCGCCGATTTCGTCCACCAGCTTGACGAAGCCTTCGAAGTCGGTGTACACGTAGTACTGAATGTCAAGGCCCAGCAGCTCGCCGACGGTGCGCATGGTCAGCTTCGGCCCGCCGAGCACGATGGCGGAGTTGATGCGTTCCGATCCGTGCCCCGGGATTTCAACATACGTATCGCGCAGAATCGAGAACAGATGCGCCCGCTTCGTCGTCGGATCGATCGAAGCGACCATCATCGTGTCGGAACGGGGAATTTCATTCTTCGCAAGGCCTCGCGAATCGCCGCCAAGCAGCAGCACATTGACCCGTTCCGTGCCCTCCCACGTAGGGGGAGCGTAAGCGACAGGATCAGCTTCGCCGTTCTCCTGCCGTTCAAAATGGTGAAAACGAGACTCCTCCGGATCGTCGTTCGCAAAGTCAATGAAGGAATATCCATAATAGCCTACGACACCGAGCATGAGCAGGGCGAAGGTCCATGCCGCCGTTTTCCAAAAAGTCATTCCGCTTTTCCTCCGATAGGGGTGATGGTATCATTATCATCAGACGTGAAATCAAATAAACTAGTTGCTTTAGGTTCATGCGTTCTCTTTACTTTAAATGAAATAATTAACTCCATCAAGAAAAAGAGCGCTTCGCCTAACAATATCCACATTTTCACATGAACTTAAAGCGACATAGACAAGGCATAGGAGGAGACCAACATGCTCGCCATTGACGTAGAACGGCTTCGCAAGGAGTTTCAAGTGCAGAAAAGCCGTGAAGGGCTGAAAGGGGCGCTTCGCGATTTGTTTAACCGCGATTATCGGCACGTGACGGCGGTGAACGATATCAGCTTTCAAATTCCCCAAGGGGAAATCTGCGGTTATATCGGTGAAAATGGAGCCGGCAAATCGACTACGATTAAAATGCTCACCGGCATCCTCGTGCCCACCTCGGGGCGCATTGAGGTGAAAGGGTACGTTCCTTATAAGGAGCGGGAAGCGTTCGTCCGCAATATCGGCGTCGTCTTCGGCCAGCGCAGCCAGCTGTGGTGGGATATCGGCGTCATCGAATCGTTCAACCTGCTGCGCAAGGTGTACCGCGTATCCGAAGCCGATTATAAGTCCCGTTTGGACGAGCTGGTGGAGCGGCTGGAGCTCGGCGACCTGCTCAACCGCCCGGTCCGGAAGCTGTCGCTCGGCCAGCGCATGCGTTGCGAGCTGGCCGCGGCGCTTATTCACAATCCGTCGATCCTGTTTCTCGACGAGCCGACCATCGGACTGGATATCGTGGTCAAAACGGAAATTCGCGAGTTCCTGAAGGATCTCAACGAACGGTACGGCACGACGATTTTGCTGACGACGCATGACCTGCAGGATATTGAGGCGCTTTGCTCCCGCGTCATTATGCTTGACGACGGCAGCATTATTTATGACGGAGGGCTGCAGCAGCTGAAGGAAACATGGGGAACCGGCAAAGAGATCGTGTTCCAGTTCGGCTCCGCAATGCCGCTTTCGGAGCTGGAGCGGCTGACGGAGGGACTCGACGTCGTATGGACGGCGCAGGGCGAATATACGGCGAAGGCTGCGCTTCCGCGGGGGGCTGGCGTGTCCGATACGCTCGGGCGCGTCGTCGGGGCGGCGGACATCCGCGACGTGAAAATTTTCGAGACGAATACCGATGAAATCGTTAGGAAAATTTACAAGACCGGTTCCGCCGACAAGCCGGTTCATGCCGACGCGGACACCAGCGGTTCGAAGACGGATGACGAGCATGCGATGCAGGGAGCGGGTTCCCGATGACGGCCGCTTATCTTGAACTGATCCGAATCCGATTTATCATGATGCTGGCCTACCGCGTCAACTATTACAGCGGCATTGCCGTCTATGCGATCAACATCGGGGCGTATTTCTTCGTGTGGAACGCCATTTACGCGGGCCAAAGCTCGATCGCCGGGTTTACGGCGGCGCAAATGTCGACGTACATCGCCGTGTCCTGGATGGCGCGGGCGTTTTACTTCAACAACCTCGACCGGGAAATCGCGAACGAAATTCGCGACGGCAGCGTTGCGATTCAATTCATACGGCCTTATCAATATATCGTCGTGAAAATGATGCAGGGACTAGGGGAAGGCTTGTTTCGGTTTCTTATGTTTTCGGTGCCGGGGATGGTCGTCGTGTCGTTCCTGTTCCCGGTGACGCTCCCTACGGATGCTGCTGTGTGGGGATTGTTTTTGGTCATGCTCGTCTTTAGCTTTCTCATTAACTCGCAGATCAACATCCTCGTCGGGATGGTCGCCTTCTTCATCGAGAACAGCGAGGGGATGATGCGCATGAAGCGCGTCGCGGTGGACTTGTTCTCCGGCCTGATCGTGCCGCTCGCCTTTTTTCCGGGATGGGCGGAGTCAATTTTGAAGCTGCTGCCGTTCCAGGCGATTACGTATATTCCCGCATCGGTATTCACCGGGCGGATCGCGGGCGGCGAGGCGTTGGTGTCGCTCGGCATCCAGGCGCTCTGGTTCGTGCTGCTGATCGGCCCGACGATTGTCGTGTGGCGCGCCGCAAGGCAGCGGATGTTTGTGCAGGGAGGCTAACCGGAGGTTAGTCCGCTAGCACGAATGAGTGAGCAACAGGGAGGCTAATCGAATGCAAACGCTGGATATCTTTTTAGATTATTTCAAAACGTACCTCAAAACCCGGATGACGTACCGCACCGACTTCTGGATCGAGGTGTTTTCCGACCTGCTGTTTTTGGCCATGAACCTTACGTTTATCGTGGTCATTTTCCAGCATACGAATTCGCTCGGCGGATGGAGCCGGGAGGAAATCATCTTTATATACGGCTATTTTATGGTCCCATGGGGGATTTTCTCCGCAGGGTTCAATCTGTGGAATTTTACCGAGCGCTACATTATAAAAGGGGAAATGGATCGCGTGCTCACACGCCCGATCCATAACCTCTCCCAGCTGCTGCTGGAAAATATGGACCCGCCGTCGCTCACGAGCACGCTCATCGGCTTCTTCGTGATGGCGTACAGCTGGCCGTACCTCGGCATTGAACTGCACTGGTGGGATTCGTTTGTGTTTGTGCTGCTCGTTGCGGGCTCGGTGGCCATCTACGGGGGTATTTATATCGCCCTTACGGCCATCTCGTTTTTCTCGGACTCGCCGAACGGCATTATGTCGCTCATGTGGAACATTCAAAGCTACGGCCGATATCCGGTGAACATCTACAATCGCGTGCTGCAGTTCGTTTTGAAGTGGCTGCTCCCGTTCGCCTTTGTCGGCTTTTATCCGGCGGCGTATTTCTTGGAGCCGGAATCCATGCAGCGAATGGCGCTATTAACTCCGGTCGTCGGAGCGGTGTTTTTGACGGGGTCGCTGCTGATTTGGAACGCGGGGATACGCAGATACCGGGGAGCCGGATCGTAAGGGCCCGTGTCCCGCTCGGGAATAGTGGAAGTAACTTTCGCTACGGTGGGCACTAACGGGTTCCGTTTTGGGGTGCAAATTTCGAAATGACAAAGGGTTTGCTATCCTTTCAGCCTGTAGACAAAGCGAATGCCCCTTCAAGCGCGGATAGTCACAAAATTTGGGCTTATGTGGCGGAAAACGCCGGGATTGCCGGGAATAAGCCCAAAAATGTGACTATTCATCGAGAAGTGGCGGGTGCTATTTTTTGGTATGTAACGGACAGCGGCTATGCTTTCCATGGAGTTTGTCTACAGACTAGAACTAAAGTTAACCCGTTTTACTTCCTCAGAACATTCGACGATAAACCCATTCTATTTAACTTGATCGACCTGCCCTTCGAATGATTCTGTTTTATTTCCGCAACCAGCCAAAAAACAGCTAATAACAGCAAAACAAACACAACCCGATGCATCAATCTTCCCCCTTTCCTCTAAATATTTAGACGTAATACCATGAAGCCGTGTTGCGCAATGTCAGCCCAGCTTCACGATTCTTATTGCTGTGGTTGGCTGCACTGACTCTCCAGTATAAAAACCGCGTAAAATCAACAACATTAGCTTAGAGCTTTATTTCAGATCCAGTCTAAATCGTAACATTCGCCATGGCGGCGCCCAGCGTGTTGACAACTGCGGACCGTCGCATTATTATTTATTTATCAATAAATAAAAAAAGGGTGAAAACTAATGTCTCCCCGCGAGGACCGGAAAGAACAAATTATTGATAAAGCTGTGAAAATGTTCGCGGAAAGCGGATATTACAAAGCGACGACAGGAATGGTGGCCAAAGCCGCCGGAGTGACGCAGCCGTATGTGTTTCATTTTTTTAAAAATAAGGAAGAGCTTTACAATGCAGTCATCGACCGGGCGTTCAGCCGGGTTTACGATACGTTCGCCGAGGTGGAAGCGCCTGCCGACCAGCTGATGGAGAGAATGGGGAAAGTGTTCGTTGAGATCATGCATACCCATCGGGACGAAATTGTCATGGTCATGCAAGCGCACGCCATTTCCGAGCCTGGAATTCGGGAGCATGTGAGGGTGAAGTTCCGGATGATTCATGAATCGATTACCGCAAAATTCGACCGGGCGGGCATACCGAACGCAGAAGCCGCAGCCAGTCGATTTATCGCCACGGGTTTGCTGATCACCGTATCGGAAGTACTGGACTTGCCGCAATTGTGCCACTTTACGAATCATGGGGAGTAACAGTGGCGTTTTTTTTTGCCGCATAATTTATTTATTAATAAATAAATAAGGGGTTTAGGATGACGTGATGACAGACTTGAGTCGAAATGCCGTAAACGTACCTGAAATGAAACTTTTTGCCGGAGAAAAGCTTCTTGTGTTCACAAGTCTCATCGGTTTTGCCCTGTCCGTCGGCATCGCCGTCTACATCGGGTTGTTCGGTTCGATCATGCTGCCGGAAGGAAATGTGGAGAAGGCCTTTTCGTTTAATGCGGCGCTGGCCGTATTTATTTTGTCGATCGCGGCGATTTTGCCGTTGTCAGGCCTGAGTCCCCGCAAGCGGGCAGGCTTCCGCTGGTTTTACATGATTTCTTCGCTGTACGCCTACGGGATCGAGACGATTCAGCATTTTCGCGGGATAAATCCCCGATTTTCCAAAGTCGGCACCGCTGCCGACGCGATCGCCAACGGCCTGTTCGGGCTCGTCGCCATTTTGCTTGTTATCGGGTCCGCGCTGCTTGCCGTCGCTTATTTTCGCTGCAGACAATCCCACGAAAGGCCTCTTCTTGTCCTTGGTATCCGGTACGGATTTCTTTCGACGATGCTGGCCTTCGCCGCTGGCATCTGGATGATCGCGATCCAAAGCCGCTATACAGGGGAAGCAGGCAATTTGATCGTTCTGCACGGCCTCGGATTTCATGCCTTGCAGGTTCTCCCGCTGCTGGGGTGGGTGCAGGAACGGACCGCCGGCATCGAGGAGAGACGAGCTCGGCGAATGATCCATGCGGGAAGCAACGCTTGGATGGTGTCCATCCTTCTGATCGGGGTGCAAACCGCTCTCGGACGCACCGTGTTCGAATGGACAGCGCTCCCTGTCGCTGCCAGTGTTCTGTTGTTCGTTTCGGCTGCTGTGGTGGTGTTGGCGGCGATTGAGCTGAGAAAAATGAAAAAAGAAGATTTACATAGGGTTAGGGGGTATGCTATAAATAAATTATAAGAATGTAAACGAAACTAGAGCAACAGGATAAAGACAGGGGGCGGAGACGATGGAACAAACGTCAGGTACGACAAAAGAACAACAATCGACTCTCCAGATCACAGGGATGACATGCGCCGCATGTGCGAACCGGATTGAAAAAGGGCTGAACAAAATGGAGGGCGTAGCGAGTGCAACCGTTAATTTTGCGTTAGAGCAAGCATCGGTTACTTACGACCCTTCCCAGGTACAGCTTGAGGCGATCCGTAAGAAAGTAGAATCGCTCGGCTACGGCACCGTACAGGATACGGTAGAGCTGGAGCTGACCGGGATGACGTGCGCAGCCTGCGCGGCGAGGATCGAGAAAGGGCTGAACAAGCTGCCGGGCGTAGCGAAGGCGACCGTTAATTTTGCGCTTGAGACGGCGCACGTGGAGTACGCTCCGGCCGACGTATCGGTGAAAGACATGATTCAGAAGGTGGAGAAGCTCGGGTATAAAGCGGCGGTCAAACAAGAGCAAGGCGAAGCGGGAGACCGGCGGAAAAAGGAGGTCGCCGCTCAGAAGCGGAAGCTGATCCTTTCGGCGGCGCTTTCGTTCCCGCTGCTGTGGGCGATGGTAGGGCACTTCTCGTTCACCTCCTTTATTTGGGCGCCGGACATTTTCATGAATCCGTGGTTCCAGTTCGCCTTGGCTACGCCCGTCCAATTCTGGATCGGCCGGCAATTCTACACGGGCGCGTATAAAGCGCTCCGCAACGGCAGCGCCAATATGGACGTGCTTGTCGCGCTTGGTACATCCGCCGCTTATTTCTACAGCTTGTATGTAACCTTTGAATGGACGAACGGCGGCGGACATCACCAGGCAGAGCTGTATTATGAAACGAGCGCCGTGCTGATCACATTGATTTTGTTAGGAAAGCTGTTTGAAACGTTAGCGAAAGGGCGCACCTCGGAAGCGATCAAGACGCTGATGGGCTTGCAGGCGAAAACCGCCGCCGTCGTCCGGAACGGCGAAGAGATCGTTGTGCCTGTGGAAGACGTGCTGGTGGGAGACATCGTAATCGTCAAGCCGGGCGAGAAAATTCCGGTGGATGGCATCGTCCTGGAGGGAAATTCCTCGGTTGACGAATCGATGCTGACGGGGGAAAGCATCCCGGTGGGTAAACAATCCGGTGACAACGTCATCGGCGCCACGCTAAATAAAAACGGTATGCTGAAGGTACAGGCGACGAAGGTCGGCAAGGAAACGGCGCTTGCCCAGATCATTAAAGTTGTCGAGGAGGCGCAGGGCTCGAAGGCGCCGATTCAGCGGGTGGCGGACGTCATTTCGGGGATTTTCGTCCCGATTGTCGTAGGGATTGCGGTCGTTACATTCCTCGTATGGTATTTCATCGTCGAGCCGGGCAATTTCGCCGGCGCCTTGGAGAAAGCGATCGCGGTTCTCGTCATCGCGTGTCCTTGCGCGCTCGGCTTGGCGACGCCGACGTCGATCATGGCGGGCTCGGGCCGGGCGGCGGAGCTTGGCGTTCTCTTTAAAGGAGGCGAGCATCTAGAGGCGACGCACCGGATCGACGCCGTCGTATTGGATAAGACAGGCACCGTGACGAAAGGGAAGCCGGAGCTGACGGACGTTGTCGTAGCACAAGGGCAAGACGAAGCGGAGTTTCTGCGCCTCGTCGGCACGGCTGAGCGGAATTCGGAGCATCCGCTGGCGGAGGCGATCGTGTCGGGAATTCGAGCACGAAACGTAGAGCTGTCGGAGGCGGCGTCGTTCGAAGCGATTCCGGGCTACGGCATTCGGGCGGTGGTGGAAGGCAGCGAGCTGCTGATCGGCACGAGAAAGCTGATGGCGAAGCACGGCGTCTCGATCGAAGCGGTGGCTGAAGCGATGGAACGCATCGAAGAGGCGGGCAAGACAGCGATGCTGGTGGCGATGAACGGCCGGTACACCGGGCTGGTCGCCGTTGCCGACACGATCAAGGAAACGTCCAAAGAAGCCGTGGCGCGCTTGAAGTCGCTTGGTTTGGAGGTCATTATGATGACCGGCGACAACCGGCGGACCGCCCAAGCGATTGCCGCCGAAGCAGGCATTGACCGCGTGTTGGCCGAAGTGCTTCCGGAAGGAAAAGCGGAAGAGGTGAAAAAGCTGCAGGCGTCCGGCAAAAAGGTGGCGATGGTCGGGGACGGGATCAACGATGCTCCTGCACTGGCTACGGCGGACATCGGCATGGCGATCGGCACAGGTACGGATGTGGCGATGGAGGCGGCCGACGTCACCTTGATGCGCGGCGATTTGAACAGCATTCCCGACGCGATCGCCATGAGCAAAAAAACGATGGTCAACATTCGCCAAAACTTGTTTTGGGCGTTGGCTTACAACGTAATCGGCATCCCGATTGCCGCCGCGGGATTTTTGGCTCCGTGGCTGGCGGGCGCAGCCATGGCGCTCAGCTCGGTATCCGTCGTCATCAACGCGTTGAGATTGCAAAGGGCAAAGACGTAAGGGATTTTGGTATACTCTAAGATAGTGAAGCATTATTCGCAAAAAAGGGGTGTTTGGCTTGACGGCAATTGAGGAGGGACAAGCGGTTCCGGATTTTTCGCTGCCGGCGTCGGACGGAAGCGAGTGGAGGCTGAGCGATCAGCGGGGGAAGAAGGTCGTCATATACTTTTACCCGAAAGACATGACGCCGGGATGCACCCAGGAATCGTGCGATTTTCGCGATTACAACGGGCGGTTTGCGGAACATAATACGGTAGTCGTCGGCATTTCGCCGGACGATCTCAAGTCGCACGGCAAGTTTATTAAGAAGCACGAGCTTCCGTTTCCGCTGTTGTCCGACATCGATCAAGCGGTGTGCAAGCAGTTTGGCGTATGGGTTCTGAAAAAAATGTACGGCAAGGAGTTTATGGGCGTGGAGCGCTCGACCTTTCTGATCGATGAGGAAGGCAAGCTCGCGAAGGAATGGCGGAAGGTGAAGGTAGACGGCCATGCGGCCGAGGTGCTTGAAGCGGCAAAGCAATAATATGCGGCTGCTCTGCATAAAGAGAGGCTCTCGGGGGACGTTGCCCTCGAGAGCCTCTCTTTATCTGTTTGCCTTCTGAAGCATGACCATCCACTCGTCGATGTGAAACGAACGGATCGTGTCTCCATCGCGTTGGATGCCGAAGTATTCCGCCGTGACGGCGTCCGCGCCGAGCAGGTGATTCGCGACTTGCTCGACTTGCTCGTCGGAGCGCGTCGTCACCTTGACCCACACGGGAAAGTCGAACGTTTTCTTTCGAATTTTTGAAGCCTTTACCTCAAGTCCGTTTGCCTGGAACCACGCTCTCCACTCCGCTTCGGAATAGCACCGCACGTGGCTCTCGTCGCGCATTTTCTCCGTAGTGTTCATGAATTGATCCAGCTTCGGGTCCGGGGGCGATATATTATCGATCAGCACGAACGTGCCGCCGAGCTTCAACACGCGGCTGGCTTCGGCGACGACATACGTGACGTTGCCGCGTAGAGGAGCGAGGTGCCTCCGGGCGCTCTCCAGCATCATTCTCGTAAGGTCGGTGGCATACACCCGGTCCACATGGGGGGCGAGCGTCTTGGCAACATGTCCGCCGCCGGTGGCGATGTCGAGCAGCGACCATGCCGGAGCCGGCTGAAGCCACTCGACCAGCTCGGTCAGATCGGGTCCCGTTGCATGAGATATGCTCGTTACATATTTTTCGGCATTGCCGGAAAATTGCTCGATCACTTGTTTTTTAATCGAATCGTTGCTCATCATCAATATCTCCTATGACACCAATGTGCAGCACCCGCACTCTTTTTCCATATATTTTATTTCTAAAATATAGCACACTCTAGCATTGAAATCAGTAGAGACGTTTATATGAATCGCGGTCTGGCAACACTTGACTGTATAGCGATTACGGTCAAGGAGGGTTCCGCAATGAGGGAGCCGCAGAGCGGTTGGTTGTGGGACAAGCCCCAAGCTTTGCTTGAGGGCGTTGTTCGTCATGTGGAAAAAACGGTTGTCGGCGGCAGAGAGACGATAGAGAATATTTTGGTAGCGTTGTTATGCGGAGGCCATGTGCTGCTGGAGGATGTGCCGGGGGTCGGCAAGACGCTGCTCGCCAAGACGACGGCGAAGACGCTCGGCTGCGCATTCGGGCGTATTCAAGGCACGCCTGACCTGCTTCCGTCCGATATCACGGGCATGTCCGTCTATCGGCGGTCCATCGAGGCGTTCGAGTTTCGGCCGGGGCCGATCATGGCGAACGTCGTCCTCGCGGACGAGCTGAACCGGGCGAGCCCGAAGACGCTGTCCGCGCTCTTGGAAGCGATGGAGGAGCGCCACGTGACGGTGGACGGGGAGACGATGCCGCTGCCCGATCCGTTCTTCGTGATCGCGACGCAAAATCCGTCCGGCTTTGAAGGGGCGAATCCGCTGCCGGAGGCGCAGCTGGACCGGTTTGTCATGAAGCTGAGCCTCGGGTACCCGACGGCCGCCGAAGAAACGGCGCTGCTTGATCGCGGCGGGACGCAGACGGAGGTGCGGACGCTGCTGACGCTCGAAGAGCTTCGCGCGCTGCGCAAGGAGGCGTCGGTGGTGCACGTGGACGAGACGATGAAAGCATACAT
>LNAP01005044.1_pt1 | contig 11878 bp, 10 predicted proteins | sample 602601 | NCBI WGS metagenome assembly LNAP01 (sample SAMN02440304, study PRJNA202911) | soil metagenome | biome: Subtropical and temperate rainforests or woodlands; isolation source: soil samples (1 kg each in a 20% v/v slurry with milli Q water) were... ... | reverse complement strand
GGCATGAATCTGGCCGCGTTCGGTGTTTTGATCGCGATGAGCGGGGCGGCGCTGGCGCGCGACATAGGGCCGGCTGCCGTCATCACCCCCAAGGCTGCCGTTGCTCGAGCCGACCTCGCCAAGGCGGGGCGCGTGCTCAACGATTATTCCTTCGGCGGCTATTTGGTCTTTGCCGGCATTCCCACCTTCATCGATGGTCGCGGCGAACTGTTCGGCGGACCGTTCATCGACCGCTACAATCGTGCCCTGGCACTGGTCGACCTCGCAGATTTTCTCAAGCTGCTCGACGACTACGACATCGGGGCGACGCTGCTCGCGCCGCGCACACCCGCAGTCGCGATGCTCGACCGGATGCCCCAGTGGCAACGTGTCTATAGCGACGATGTGGCGGTCGTGCACAAGCGGCGGGATCCGCCGCAGAGATAGAGTCAGGCGGACCCGAAGGCTGCGTATTGACCGCCCAGCGACACGCCGCTCAAGGCATCTTCGAGGCGACGCGCCGGTTTGGTGTCCCAGGGCAGCAGCAGGAAATGGCGCGCGCCGATCCCGCGCAAGCCGCCCGCCGCCATCAGCTTTCGGGTCTTGCCGGCACTGAGCAGGACGGCGTCCCGGTCGAACTCACAGCGCGCAACCGCAAGACGTGTCAGCGGGTTGTACGGATTGTGCTCGATCACGCAGACGAGCCCCCCGGGGCGTACCACCCGCCGCATCTCGGTGATGAAATGCGACCATTCGGCCGGCACGATGTGGTGCATCACGCAGATGGCCGTGACGAGATCGAAGCTGGCGTCTTCGAAGGGAAAAGTGCGGCCGTCAAACTCGCGGTAGTCGACCCCGCTGTTGGCCGCGCGGGCCTGCGCCAGGCTGGCCGACGAAACGTCGATGCCGCTCAAGCTGCCGACCGTGCCGTGCAGCAGCGGATGAAGGCTGCCGACGCCGCAGCCGACGTCCAGCATGCCGGGCCTCTCCGTGTCCAGCCGCTGCGCGATCAGGTCGCGCAGCAGATCGGCCTTCGCGCGCATGAAGAAATCATGCGGCAAGCCCGAGAAGTCGATCGAGGATTGCACGACGTCGCGGTAGTTGGCGTGATAGCCGTCGAAGAGCTCGCTCATGCGCCGGGTCACTCGTTGACGGCGTGGATCGCAGGCGCGGCCGCTACCTCGTTGCGATCGAAGCCGGCGCGCGTCTGCACCACGTAGAGCGGGCGGCGTTTCACCTCGGCATGGATGCGGCCGACATAAAGTCCCACGATGCCCGTCATCAGCATGTTGATGCCGCACAGCAAGGACACGACGACCATGGTCGAGGACCAGCCGGTGACCAGATGGCTGTCGTTGCTGAGCCACAACAGGATCACCCAGCCGCCGTACAGCAAAGCCAGTCCCGAAACCGTCAATCCGCACCAGATTGCGAGCCGCAGGGGCAGATCGGAAAAGCCGAGCGCGGCGTTCATCGCGAGCCGCACCATCTTGAACAGCGGGTATTTGGTTTCGCCCGCTGCGCGCTCGAGGCGGTGGAAGGTGACCTCGGCCTGCCGGAAGCCCAGCCAGGCGATCATGCCGCGTACGAAGCGGTCCTGCTCCGGCATCTGCCTGAGTGCGTCGAGCACCTTGCGATCGATCAGGCGGAAATCGCCGACGTCGGCCGGGATGCCGACAGAGGACATCCTGCCGAGGACCCGGTAGAACAGGTGTGCAGTCGCTCGCTTGAACCGGCTTTCGCCCTCGCGCGACAGGCGGCGGGCGTGGACGACATCGTTGCCTTCCTTCCACTTTGCGATCAATTGCTCGATCACTTCGGGCGGGTCCTGCAGATCGGCGTCCATGACGATGATCGCTTCACCTTCCGCGGCGTCCATGCCGGCGGTGATGGCAACCTGATGGCCGAAGTTTCGCGACAGGCCGATATAGCGGAAGCGCGGATCGCGCTGGGCGAGCGCCTGGAGCACGATGGAACTGGAATCGCTGCTGCCGTCGTCGACGAAGATCGCTTCCGCAGGCCCGCCGAGCCGGGACAAGACCAGGTCGAGCCGGCGCAGCAGGACCGGCAGCACGGCTTCCTCGTTGAACACGGGGATGACGAGACTGTAGCGGATCGATCTGGACTTGGCCGCCATGCGAGAGATTCCGGCTGGGTTGCAGGGGCGGAAGTCTAGTTCGGCGGTGGTTAAGGTCGCCTTGCCGCAACTGTTAAGGATTGGGCAACAGGGCGACTGAGGGGAGGCGGAATGGATGCGATGCCCGATGATCAACCTTACGGCGGAGCCGCAGCTTCGGTCCAGAACGTGTACTCATAAACGTCGGCTTACCGGGGCAAAGCGGAAGCTGCCCACGTTTGGCGTAATCGGCGGCTTGTAGACCCAGAGCGGACGTGACATCGGGGACAAATCTGCGTCGGCTCAGCGAACCGGCGTGCCCAATCGATACACTTCGAACTTGATCGTCAATTTCGCCAAAGCTGATTTTCGTCCCAAGCTTGCTACTTGAGGGGCCTGTCTCAACTTCAGAGAGTTAGCATTTTCAGAAAGGCTGGCTGCACAACATGACGTACGTTAACATGCGCAGGGAGGGTATGCGATGTCCAACCTCATCGATCGAATTTACGAGTGCGCCTTTGTACCTGACCTTTGGCCCGGGATTCTCGCTGAATTAGTCCAGATCGACGGCGCGCTGGCCGGCTGGTTATGTATCTCGAACGGAAGCGTCATCCGATGGTCTGCTTCGAGCCAGCAGGCAAGAGAGGATTTGCGGCCATTGATGGAGAGCGGATGGATTCCGCGATCGGAGCGTTTCAACCGCCTGCTTCGCGCGAAACAGACCGGCTTCATACCGGACAGCATTCTGTATACGCCCGAAGAGATGCGCAACGATCCGGCCTACAGGGACATGTTGTACCCCCGCGGTATGGGATGGGCCTCAGCGACCGCGATCGCGCTGCCAACCGGCGATGACATGGTGATCGCGCTGGAGCGAGCATACGACCGAGGATCGGCGTCTCTCGCTGTACTGGGACGACTCAACGAGGTGCACGCTCATTTGGCCAGGGCTTCGTTGGTTGCGGCCCGCATGCAACTGGAGCGCGCCCGGGCCGCGGCCCAGGCACTCGCTCTGCTCGGCATTCCTGCGCTCGTGTTCTCGCGCGAAGGGAAAATCCTGGCTGCGAATTCGCTAATCGAAGGCTTGAGTGGCTTTATCTCTTGGCGAGCGCAAGACCGCATTGCGCTAAAGGACGCGCGCGCCGACGCACTGTTGCGGGACGCCATCGCAACGGTGGATCAGGACGATGCCCCCGGTGTGCGCTCATTTCCCACCCGCGATATCAGTTCCACGATGATTGCGCACGTCGTGCCCATTCGCGGTTCAGCGCGCGACACATTTTCCCGATGCGCGGCCATGTTGATGCTGACACCCGTCACTAGGCCGGAGGCTCCCTCGGTCGACCTCATACGCTCTCTTTTTGACTTGACCCCCACCGAAGCTCGCGTCGCGAGGGGCCTGGCCGTAGGCCAGACGGTCAAGGCGATGGCAACAGAGAGCGGCACATCCCCCAATACTGTTCGTTGGCATGTCAAGGTTGTACTGAGTAAAATGGGCTATAATAGGCAGTCTGACGTCGTGGCGTTGCTGAATGGACTTCGCCCGCCCGGCTGCGTGAACGATCCCTGAATCAAATAGCCCCTCGGAACGCGGCGACCGGGCGGCTCACGAGTGCTGTGGACGGCCATTAGCGCCGATGTCCTCCGTACGCTCTTGAGTTAGCCGACCGGAAATATTTGGCGCCTCCCCCCCAAACGGATGGGGCGCCGCACGCCGAAGCGCGTCCAGATAGGCCGGAGACATTGGCCGAGACCGGGAGGCGCCACAATGAGCTCAATCCACCAAACCACCGAGCCAAGACAGGAATCCGTAAAGCGACAGGTCTACAGTCCTATCGAAGCATTTTGGGATGCATTTCAAGGGTGGCGCAAACGCGAGACGCTGCGAACTCAATTGTACCGCCTGACCGAAAGGGAGCTTGCCGATATCGGCATCACGCGCGGTGAGATCGACTACGTAGCCTCCAAACGAGGAATTGCAGCATCGCATCACCCCAGGGGATGGCACGGCGGCGCTCTCGTCACTCTAATACTCTGCAACGCGTGCATTCTCCTATTCGCGACCGAAGCCAAAGCTCAATGCACGGCGAGAGATGTTTTGCAGGCTCGCCTGGCGCTCAAGGAGGCCTCCAGAGTTCGCCGGCCGCAGACTGGCGTTGGATTCGCTGTCGATGTTCCGGTGTGGAGGAAGACGACGGTAGGGACGTTTCCAGATTCGGTCGCTCTTCGTAACGCGTTGAGTGCGCGAGGGTGTGGTGTTGGAGATTTGGCCAGTGAAATCATGGCTCGACCAGCCTTTACCCTAAGCACCACGAAAGCAGACTTGGAGCTCGTCACGGTTTCGGCGGCGGAGCTCGGCTTTCTGACCGAGACGGTGTCGCTCGGGCAAATTTATGGCCGTGCCCAACAACTGGGCTTTGGGCTTGCGCCAGCAGAGATTGCTCCGCAACTGAGGCTTCAATATCTGGATCAGCCGATCGGTGAATTTCTCTCCATCGGAATGAACCCGATCAAGACATCGAAGGGCGAGCCCGTCATTCTGAATGTAGCCAATGGCGGAGCGGGACTCATTCTCATCGGGCAGGATGGTCGCGCGGACGCGGAAATGTTTGTTGGGTCCGTTTTTGTGTTCCTGCGGCCGAAAGAAGCGGTACCTGCGGAGACAACGCTCGTCCATCGCTGATTTCCAAGGCCGCATGGCCTCGCCGGAAGGGAAGGGCATTCGGAAGCCGCATAGGTCAGTTGTATTCTGTACGTCCCGTGAGCCCGCAGTTTGCTGTTTGTCAAAGCAACAAGCGGAGCCGATGCTGCAGGGATGTCGCCATGCACAATTACCGCGTATGGCCTCAACGGTCCGTTCCCGGCCTTTGACCGATTGTTCAGTATTCGCAATCAGCGCAAAGCCCTCGGGTTCACCCGACCCGAGGGGCTCGTTCTAGATTGCGACATCAAGCTCGCAATGCGCATGCTTCCGCTTGGTCCTTCGGCGAAGTGGCGGCGTCGCTCCACGAGGTCCGCTTATTGAGGCACGGCGGACAAGATCTACTCAGGTTGAGTTCTTCGCATTTTGACCCGAAGCGGACATCAATGGCCTTGACCCGGTGCGGCCTATCTTTGGTTTGATAGGGTTCTCTCAGTTTCGTCATTTGCGTCCAGCAAAGACCTTAGGCGGTCGATCCGGCGCGAGGCTGAAATGGTGACGGTCCTATTGGAACTCCCTCCTTCGTGATAGGCAAGGCATCAGGCAACGAAAGAGAGGACCGAACCGTATGATCAGCCTAATAAATGTCTTCACGGTAGATCCAGCCAACCAGGACCGGCTCCTCGATTTGCTTGCGCGCGCGACCGATGAATTCGTCAGCCGGGCACCTGGCTTTGTTTCCTCGACCCTTCATCGGAGCCTCGACGGCACGAAGGTGACCATGTATGCGCAATGGCGCAGCGCGGAAGACTATGAGTCCATGCGCCAGGATCCTGGACCGCTACCCTTTCTCGAAGAGGCGCTCACGATCGCGAAATTTGAGCCGGGCATGTATGAGGTCGTGCGCACATTCTCGCCCATTGATAGGTAGGCCTCGCCCCCGCGCGCGAATCCGGACTTCCGCTGTTGGCCCTTCGCGTCGTTTGGCGCACTGCATCGGCAGGTCTGCAGTCGGGGGCAGAGCAGAAGTAGTTGTATCCGATGCGGACCGCCGCCTTTGACCCGTAGCGGTCTTCGAGGGATTGGGCTAGAATAACGGCGGAACCAACGTCCTGGCATCATCAGATGGATCAGCAAGGACAGTGGCAAGTCACCGGTAGTGCTCCCCTAGTGTACGAGCGGGAACTGGTGCCGGCTGTTTTTGGGCCATGGGCTCCCATCCGGGTGGATATGGCTGAGCCAAAGGTCGGCGAACGGGTAATCGATATTGCCTGTGGCACTGGGATAGTCAGCCGCGTCTCGGCCGCAAAGGTAGGTCCAACAGGGACGGTCGCGGGTGTTGATCTCAATCCCGGCATGTTGGCTGTTGCACGAGCGCTTGCGACCACCGACGGCGACGCCTCGATACAGTGGCACGAGGCAACTGCAAACATCTTGCCGTTCCCCGGCGGCTCATTCGATATTGCGTACTGCCAGCTCGGCCTCCAGTTCTTTGCTGACCGGGGGGCGCTTTGCGCGAGATGCGCAGGGTTCTGTCTTCAAAGGGACGGCTCGCGCTCATGGTGTGGTGTGGCATAAATGAAAGTCCAGGATTTGAATCACTTGCTGGAATCCTGGCGCGAACATCAGCCAAGCGGCAGCCACAGTCATGCGCACGCCATTTGGACTAGCCGATGCCGATGAGCTGAAGGGACTCGTGACTGCTGCCGGTTTTCACAACATCACTCTGCAACGGAGGGGCGGCGTAGTCACATTCCCATCGGTCGAGCGATTTGTGTTGAGCCACGTTGCGGGTTCGCCACTAATGGGGCATGTGTCGCAAGCGGGCGAGGTAGCTCGCGAACGTCTCATAGCCGATACCAAGTTGGCTTTGGAGAAATACGTGAATAGTAGCGGGTTGTCGTTCCCGATAGCAGCCCACCTGCTCAGCGGCACAGTTTGATATGTCCGCACATGGCGCGTCGCGTCCAAGCAGAAGGCGGTTGAGATGTTCGGCTTTCGGGCGTCGAGCGAACGCTAATTCTTGCCAATTGGACGTCGATGTCGACCCCGAGCGGGCCCTGTTGCAATCGTAGAACTAACCCGTAGCTGATCGATCGCGACGATCCTCAGACTAATACCGCCGGAGCAACGGCTCGCTAAATTGCCGGCATAAACCGCTGCAACGTGCTAACCTCGCCACCCAACGGCGTGGCCCATACGAGAGGGACACATGCGACGGCGGGAATTTATTGGAAATCTCGGCATTCTTGGCGCTGCAGCAGGATCGACATTGTTTAGTCGGGGCTCGAGCGCTCAGCCTGTGCGAAGACGCCCAGTTGTCGCGTGGGCGGGAGCTCCGCCCGCAGGTGCGCCTGCAGGCGTAAACGTGCCGCAGTTCATTTTAGACTTAGTGTACGGCAATTTTGTTAAGGGTCTTGCGGACTTCGGATACGAGCATGGTCGGAATGTGGATGTCATAAGGCGCTTTGACATGTTTTCTGATCGAGTAGCAACCATGGGAGAGATGGTGGCTCTAGTGAAGCCCGATGTCATCGTCGCGCCCGCGACATTGCAAGCCGTTGAGGCCCGAAAGGCGACATCGACAATACCGATTGTATGCGGCGCACTCGCGGACGCGGTTCATCTCGGATTGATTGCCAGCGAAGCTCGCCCGGGGGGAAATGTAACGGGCATTGAACCCTACATCTCGGGATTGCCGACCAAGCAAATCGAGCTCGCGATGGAAATCGCGCCGAGGGCAAGATGCGCTGGACTGCTCACCAACATGAACGATCCCAAGGGCCCGCCACAGGTCGGGGACTTGAAGGTAGCTTGCCAAGCTTTAGGCCTTAGCGTGGTTGAAGCCGATGCCAATACGCCGAGCGATATTCCGGGTGCGCTCGCTACGCTCGCAAACCAAAAGGTCGATATTGTCGTAGTCCTTCAGACCAATCTGCTCCTTGTCCGATGCGAGCAGATCGGCGCCATTGCCCTTGAAAAGCGGCTACCGACCGTGTTTGGATACCGCGAGCATGTTGTCCATGGGGGCCTTGTGAGCTATGGCGTTGACTTGCGCTGGTGTTATCGTCGCACAGCCTATTTTGTGGATAAGATACTCAGGGGGGCACACCCACGCGACCTCCCCATCGAATTTCCAAGCAAGCTGTGGCTGGCAGTCAACCTCAAGACGGCAAAGGCACTCGACGTGGTGATACCAGCAGCACTCCTCGCCCGCGGCGACGAGGTGATTGAATAGTTCCGCTTGTGGCCCGAAGCCGACCGTCATGATACGCGCGCTGAGGGCTGCTTTTGACCCTAAGGCGACATCGGGCTCGTCGAGGGACGCCGTATCGAGCATAGGAACCTATTGGGTCACCGCATTCCTGACTCCCCGCCAGATTTGATCCTTCAGGGCAATCAGCGGCGGTGGCGGCCGTGTCTCCGGCGGCTCTGCTCGCTTGGCGCCATCAACGACGAGACTGGCGATGTCGATTTCGCCGTCTGTGTAGTAACGATCGCCTTCGCCATTTCGGCCTAGCAGCGTCGGGCCTGTACCGGAAATCTGAAAGAAATTCGTGACCATTTCCGCCTCGCGTAAATCCCGCATCAGCAGATCGCGCTCGGCGTCGATATCGGGCGCGATGTGATGAGTTACCTGTCCCGTGTCGTGGCTCAAGCCGACCCCACGGTCAAACGTGACCGAGCCGAGCCATACCGGACGGCCATCGGTTCCTTTTTCAAGGACCAACCACAGTCGAACGTGATGTCGCTTGTCGGCGCTCCTGCCGTCCGGTTTCTCAAATGCAAGCTGTTCTTTTTTTCCCTCATAGTAGAGAGGGCTGACAGGCGCATCGTGGTATGGCCGGTCGAGCGCCACGCTGCCGACGATCTCGATACTCGTGCGCAACGTAATTGGGTCGGCCGGAAACCAGCCCGCCGCGTGCATGGCGCGGAGCACATCTTCTTTGTTGCCAACTAGCCCGACATTGAGCGCATCTCCCGGAATGTCGCTGCTCGTGCGGGTCACCATCGGGAGAGAGGCCAAGCCGGGTTCATGTTCGCGATGGGTCCAGATGATAGGAAGCACAACGTAAGCCAGCACAAAATAGATGGCTACCACAGCCGCAAGAACCAGAAGCCATCTTCGTCTGATTGGGAGCTGCTTTGTCATATTGCTCTCACGGGATGGTATTCGGAGCGCACATTCTGTCCGGTGCTTCGTCCGCGTCAGGCATAATCTGGCCCCGAGGCCGCCTGACTCGGTGGCCTGTTTCATATCAGCTTAAGATCGCAATGTCGCTTTCTGGCCCATCGCGTCGTTTGGCGCACTGCATCGGCAGGTCTGCAGTCGGGGGCAGAGCAGAAGTAGTTGTCTCCGATGCGGACCGCCGCCTTTGACCCACAGCGGACTCAGGCCTAGCCGGTCCGCCCGTTCGTGTGATTGAATGGCGGGATTGTCGGAAAGCCAAGGCTGCCTATGGACAAACTCAGCTTTCAAAATCCCCTTTTCGATACTTATGCAATCGCTGCCTGTATAATGATTCTTAAGGCCGTCATGATGTCGTGGTTGACGGTTGCTCGGATGATGCAGGTGAGGGGCGGTTATCGCTCGCCGGAGGACATCAAGAAGACGATTCTGAATCCCAATCCGAGTGCTGAACAACTTAACCCCAATGAATATGTGGATCGCATCCGGCGAATTCAGCTGAACGATCTTGAAAATCTGCCGTTTTTCTTGGCGGCGGGATTTCTCTTCGTCTTGACCGAGCCACCCATAACGCTCGCCCAATGGGTTCTGTATGGCTACGTCACTTCTCGGCTGTTGCATTTTGCCGCCTATTTCACAGCTAGAACTCACGATACTCGTGCAACGCTCTGGACGGTCGGTTCTCTGATTCTGATCTTCATGAGTTGCTGGACGCTGTTTGTAGCATTCCATCAGTGACTTTGGCTGCTTGTGGCCCATCTGCGACCTCGGAGGTCTTCCGCTTTTCGGCCGATGCCGGCAGTAAACCGGACACCAGGGGGCCAGCCGCGTAATGAGTTCACGCCCTAAGGCCTGCGGCGGATCTTGTAGAGAACAAATCGCTCCGAGGTATCCAGCACCTCCAGCAGACCCGGCAGCGGGTTCGCAGCCGGCGGCCCAAGCACGTAGAGATAATCGAAATCCCGGTACCAGGTGCGGACAAACGGCGGAACGCCCGCCGGCGGTTGGCTCGTCGCGATCGCGGCAAGCAGCTCCGACGGCACCGGTCCCCCATAGGGAATGGCAAGACCGCGCACGCCCTCGCGTGGCCGCACGGGCTGCTTGCCCGCTTCCGTGAATAGATTGGGCACGAACGCGTTGGCATAGTGCACGGCCAGCGTCGGTGCATAATACATCGGATACGAGGTGAGGTCGGCGAAGGGCGGGTCACCGTTGTCGCCCGTGCTGCCAACGAGGACGCGTGAGCCGCGCTCGATCTTCTGGAACGAGGCGATGATCGCCGCATAGTCGGCGCGGTAGGGCAGCCACACCGCGAGGACGACGGCGAGATTGACCAGTATGATGCCGCTGATCGCAGCGAGCGCGGCTGTTCTCCACGCACGGCTCGGCAGCGTCAGCGAGCTGAAGGCGGGCAGGATCAGAGCTGCAGCGGGAATGACGCGAAGGTCGACAAACGCGGTTCCAAACAGCTTCGAGGGAATGACGAGGTAAAGCAGCGCAAAGCCGATCGCGAGCCACGTCCCGGCCGGCGCGAGCCTGAGGACGCCGCGCCGTGCGGCGAACAGCAACGAGATCATCAGCGTCAGGCCGGTCGCTGCCGCTGCGGTCAGATTGTAGCCGTTCATGATGCGCAACGGCCAGACGGGCTTGAATCCGAAGAACCAGCTCGTCCCTTCGCTTCCGATCGAGCCCGCGGTCATTTGCATGATCCCAAACAACACGAGCGCCGGCAGGGCCAGCGCGCCGAGTCGCGCGGCGGCGACCCGGTACGATGTTTGCTGCCCGCGAATGCGCGAGAGCTCGTAGAGGCCGAGCGTCGCACCGTAGATGCCGAGCGAGAAGAAATGTGCCGCATACAGCGCAGCGACGAACACCAAATTGGCGACGAAACGCAGCGGCCATGGGCCGTCGGCCAGCATCAGGTAGGCGGCGATGCCCCAGAGCGCGAGGCCGAGGCCAAACTCGAAATTCACGAAGCCCCAGCTGAACGGCAGACAATAGAGGAAAGCCAGCGCAGCGAAGCCGGCAAGATCAACCCGTCCCTTCCGGGCCCATTCCAGCACCAGCGCGCCCCCGACGATCAGCAATTGGCTCAGCAGCAAAAACAGCCGTGTGGCGTTCTCGACGCTCATCAGCCGCGCCAGCTGCGGTACCAGTAGATCCATTCCAAGGTTCGGATAGAAGGCCCAGGCCACCTCGTAATGCGGATTGGCGTCGGGAGTGCCGTTCTGGCTCAGAATGTACATGCGGGCGAGGTGATTGGGATAATCCACCATCGCCGGAATGGGGGTCAGCAGCACCGGCAGAAACGAGACGGCCGCCAGCACCGCCAGCACGGCGATCGCCACGGACCGCTCCGAGCCGAACCGAGCCGGGATTGTCAAAGTCGGCCTGTCAAAAGAGGACATGTCGCGGGATCGCCGGGGTTTGAGCGCAGTGGTCGTGTCCGCGGCGCATTTGCTCACGGTTACGGGTGCGTGCCCTCAAGTGGGTGCTCACTTCGAAGGCGTCGCGGCTGCGCTGTCCGCATGGTCTCGCACATGGATCACGGCGATGTCGTCGGTATAGATCCGCTTCCAGCCCTTGAGCTGGTCGAGGATCTGCGGGCCCGGCGCATCGGCAACCAGGAGGGTGGCGTCGATCTTGTACTCGTCGAGCAGGCGGGGCAGCAGCTCGGGCTTCTTGCCTTCCGTCGCCTTGAAGAAGTCGATGACGAATTTCTCGCCATAGAGCTCGGCACGGCCGTCGACGAAGACCGGAATGTTGCGCGAGATCAGATAGCCGCCGAACTGGTAGGCATTGAAGATGCGCTGCACCTTGCGTTGCTCGAGCAGATCGACGGCCGCAACCGGCGTATGCGTCGTCGTGAAGGTGAAGCGGTGGTGCCTCATGTAGAGCGACGTCGAGGTCCAGCTCGCCGCCACGATCATCAGTGCGCCAAGCGCGGTGACAT
>LNAP01005043.1_pt1 | contig 11879 bp, 12 predicted proteins | sample 602601 | NCBI WGS metagenome assembly LNAP01 (sample SAMN02440304, study PRJNA202911) | soil metagenome | biome: Subtropical and temperate rainforests or woodlands; isolation source: soil samples (1 kg each in a 20% v/v slurry with milli Q water) were... ... | reverse complement strand
ACAGCCAGGCCGGCGCCCAGCAGGAGCTGCCATTTGCCATGGTCTACGGCCAGGCGGTCATGGAAATGCCCCTGGACCTGTATATCCCGCCGGATGCCCTGGAAGTGTTCCTTGAGGCCTTCGAGGGGCCGCTGGACTTGCTGCTGTACCTGATCCGCAAGCAGAACATCAATATCCTCGATATCCCAGTGGCGGAAATCACCCGCCAGTACATGGGCTATGTCGAGTTGATGCAGTCGGTGCGCCTGGAGCTGGCCGCCGAGTACCTGGTGATGGCGGCGATGCTGGCGGAGATCAAGTCGCGCATGCTGCTGCCGCGTTCCGAGACAATCGAAGCCGAAGAGGACGATCCCCGCGCCGAACTGATCCGCCGCCTGCAGGAATACGAGCGCTTCAAGGCTGCCGCCGAAGGTATTGATGGCTTGAGCCGCGTGGGCCGTGACGTTGTGGTGCCCAAGCTCGACGCCCCGGAAGCCCGGGCGCGCAAATTATTGCCGGATGTGAGCCTGGAAGAACTGTTGATGTCCATGGCCGAGGTGCTGCGCCGTGGCGATATGTTTGAAAGCCACCAGGTCAGCCGCGAAGCCTTGTCCACCCGCGAGCGTATGAGCGATGTGCTGGAGCGCCTCAAGGGCGGCGGCTTTGTGCCGTTTGTCGAGCTGTTTACCGCCGAAGAAGGGCGCCTGGGCGTGGTGGTGACCTTTATGGCGATCCTCGAGCTGGTCAAGGAATCCTTGGTCGAGCTGGTGCAGAATGAGCCTTTTGCGGCTATCCACGTGCGGGCGCGAGCCGAATAACGAGCTGAATTGATGAATCTGACTGAACCTCGCGAACTGGCACCGCTGTTGGAAGCCTTCCTCTTGGCCTCGGGCAAGCCGCAATCGCTGGAGCGCCTGTTTGAACTGTTTGAAGAGGCCGAGCGCCCGGAACCGCCGGTGTTCAAGAAGGCCCTGGAAATTCTGCGTAAATCCTGTGACGGCCGCGCTTTTGAACTGCGCGAAGTGGCCTCGGGCTATCGCTTGCAGATCCGTGAGAAATTTTCGCCGTGGGTGGGGCGCCTGTGGGAAGAGCGCCCGCAACGGTATTCCCGGGCGATGCTGGAAACCATGGCGCTGATTGCCTATCGCCAGCCCATCACCCGTGGCGAGATCGAAGACGTGCGCGGCGTGGCGGTCAACAGCCATATCGTCAAGACGCTGCTGGAGCGCGAGTGGATCCGTATCGTCGGCTACCGCGACGTACCCGGCAAACCTGCGATGTTCGCCACCACCAAGGTGTTTCTCGATCACTTCAACCTGAAGAACCTCGACGACCTGCCGCCTTTGGCCGAGCTGCGTGAGATCGAGGCCGAACCGGTGCTCGATTTCGACGATGCCCCGGTGCCGCCCGGCTTGCAGGAGCTGGCTGATGCCAGCGCCGAGCCGGAAGAGCCGAAGGACGAGACCAGTTTCCACACCTTGCTGCTGGAGCTGGACGATATGGAGCAGGGGATCAAGACCGACTTTGATGACTTGCTGCGTGATGGGGCGGGCGAAATGCCGGTGAACGTTGAAACGGCGCCTGCGGTCGAACCTGAGCCTGAGGAAGACATCCTGGGTGTGGCGGCCGCCCGCGAAAAACTGCTGGCCGCCGTCGCCGCCCTGGAACAGCCCGAGTTGAGCGAAGAAGAAGCCGAAGCCCGGGCACTGGCCGAAGCCATCGAAAACGAACGCCGCGAATTCGACGACTGACAGCTCCCACAGATAAGCCCTGTGCAGTGAGGTAGTGATGAGCTCCACCAAAGACCCCTGCATCAACATCTGTAAATTCAGCGACGATATCTGCGTCGGCTGCGGGCGCAGCAAGCGTGAGATCCGGGCCTGGAAGAAGCTCGACAAGGTCGACAAGCGCGCGGTGCTGGCCGAAGCCGAGCTGCGGCTGATCGCCCTGGGTGCCACCGGTCGGCGGAAAAGCAAATGAGCCGGCCCATATCGACTAGTCTCTGATGCGCAATGCGCGCCATGAGCGTATGATTCGCGACCCTTCGGCGATGCGTTCGCCCAAGACAACAGTTTCAATACCTTCAGGCCACGCCTGAATCGACACACCGGGAGGTGCTTAAGATGAAAGACCAAGACCAGAACGACAGCCAGGAAATCGGCCCAGCCGGCGAGAAACTGCAAAAAGTCCTCGCCCGTATCGGCGTCGGCTCGCGCCGCGACGTAGAAGCCTGGATCACCCAGAAGCGCATCAAGGTCAATGGCGTCGAAGCCACCCTGGGCCAGCGCGTCGACCTGCATGATGCGATCACCATTGATGGCAAGGTCATCAAGCGTGAAGAGGCCGCCGAATCGGTGCGCCGCGTGATCATGTACAACAAGCCCGACGGCGAGATTTGCACCCGTGACGACCCGGAAGGCCGTCCAACCGTGTTCGACAAGATGCCCAAGCCTAAAGAAGGCCGTTGGATCAACATCGGCCGCCTGGACATCAACACCACCGGCTTGCTGATGTTCACCACCGACGGTGAACTGGCCAACCGCCTGATGCACCCGTCCTACGAGATGGACCGTGAGTACGCGGTACGTGTACGGGGTGAAGTCGATGACGAGATGATCGAACGCCTCAAGGCTGGCGTGGTGCTGGAAGACGGCCCGGCCAAGTTCACCGACATCAAGCAGGCCCCCGGTGGCGAAGGTTTCAACCACTGGTACCACTGCGTGGTGATGGAAGGGCGTAACCGTGAAGTACGTCGCCTGTGGGAATCCCAGGGCCTGGTGGTCAGCCGCCTGAAGCGCGTGCGTTTCGGCCCGGTGTTCCTCAACTCGGACCTGCCGATGGGTCGCTGGCGCGAAATGAGCCAGTACGAAGTCGACATCCTCAGTGCTGAAGTGGGCCTGACCCCTGTGGCCATGCCGCAGATGAATGCCAAGAGCAAAGACAAGCTGGAGCGCATGCAGCGTAAATCGTCGCGCCCGGTGGCACGTACCGAACGCGTTGCGCGCACCTTGCGCCCGGCGCTGGATGCTCCGGCCACAGGCGGTCGTATTTCCCGTCAGCCGCAGATCGAGGGCGATCGTCGTCCATCGGCTCCGGCCCGTCAGGATGGCGAGCGTGCACCGCGTACCCCGCGGCCTGCCGGTCGTGGCGAAGCACCAACGGGCGGTCGCAGCAACCGTGGCGATACCGGCCGTGGTGCTCCGCAGACTGATCGCCCAGCCGAAGGTGCCAAGCGTCCAGCCAAGCCCGCGCCGAAAAAGCGCCCAGGGCTCAAACTGGTTGCGGACGAGCCGTCGGGCAAGCGCCGTGGCGCACCGGCAGGTTCCGGCCAGCGTCCGGGGTTTGGGCGTAAGAAGCCTTAAGAGCAGCAGCAAGCTTTAAGCTTCAAGCTGTAAGAAAAAGCGTCAACCTGCGGGTTGGCGTTTTTTTTTGCACGCTGTGTGGCGAGCGGGCTTGCCCGCGTCGGGCTGCGCAGCAGCCCCACACTCTGCTGTCTCGGTCTGCCTGGTTGACTGGGTTGTTCTTTCAAGAGACTGCTGCGCAGTCCAACGCGGGCAAGCCCGCTCGCCACGGGGGAGTCGGTGGGGTGTCAGGAATGGCTTCCGCGATGTAACGATTATTTTACGACTGGGCCGAGCCTACGCAGGGCGTGCTCTTGATGAACTTTCTGTGTAAAGAAAATCTTCCATTTGACGAACAATCTCTCCCGCAACCCTCCCTAGCGGATCGAGCGGTGTACAATGCGCCGCGTTTTACTGTGACCCCCCCTTGCGTACCCACGCAAAAGGCCTTCAAGGCTAGCTGCCTTGTTAACTCCGCCCGGCCATAAGCCGGACGGGTTCGATTTCGTCACAGATAAAAACAAACAGGTGACGCATGACCGTTAGAAAGACGCTGGACTCCTGGTGTTTGCGCTGGGGTTTGATCGGCGCTGCTTGAGTCGGTTTCAAAGCAGCATCGTGTATTGAACATCATCAAACCTTGCGTGAGACCCTTTTCATGAGTGGACCCAACTCGCATTCAGGCGAACTGAAGCGCGGCCTGAAAAATCGTCATATTCAATTGATCGCCCTCGGTGGCGCGATCGGTACCGGCCTGTTCCTGGGCTCGGCGGGGGTGCTAAAGTCAGCCGGCCCGTCGATGATCCTCGGCTATGCCATCTGCGGTTTCATTGCCTTTATGATCATGCGCCAGTTGGGCGAAATGATCGTCGAAGAGCCAGTGGCCGGTTCCTTCAGCCATTTTGCCCACAAGTACTGGGGCGGTTTCGCAGGCTTCTTGTCGGGCTGGAACTGCTGGATCCTCTATATCCTGGTGGGCATGTCGGAGCTGACGGCGGTCGGCAAGTATGTGCATTACTGGTGGCCGGAGATTCCGACCTGGGTCTCGGCGGCGGCCTTCTTCGTGCTGATCAATGTGATCAACCTGGCCAACGTCAAAGTGTTTGGCGAAGCCGAGTTCTGGTTTGCGATTATCAAGGTGGTGGCGATTATCGGCATGATCGCCCTGGGCAGCTACCTGCTGGTCAGCGGCACCGGCGGGCCCCAGGCGTCGGTGACCAACCTGTGGGAACACGGCGGGTTCTTCCCCCATGGTGTCGGCGGCCTGGTGATGGCCATGGCAATCATCATGTTCTCCTTTGGCGGCCTGGAAATGCTCGGTTTTACCGCCGCTGAAGCGGACCAGCCACGCACCGTGATCCCCAAGGCGATCAATCAGGTGATCTACCGCATCCTGATTTTCTACATTGGCGCCCTGGTAGTGCTGCTGTCGCTGACGCCGTGGGACAGCCTGCTGGTGACCCTGAATGCTTCCGGCGATGCCTATAGCGGCAGCCCGTTCGTGCAGGTGTTCTCGATGCTGGGCAGCAACACCGCCGCGCATATCCTCAACTTCGTGGTGCTGACGGCGGCGCTGTCGGTGTACAACAGCGGCACCTACTGCAACAGCCGCATGCTGCTGGGCATGGCCGAGCAAGGCGACGCCCCGGCGGCGTTGGCGAAGATCGACAAGCGCGGTGTACCGGTGCGTTCGATCCTGGCCTCGGCGGCCGTCACCCTGGTGGCGGTGTTGATGAACTACTGGATCCCGCAGCATGCCCTGGAATTGCTGATGTCCCTGGTGGTGGCCACGTTGGTGATCAACTGGGCGATGATCAGCTTCTCGCACTTCAAGTTCCGCCAGCACATGAACCGCACCGGTCAGGTGCCGCTGTTCAAGGCGCTGTGGTACCCCTATGGCAACTACGTGTGCCTGGCGTTTGTGGTGTTTATCCTGGGGGTCATGTTGTTGATTCCGGGGATTCAGGTCTCGGTGTATGCGATTCCTGTCTGGCTGGCCTTTATGTGGGTGTGCTATGTGCTCAAGAACAAGCGCAAGGCTCAGGCTGACGTGAGTGCTGTATCCTCGCTGAACCCCTAGCCCACCGCGTAGGGGCCGGCAACCCGGCCTCTACCCTCGCTCACGGACCCGCTTTCGATGTTGGTGATCTCCAGTAACGTGCACCTGCCCGATGCCGAAATCGAGTTGACGGCCATCCGCGCCCAGGGCGCTGGCGGGCAGAACGTCAACAAGGTCTCCAGCGCCGTGCATTTGCGCTTCGATATCGGCGCTTCGTCGCTGCCGCCGTTCTACAAGGAACGCTTGCTGGCACTGCGTGACAGTCGGATTACCAGCGACGGCGTGTTGATCCTCAAGGCCCAGCAATACCGGACCCAGGAACAGAACCGCGCCGATGCCCTGGAGCGCCTGGTGGAGTTGATCCTCAGCGCGACCAAGGTCGAGAAAAAACGCCGCCCGACCAAGCCCACCCTGGGCTCGAAAAAGCGTCGCCTGGAATCCAAGACCAAGCGCGGCAGCATCAAGGCCGGGCGCGGCAAGGTGGATTTCTAGCCGGCGTTACGTTCGTCGCGGTATTTGGGGGCCTGGCGATACAGATATAGGCTCAGCAGCAGCCCGGCGAAGGCCGCCAGCGCGGCAAACAGAAAGATCGAGGCAAAGCCGAAACCCGCCGCAATCGCCCCGGCCAGCGGCCCGGTGATACCCAATGACAAGTCGATAAACAACGAATAGGCCCCCACCGCGGCGCCACGGCTGGAGGCGGGTACCAGGTTGACCGCTTCAACCCCCAGCGCCGGGAACACCAGGGAAAACCCGAAACCGCTCAAGGCCGCGCCCGCCAGTGCCAGCTCGGCGCTCGGGGCCAGCCACAACAGCAGCAGGCCGAGGGTTTCTACCGACAGGCAGGCAATCGCCACGCGAAACCCGCCGATCCGGTTGATCAGGTTGCCGAACAGCAACCGCGCCCCGATAAAGCTGGCGCCGAACAGGCTCAGGCACAGCACTGCGTTATCCCAGTTGCGGGTCGCGTAATACAGGGTGATAAACGTGGCGATGGTGCCAAAACCGATGGAACCCAGGGCCAGCCCGCAGCCGTGGGGCAGCACGCGGCCGAGCACATGCATAAAGGGCAGGCGCTCGCCGACCACAATGGGCGCCGCGACTTTCGGCCAGGCCAGCAACAGGCCCAGCACCGCCAGGGCAATAATGCTGGCACCCATGCTCCACAGCCCGAACCGACTGACCAGCAGCACCCCCAGCGGGGCGCCAATCGCCAGGGCGCCATAGCTGGCAATGCCGTTCCAGGAGATGACCTTGGCGGTATTCACCGCGCCGACCCGGCCGATGCCCCAGCCAATGGAGCCCGAACCCACCAGGCTTTCGGCACTGCCCAGCACCAGCCGGCCAATCAACAGGCTGGCCAGGCTCAGGGCCGGCAGGTGGGTCAGGGCGGCGGATGCCAGCATGAACACCCCGCTCAAGCCGCAACCGGCCAGGCCGTACATCACCGCGCGCTTGCTGCCGCGGTTGTCGATGATGCGCCCGGCGTAGGGCCGGCTCAGCAGGGTGGCCAGGTACTGCACGCTGATCACCAGGCCCGCGATCACGGCGCCAAAGCCCAGGTCGCTGTGGACATAGCCCGGCAATACGGCCAGGGGGATGCCGATATTCAGGTAGCCGATAAAGGTGAACAGCACGATGGAAACGACTTGCAGCGTGACCGCCATGGGGCGCTGGGTATCTGGCATGGGAAAGATCCACTGTCGCGGCAGGAAAAGATAGGTTGCTTATGATACCGGTGCTTTACGCTGCCAGAAAATCATTCACCACGGCAACTGTGGCAAAGGGGCTTACTGTAACCAGAGGGCTTGTGGTGGCTAGGGGGCTTGCTGTGGCGAGGGGGCTTGCCCCCGTTGGGTGGCGTAGCCGCCCCAAAACCAGCCACCTCGGTTTACCTGACAGGGGGGCTGCTGCGCAGCCCAACGGGGGCAAGCCCCCTCGCCACAGGATAAAAATCAGGGGGTTTCGGGGTCGAGCATGCGCGTGGTCACCAGCGCGGCCAGGGCGTTTTCCTGGGTGCCAAAGCGCTTGAGCAGCAGCGCCTGTTTTTCCGGGCTGAGGCGGCTCCAGACGTCGACCATTTGCAGGGCGGCGCCGAGTAACGCTTCATCGGGGGAATTGTGGGGGGTATCGGGCATGTGGCGTGTCTCTTGATTCAGGCGGTGTGGAAAGCGCGCAATGTCACGCTTTCCACACGGTCTGGGTGCTGCGGTCAGTCGTCGCTATCGCTGTCGACCGGTGTTGCCTGTGCCGGCGCTTGTTTGTCACTGCCGGCCTGTTGCGGGGTTGGCTGCTCAGTCTCGTGCAGGCTTGGGAAGGGGAGATTGGGAATTTCGTGCATCGTCGTCGCTCCTCGCAAGGTCTGTTGTGCAATTGCAGATGTGCCACGCTTTTCACAAAGCCTGGGCAGGATACAGCACTGCAAATGACAAAAAGACTTTTATCTCGCCAAATGCGCAAACCTTCATCTACCCGGCGCAAGTGACAAGAGGTCACAGGCTGGCCTGGCGTTCCATGGCGGCCTTGTAGAGCGAGTTTTTTGGCTGGGCAAAGACCCGCGCCAGCTTCGGTTCGAAAAAACTCAGGGGCAGGGTGGCATAGGCGGGGTCGAACGCCGCCGCGTCATACAGTGCGCAGAACTCGATGGTTTGCTCGTACTGCGGGTGTTCGCCAAATTGCTCGCGCAGGTGGCGATCCATGCCCAGATGATGAAAGAAATAGTAGCCCTGGAAAATCCCGTGCTTTTCCACCATCCACAGGTTCTGCGGGCTGACGAACGGCTTGAGGATGGCGGCGGCAATGTCCGGGTGATTGTAGGAGCCCAGGGTGTCGCCGATGTCATGGAGCAGCGCGCAGACCACATATTCTTCGTCGCGGCCATCGTGCCAGGCGCGGCTGGCGGTTTGCAGGGAATGGGTCAGGCGGTCCACCGGGAAACCGCCGAAGTCACCTTCCAGCAGGCGCAGGTGCGCGAGGATCCGTCCGGGCAGTTGGCGGGCGTAGGCACTGAAGTCGGCAGCGATGATTGCCCAGTCTTCCTGGGTGCCGTCCTGCATATGGGTAAAGCGGGCCTGTTGGCTCATCGACATGTCTCTTATTGTTTTGCGGGTTTAGAACGGTACCTTGCCCAGAATCATGTCGCGGTACATCACGAAATCGCCCAGCAGGCTGTAGAACGGATGCTGGAACGTGGCCGGGCGGTTCTTTTCAAAGAAGAAGTGGCCGATCCAGGCAAAGCTGTAGCCGGCCACCGGCAACACCCACAGCAGCCACCAGGCACCTTTGCCGACGGCGAAGGCGAGAATAAAAATCACCAGGCTGGTGCCGATAAAATGCAGGCGCCGGCAGGTGCTGTTGCCGTGTTCGCTCAGGTAATACGGATAGAACTCGGCGAAGCTATTGAATTGTCTGACATTTTCCACGTTGGCCGGCCCTCTGTTTGTTGTTGTGCCCGACGGATGTTCGGCGGGGAGCTTATTTGAGTCTAGAGTCATTACAGGCAAGGGCCAGTGACAATAGACGCCACTTTAGTATCCTTGGGTTCCGGGCTGCGGTTTCAGCCGTCCCTTCATAGAACGCGCGCAAGAAAACGCCATGAACGAACGAACCACTTCTGCAAGTTGGGCGATGGGGATAGTCAAGGCGCTGGAGCTCGATGGCCTGGATTGCCGTGCCCTGTTCCAACAGCTGGGCCTGGATTACCGCGCCCTGGATGACCCCGATGCGCGTTTCCCCCAGGACTCCATGACCCGGCTCTGGCAGCGCGCGGTTGAGCTGTCGGGCAATCCGGCCATTGGCTTGAATATGGGCAAGGTGGTGCGTCCGGCGTCCTTCCATGTGGCGGGTTATGCCTTGATGTCCAGCAGCACCCTGGCTGAAGGCTTTGCCCGGCTGGTGCGTTACCAGCGAATCATTGCCGAAAGTGCCGACCTGAGTTTCCGCCTGTTACCCGAAGGCTATGCGCTGATCCTTACGGTCCACGGCGACCATCTGCCACCCACCCGGCAAAGCGCCGAGGCTTCACTGGCCTGTGCCCTGGCGTTATGTGGCTGGTTGACCGGGCGCACGCTGCAGCCGCGCAAGGTGTTGGTGCAGGGTGATCAGCCAGTGGACCTGGAGCCTTACAAGCAGGCCTTTCATGCACCGCTGGTGTTCAACGCGCCGTATGACGCGCTGATCTTCGAGCGGGCGGACATGGAAGCGCCGTTGCCCACCGCCAATGAGGCTATGGCGCTGCTGCACGATCGATTTGCCGGGGAGTACCTGGCGCGGTTTTCCGAGAGCCGGGTGACCCACAAGGCTCGCCAGGTGCTGTGCCGGCTGTTGCCCCAGGGCGAGCCCAAGCGTGAGGTGGTGGCGCAGACGTTGCACTTGTCCCAGCGCACCTTGCAGCGGCGCTTGCAGGAGGAGGGCACCAGCTTCCAGGCTTTGCTCGACGACACCCGCCGCGAGCTGGCCGAGCAGTACCTGGCGCAGCCGAGCATGACCCTACTGGAAATCGCCTACCTGCTGGGGTTCGCCGACCCGAGTAACTTCTTCCGCGCGTTTCGCCGCTGGTTCGATGCCACGCCCGGCGAATACCGGGCGCGGCTGCAGGCTACGTCGGTGAGTGTCAGTGGCGCCAGAACGCCGGAATGCACAGCACCAACACCGTAATGATCTCCAGCCGGCCCAGCAGCATGCCCAGGGACAGGATCCACTTGGCGGCGTCCGGCAGGGTCGCGAAATTGCCAGCCGGGCCAATGGTTTCCCCCAGCCCCGGACCTACACCGGAGACGGTACTGGCGGCGCCGGTCAAGGCGGTCATCCAGTCCACGCCCAGCAGCGACAGGGCCAGGGCAATCATGCAGATGGTGATGGCGAAGAAGAACGAGAACGTCAGGATCGAGCGCACGATTTCTTCGTCGAGGCGATGGCCGTTGTATTTCTGCTTGATCACCGCCCTTGGGTGAATCAACTGGTTCAAGTTGGCCTTGAGCAGGATATAGGCGACCTGGAAGCGGAAGATCTTGATCCCGCCGGCGGTGGAGCCCGAGCAACCGCCGACAAAGCCCAGGTAGAAGAACAGCATCAGCGAGAAATTGCCCCACAGGCTGTAATCGCCCAGGGCAAAGCCGGTGGTGGTCACCACGGACGTGACGTTCAGCGCGACATGGCGCAGTGCATCCAGCCAGTGCAGGTTGGTGGTCCACCAGTACCAGGTGCCGAGCACCACCCAGGTCACCAGCAGCATCGCCAGCAAACCTTGTACTTGCTGGTCCTTGATCAGCGCCTTGCGGTTGCCACGCAATGTCGCGACATACAGGGCAAACGGCAGGCTGCCCATGATCATCACCACGATCGCCACCCAATGCACCGCCGGCTGTTTCCAGTGGGCCAGGGACTCATCGGAGGTGGAGAACCCACCGGTGGAAATGGCCGACATCGCGTGGTTGATCGCGTCGAACAGGCCCATGCCGGCCCACCAGAACCCGAGGCTGCCGAGGATGGTAATCCCCACATAGGCCGCCACAATCAGGCGCGCCACCATATGGGAGCGCGGCATGACCTTCTCGGAGCGGTCCGAGGATTCGGTCTGGAACAGGCGCATGCCCCCGATGCGCAGCAGCGGCAGGATCGCCACCGCCATGCCGATAAAACCGATGCCGCCGAGCCAGTGCAGCATCGAGCGCCACATCAGGATGCCCGGCGACATGGTGTCCAGGCCGCTGAGCACGGTGGCGCCGGTGGCGGTGATGCCGGACATGCTTTCAAAGAACGAGTCGGTATAGCTGATGTGTTGGGTCAGCAAAAACGGCAGCGCGGCAAAGATGCACACCACCACCCAACTGCTGACCGTCAGCAGGTACATGTCCCGGGGGCGCAGTTGCACCTGCTTCGGGCGCCCGGGAATCACCAGGGCCAGGCCGGCGATAAAAGTGATCATGCTGGCCCAGAGAAAGGACGGCAGGTCGCTGGTGCGCTCGAAAAATATCAGGGTGGCCATGGGCACGACCATGGCGACCGCGAGGGTAATCAGGAAGATGCCGATGATGAAACCAATGATCCGCAGGGTCGGCATTGCCATGAATAGCGCTCGGGTAACAGTCGGAGGCGCCATTCTACCTACGGTGCAGGGCTTGTAAACCGGGGGCTGCAAAGGGGGCGCGGATATGATGTAGGACTTGGCTTAATGGGGAGCTGGCTTGTGTGGGAGCTGGCTTGCCTGCGATGGCGGTGGGTCAGGCCCGAATGCTTGACTGACCGGCCGCCATCGCAGGCAAGCCAGCTCCTACAGGGGAGGTGGCGAGGGCAAACGATGAATACAAAAAAGGCGACCCGAAGGCCGCCTCATTCAAACCGCGTGGATCAGAACTCGTGATCAGCGGTATCCGGGTTCAGGTCACCGATGCCCAGCTTGCCAGCTGCTTGCTCGATGGAGCCGGTCTGCTTGACCAGGGCGGCGATGGCATCGCGCACGATTTGGTTGCCCGCCGTGTTGCCGGCCGCGATCAACTGGT
>LNAP01008566.1_pt1 | contig 11882 bp, 10 predicted proteins | sample 602601 | NCBI WGS metagenome assembly LNAP01 (sample SAMN02440304, study PRJNA202911) | soil metagenome | biome: Subtropical and temperate rainforests or woodlands; isolation source: soil samples (1 kg each in a 20% v/v slurry with milli Q water) were... ... | reverse complement strand
CCAGGGTGTCGTCGCGGCGCTGCGCAGCGACGACACCCTGGCCCACCTGGGCGGCGACGGCTTCGCCCTGCTGCTCGGCGACCTCGACTCCGCCCAGGACTGCGCGGCGACCCTCACCGGCCTGCAGGCGGTCATCGCCGCGCCAGTGACCATCGCCGACAGCCACCTGCACACCACGGCGAGCATCGGTGTGACCCTCTACCCGCAGGACAACGGCGACGGCGACACCCTGCTGCGCCATGCCGACCAGGCGATGTTCCTGGCCAAGGAGGCCGGCAAGAACTGCTACCACCTGTTCGACCCGGAAAGCGACCGCAAGGCCCAGGGCCACCGCCAGCAGCTGGAGCGCCTGCGCCTCGCCCTGCAGCGGGGCGAGTTCGTGCTGCACTACCAGCCCAAGGTCGACCTCGGCGACGGCCGGCTGTTCGGCGTCGAGGCGCTGATCCGCTGGCAGGACCCGCAGCGCGGGCTGATCGCGCCGGGCGAATTCCTCCCCTACATCGAGAGCGTCGGGACCCTGGAGCGGGCGCTGGGCGAATGGGTACTGGACACGGCACTGGCCCAGCTCGAGCAGTGGCTGAGCAGCGGGCTGCAGGTCGACATGAGCGTCAACATCAGCGCCCACCAGCTGATGCACGCCGACTTCGTCGACAGCCTGGATCGCCTGCTGTGCCGCCACCCCGCGATTCCCCGCGCCCGGCTGGAACTGGAGATCCTCGAAACCGCGGCGATCGCCGACATGCCGCACGCCATCGTGGTCATGCAGCGCTGCGCCAGGCTGGGCGTGCGCTTCGCCCTCGACGACTTCGGCACCGGCTACTCCTCGCTCACCTACCTGCGCAAGCTGCCGGTGGACACCCTGAAGATCGACCAGAGCTTCGTGCGCGACATGCTGGTCGACCCCGACGACCGCGCCATCGTCGACGGCGTGATTCGCCTGGCCGCCGCCTTCAACCGCCACGTGATCGCCGAGGGCGTGGAAACCCTCGAGCACGGCCAGGCCCTGCAGCGTCTCGGCTGCCGTCTTGCCCAGGGCTACGGCATCGCCCGGCCGATGCCGGCGGAGCACCTGCCCGTCTGGCTGCGCGACTGGCAGGAGCGGGCCGCCTGGCGGCAGCTGGCCGCGCAGTCCTGAACGAACGACGGACGAGGCGGCGGCCGCCCGCCACCCTGCTAGGCTGAACGGGACACCCTGTCTGGAGGCTCGTCGATGAAGAAGATCCTGGTGCTGTACTACTCGATGTACGGGCATATCGAGCAGATGGCCGAGGCGGTGGCCGCCGGCGCAGCCAGCGTGCCGGGGGTCGAAGTGACCCTCAAGCGCGTGCCGGAAACCATGCCCGAGGACCTGGCGCGCCAGGCCGGCGCCAAGCTCGACCAGCAGGCGGCGCTGGCCTCGCCGCAGGAGCTGGCCGACTACGACGCCATCCTGTTCGGCACGCCGACCCGCTTCGGCAACATGGCCGGGCAGATGCGCACCTTCCTTGACCAGACCGGCGGCCTGTGGGTCAAGGGCGCGCTGATCGGCAAGCTCGGCAGCGTATTCACCTCCACCGGCACCGGCGGCGGCGGGGAAACCACCATCACCTCGTTCTGGCACACCCTGGCCCACCAGGGCATGCTCATCGTCGGCCTGCCCTACAGCGCGCCGGAGCTGACCGACACCAGCGAGCTGCGCGCCGGCTCGCCGTACGGCGCGGCGACCATCGCCGGCAGCGACGGCTCGCGCCAGCCCAGCGCCAAGGAACTGGCCCTGGCGCGTTTCCAGGGCGAGCACGTGGCGAAGCTGGCGGTGCGCCTGCAGTAGTCGCCCGGCGCGGCCGCTTCCGTGCAAGCGCAGGACGGCCGCTGTCTGCCACGGCCGTTTCCCACCGTTTGTGTGCGCCTACCGCCCACAAACCACCGCAGGAGATTGTCGCCGGTCTCGGCCGCGCACCAGCATAGGCGGCCTGCCCGGCCGGGCAGCATTGGCACTGCCATCACCCAACAAGAAAAAGGACAGTCACGGTGAAACTCCTGCGCACCACTCTCGCCGCACTCTGCATGAGTGCCAGCCTGGCGGCCACGGCCGCCCCCCAGTCGACCGTCACCCTCAAGGTGCACCACTTCATGCCGAATGACTCGCTGACCCAGCGCGAGCTCATCCAGCCCTGGGCGGAGAAGATCACCCGCGAATCCGCTGGCCGCATCCGTTTCCACTTCTTCCCGGCGATGCAGCTCGGCGGCACGCCGGCGCAGCTGGTCGACCAGGTGCGCGACGGCTCGGCGGATATCGTCTGGGCCCTGCCCGGCTACAGCAGCGGGCGCTTCCCGCTGACCGGGGCCTTCGAACTGCCGTTCATGAACCGCTCTGCCGAAGCCAGCAGCCAGGCCCTGTGGGACTTCCTGCAGGCCCACGGCCAGCGCGAGTACCAGGGCATCCATCTGCTCGCCACCCACCTGACCGACAGCGTGCTGCTGCACACGCGCAAGCAGCCGATCCTCAGCATGGCCGACTTCGCCGGCCTCAAGCTGCGCACCGCCAACCCGGTGCAGGGCCGGCTGATCGGCCTGTTCGGCGGCCTGCCGCAGGCCATGCCGATCAACCCGGTGCCCGCCGCGCTGGCCCGCGGCCTGCTCGACGGCGCTGCCGTGCCGTGGGACGTGGCCACCTCGGTCAAGCTGCAGAAGCGGGTCAAGCACCACACCGAGATGGCCGAGGGCATGCCCAAGCTGATGCACGCGGCCCTGGTGCTGGCAATGAATCAGGCCCGCTACGACAGCCTGCCGGCCGACCTGCGGCAGATCATCGACGCCAACAGCGGCCGCGCCCTGTCGGCCCAGGCTGGCCGCCTGTGGGACACCCGCGTGGAGGAAAACGGCCGGCAGCTGGCCCGCGCCCAGAACAACCAGATCCACATCCTCGCCGCCGAGGAGCAGCAGCGCTGGATGGATGCCGCGCGCAGCCTGGACGGCGAGTGGGTGACCGAGGTCGAAGGCCACGCCAACGGCGCCGGCCTGCTCAAGGAAGCGCGCCAGCTGGTGGCCAAATACAACGGCCAGGCGGCGCGCTGAGGCGCTGGCGGAGCGGCTTCACGGGTCAGGGCAGCCCCGCCCGCTGAATCCGCTCCCCACCGTTGCCGCCATCCTCCGCCAGGACGATCAGCGGCACGCCGTTCTCGCGAGCGACCTTGACCACGACCATGCCGACGCCCGAGTGCGGCGAAGGTGCCAGTGAACGGCAGCCGGATGCCGACCTTGACCGGATCGGCCACCTGCACGGAGGCGACCAGGGAGGTACTCAGCGCCCACGCCATGGCACTGACCGCGAACAGTTTGCGCGGGATATTCACTCAGGCCTGAAATGCTTTCTTGTTGTGGTCGGAACCGACCAGACAAACGACAGCTGCAGCCATCCCGCAACCGGGAAAGCGCGGCGGCAACTTCGTTAGTTGAGTTTCACGCAGGAGCAGCGGATATATCCGCAACAGCAGGGGCGAGTTCCCTTCGCCAGTTATTGCATGCGGATATTGATTACGGGTTAAAAAAAGCCCGCCAGGCGGCGGGCAAACCCCGTCGTGCACCATTGAACTGCCGGTTATCTGCCGGACAGAAGCGTATAGCTGATGATCAGACGATTCTCGTCGATATCGGTACGGTAGTTGGAACGCGCGACCACATTGCGCACGCGCACGCTGACGTTCTTCAGCGGACCACTCTGCACGGTGTAGCCGAGGTCCAGATCGCGTTCCCAGTCCTTGCCTTCGAAGCGGCCACCGGCGTTGGCAGCGTCGACGTTGTCGCCGGTGATGTAGCGCACGGTGCTGACCAGACCCGGGATGCCGAGGGCGGCGAAGTCGTAGTCGTAACGTGCCTGCCAGGAGCGCTCGTCGGGTGCGGCGAACTCGAAGGTCGGCACTTCGTTGCCCAGCGGCGTCACGTTGGCGAACACCCGCGGCAGGCCGTTTTCACCGAACATCGCCTGGTAGCCGACCAGGAAGTTGTGGCCGCCGCGTTTGGCCGACAGCTGGGTGTAGAACGCCTGGTTGTCGATCTCGCCGGCCAGCTCGTCGCCGTCCTCGCTGGAGTCGAAGTAGCCAAGGTTGGCACCCAGGGTCCAGGCGCCCAGCGGCTCGCTGTGCTTGAGGCTGAAGAAGCGCTGGTTGTAGATGTCTTCCAGTTGCGCGTACCAGACGCCGACGCTGGTGCGGTTCTGGTTGAAGGCGTAGTCGGCACCGGCATAGTTGAAGCGGTCGGTGCTGTCGGTCCGGCGGTAGACACTGCCGGTCGGGATCAGCGCGCGCATCTGATCGTCGCCGGCCTCGTCGCGCAGGCTGGTGGAGCGCAGCTGGCCGCCCTGCAGGGTCAGTCCGCTGATTTCCTGGGAGACGATGCTGGCACCCTGGTAGGTGGGCGGCAGCAGGCGGATGTCGGAGAAGGTCAGCACCGGCAGGTTGGGCTGCAGTTCGCCGATCTTCAGCTCGGTCTTCGACAGCTTGACCTTGGCCGCGACGCCCAGCCGGCTGTAGTCGTCGGCCGCCACGCCATCCTGCTCGGTCGGCAGCAGGCCGGTGCCGACCCGGCCCTTGCCGCTGTCCAGCTTGACCCCGAGCAGGCCGATGGCATCGACGCCGAAGCCGACGGTGCCCGGGGTGTAGCCGGACTTGAAGTTGAGGATGAAGCCCTGGGCCCACTCCTCGGCCTTGGATTTGTCCTGCGCCGCCGCGTTGCCGACGATGTCGGAGAAGTCGCGGCTGAAGTAGTAGTTGCGCAGCTGTAGGGTCGCGGTGGAGTCCTCGATGAAGCCGCCCTCGGCTGCCATGGCCGCGACCGGAAATGCCAGCGCCACACCGCTGGAAGCCATCATCAGATAGGGAAGATTCGCTTTTTTCATGTGCCTACTCTTTTTTATTATTTGAATACACCGCCGCCACAGGACGACCGGCCAAGCAAGGCCCTTTCAGCAATAGGCTGAACAAGGCAACAACCCATTAATTGCATACCGCGGAAAACTCGAAGGCGATGGCTGCTGCGTCATCTGATGGATGTTTCGCAACCGCGCCTGTTGCCCATCTTCTATTTTCCACTGCAGAACACAACCGCAACTTTATTTATGTGTTCGCTGAACGCACACCCATTCAACCCCGATAGAAATACAACCATCAGCGCAGCAAGTGATATCGGCAGCCGAACAACTTCAGTAGCCCTGAATAATTATTCCGGAGATCGGCATGGGCATAGGAATACGCCCGCGCCGTATATATTGCCGGACGCAGTACGGTGCACCCGAGTGGCGCGCCGTGCTGCGTCCGGCAGCCCGCGATGACGGCCTCAGGCCGCCGCGCGATCCGCCAGGCTCTGCGCCTGCACGGCGCTGCGGCCGCTCAGCGAGAACACCACCATGGCGAGGGCTGCAATCGCCCCCGGGATGGCGAAGGCCATGAAGTTGAGTTGCAGCGGCAGGTTGATGCCGAGCAGCGCCCCGCCCAGCAGCGGGCCGACGATGGCGCCGTTGCGGCCGATGCCGGAGGCCCAGCCGAGGCCGGTGGAACGGATCGACAGGCCGTAGAACTGCGCGGCACAGGCGTACAGGAGGATCTGCGTGCCGATGGTGGTGGCGCCGGCGACGGCGATCAGCAGGTAGAGCACCGGCATCGGGGTCTTGAAGCCGAGCAGGCTGATCGACACCGAAGCGACGATGAAGAACGCCACTAGCACCCGCGGCAGGTTCATGCGATCGCCCAGCCAGCCACCGCCGATGGCGCCGACGACCGAACCGAGGTTCAGGGCGAGCAGGAACGACAGGCTGGAGCCCAGGCTGTAGCCGGCGTTGGCCATCAGCTTGGGCAGCCAGGAGCTGAGCGCGTAGACCATCAGCAGGCAGCAGAAGAACGCCACCCAGATGGACAGGGTGCGCACCGCACGACCTTCGCGGAACAGCTCCAGCACGGCAGCGCCCTTGCCCTTGCCGTCGACCATTTCCAGCGTGTCGTCAGCCTGCAGCTTGCGCGCCGGATCGACGCGCTCGAGCAGCGCACGGGCCTGCTCGCTGCGCCCCTGGCGGACCAGGAAACCGATCGACTCGGGCAGGAACAGCATGATCACCGGCAGCAGCAGCAGCGGCACGGCGGCGGCGAAGAACATCGCCTCCCAGCCGAAGCGCGGCAGCATGTACATGCCGACGCCGGCGGAAAGCATGCCGCCCACCGCGTAGCCGCTGAACATGATGGCGACCAGGGTGCTGCGCAGGCGCTTGGGCGCGTACTCGTTCATCAGCGCCACCGCGTTGGGCATCAGGCCGCCGCAGCCGAGGCCGGCGACGAAGCGCAGGATGCCGAACTCGGTCGGGCCGCTGGCGAAGCCGTTGAGCACGGTGGCACCGCTGAACAGCACGAAGCAGATGGCGATGCCCTTCTTGCGGCCGATCTTGTCGGCCAGGGTGCCGAAACACAGGGCGCCGAACATCATGCCGAACAGCGCATAGCTGCCCAGCGCGCCGGCCTGCAGCGGGGTCAGCCCCCACTCCTTCATCAGCACCGGCAGGACCACGCCGTAGATGAACAGGTCGTAGCCGTCGAAGATCAGCAGCAGCGCGCACAGGCACATGACCATCCAGTGGAAACGGGTGAAGGGCGCGTTGTCGATGATGTCGTGGACGTCGATTTTTTTCATGGCTTATCTCTTGTTTTTATTTGCAGCGCAGGAAAAACCCGCTGCGCATGGGCGCAGCGGGCGGGAAGACAAATGGATGGTTCAGCCGAGGTCGCCACCACCTACCGGCAGGGTCACGCCGGTGATGTAGGAGGCCTCGTCGGAAGCGAGGAAGAGGATCGCCCCGGCCTGTTCGTCGATGGTGCCGTAGCGTTTCATCAGGCTGCTGTCGATGGTCTGGTCGACGATCTGCTGGTACCAGACCTTCTCCTGCTCGCTCTGCTCGGCGCTGTTGCGCGGGATGCGCCGCGGTGGCGCCTCGGTGCCGCCCGGTGCGGTGGCGTTGACGCGGATGCCGCGCTCGGCGGTCTCCAGCGCCAGGCAGGCGGTCAGTGCGTTGACGCCGCCCTTGGCCGCGCCGTAGGGCGCGCGGTTGACGCCGCGGGTAGCGATGGAGGACACGTTGACGATGGCGCCGCTGCCCTGCGTGAGCATCTGCGGCAGCGCCGCGTGGCAGCACCACAGGGTGGGGAACAGCGAGCGGCGCACCTCGGCCTCGATCTCGTTTTCCCGGTAGTGCTCGAACGGCTTGGCCCAGATGGTGCCGCCAACGTTGTTGACCAGGATGTCGAGACGGCCGAAGCGTTCGACGGCGGCCGCCATCACCCGCTGGCAGTCGCCGGCCTGTTCGAGGTCGGCGGTGAGGGTCAGCACCTCGGCGACGCCGGCCAACTCGTCGGCCAGTTCATGGACCAGCTCGGAGCGGTCGACCAGCACCAGGCGACCGCCCTCGGCGGCCATCCGCTCGGCGACGCGACGGCCGATACCCTGGGCGGCGCCGGTGATCACCGCGACCTTGTGTGCAAAGCGTTGTTGTACTTGTTGTGTGTGCATGGCGAGGCATCCGTGAAAAAAATAGCCCGCGCGGCTAGGTCGCCAGGACCGCGGGCCCAAGGGACTGTCAGGCACTGGCCGCGAATTTCTCGTAGTAGAAATTCGCCGGCTGGATTCCGCGCTGGCGCAGATCCTGGTTGACCGCTTCGACCATCGGCGGCGGGCCGCACAGGTAGATGTCGACGTCGCCGTCGTTCAGCTGGCCCGGCGCGATGTGCTGGGTCACGTAGCCCTTGAGCGGGTGCTGGCTGTCCGGGTTGGCCACGCAGGCGCTGTAGGTGAAGTTGGGCAGGCGCTGGGCGAATTCCGCCAGCTTGTCCATCTCCACCAGGTCGAAGTCGTTGGTGACGCCGTAGATCAGGTGCACCGGCTGGTCGCTGCCGCTGGCGGCAAGCTTTTCCAGCATGGCCAGGAACGGCGCCAGCCCGGTACCGCCAGCCAGCAGCAGCAGCGGCCGGCGCACGTCGCGCAGGTAGAAGCTGCCCAGCGGGCCGGTCAGGGTCATCTGGTCGCCGACTTTCGCCAGCTGGGTGAGGTAGCCGCTCATCAGCCCGCCCGGCACGTTGCGGATCAGGAACGACACCTTGCCGTCCTGGGGCATCGAGCTGAACGAGTAGGCGCGGGTCTGCTCGCTGCCCGGCACCTGCAGGTTGACGTACTGGCCGGGCAGGAACGCCAGCTTGCCCAGTTCGTCGCCCTCGATGGCCAAGCGGATGGTGCTGTCGGAAAGCGCCTGCACTTCACGGATGGCGGCGCGGAAGCTGCCCTGCTTGATGCGGCAGGCGCTGGAGGCGACGGGCACGCGCACCACGCAGTCGCTCTGCGCGCGCATCTGGCAGGTCAGCACCATGCCCTGGGCGGCCTCGTCGGCACTGAGGGCGTCCTCGATGAAGTCTTCACCCAGTTCATAGCTGCCGGATTCGACCTGGCACTTGCAGGCGCCGCAGGCGCCGACCCGGCAGTCCAGCGGAATGTTGATGCCCTGGCGATAGGCGGCGTCGGCCACGGTTTCGCTGCCTTTGGCGTCGATGAAACGGGTAACCCCGTCTTCGAAATTCAGTGCGATTTTGTGCGACATGCTGCACCTCGCTTGGAGCTGGTATTTCGCGCCGGCCGCAGCCGTGCGCGCACGCAGGGTGGAAGGCGAACCTTCCTTCCGGAGCGATGCGGGCCGCTGGCGGCGGCCCGCTCGCTTCTTTTAGATGTGGTAGACGTCGATCACGTGGCGCACGTAGTCGTTCTTCAGCACCACCTTCTTCGCCTTGACCAGCGGATTCGCGCCGCGGGTATCGAGGGTGTAGAAGCTGGTGCCGTAGTACTGGTCCACGGTCTTGTAGCGGAAGCTCAGGGTGTGCCAGTTGAAGCGCACCTTGCAGAAGCCTTCACCCTGCTCGACGATTTCCAGGTTGCTGATGTTGTGCGAGGTACGGGTGTCCGGAATGCTCGCGCTGGATCGCTCGGTGCGGATGCGGAAGACGCGGTCTTCCAAGCCGGCGCGGCGGCCGTACCAGATCAGCGAGATTTCCTTCTGCGGATCCTCGGTCAGCTCGTCGTTGTCGTCCCAGGCCGGCATCCAGAAGGTGGCGTCCTCGGCGTACAGCTCCAGCCAGCTGTCCCAGTCCTTGTCGTCGAGGAAGCGGGCTTCCTGATAGAGGAAATCGCGTACAGCTTCGTAGGAGATGCTCATTTGCCGGCCTCCACGTGGATCAGGTTCTGTTGTTCTTGTTCGATGGCCTTCTGCATGGTCGCCAGCCAGTGACGGTGCTGGATGACGAACAGACCTTCGTCTTCGGCGCGCACACCGCTCATCAGCGGCTGCAGCTGGATTTCCTTGGCGGCCTCGTCGGCCCCCTCGATCCAGTGCTTGGCACCACGGGACATGTCGTTCCACGGCAGGGCGCGACCCTGGAAGCCTTCCTGGCAGGCGCGGAATTCCTCGAGGTCGTCCGGAGTGGCCATGCCGCTGACGTTGAAGAAGTCTTCGTACTGGCGGATGCGGTGGGCGCGGGCCTCGGCGCTCTCGCCTTTCGGCGCGATGCAGTAGATGGTGACTTCGGTCTTGTCGACGGAGATCGGCCGGGCGATGCGCAGCTGCGAGCTGAACTGGTCCATCAGGTACAGGTTCGGGTACAGGCACAGGTTGCGCGAGTTGCCGATCATCCAGTCGGCGCGAGCCTCACCGACTTCCTGAGCCAGCTGGTCACGGCGCTCGTACAGCGGACGGTCCTGCGGGTTGTCCCAGCGGGTCCACAGCAGCAGGTGGCCGTTCTCGAAGGAGTAGAAACCGCCGCCCTTCTTGGCCCAGCCGCCGGCGCTCATGGCGCGGATGTCGTCGCCGGCATCCTTGTCCTTGCGGTTGCCCTGGGTGGCCGCGTAGTTCCAGTGGGTGGCGGTGACGTGGTAGCCGTCGGCGCCGTTCTCGGCCTGCAGCTTCCAGTTGCCTTCGAACACGTAGGTGCTCGATCCGCGCAGCACTTCCAGACCCTCGGGGGACTGGTCGACGATCATGTCGATGATCTTCGCCGACTCGCCGAGGTGCTCGACCAGCGGGACCACGTCGGCATTCAGGCTGCCGAACAGGAAGCCGCGATAGGACTCGAAGCGGGCGATCTTGGTCAGGTCATGGGAACCGCTGCAGTTGAAGCTGTCCGGGTAGCCGGCTTCGCTCGGATCCTTGACCTTGAGCAGCTTGCCGTTGGTGTCGAAGGTCCAGCCGTGGAACGGGCAGGTGTAGGTCGCCTTGTTGCCGTGCTTGAAGCGGCACAGGGTGGCGCCACGGTGGCTGCAGGAGTTGATGAAGGCGTTCAGTTCGCCGGCGCGGTTGCGGGCGATGAACACGGGCTGACGGCCCATGGTCACGGTGTAGTAGTCGTTCTTCTCGGGAATCTGGCTCTCGTGAGCCATATAGATCCAGTTGCCTTCGAAGATGTGTTTCATCTCCAGCTCGAACAGCTCGGCATCGGTGAACATCTCCCGCTTGCAGCGGTAGAGGCCCTTTTCCTGGTTTTCTTCGAGCAGGGAGTTCAGGTATTCGCGGCCCACAGACATGTCTGCGTTCTCCTTTGTTGTTTTTGTACTGTGGAGTTCAGACTAAGCCTGCGACCGGACGGGCAATATCCGCTTTCTGCACGATCGCTATCCGCTTTTTGCAGGATGTGGAAAACGCCGGGCGGAAACGGACAAACCCGCGCGACGGCGGGTGAGCAGGAGGCAGGCGGAGGAGGTGCAGAGGCACGGCGGGCCGACGCCCGCCCGGTGGCGCAGGGTCAGTTGCGGCGGCGCAGGGTGTCCGAGGGCAGTTCGCCGAAGGTGCTCTTGTAGCACTCGGAGAAGCGGCCGAGGTGCAGGAAACCGTAGTCCAGGGCGACTTCGGTGACGTTGCGCACCGCCGCCTGCGGGTCGCTCAGGCGGGCATGGATCGTCTCCAGCTTGCGCTGGCGGATGTAGTGCTTGGGCGTGGTGCCGGCATGCCGCTCGAACAGCGCATACAGCGAGCGCGGACTCATGTGCGCCAGCTCGGCCAGCTGTTCGAGGCTGATGTCCTGCTTGAGGTTGCGCTCGATGAACTCGACCAGACGCTCGAACGACGGGCAGCCGGCCGTGAGCGGCTCGCGGCTGACGTTGCAGCCCGGCAGGCCGAGCAGCTTGCTGGCGATGATCTTGGCGTAGTGCTCCTGCACCAGGGGCATCGCCTGTTCGGCCTCGGCTTCCTGGCAGACCAGGCTCAGCAGGCTGACGAAGCCTTCCAGCTGCTCGAGGTGGTGGCGCGGCGTGAAGCGCACGCCCTCGCCGGGGTGACGCCACTGGTTCTCGCTGCAGGCCTTGTCGAGAAAGGTGGCCGGCAGCTTGACGATGAACTTCTCGCAGTCGTCCGAGTAGGTCAGGTCGACCGGATCGTCGGGGTTGATCAGCAGCAGTTCGCCGGGGGTGAAGTAGTGCTCCTCGCCGCGACCGCGCCACAGGCAGTGGCCTCGCAGGAGGATCTGCAGGTGGTAGAGGGTTTCCAGCGCCGGCGAGGTGACGTGCACACGGCCGCCGTAGCTGATCTGGCACAGGTCCAGGCTGCCGAAGGCGCGATGGCTCAGGCTCGCCTCCGGATGCCCGCTGTTGGGCAGGAGGATGCGATGGGCGCCGACATGCTGGTTGACGTAGTCCGATACCGCATGGGGATCGGCATTGGCGAAAACCAGACTCTTTTCGTTCAACAAACGACGGTCCATGACTCGCGCAGCTCTTGTAGTTTTTATTGGCACACCGGGGTGGCCGAGGACATAGCGCCACCCTATTTTCTGCATTGACCCACAACGCTGCGTCGCCGGCAACCTAGCCGAAAGCCGCGCGGGCCCTGCCCGGCATCG
>LNAP01007157.1_pt1 | contig 11883 bp, 10 predicted proteins | sample 602601 | NCBI WGS metagenome assembly LNAP01 (sample SAMN02440304, study PRJNA202911) | soil metagenome | biome: Subtropical and temperate rainforests or woodlands; isolation source: soil samples (1 kg each in a 20% v/v slurry with milli Q water) were... ... | reverse complement strand
GAGCGCCGCATCCGCCAACCAGAACTGCTGCTGGGCATTGATCGCGTTGGTCACGCTCGAGATCTGATCGCGTGCCTCGGCCAACAGCTCGAAGACGCCAATCAGCATCCCGTTGTAGCGAAGCACGTTTTCGTCGGCCATCGACTGGCGCAGGGGGACGATCTCGTCGCGATAGTGGCGTGCGATGTCGTACGTTGTGCGATACGCCGAGTAATCCTGGCGCAGCTGAGAAGTCGCACCGCGGACGGCAGCGTCATAGCGGTTGGCGGCCGCCAAGGACTGAGCGTTCAGAGCGTCACGCTGGGCGGAGCCCCAGTCGAACAGAGGCAGCCGAATGTCCAGCTCAAACCCTCGCCCGGTGCTGCGTGTCCCCTCATGGTTGTCAAAGACGGTGTCGCGCCGAATTCCAGCTTCCACGTCGATGAACGTGGAGAGTTGGTTGATGCCTTGCGACCTACCTGCCACCTCCAACTGCGCGCGCGCCTGCTGCACGTCCAGGCGTTGTGCACCTGCCGTGCTGGCGACGTCCTGGGCTGGGCGGGGCGCCTTGGGCAAATCGGGAAGGCGTTCTGGCAGCTGCAGCTTCGAAGCCTGGCTGTCATCCAGGCCCAGAGCGCGGACCAGTTCCTCCCGGGCCGAAGTGGCGGCATGACGGGCCGAGGCCAGTTGGTTCGTCGCGTCGGCATAAAACACCTGCTGTCGCGCCCGCTGGAGCTTGCTGAAGTTGCCGACGAGCTGCATCCGCCGAGCAAGCTCAGCACTGGCCTCGGCTGACTGTTTGACTTGCTCAGCGTACTGCAGCAGCTGCTGCGCGGCGATGGCACGCACCCAGGCCGAGCGAACCTGGGTCACCTGGTCCACGACGGTGGTCGTGAGCTGGATCTGAGCCTGAACGCCCTGGCTTCGCGCGATGGACATTCGCCGCGGCAGGAGGATCAGGTCGACCACACCAAACGACAAAAGCCGCCCGATTTCAAGTTCGTCACCGGTGCGCAGCCGCTCGAAGCTGAAAATCGGATTTGGAATGTTGCCCGCTTGGTTCGCGGTGGAAATCTCGGCCCAGCTCTGAGCCACCATTGCCTGCAACGCAGGGCTGTTGGCCAGGGCCAGGCGCACTGCGGCATCCTGCGTCAGGGGCTTGCCCAGAAGCTCATCGGCGACCGCAAGACGTGCGTCTCGCTGTTCCTTGGTGCGGCTCAGCTCCAAGTTACCGCCGGTGAACTGGGCCGCAGAACTGTTGGTCTGCTTGACGGCATCGTCGATGCCGAGGGAAGCACAGCCTGTCAGAACCGCAAGGCCGACGGCGCCGAGCGCCAAACGTAGCGGGCGTGTCATGGCTTCTCCTTTGGCGCGGGCATGACATGGCCGGCGTGTGGATCTGCCGCTGCAGGCGTCTTGGGATCAGAAGGCTCGCCGCTGGCTTCCTTGGCATAGGCGCGCCACCCACCACGGCCTTTGACGGTGTCGTTGGCGGCCTTCCACGGGGTGGCTTTTTCGTCAGCGAAGGCTTTGTAGCCGTCCATCGCCGAGTTGTAGGAAAGAGAACTCGGCGGAGCCGAGGGAGCGTCCACGGCGGGCGCAGTCTGCGCGCCTGCCGTGAAAGCCACGAATGTGGTCAAGCTGGCCAGCCAAGCGGCCGGCGATTTTTTGAACATGGGTTCCTCGCGATGTTCATGAACGAAGTGCGGTCGGCAGCCACAAGGCTGGAGCGACAACAAGCGATACATCGCGTTCAGACGCCGACAGCCAAGCTGCCGGGCGGCGAACGCGTTAAGCGCGAGGAGGTTTTTGAGGAACGCCGGGCGAGACGATCGCCAGCGCGTAGAGAGGCTCTACCAGGTCGGCCTGAGGAAGGCCAAAGTTCTTGACGTCAGCAACGGCCGGGGTTAACCCAACAGCATGGCAGGGGGCGCAATTGCCACATTTGTGGCCCCCGTCGTCATGGCCAGCATCAGCGCCGTGGTCATGCGCGTCGACTTGGGCGTCTGCGTGGTGGCCCGTAGCCGAAACGGCATCACCATGATCATGGTGACTGCCCGTCGAGGCGGAAACAGCTTCCATCGACATGGTCGACCCTGGGGCGCAAACCGCCATGGCTGCCGCCGCGTAGCCTTGAAAAGGCACCGCAAACATCATGAGCCACAGAAAGATCGCGCGAAAGCTGACCACCGAAGAATTGTAGTTGGGCAAGGGGGGGTGCGGCAAATAGCCGGCTTGGAATTCGCTACAAACTGCACGGCATGTGGAGCCGCGAGCCCCCGTATCCAATTTGGATGTCCGCGAAGTTGAGACGCTACTTCCCGCGCGCGTAGAGCCCCAGCGCGGCCAGCCACGGTGCCGTGAAAAGCAGGAGGAGCCATCTGAAATCAGAGTCGATGATGAAATTCACGACGACCATCAATCCGATGGACGTGACTGCGCTGAGCGCTGCAATCCAGGCGGCGCCGGGCGCCCGGCTGCGAAAACAGGTTCTTGCCAAGTAGCGTGGACACCATGTAGCCGCCCATCACCCAGAAGACGCGCGGCAGCCAAAGCAGCAGGCCAGGAAAGGCGACACGAATGTGCTCCAGCGTCGTGCCCATGAAGCGAGGGTCTTCCGGGAGCAGCGCCGGGCGAATAAAGATGAAGTAGAGACCCAGTCCAATCAGGATGATGCCGCCGAACGTCAAGGCACCTGAGGAAAGCTGGCCGCTCTCGGTGGTACCCGCCGACGCCGCCACTTGCCTGGTCATCCCCAGCCTACATGCACTGCTCGTGCATTGCCTGCATTCGCTGGCGCATCTCCGGTGTCATGGACGACATGTGCTTTTCCATCATGGTTTGCTGCTCTGCGGAGGGCTTGCCGCTCATCATCTTCTTGTGCATCTCGCAATGGGACTGCATGTCCTTCGCGCCCATCGTGGCATGTGCATGGTCGTCGCTCTTTGCAGAAGCGGCACAACCAGCCAACCCCAAGGCCAAAAGCGCTGAGGCAAGCAGGGGGACCACTCTTGAAATCAGCTTCATAAACTTCCTTTTGTTGACTGGAGGTAGAGGTGGGACCCTCAGCTACACCTTACGGATGTTCCGGCCCCGCGCGTTGACTTGCATCAAGGCGCGCTGAACCTGCTGCGCTCTATTTCACCGCTCGATGGCGCTGACGCTGAGCGTGTCGTCTTTCGGTGGGCCATAAACCGCACCTTGTAGCCTGTTTCAGGCCGTCCAAGCTCCGCGTCTGCTGCCCTGAAGACCATCTTCAAAAATAAATCTTGACCTTGACATGATGAGAGGGTCGACAGTTCCTCCACCAACTGGAAATGGAGAAATCAATGGTCACCCTCAAAATCAACGACATGACGTGCGGACACTGTGCCAGCACAATCACAAAGGCAGTCACCTCGGTCGACAGGTCCGCCCGCGTGGAGGTCGACATTCCGCGCAAGCTCGTCCATGTAAACGGCGAAGTGGCAACAGCGGTCTTGGTCGGAGCTATCCACGACGCCGGATACACGCCTGAGGAGGTCCAGGCTGAATCCGCCCGCCCCGCGGCTCCACAGGCAGCCCGTGGTTGTGGGTGCGGCTGCGGGCCGAAGAAGGCGCCTGCGGTTGGGATTGATAAAGGAGCGACAACCGTCCGCAGCTCATGCTGTAGCTAGGCCAGGAGCCCCCCATGGACCAACAGCACGCACGCCCTTCTTTTTGGAAGACGCCTTTCGGCATCGTCGCGATGCCTGATCGCGGTGGTCGCCAGCGTCTACCTGTGGATCGCCCAAAGGGACCACTTTCCTGCGCTGCTGCCATTTGCCATCTTGGCCGCTTGCCCGCTGATGCACGTCTTCATGCACCGCGGCCATGGCGGCCATGCGCACGGCGCGAAGCCTAAAAATAACGGCATGCCGCGCGGCTGAAGCCGCGGAGCTCGCCCGCTTCAGTCTCGGCGCAGTGGCCCAGACACAAAAAAGGCCGGCACCGAGGTGCCAGCCTTTCAGGATTGCCAGGCTAGCTGGCTACCGCGCTGCTTATTCGCAGCAGGGCATCGTGACCTCGTCGCAGCAGTCGCCACCATCGCAGCAGGGCTGCGCAGCGAAAACTGCAGTGGAGGCCAACGTAAGGGCGAAGATTGCAAGTAGCTTTTTCATGATTGAACCGTTTGGTTGAGTGAAGGGGGAAAACATTGGTCAAGCTCGCGCCCAAGGCGGTCGCCAGATGTCTTCGACACTTGCTCCCAAGTTCACGAATAGGGGTGTCACCGTCAAAGCGTCGGCAACATGCCGAAGGTGCTCATTCATGGAGGCAGGAAGGCTTACCTGCTGACAAACGCAGCCAGCAGGCACGCATTGGACATCCCCGCACGTCACCTCGCAGCAGTCAGGCTGCCGCGGGATTGCCGCGTACGCGGTATGAACCGCGAACAGAAAGACAAGAAAGAGGCCAAAGACCGCGCGCATGAAGACAGGATACCAGGGCCGGCAACTCCGCCTTGCAGAGGCTGAGCTCGTCGGCCACCATGTGAGCGGACATGGTCAACGGCTGCTTGAGGCCGACAGTTGCCCGGCTTTTTGATCCGCGCGACCGACTGCAACCGCTGCAAAGCGGTCCCCGATTTAGCGTTTCGTAGCTTCCCCCGTATCAGTGCGGCTGCAGTACGCTGACCGCATGAACAAGGAACAAGAAGCCATCGGCTTGTGTATAGCCACTGAAGCGATCGACGACATCGTCAATCACCTTCTCTTCGGCATGAGGGATGTTCGCCATGCCCCGGGTGAAGCGCAATTGCTTTTCGAAACGAGCGTCCACAAGGACATGTTCCTTATCCGTCTGCTCGACTTCGTCCACGAAACTGGCGACAAAGCTTTGAATGGCGTCAATGCCTCGTGCCTCGGCGTGCTCAAGAACGCGGCATCCGAACCCGCTTTTGACCGAAACGGTAGCTCGGCGAAACTGGCCAAAGCCGTAGCAGAACTCGAAGATTGGCTGAATCGAAAACCCACGGTCGACCTGTGGCTTCCGACTTTGAACCTGCAAGCAACGCTCACCGTCTCGAACCTGGACCTCATCCGGATTTCCGGCAACCATTCGAAGCACAACCTTGCAAGGCTGACCGCGGTTTCGCGACTCGTGGCCAGAATCTTGAAAGACCATCACTACGAGGTCGTTGAAGAGATGTTGCCGCTGGCCCTCGATGACTTTCGCGACCATCTGGCAGGTAACTACTTCGTCTACTACAGCACCTGGCTCGCCGAGCTGCTCAACAACGTCCGGTGGGGCATCCAAACCTACTTGAGACCGACATACGACGCGGTGCATCGCCAAGAGCCTGACGGCATGTACCGGTACGAATACCCAGCGGAAATAGTCAACGAAATTGCGCGCCATTGGTTCTGGCGTCTTATGAACAACGTGCGAAGGCAGCCCAACCTGAAGAGGTTCAGAGGCTCACAAAGTCTCAAGAGCGAGAGTTCTCTAGAAGGGGCTGACTGAGCCTAGTCTTTGGTGTTGGCAACGAACGCCTGCTGCTGACGCATCCGCTTCGACGCCCACGCATAAGTCTCCACTAGTTCTGCCTTGGCCTTTATGAGGGTCGCGTTGATGTTGCCGGTGAGATCTTTCATCAGATCGTCGTCTTTTGCCTTGCTTTCGAGCGCCAGTTGCGCTGCGTTGGCGAGTACGAAATCGAAGTAGGTCCGCCGGTTGAAGTTGTAGTCGAAGTCGACCAGCAACCAGTTGCCCATCACGCCATGCTCATGCATCCAAAACGCGTTTGCAATCTTCCGGCCGAGCACGCGGTGAAACGCGTAGTCGTCTTTGTCGACGATGTGCCTGATGAACACGCTGGCCATCATCGGCGTCCCCTGTAGCTCGACGCTGCCTTGCAGCACCGGACCGGAAAGCGCAGCGAACGTCATGACGTAGGCACCCGGCACGCGCTCGAAGGTCCGCAGTCGCACGGGGATCCGTGCGTGTTCACGTCCTTCGGCGTAGATGGCCGATTTGATGGGGTCCCACAGGCTGTGTCTGGCGGGCAGCGGGCTTGTCTCGATCGCTTGACGGACAAGCACGTCTGAGAGGTTCGGCAGCGGCTTGGCGAGTTTCCTGTCAGCCTCATCACCGGCTTGAACGTAGCGCCTCACAGCTTCGGTTTCGCCGTCGAGGATGTCGGATGCCAACAAGGCGCCTGTGCGCATGGCTTGCTCGGACGGATCGCTGAGGTCGTAGTCGGTAGGCGCATCGCCGATCCGCCAGACGACGATGGCCAGACCTACCAGAAGCCAGACGCGAATTGGCGTCAGGCCAGCCGACAGCTTCTCTTTAAAGCTCATCCCGTCCTCTGGAGTTTTTGCAAATTATCGGCGGTAACGGTCGATGTCTTACTGCAGCGATGTCTGCTTTAGACTGAGAGCTGCCGGTTACCCCCTTCTACGATCAATGACTGCTGCTCGGAAGAGCGGACAGTCGAAACCTTCCGCTGGCCAGTTTTGAACATCAAGACCTGAAACAACCAGCGTGGTCACTCGCGGTCAGCGGTATCGAGATGCCGCATCTTCATGCCCCATCCACTCGATGGGAGACCATCATGGACCCCGCCGCCCCTCTCGTTCACCGCACTTGAAAGGATGCGTGGTAAGCGGCGAGTCTGCCAGTGCCGAACACGGCCCGAAGCGAGCATGTTCGGGCGCTGGCTCGGGAAGAGCGGCTCCTCTGCTCAAACCCTATGCCATCTTAAGGTCGCATCGCCAGGCCAGCGGCTCGAAACCGTAGCCGTCTTCCAGCTCCTGTACGGTGAGGACCTGCATCCTTGGCTGCGACAGCGCCGATGTCACGATGGCGAGCCGCCAGCTGTCCATTGCCCGTGAGCGTTTGTATTCGTTTCGCGTGAGAAAGAACCCGGGCGTTTCAGACGATGTTCCCTTGACCTCAACGTGAAAGACCGGGTTGCCGGTGCCGTCCCGGACTTCAAGGTCGTACCCCAGGTTGTCCGGGCTAACGTCTTGCACCGTGAATCCCTGGCTTTCGTACTCCTTAGTGACCTTCGCCATGGCTGAGTCCTCGACTCGGTCGCGGTGCTCCTGGTCAGGAAAGCGGAGCTTGATCTGATCGCCCGGATCTACGGGGAGAACTTCCGGCTCGTCGGCGGGTTTCGCCGGCTGCGTGCCGTCGATGTCCTCCAGACCCGGCACCCATCCGCGAGGCCCGCGCACGAGTATGGCGCGTTGACGCTCCTCATCCCAGTTGGCTACGTGCCAGTGATCCGAGTCCTTCACTCGCCAATGGATGCTGGCGTTTTCATTCTGTTCCAGCTGCTCGATCGACAGCTCATTGATCTGAAGCAGCCCGACGCAGATGGAGTGCATCTCGTAGGCCTCACGCAGTAACTGCACCCGCCGCTCGGCACGAGCCTGCTGGCGCTCGGAGCGCAGTCCACCGCCTCGCCGGTGTACGGTGTCAAGGGAGTTGACCTGAAACCATCGCCCTGTTCCAGATTGAACTCGCACGTCCTCTGCCCAGATCGTAATGGCATACCCGCCCACGGGGAGCTTCCAGGCGTACTCAAACTGTTCCTTCTTCAGCGTTTCCCGATCGCGGTCGTTTACGACGCCGAGCTTCACTATGACCTGCGTGATGCCTGTCTTGGGTGAGCTGGATCGGATGCGGTCCATCACCTGAAACACCGCCTGCGGAACTTCTTTCTCCATCGAACTTTCTCCTCAGTGAGCGCGGCAGATCTCTCCCGCGTCGACATCCTCGGCTTGCCGGCCAGCGCGCGCTGGACGAAAGGCCAACTGGGCGGACAAAAAGTTCGCCCTCGCGCATGTTCTCTATTCTGAATCGAAGACACCACCAGACCGCTTGATAACAGGCGTTCCGCCGTCACGCTGCTGACGTAGGCTTCTGGCCGGTTTCTGCCTCTCAGCTCGCAACTGCCCAGCGCCGTGAAGCCGGCAGGTGAGGACTGGTTGCTGTCAGTCAATCCGTCCGAGCCACAGGGCTGCTTAACGCCCTGTTGCCGACGAAGTTTGCCAAGTCGACTGCTAGGCTTGCCCCGGACTCGGCTTGCCGGTCGTCTTCAGGCGGAAGGCCGCGTTTTTCGAGAGCCGACGAGAGCAAGCCTCGGAAGCTACAACTTATGGTCGCTAAGGATTGGGCAGGCCGGCCATTGGGGGTCGAGGATGAGCGCATGAGCCTTCGCTCGCGTGATGCCGACGCGAAGCACCCGCCGGCTCTTGGGGTACGGGGCTGCGTCGCCTCGCCACACGAAGGATGATTCGACACCAGGGCCAGTCCGCCGAGCCTCACGCACGATGATTACGCCGTCGAACTGCTTGCCCTTGGCCTTGTGGAAGTTCATTACCTGCAAGCCCGTCGGCGGCTCCACGCCGTCGAGGATTTGTTCTTGAGCAAGTGCTTGGTCGAGGGCCGCGCGGGCATGCGTGTAGGCGCCATCGCGCAGCCATTCAGTGGAAAGCGCAGCGGAAATTCGATGGCCTCGACGAAACGCCACCATGAAGTCCAACTGCGCTGCCACCCGCGTGAGTTCATCTTGATTGGCCGCTCGCAACGAATGCTTGATGGACAGCCAGTCCTCGGCAGGATTTCCACTGAAATAGGATTGGGCCAGCTCTGAGATGAGGCCGCGCAGTGCCTTGGTGATGTTCACATTAACTGCCTTGCCTCCTCTGATCTTGTTGGCCTGCTCCAAGAGTTTGCTCACTTCCTTGCGTCCTTTGCCTGTGGCGCGCTTGGCGGCTGCAATCATCTCCATGCTGGCGGCGACATCGGTTTCCAGGTGGGCAGGGTTCTTCGGTTCGAGGAGGAATGCCGCGAAGCGCGCCGAAAGCAGTGCCTCGGCTTCGTCAAACAGCAGCTTGTGCCTAACCGCCTTGCCGACATTGGTTCCCAACGCGTTGAGGGCGTTGGACATCTTCAAGGCGCTGCGGTTGTTGGTAACGAGGATCGCTATCGTTTCAATCTTCTTGTCGCTTTGCGCTCGAATTGCTTTGAAGAGTTCAAGGAGCGAGCGGCGCAGCAGATGGTTCCAGTTCGGTGGCGGGTTCTCGGGACGGTAGGACAGGGATGACACGCCCTTGTAGGGCGCGCCGCGTGGCTTGGCGGTCTGGATGTCATTGCCAAACGCCAAAATCTCGGAGTCGGGGCTGCGATGGTTCTGGGTCCCGAGGTCGATTTCGTGAGGTGTCAATGCCTCGCGGATGGCGATCACGCGTTCGGGACCGACTCCCGGCAGGTAGTCAAAGATTTGCTGCTCCAAGTCAGCCAGGCATAGGACCTGCGCATGGGCAGCGAGCATCTCGATGCACTGCCACGCGAATTGCCCAGTGTCTTGGGCTTCGTCCACGATGATGAGCGGATGCCGGCGGGCGATCGAGGTCAACAGATGCGAGCTGCGCGTCAGCAGTGCCGTCGCGTTGGGCGCGAAAAGATCGAATGCGATCCGGCCTTCTTCGCGAAACAGCCGCTCGCGCTCCACGACCCACCCGTCCCAACCCTCATCCTCGTCTCCGATGCCGCCGGAGATGGCCTTCTCGTCCTGCGGCAGCAGGATCGAGAGCTTTTGGGGCGCGCCGAGAAGGTAGGCGTGGGCTTTGAGGATGTCCCAGAAGAACGAGTGGAACGTCTGGATGGAAAGCTGAGCTTGCTCGGCCTTGGTGGATTCAAGCTTCGAGGCGTCCAGGATGCGAGCCACAGCCGCGCGCGAGAAGCTTAGGAATAGGGCGGACTGTCCCGGAAGCATGCCGTCGCGAATACGCTTGACTGCCTTGCGCAGCGCCAACGTCGTCTTGCCGCTGCCGGGGCCGCCAATGACCAGTACATGGCCCTCGCAAGCCAACACACTATCGCGCAGCTCGCAAGGCTCGTTCATGGGGCCGCTGCGGCGTCGGGTGGCACCTCGTCATCGTCAATCGCGGGTGGCGGCGGGAACAGTGCGAACACCGACGCGAGAAAATTCGTCACTGTGGCCGGCAGCTCGTGGAACTCGCATTCCTCGAATAGGCGGGCCGACCAGCCTGCGCCCTTGTTGCCGCCGAGGGCCTCTTTGGCGATGGCTTTGACCGCGTCGTCGTTGGGTCGGTCGTCAGGGATGCCGACGTTGCCGTTTTCATCGTTGGCTTTGAGGTTGGATAGGAACGACCACAGCCGATCTACCGGAACCTCCGTGACGACGAGGTCTTCAAAGCCCTTATAGGCGTGCTCGACATTAATCTCGAAGTTGTCCGCCAGAGCCTGCGCCTGCTCGGCCTTGCGCTTGTGCTTGTAGTCAAGGTCGTAGAAGGCGAAGGTGCGCAGCCCCAGCGTTTTGAAGAACTTCCCGAACTTGGGCATGTTCGATTCGCCATCAGCGTCGAAGAAAGCCACGCCTGCGATGTCCAGCGGCTGCAAGTTGGGATCGTTCTCTTCCATGCGTCGCGCGACGATGGGCATCGCGTGCAGCTCGGTGACGCCCTCGACGACGATGGCGGCGCGCCCCAGCATGCATTCGGACAGGCCCGAACGCGAGAATCGCTTGTAGTCGTTGTCCTTGAGTCCGGTGGCGTCGGAGACCTTGCGCGCAGTGACCACGCCGCCATTGCGGGCCAGCAGCAGCGTCTTCGATGGCTCGAACTTCTCGATAACGAAGGGCGAATGGGAAGTCACAAAGGCCTGCGTCGTCTTGGTCAGCAGGTATTGGGCGATCCGGCGCTGGGTGTGCGGTGGCACGGCGATCTCGGGCTCCTCCATGGCGAAGATCACCGTGTCCGGTTTAAGATCGGCGATGAAGGAGAGCAGCGCGAGCACCAGCGTGTTGATGGTGCCCGTTCCAGCGTGGGGGAAGGGCACATGCCCTTGGTCGGCCGACAGCGCCAAGAAGAATGTCATCGTCTTGCGCAAATGCTCGCGCGTGAGCTCCGAGACATGCAGCTTGGTGGCGTTGCCGGGGGACTCCAGAGCGATGTAACGGGCCAGCCGCTTTTCGACGGAGCGCAGCACCGGAGCGATCTCGGCCGCGTCGGATTCGATGTCGAGGCCCCGCAGGCGTTCGATGGTCTTCTCCCACAGGCTGGTGCGCACGCCCTTGGTCCGCAGGATGATGTCCAGAAGCGACCCGCGCTCCAAGCTCAGCGCCCGCGAGCCGGTCCGCAGCGCCCGAAGATAGAGAAATCCGAACAACCGCTTGATCGGCTTTGGAACGGAGGTCAGCTCGCCGGGAGGCGCATCGGGGCTGTGCGAGAAATAGGTCCGGGCCTCGAACTCATCCTCTTCCAAGTCGTATTTGCCGATGGTCTCCAGTCGCAGGCAAGGGACTGCGACGGGAAGGTTGGCGTCATCGGCTTCACCGGGGCCAAGCAGCCTCTGCTCGGCCACATGCCAAAACTCGATGTTGCCGCCGCACTTTGCTTCAATTTCGGCGCTGGGTTCGATCAGGACCGCTTCGATCCTTAACGGAATCGGCGCTCGCTCGCCCCCTTCGGCGGCCGGCGCCAAGTAGTCGGCGTTGTAGAAGTCAAATTCATCGACGGGAGGGAAGCGGTTTAGGCGGTCCGGCCCCAGCACCAAGTCCAGCGCTTCGCAGAGCGTGCTCTTGCCGACATTGTTGGAGCCCACCATGAGGGTGTGCCCATCAAAAACCAGTTCGGCGGACTTGATCCCCCGGAAATTCGAGATGGTCAGCCGGACAACTTTCATGTCTTTCCTTTTGCGCAAGGATTGGTGTGGTGGCGCGAGCCATCATACGGATAAGCATCTTCTAAACGGCCCAACGCGGCAGCCACGCAGACGGTGGCGGTTCAGCATTAGGAGTTGATCAAGGCTTTAACAGGGTGCTGAAATACCTCTCCCAGTCGGCGCGCGACAGCCCTCAAGCGTTGGAAGTTGACACCACCGACAGTTGCAACCCAAGACCCCAGACGA
>LNAP01005042.1_pt1 | contig 11883 bp, 10 predicted proteins | sample 602601 | NCBI WGS metagenome assembly LNAP01 (sample SAMN02440304, study PRJNA202911) | soil metagenome | biome: Subtropical and temperate rainforests or woodlands; isolation source: soil samples (1 kg each in a 20% v/v slurry with milli Q water) were... ... | reverse complement strand
TCGGATTCAGCATTGCGAATGACGGGAGCGAGCGACGCATTGCGCCGAAAGCCCTCGACAAGTTCAAAGACCGAATCCGGGAGATCACATGCCGGACGCTAGCAGCCTGTCGGACTGAGGTTTGAGACTGAAGGCCGAGAGCGATTTTGCCGTCGGCAGAACCGCGACGGGCACCTGATGGCGTCCCGACCGCGTGGTGACCGCCCATGTCGCGCCGCGGCCATTTTTTTCGCAGCCGGGACCCGCGCCCGGCCTGATCAGGCGGAGCTGAGGGTAAACATCCGCTTGATGGTCAATCTCAATGACCGTTGGTATTACCCTACTTAAATCCATGGCCGTCCATAGTCCTCGCAGCAAGTGATGGGTAAGCGGTGTTTTGGTCAAGCGTAAACACAACACGATCTCCGATTCAGAGATCGTCACACTCGCCGATCGTAAACGTCAGGAAAAGGTGCGGTCATCCGGCGCTTCGATCACCGTGATGCTCGGGAAACGGGAAAACTCCCGCAACGCTTCGCGCAGCTCCTGCCTGACCCCGCGGTGCGAGCACGCGAACTGGCTCGTAGCGTGCGATTGTCTGGATAACTTCGGTGAGCTCCCGTTTGACTGCGTTGCGCGCCTTGCCCCATTCATCGTGAACAGCCCAAGACATCCAGCAGCCGGCATGCGGCTCCCATTCCGCCGTAGGGCTATCGCATATGGCGGTCCAAAAGCCCGTTTCTGCAACTTTAGAATCGAGCGGGGCTTTAGGAGGAAATTTTCGAATCCAATCCGGCTCTTTCGCGCCGGAAAAGAATCGAAAAATCCCATATGCGATTGAACGAAGCTGCGCGTTTCGCGGGATCGTGAGCACGGATTTCACCGCATCGTGAGCAACGATTTCAGAGGATCGTGAGCAGCGATTTCAAAAGACCTGCCAGCTGACAACGACAGCGGCTGACGGTCGAACGCTCAGGATCAATCAAGCCGTTCCGATGATCCCGCTGGGCCCCGGCGTCACGCGACGCCGCAGCCACCCGCGCGCCCAGCCTGTGCAGTAAAATGCGCGCTTACAAATGACCGAGGGCCGGTGCTGATCCTCATCGAATATCGCGTCACCCGGGAGGATCGCGCCGCCTTCCTGGACGCGCTCTATCGGCTCTCCGCCGCTCGCCGCCGCGATGGCGCCTACAATTGGGGAGTGACGGAGGACTCCGCCGATCCCGATCTTCTGGTGGAATGGTTCATGGTGGAATCCTGGGCCGAGCACCTGCGCCAGCACCATCGGGTATCCCATCCAGATGCCGACATCCAGGCCGAGGTCGCCCACTTTCACCAGGGAGATCGGCCGCCGCAGGTGCGCCACTGCATCACCCTGGAACGCCCGGTACGCAACAGTTCCACCTGACCTGACGACGGAAGAATCCCAAACAGTGCAAATGCCGGGGATGGCGGCCAGCCATCCCTGGCATTTTTTCGTCAGTGCCGCTGCGCCGCCACCGCATCCGGCTTCACCGCAGGGGCCGAGTTGCCCCAGGCGCTGCGCAGGAAGGTGGTGAGCGCGGCCACATCGGCATCGAACAGACGGCTGGCAAAGGCCGGCATCCGCAGCTTCTCCGGCCGGGTCGCGGTGGACGGCATCTCGGCGCCGTGCAGGATGACGTCGATCAGGCCCGTGCTCTGCGGAGCGGTGACAATGGAATTCCCCACCAGAGACGGGAACACCCCATCCGCACCGCGGCCATCCACCATGTGGCAGGCATTGCAATTGTCGAGGTACAGCCGCTCGCCATCGCTGAGCCCCTTCGCCGATTTCAGCTTGTCGGTGGTCGTTCCGGTGGCGGCCGCCAGCCGATCGCCCAGGCTCCCCCGCAGCATCGCCGCCGTGGGTGCCGGCAGCGCCTTCGGCGGCACATCCGAGATGGCGCACAGGAAGGCCACCATCGCGTTGGCGTCGTCGTCGGTCATGTACTGGAGCGAGTCGCCCACCACCAGGGTCATCTCACCCGCCACCGCCGTATGGCTGTTGCGGCCGCTGATGAGATAGGCCTTCAGGTCCGCGTCCGACCAGTCCTGCAACGCGGAGTGCGCGGTGCGCAGGTCGGGCGCCGACCAGCCGCCGATGGTGCCCCCGGTCAGGAAGGCCGGAGAGGTGGGATCGGTCCCGTCCTCGGACATGATGACCGTGCGGGGGCTATGGCAGGCGGCGCAGTGGCCGGGGCCTTCCACCAGATAGGCACCGCGGGCCAGCTGGGCGCTGGCAGCGATCTTCTCCGGCTTCGGCTCAAATCCAGGCTTGCCGAGCACCGCCCAGTTCCAAAGCCGGATGCCCCAGCGCTGGTTGAACGGGAAGGAGAGCTTGGTTTCCGGCACCTTATTGGCCACCGCTGGCACCTCGGTCATGAGGTAGCTGTAGATGGCGCGGATGTCCTGTTCCGAGAGCTTGCGATAGTTCTCGTAGGGCATGGCCGGATAGAGATGCACGCCACCGGGCCCCACCCCGTCCACCAGGGCGGCGCGGAACTGGTCGAGAGTCCAGTTGCCGATACCGTCCTGCTTGTCAGGCGTGATGTTGGACGCCCAGATGGTGCCCATAGGGCTCTCGATGGCCCGGCCTCCGGCGAGCAGCTTCCCGCCGGGCGCCGTATGACAGGCCGCGCAGTCCGCCATGCGGGCGGCATACTCGCCCTGGCCGGGAGCGGGCTTCCAGTCCGCCGGCAAAGCCTGAACAGGCTTGGTCAATTGCGGTGGCACGAAGATGATCGCCAGCAACGCGACCACCCCGAGCACCACCAGTCCGATGAGGATGCGAAGAAGTTTGGACATGGTCTTGCTCTCCTTCACATCACATCAGCGGCCGCGGCGACTTGAGGTAGTCCTTGCGGAGCGCCTCGGCCGCCCAATAGGCGAGCCCACCCAGCGGACCCGTCGGATTATATTGGGTGTTCTGCGGGAAGGCCGACGCGCCCATGACCCACACGTTGTGGCAATCCCAGCTCTGGAGATAGCGGTTGATGGCCGATGTCTTCGGATCGGTCCCCATCACCGCGCCGCCCACATTGTGGGTGGACTGATAGGGCCGCACATCGAAATGCGCGCCGTCGGCCTTGTAGCTGGAGGCCATGCGGTCCGGCTGCAGGCTGCGCGCGATCTCCTCGATCTTGCCCTTCATGAACTGGGTCATGCGGATGTCGTTCGGCTTCCAGTCGAAGGTCATGCGCAGCAGCGCACGGCCATGGCGATCCTTATAGGTGGGATCGAGGTCGAGGTAGCAGTCGCGGTACGACATGTTCGAACCGTGGGTGCCGATCGATATGGCATGGCCATACCAATCGCCAGCCGCCTTCTTCCAGCCCGCGCCCCAGGCTGGCGTGCCCGGCGGCAGGGACAATTGCTCGATCGGCCGGCCACCGGTGTGCGACCCGGTGATGTAGCTGCCGCCGATGAAGCCTTCCTTGGTGAAGTCGATCTGGCCAATCGAGAAATCATCGATCGACATGCCCCCGGAGCCGGTGCCCACGAAGGGGTTGAACACCTTGTCCTTGAACCACATGCCGGTGCCGCCGGTCATCTGGTAGGAATAGTTGCGCCCGATCACCCCTTCCCCGCTCACCGGGTCATAGGGCTGGCCGATGCCCGAGAGCAGCATCAGATGAACATTGTGCAGCGAGAAGGCGCACACCAGCACGATATCGGCCGGCTGAAACACCGTGTCGCCGCTCTTCTCGTCGAAATAGGTCACGCCGGTCGCGGTCTTGCCGTCCTGCGCCTTTTCGATCTTCAGCACCTCGCACTGGGTCTTGTAGCTGAAGTTCGGCTTGCGCTTCAGGGCATCGAGCACGCACACCTGCGGTGACGATTTCGAGTAGTTGTTGCACCCGTAGCGCTCACAGAAGCCGCAATAATTGCAGGGGCCAAGCTGCATGCCGTAGTCGTTCACATAGGCCCGGCTGGCGTTGGCGGAAGGCCGCGGGAACGGATGGTACCCGTGCTTCCGCGCCGCCTCGGCGAACAGCTCCGAATCCCACGTATTCTTCAAGGGTGGGAGCGGGTACTCCTCCGACCGCGCCGCCTCGAACGGATTGCCGCCCTCGTGAATCGTGCCGCCGATGTTTCCCGCCTTGCCCGAGATGCCAGCGACCCGCTCGAACTTGTTCATGAACGGCTCCACTTCTGCGGCGGTGACGCCCCAGTCCTGGATCTGCATCCCCTCAGGGATGACTGCCGCTCCGAACCGCTCCTCCACATAGGACTTCAGCCGGTATTCCACCTCCAGCGGGCGCCAGCTCTGGCCATTCCAGTGCACGCCTGCGCCACCCACGCCGTCGCCCGGCAGGAACGCGCCGAGATGGCGATAGGGCAGCGCGGTCTCGTTGAGATTGCGCCGCACGGTCAGCGTGGATTGCGCCGGCTTCTGCATCAGGCCGTAGCGAATGCCGTATTTCAGCTCATCGAACGCATCGGGATACTGGAAGTCCGGCACCGTGTTGCGGTCGGCGCCGCGCTCCAGGGCCAGGATCTCCAGCCCGTCCTGCGCCAGCTCCATGCCGAGGATCGAGCCGGTCCAGCCAAGCCCGATGATCACGACGTCTTTTTTCGGATCAGTTCTCGTCGCCATGGCTCAGGCCCTCTTTCCATCAAGCGCGACCGGGCCGAGCGGGTATTTGACGTTCTCCCGGCCAGCCCATTCGGGGAAGGCGCCGCGCGCGCCGGGAAAGCCGATGTACACCCACGACTGCATCTTGTAGTTGCCGCCGTGGCTCGGGTCGGCGAAATAGCCTTCCTTGGTGTTCTGCAGCAGCAGGCTGAAGAAGTCCCGCATCTCCGGCGGCAAACCAACCTCGCCTTTCTGCAGCGATGTCAGTGCGGCATCCTGCTTGTCGGCGGGCAACTTCTCGAAGGCAGCCCCGTGGGTCTGCTGGGTCCAGGCTTGAAACAGGGGAATCGACTTGCGATAGACCTCAGCCGGGGTCAGCGAGCTCTGATAGCCGAGCCGCGGATCGGCGACGGGGTCGAACGGCCCCTCCATGTACCAGGTCTCAGCCTTGCCGAAGGCGCCTGCGAGCTGGCGATCGATGAACACCGGCACCCGGCACTCAATCGCGCCCGGTCCATCGCCCTCGGAAGGAATGAGCCGCGCGCAGGCCGCCATGACGAATGCCCATTCGGCCGGAGTGAGGAATTCCGGCTTATAGGTGTCGAGGGGGGGAAGGTTGGGGAGCGTCTCCGCCTGCGCCTGCACTGCCAGGGGAATCAGGGCCGCGCTTGCAGCGGTACCCTTGAGAAAGCCGCGCCGAGAGGGGCGGCCTGGCAAATCCGTCATTGCTTGGTCCTTTCACGGGTCACACCGGAATGCATCTCCGCCGACACCGAGCGCCCGCGCCATACATCGCAGCAAGCGCGCCACCCATGTAGACGACAAGAGCGACGTCTCGATCACCTGCTCGCCCGTAACGCCATACTGATGGGCCATCCTTGTGTGATCTGCGACGCAGTGGACCCTGATGCCGATTGCGAGCACCATCAGCTACTTTTTTTCGTATCGATGATTTTGGAGGCTGTCGCTGCCACCGACAGTGAGCCGAATGCCTTCATTATCTCGATCGCGTCAGGCCGGAACAACCCGACGCGGGCGCCCACATCATGAGCGATCTCGGCAAAATCTTTCCTCAAGGTGTGCTCCTCATTGCGTTCATAAAGTTCAGGTGAGGGCTTCCAACGCGAGCGCGATACCTTGCCCACCGCCGATGCACAGCGTGACGATACCGCGCATGATCCGGCCACGTTGCATCGAATGCAACAGTCGAGTCGTGAGCATCGCTCCGGATGCGCCGATTGGATGACCATGCGCGATAGCGCCACCTTCGACGTTGACGATTTCTGCGTCCAGTCCAAGATCCCTGGTGACTGCAATCGCAATCGCCGCAAAGGCCTCGTTGATCTCAATACGCTGGATGTCACTGGTTTTCCATCCGGCGCGATTGAGCGCCTGCTTCACCGCCGGCACCGGACCCAAACCAAACATGCCTGGCTCGACGGCGCCGACACCGTAGGCAACGAGGCGTGCCATCGGCTTGAGGCCCTTCTTGTCGGCCCAAGCGCGATCGGCTACGATCATCGCAGCCGCTCCGGTGTTGAGACCGGGTGCGTTTCCGGCGGTGATGGTGCCATCCTTGCGGAAAGCCGGCTTTAGTTTCGAGAGACTATCCAGTGTAGTTTCCGGCCGATTGTGCTCGTCTTGCTCGAATTTTGCCGGGCCTTTCCGTGAGGCGATTTCGACCGGGACGATTTCCGCCGCGAACTTGCCAGCGGCTTGGGCTGACGAAAATCGCTTCTGCGAACGCTCTGCCCAGCGGTCCTGCTCTTCGCGGGAGATATGATGAGATCGAGCGAGATCCTCGGTGTGCCATCCCGAGTGCTCGCCTGAGAACGCATCGTTGAGGCCATCCATCAGCATCGCATCGAAAACTTTCCCGTCTCCCATGCGATAGCCCCAACGTCCGGAACTCATGAGATAGGGCGCACGGTCCATGTTCTCCATGCCGCCGGCAATCGCGCTATCGATGAGGCCGAGCATCACCTCCTGCGCCGCGCTCGCAATTGCCTGCGCGCCCGAGCCGCAGACGCGGTTGACTGTCATCGCGGGAACATCGACCGGCACACCTCCTTGAATGGCGGCCTGACGCGCAGGGTTCATCTTGTTGCCGGCCTGGATGACATTGCCCATGACGACTGTATCCACGTCACCGGGGGACAGTTTTGCGCGATCGAGGGTTGCGCGAACGACCACGGCGCCGAGATTAACGGCCGGCGTATCCTTGAGCGTACCGCCGTACGTACCGATGGCGGTGCGGACCGGTGAACAAATCACTACTTCTCTCGTGGCCATGGTCACTCTCCTCCTGTTCGCTGCCAAGGCAGCGCGCTGAAACCCATCTAAATGGCGCGTGCTCAAGCATCTTTTGCCCGCACGATTTTGCCCTCTAGCTTAGTCGCTACAGCGACCGTATTTGAGATCGTTCCGTACTTCCGAACATTCTGATGCAAGAGATCGAGACGCCGATCCTCTTCGTCCGTATCGACGACCAGATCATAGGTAATCTTCGACATGAATAGCGGGCTGTCCTGACGAACCCCATGAATGCGGACTTCGATCCCGCGGAACTGAAAATGAATCACTGGCGCAACGCGTTCTATGCCCTTGATCATGCAGGCTGCAACGGCGGCGAGAAACAGTTCGGCTGGATTGAAGGCATCAGGCCGGCCATTCATATCCGTGTCGAGGGCAATCGAGGCCTCCTTGCATCGGGCCTCACTGCCATGAGAATCCACGCGTTTTGCGACAATGTCGTAGTGGAGCATGGTTACCCTCTCTTGCACGATCGAGGGTGGCGCTTACCTCGAATCTACTTGTGTGTCGTTGCGACATGGCGCGTGAGATACCGCCGATCCCGCGGAGGTTACCGGTCTTGCGGTGGCCGATTGAAGAGCTTGCGACCCGTGAACATTGCCGACGTGATGCTCCCGCCCTCGTGCACTTCGGTCACGATCACGGCAACCAGGTGCAGCAGGATAACGCTCCCGAGCGCATAGAACGCATAGAGATGGATCATCACGACAGGATTTCGAAACGCGCGCATTGCCTTGTATGCTGTCTGATCCAACGTATTCGCGGTCAGCGGTGAGACCGTTGCCGGATCGACCCCGGCCGCTGCAACCCAGCCAGCGAACCACCCCCCGAACGGCGGCCAGAATAGATCGGTGCCCGCCAGAATCAGACCGGTCGCAGCCTGCAGGAGAAGCAAAAGCAGGAGAACCGCGATGCCGAGACGTGCAGCTGGATTATGCCCGACATATTCCTGCGGCTCCCCGCTGAGGAAGGCGTGACCGTACGCGCGCAGTTTGCTCCAGTAGCTAGACCCGTAAGGCAGCATGGCGCTCCATCTCGCGTGACGGTTACCGAAAAACGCCCAAACGAAGCGCCAGATTAAATTCAGACCCATAACATAGCCGAACACGACATGAATTTGTTTGAGAAAGAATTTGCCGTTAGCGGAGATCCCAAGCGCGTCATCATTGAGCAGGATAATTCCAACGATGATCAAACTGAGGACGGCAAGCGCGTTGATCCAATGAAACCACCGGGTCGGAGCATCCCATACATTATAGGCTTGGTATTGGTCGGACGACGTTGTCGGAACCAAAGTTGGTTGACGTAGCTTGCTGCGGTTCATTGCAACTCTCCGGAAGCAGTCGTTGCGTGGCATGAGTTGGTGTCCACGAAAGCGAGCATCCTGCAATGATCTGGATCAATATCCGAAGATTGCGGTTATGACAGGAGTACGTGGTGCTATCATCCCCCGCAGAGCAATGTCTTCTGTTATTCGAGCGTTGCAATATAAGCCGCGATTCCCGCAGCCGTCCCAGCTTAACGCCATGATTACAACTTAAGATGAGGATCTGAATGTGATCGCGTAGACGACGAAAATTGGCTGCCATGGGAGAGGATAACCTCCTCGTCATGCTTGACACAGGTCAATAGCTTCGCCCGTCAGCCAGACTAAAATGTCTTGATAAGAGCGGAGTTGATCCGGCACAAAACAAAGGAATTCGACTGTGGCGCGTGTTGCACTGGTCACCGGAGGAACGCGAGGAATTGGCGCAGCGATTAGCAAGGCGTTGAAGGCTGCCGGCTATAAAGTCGCGGCCTCGTATGCCAGCAACGACGGCGCTGCTAAACACTTCAAAGCCGGCACGGGCATCCCGGTGTTCAAATGGGACGTCAGTTCGTTTGAGGCTTGCGCCTCTGGCGTCAAGAAGGTCGAGGCTGAGGTGGGGCCTATTGACGTGCTCGTCAACAATGCCGGTATCACCAAGGATACCGGATTCAACAAGATGACGCCTGAACAATGGAACTCGGTGATCAGCGCAAATCTCGGTTCGCTGTTCAATATGACGCGTCAGGTGATCGAGGGCATGCGGTCGCGCAAGTTCGGCCGCATCATCAACATCTCGTCGATCAACGGACAGAAGGGGCAGTTCGGTCAAGTCAATTATTCCGCATCGAAGGCCGGAGATATCGGCTTTACCAAGGCCTTGGCCCTTGAGACCGCGCGCGCCGGCATAACCGTGAACGCTATTTGCCCGGGCTACATCAACACCGAGATGGTGCAGGCGGTGCCGACGGATGTACTCGAGAAGAACATCTTGCCATTTATTCCGGTTAATCGCCTCGGCGAACCCGACGAAATTGCTCGCGGTGTACTGTTTCTTGCCGCGGATGAGGCCGGTTTCGTCACTGGATCGACCCTGACCATCAACGGCGGACAATACATGATCTAACCAAGGAATAAGTCGTCGCGTGTGAGAAAAGGTGCGATGCTACATAGCGGCGCGACACTTTGCGAATCTCAGTCGTTTTGAATCGGCATTCCGTGAAAGCGGAACACAGAATGTTCTAATGATCACCTGAACCTTCGAGCCCAAGGACGCATTGTCAATCGATTGCGGACGTCCGGTCAGCAACAAGTTTTCGAACTTTCCGGAACCCACGGTCAGTCGCCATGAAACGCTCGACCATTGGCGCAACGAGCCTGCCCGGTTCCGGCGCAGCCTGCCCTCCTTCGCGACCTATCGCCTCGGCGTACGCCACGAGATTGCGATGAACGGCTGCGGGAAACTCGACGGTCAGCTTCACGGGCTTGTCATCTTCGATCGCACCGAGCTTAAGCTTCGTCATGGCTCGCCTCCTGGCTATAGGGCATTATCACTAGGAAGTTTGAATCATATCAAGCGGCCTTGTCGAGTTTGTAGGTCCAAGTGTGAACGACGGGATCGCGATTGAAGAAGTCGATGGCGGCCATGATGCGTTCCCTGAGCTCTTGTTTGGACGAGACGCGGATATGGCGCAGCACGGAGCGGGCCAGCTTGGAGAAGAAGCCCTCGACGAGGTTGAGCCGAGAGCCATGCTTGGGAGTGAAGGTGAACTTGAAGCGGCCTGCGGGTTGCTCGGCGATCGGCGCGAGGCGCGCCGATCTGTCGGACGCGACGCTGAAAAACTACAAATACCGGCTGGAGGCGCGCCTCGATCGTCTGATGGCGCGCGCGCCGACGCATCCTGCGGGCGTCAAGCTCGCGGCGATGATCTAAGCGGACGCGACGCTTTCTGTTCGTGCCTGACCAACCGCGAATTGCCGCCGACCAACAACGGCTCCGAGCGGGCGATCCGTCCCTGCGTCATCTTCCGCAAGGTGACCTATTGCTTTCGCAGCGGCTGAGGCGCCGAACTCTACGCCGACATCCGCTCGGTGATCGAGACCGGCCGCCGCCGCGCCATCGACGCCCTCGAGGCGATCCGCCTGACCCTCGCCGGAAAGCCGCTCGAGACGCCCGTCCCATCGTGAGCGACCCTCCGCAAGCCGAAAGCTCTCCGCCCGCCGCAAGATCGACCGCGCGAAACCCGGCCCGCATCCGACTCACAGAGCCGACGCGGATGGAGCCTGAGCAATTACGCTACGACCTCTCCATTCTGCAGGCCGAGTTCTCGCTCACCCAAGTGCTCGACCAGCCGGTGACCGGGCGCATCTTCTTCGAGGAGGTGATCCGCGAGAACCTCGACATCGGCCGCCCCAGCCAGGTGAGCCTGGTGTTCGACCGCAAGGTGAGCCGCCGCACGCCGGGGCGGTTCCGCACCCGCGTCATCACCGACGGCGTGGTGCCGTCGCTGCACGTCGACTACAAAAAGACCCGCATCAAGCAATACCACAAGGAGGGACAGGCGCTTCGAACCGAAACCACCATCAACGATACCCGCGACTTCGCCATCGGCCGACGCATCGAAAATCTCGACGAACTGCGCAAGATCGGCTTTGCGGCCAACCGACGTCTGCTCGACGTCCAACGCATCGGTCACGACTGCTTCATCGGCGAAGCCGCCTTCCAGGACATGCAAAGGCCTGTCACGGTAAACCATCAACGCGCGGCGGCGCTGCGCTTCGCCGATCTACGCGTACAGGCTCTCTTGCACGTCCTGCTGCTGTTCCTTCTCGTCCACGGCACATTCACCCACAAGGATGTCCGCGAGCATATCGCTCCACTGCTGGGAAAAAAGCCCAGCCAATTGAGCCCGGGACAGATCACCTACGACCTGCGTCGGCTGCGCCTCCACGGCCTCATCGAGCGCATCCCGAAAACTCACCGCTACCGCATCACCGCCAAAGGCCTGCGCACCGCCATCTTCTATACCCGCCTCTATAACCGCTTGATGCGGACCGGCTTGGCCATCATCTCGCCGCGCATAGCCAATCCCGAACTGCCAATGGCCAAATCCATCAGGGCCGCCGAAACCGCCCTCAACAATTGGTGGCAACATGAAAAACTCGCAGCATAAAAAACTTGACTCAACTATTCCACAAAGCTGTCAATCAAGGACTCTAGGGCGGCGATGTCCCATCTATCGCCGGAGGCCGAGCTTGATCTAGGTCAAATACCGCCAATGGCATTAATCCAGAATTATTTTATGTTTCGAGCCCGGCAGGTGAACGTATGTATCGGTTCATCCTGCAACAAAATATCGCCCACTGGACGGCGCTCTTGGGCGAGGAAATGGACGAGCCAATGTGTCATACTATTCAGTGGCAGCTTTTGTCGACGCAGCGCGATTTGGCATTCCTGACAGCAGCGTCCGAAGGGATCTCGTGCCCCATCTGGAACGATTCCACGCACCTTCACGAGTTCTTAAAACGGTTCCGTAGGCAGTTCGAGAATTCGCCAGCTTGCTATTTGCTGCTTGATCCTCGGGCTGGCCGTAAGCGCGTAGGTCACCCCACGTAGCGGATGATGTTCGATTGTCAGAGAATCTCCTGGGCGATTTGCCCCAGGAGTTCATGAGAGCGAACATATGTC
>LNAP01005041.1_pt1 | contig 11884 bp, 14 predicted proteins | sample 602601 | NCBI WGS metagenome assembly LNAP01 (sample SAMN02440304, study PRJNA202911) | soil metagenome | biome: Subtropical and temperate rainforests or woodlands; isolation source: soil samples (1 kg each in a 20% v/v slurry with milli Q water) were... ... | reverse complement strand
CGGGCCTCCCCGCATGGTGAAGCGGCCAACCGGGTCAGGTGGGGAACCAAGCAGCCCTAACTGCGTAGCCAGTGCCGGGGGTAAGGCTCGTCAACCTCATGCCGAAAAGCCGTTTGTTCTCAAGAACTTACGCGCCATCAAGGACTTACAAGCCCCTCGCTGTATCACTTGCCTGTGTCACCTCCTCGAACCAAGCGTGGCGAAAGAGTCGCCGCGACACCGGGAACTGACATGGCAAAGGTTGAAGGTCTGAACCTTCGGGGCTCTCGTTTCTACGTCCGAATTCTCGTTCCTGATGATCTGCTGAAGGTCTACGGAAAGGCCCGCGTGAACCTCGCGTTGGGCACCAGCGACCGCCGCGAGGCAACCCTCCTGGCGACCGTCAAAAGGGCCGAATGGCTAGCCGATTTCGAGGCCCAGCGCAGCGAGTTGGCTCCCTCCAAAATCGATGTCATTTCGCCCGACCTTGCCGGTCTCCTTGCAGAGCGTGTCCGGGCGGCGGTGCTTGCTGACGATGACCGCGTGCGATCCGATCTGCCTTTGCTTGCGAAGATGGTCCACGTTCGCAACGAACTCCGCAAGCGTGCGCTGAACGGCCTCGTCATCCCGCAATGGAACCCCTCGGCACCCCGTGTCGATGACCTGACAGGGGCCACCGAAGAGGAGCGCCAGGAGCTTGAAGAACTCAACGCCTATCTCGATGGCAAGGCCGCTGTATCACTCGCCGGCCAAAACCTCGCGACGGTGCTGCCACTCGCGCAGGCTGAAGCGGCCAAGCTCGGGGTCTCCTTCGACGCCAAGACACCGGGCGCACGAGAGGCCCTTCTCGCGTGTCTGAAGGCCTACCGGACGGCGCATCGGGAGGTGACGCTGAGAGATGCCGGCGAGGTGGTCGATACGCCCGTGGTCCTCACAAAACCGGAGGCGCTCAAGCCGGCGAAGGTCCGCACCCTGCGGGACGTGTACGGCCGATGGAAAACCTCCGGTGATGCAGCCCGCTCGGAGGACTCCATAGCTGCCTACGACCGTGCGCTGAAGCAGTTTGAGGGGCAACACAAGGGGCTCCCCCTGGAGTCCATCACGCGGGCGATTGGCGATAGCTACCGCACATGGCTGCGCGAGAACTGCAACACGCCGAAGACAGCACGGGACAGGTTGACCGCGTTGAAGTCCCTCCTGAAGTTCGCGCACGAGACCCTTGAGTGGCTCCCCAAGCAGCCATGGCGTGGCCTGGACATCAAGGCCCCGACGACGAACAAGCGACGCCCTTGGACCGATGAGGAACTGAAGCTGTTCTTCTCGTCGCCGCTGCATGCCGCATACGAACTTCCATCAGCCCGCTATGCAGGCCGCGAGGCGGCGTACTGGATTCCCCTTTTGGGCCTCTTCACGGGCGCACGCTTGGGCGAGTTGTGCCAGTTGCGGACGGTGGACGTGCAGAAGGCCGAGGGGATCGATGTCCTTGTGCTGACGAATGAAGGCGAAGGCCAGAGCATCAAGAGCGATGCCGGCCACCGCACGGTGCCGATTCACAGCGAACTCATCCGGCTCGGTTTCCTCAAGTACGCGGCGACCATCAAGCCGGCCACCAACGACTCCCTATGGCCTGCCCTGCCGCTGCGCGAAGGAAAGCCAAGCGACCTGTTCGGGAGGTGGTTCAAGGAGCATCGCCACGCCCTTGGCCTAGCTGGCACGCGGCCGGACTTCCATTGCTTCCGCCATACTGTGCGGGCTCCGATGCGCAAGGCGAGGCACAGCGAAGGCACGATGGACAAGGTGACGGGGCACAAGACGGTAGGCAGCATCGGCACCGTGGTCTATGACCATCGAACGCTGAGTGAGGTGCAGGAAGCTGTCGAGGCGATTCGGTACCCTGCCCTCAAGTTGCCCGTGATGGGGCCGTATGGAGGCGTTTGATGCCGTTATCTCTTGAGAATCGCTTCACGACCTTCCTCGCATCGTTGCCAAATGCCGAATCCATCGACGACCTAGTGCTACCGGCTGACCCGCAGCATCGACGCAAAGCCGACTTTCTGCTGGCGAACCGTCAGGTCGTCGCCGAACTCAAGACGTTGACCGAGGACCCGTCGCACAAGGTCGAGTCCGCCGTGGAGGAACATCGCGAACGGGAGGATTTCCCGCTTTTCTTCGGTGAGGCCGACGTGCGCAAGGTACTGTCACACCTTCCGGACGGGGAGGCCATCTATGGGCGAATGATCAATTCACTGGGTCGCTCGCTGGAGGGCGCTGTACGGTCTGCCGAGGAGCAAACTACCCATACGCGACAGGTGTTTCGCATCCCGGAAGCGGTGGGCCTACTCGTGATCCTGAACGAGTCCGTGGAGATTCTCGACCCTGGCTTTGTCGGGCATCGTGTTGCTCAACTCCTGCGCAGGAAACGAACCGGGAACGCCGATACGGATAAGCTTGATTTCGTGTGGCTCTTGTTTGAGAGCCATGCTATGGGAAGTGCGGGCAACGTTCCGATCATGCCAAGCATACTGATTCGGGGCGAAGGTGCCGCACGGTTTCCGTGGTTCTCCGCGTTCCACAGTGACGTGGTGCGAAGGTGGGCTGAGTTCAACGGCGGCACGACCCTGAACGGCGGCAGTCCAGACTCGAAGACGCTGAGCTTCAAAGCGACGAGTGATGTTATGGCTCCGCCTCCCGCGCGAGTTGCGCGGCATGAGGTCTGGCGCCAGCAATACCGTGCAAGGCCGTACCTTAGACATCTGAGCGACGCAGCAGTGTTGGCCCGTTGCAGCAACGTGGTGCAGAGACTAGCGCCGCACTGCTTGGACGGCGGCCCCGGCTACGTTGAACAGGTTGTCTTGCCGCTGCTGGAAGAGTTCACGCACGTTCAAGAGGAAGCGAGCTATCGGGCTCTCGACTGGCGAGACATGCCACAGCCATAGTAGGCCTTGGCGGTGCTCATTAGCGGGTACCCGCCTTGCCCGTGTACGGGTTCACATTGTTTTCCTGAAGGTGTCCCGAGCGGGTGCCCGACAGATACTCCCAGGGACGCTATCATTTCGATAGCAACCCCACGGCAGAGCCTGACACCAAACCCCTCGGCGCCCATACGAACCCCGCCCGCCGACGTTCAGTTCAGAGACGAAAGCGCCTCATCAACTCCGCATGACGCCGCCGAGGCAACGACTGCCACCGGCAGGCCCATTTCTTTGGCGACCTTCTCGATGGCCGCTTGAGCACGCCCCCCGCGCTTCTTCTCGGATACCCAGTGGTCATGCTCGGTCTCGCGGTCGTAGCGCCTGAGGGCCTCCTGCGTTGCTGCCCGAACGATGGCGTAGAGGTTCGCCTGCGCGGCGCCCGAGAGATGCTCCGCCCCCTGCGCGTAAGCGCCATGCTTGCGGATGCTCGGCAGGACCGTCGCGGTTACCCATCGCTTGAACGCCTTCGCTTCAGGCTTTTGGGAAGTGAGGATCGCAGAGTACAGCCCCGACTCGCTGATGACGGTGACCCCGCGAGGACCAAAACCGACGATTTGTAGGTTTTGCTTCTCGTCGTCATCAAGCCGCCGCGTCATCGCCTCGGCATCTGAGTAGCCTAACGCCGATGCGACATCCATCGCAACGAACCACGGCTCGGTATTCCTGATGACAGAGCGCAAGTTCACGCGTGGAGCGAAGCAGAAGACAGCGGGTGCGGACGCCTTCATGGTGCGTCCCCCCGGTTGTCGATGGCCCGCAGCGCATGGGCGCCAGAGGTGGTCGCCTTGGTCATCATCTCGTGAGCCGCTCGGCGATTGATTTGGTAGGGCAGATGCGCCCGCAGGATGCGATCCACGGCGGCGGCATTGGTGAGGCGCTCGCCGGTCTTGTGCTCATGCTCGCGGATGTAGGTCTTCAGTCCCCCGAAGGTTGAATTGCGAAAGGTGATCGTCCGCTGGATCAGGACTTCTTCGCTGGTGTTGGGGGTGGTGTGTTGAATTTCTTGCATTGGTAGTTGGGGGAAAACGAGAGGCCCACAAGACGCCGTAAAGACGCCGAGCGGGGCTCAATGTGGGCAGGCATCAGCGGGCCTACATCGCAGTTCCTAGCGGGCTTTCGGAGCCTCGCCGGGCCGTGCGTTGGGATCACTGCGGCGGATGGCGCCCCAGTCCAGGTCGGGGACCTGTCGGCCGGGTGCTGCTGGTGCTGCTGGTGCTGGAGGCGTGGCCGGTGCCGGTGCCCCAGGCTTGTTGAACTGCGTCTTGGCCCAGTCGGAGACCTTCGCGCCACCCTCACGGGTGTCCTTCACGGCCTTCACGTTCGCGGCGCCCTTGGCTGCGGCGTTCACCAGATCGATACGTTCCTGTGTGGCGTACCACTCCTGCATGTCGTCCTTGGTGACCACGAACAGGGAGTTGTCGGAGTTCTCCAGCGGCACCCCGCCGACGAAGCCACGGTATGCACGAATGGTCGGGTCGAACTCCATGCGGACATCGCTGCCGCTGAAGCCTCGTTCCTTGGCACGGGCCTTCGGGACCTCATCGATGTACCGTCCGAACCACTCCTCTTGCGTCCGCGATGCGGGGCCGGTGGGCAGTTCACTCCGCAGGTACACCGTGCCGTTCACCTTTGCGGACACCTTGGGGTCGGCGAGGTACTTGGCGGCGGCGTTGATCGCGGAGTGGGCGTCACCGTACTGCCCGCTGTGTGCCAGGAGCGTGGCGTAGCGCCGAAGCGTGCCGGTCATCTGCGCGGTGTTGGCGAGGGTGTTGTCGCCCCACGCCTTCTGCGCCCAGTCCCACTTGTAGAACGGGTCAGCCTGAATCTGGCCCACCTGCGCGTGCACCTTCTTCACCAGCTTGTCCGTGTCGCTGCCGGCCACGGCGCCCGAGTCAGCGGCGGTGGCGAGCCCTGCGGCATCGTCCACGCTGCGGCCCATCTTGTTGAGGAACGCGATGTCGCTGAAGCGGCTGTACTGCTTCTCGGGCATCAGGTTGCGGGCGTAGTCGCCGTAGAGGTCCAGCTTCTTGAACAACTCCAGCGCCTCCTTCCCGGCCTCGTTCAGTTGGCCCGTGGGCTTCCCCTTGGAGTCCACCCCGATGGTGTTCAGGTTGTAGAAGCCGGCATTGATCGTCGCTTCCCAGTTCGGGTTCTTGAGCCCGTTCTGCGCGAAGAAGCCCACCTGTTGCTCGAAGGGCATTCCCTCGGTGCGGCGCACGGCGATCTTCTCGGCCCGCTCGGTGAGGTCCTTGTCGGTGATCTGTTCCATGGAGCCGTCCTTCCGCAGAAGCTCGGGCTTGTTGGTGCCCATGACGGTGGGCATGCGGCCGACCACGAGGGCGCTTTCGATCTTCCGATTGACCTCCGCATCGGACGCCTCCAGGAGGCCCGCTACCTGCGACTTCTCGAACTCACGCTGTTGACGTGCGAGGGCCGCGAGGTTGGCCTGTTCGATGGAGTGGATGGTGGCGGCGGAGATGTAGTCCTTGTTGCCCGGAGCGAGCGCCCATTCGCGGAACTTCGTGGGGTTCAGTTCACCCGCGCTGGCCGCTGTGTAGTGGGGCAGGATTTCGTCATCGATCCGCTTGCGCTGCTGACCATCGAACACGGTCGTGGCGTGGTTCTCGAAGGTGGCCGATTTGGTTGCCCCGAGGACACCGCGCAGCGGGCCGATGCCTTCCATGTCGGAATCCAGCAGCGCCGTCAGGATGTCCTTGCGGCCGGACATGGAGATGCGCGTGGCGAGTTCCCCGATGGCCTGCCGCCCTGCGGAGTCCGGGAGGGTCTTCGTGTGGCGCAGCAGTTGGTAGTCCGCCATGAGCGCCGCAGCGGCTTCCTGCGGGGTCCCCTTGAAGTCGGCCGAGGCCACCTTGTTCAGGGAGTTGGCGAGGTAGTCCGTGGCCTGGATGGTCGCGTTCTCCACCCACTTCGCATCGTTGATCTTGGTGACTTGATCCAGGACGCGATCACGGCTTTGTGCGTAGGCCTTATCGAAGCCCGCAGCGGCGTACTCGGACTGACCCGCGAGCGACGTGTTACGCCACTCGGTCATGTACTGGTCGGCCTCCTCGGTGGAATTGAACTTCAGTTCCCCCGTGGTGAGCTTCGTGGTCATGTCCCGCAGGCCGGCCTCGTGCGTGTTCACGCCGTAGATGTGCTGTGCCGTGCCGACGAACACCGGGCTTTGGGAGGGGAGCATCTTGCCCTCCTTGATGGCCTTGCCGAGTTCGCCCACGGTCATCGATTGCGCCCACCGCTTGGCGGCTGCACGGTCTTCAGCTTCTTGCTGCGCCTGCATGGTCTCGGCGATGCCCGCGCCCTGCGCAAAGACGTTCGCCAGTGCCTTCCATCGGGTGTCCTCGGGTGCCCGTGCGGTCTGTTCCGTTTGGGCCACCGGGCGGGCCTGCGTCTGGAGACGTTCCCCGCCGAAGTTGTCGGAGACTTGGATGCGACTCATGCGGGGACCTCTACGACACCACTTCCAGTGTTGATCGTGAAGCCATAGAGCGCAAGCGCGGTTGCAAGCTGATCCAGGGTCAGGCCAGCCTTTTCGGCCGCGCCGGACATCAGGCGGTGAACGTAGACGATGGCGCCGAGGGCATCGCTGTTGGTGACCCAATGAGCGTCACCTTCCGAGGCCGGCGAGCCGTGGCGCTGGTCGGCGCTGTGCTGGCGTTGTCGCTGTGTTGCCTTGAGGTGGTCGAAGAGTTCGACGGGGAGGGAATAGACGCGGAGGACCCGCTGTGGATGCTGTGCCATATACAAGCGCATGGTTTGGGAACGGACAAAGAAAAAGCCCCGACACCGGAAAGGCGTAGGGGCTCGGGGAAGGACGCGGGAGGCGACCTATCGGCAGCGGCTTGGAGTCACGTAGAGATAGGCGTGATGGGCATCAAGCCGCTGGCGATAGAACGCCGCGAGGGACATCGTGGAATGGGATGACCATGGATGGGTCACCATCTGAGGGGTCAGGCCTGAAGGCCCGCAGTTGGTGGCGCGTCAAGGCCATCGCTATGGGCATCAACTGGTGCACCTTCAGGTGCATCGCTATGGTTTTTAGATTTTCAGATCATCCTCATGAGAGATGCACCACATGGACATCTTCGGGAATCGCTATGGAGGCTTCGCCTCACCCCCCTTCCCCCCGTTGTTCCTTCCGCAGCGCAATGGCTGAGGTCTTATCGTCCGGGGCGTAAGCGTGTCCGGCGAAGTGGGATGAGGGTGCCCCGTGCGTTGGACGCGAGGGGGCTGGAGGTGGGCGGCAGTGGTCTCTTACCTAATGTGGGGGTTAATCAAACCGGATGCGATGGCCGCCGTCGATCAGGCTTGCGCGAGGGGGCTGAAGGGCGCGATGGTGGCCTCTAACCAAATGAGGGGGTTTATCGCCCATCACATAGGCGCCGTCCTTGCGGATGGCCGGCAGGACCACCGAGGTGACCCACTTCTTGAACGCCCTGGCTTCGGGCTTCTTGCTGCCCAGGATGAGGGCGTACAGGCCGGACTCGTTGATGACGGAGACGCGGGGGTTGCCGCGAATAGCACGATGATTCGTCGTGGTATTCAGGTTGAACGGCTGGCGGTCCTCATCGGCTACGTGCTTGGCAAGGGTGGCGGAGGTCTCGCCATACCCGAGGGCATCGCACACGTCCTTCGCCACGAACCACGGAAGGCCGTCGATGAGGATTGCGCGGAGGGTCAGGCCGGCGCTATGGCGTCGCGGATACGCATGATGGTCTGCCGACTGGTGTTGTGAGCGCGAGCGATAGCGGCGACCGCTTCGCCCCTCTGGAGACGCTCACGCACATCGTCTATGACCCGACCCTGCAACGCCTGAGGGCGCCCGAGCGTCTTGCCTTCCGCCTTCGCCCGCGCCAATCCAGCCTGAGTCCGTTCAATGAGCAGATCGCGCTCGAACTCTGCAACCGCAGCTATGACCCCCATCGTCATTTTCCCGGCCGGACTGGTGAGGTCTACACCTCCAAGCGCCAGACAGTGCACCCGCACGCCGAGCCCCGTGAGTGCCTCTACGGTGGCCCGCACATCCATTGCGTTGCGTCCCAGGCGGTCCAGCTTGGTGACCACGAGAACGTCCCCCGCTTCCAGCTTGTTGAGGAGCTTGCCGAAGCCCTCCCGCTCTGATGCCGCCACGGACCCCGACACGGTTTCCGTAATGGTGCGCTGAGGGGTAGCGCTGAAGCCGGCCGCTGCAATCTCCTGCACTTGGTTGTCGGTGGTCTGGTCGGCAGTGGAGACGCGGCAGTAAGCGAAAACGCGGGACATGAGGGCTCCTGATGTACGAAAAGGGAGTCCGAATCATCAGAGGTGACCGAAACCCTGTCAAGCTACTTTTTGGACATACGCCTGAAGCCTGTACGGAACCGGTCGATTTTGAACACGCATGTTTTGCCAATAGGATGGCGCTCATGGACATTCATCTATGGAAAGCGTTTCTCACCGACACTGCATGCCCACCCTGGCCCTGCCCCTGCTGTAAGGCAGGTGTACTGACATTGTCTAAGGGGGCGTTAAAGAGCAAAACCACCGTCGCGTCGATGGCTGACCGAAATGAGGATTGGTGGGATTCGGATCATGTCGTGCTTTCCTTTACCGCGTGGGCGACATGCAGCAACAAGCTGTGCGCGGAGACTTTTGCACTTGCCGGAGACGGCGGCGTTGAGATGGTGCCCGATGAAGACGACAACACCGACTATGCGAACTACTTTCAACTGCGCTACTGCCACCCGCTGCTTGAACTAATCGCCATACCGAAAAACTGTCCAGCACCTGTGTCCAAAGCTCTCCACGCTGCGTTCGCTTTGTATTGGATTGATCGACCTTCAGCAGCCGGGCGTATCCGCGTGGCGTTGGAACGGCTTCTGGACCACCTTGGCGTACCGGCGCAGACACCCGGTGGAAAGTATGTCCCTCTAGACACACGGGTCGATCAGTTCTCGAAGACTGACCCGGCTCATGGGGCGCAATTGATGGCCCTCAAGTGGCTAGGCAATGTCGGCAGCCATACGATCGATGTAAACAAAGACGATCTGCTTGCGGCGTTTCAAGTTCTGGAGCACGCATTGTCTGAACTAGTCGAGAAGAAGTCAGCCATGATCGCCAAGCTAGCTGCTGACATGACGGCAAAGTACAAGGCTCTCTGACTGAGGACCGATGTTCGCTTCCGACTTCAATACTGACGCCGCCCTCGCGGCGGTTGTCTGCCCTCGATGCGGCACCTTGGGCCTCGTCAAGTCAGATCACACCGCACATTACGCGGCGGCAGAGCGCGACCGCCATGTGCCCCGCTTCCACATGAATCCCTCGATGTACTGCCGTTGCACCGCGTGTTGCCTGGAGGCAGAGTACCCCGCCTGTCTGCCTGACTGAAGGGCCGTCCTGAATGCGCCATGCGGGTGCACCTGTGGTGCACGGGCGTTGACGTGCGTGGTTTACAGGCGGGAGTCTGCGAGGGGTGGCAGGGGGGGATTCGTCGCCCGGATTTCTTCGAGGGCGCTTTCGCATTTTTGCGGCAAAAGCAAACGTACTCAGGTGCCCTTGCAGCACGCCAGTAGAGGCCCGCCCTCTATTTCAGCTCAATGCCAAGATATCCAGCGACCAACGCCGGCAAGACTTTGCCCGCGGTCTCAAGAGAAGTAGTCCACGCCCCCGATGCAGCTTTCATCATGACCGTCCCGAGCCACTGTTTGACCTTAGGCCCTAGGCCTCCAGACCCTGCGGTATCGCCGGAAGCCTCATCCTCGCGCATCGCTGCATGCAAATCGGCGACGCCCTCAGGGGGAATCCCATTGTTCGCCAACTCTTGGTCAAGAGCATTGCGGTCGCCTTGATGTATGACGACATGCTGCGCCACATTCGTGCTCGCGTTCGCGATTGCTCCCACGGACCCGTAGATGGTCGTATGGAAGGTTTGGCTTAGTTCCTGAGGAGAGGCCATTTTAGGGTCGGAGTTCGACACGGACAGTAGCTGTGGATGGAGTTTGCTCAGTTCAATTGTGAAGTCCAGAACGCGGGTTTTGACCGCGTCAAGGACGCCCTTTAAGGCACCGCTGGAGATCACTTTCCACGCCTGCGCCAAACGCATGTTCTCGTACATCCGTCCGCCGAAGAGTGCAACCGCTTCAGCCGGCCACGGCATGCTAAGACTGGAAGATGAGTCGGCGTGTTCGATAGTTGCCTGCAATGCTCCGACACCTTGCGAGATTCCTGCGAAGCGGTACGCCTCCTGCACATCTGCTGGCAATGTGAAAAGCGGGATATCGGCGTTTCTCAGCCCGCTCCCAAAGGGTCCTGTGAAGTGCCCCTTTGACGTTACTCGCAGGACCCGGTAGTCAGGCAAGTCCTGACCATCCCCATACCCATTGAGCTCATGCTCGACCCAGGCTGTTAAGTCGACGGCCGCAGCCTGCGCTCCGAAGAGCTTGCACTGTCGAAGCAGGGTAGCCACGTCGCAATCCTTGTCGAGCGTGCTGTCCTGGATGCGTTGAAGAAGGCTCATTCAAAGCAGTCTACCGGGGCTTGCCTTGCTCGCGGATCGCGTCCCCATGAAATTCACATCAAACAGGCGGCGGTGCATTCAACAAAAGATTCTCAACCTCTGTCTTCTGCGGCCTGCTTTACCTTCATGTACTGCAACGCGGCGAAGCAAACCTCAACATCGGCCCGCGTGTCATCGTCGCTGATCGCTCGGCTGTCCAGATCGAAGTCTGACTTGAGCGTGTAAATCACGCTCTCCATGATCCGCAGCAAGCTGCCGGTGCAGGTGGGACCATCCAGGTCGCTGACAAGCATCGCAAGGAATTTGCGTTGGTCTTCGGTGAAGCTGTCGGGGTCAATCATGGCGATGCGGGTATGGCAGGAGGGGCGAAGATCATCGCATGCCAAGCGCCGATAGTGGGCTGCAATCCGTCTCGCCGCCCCGTCTACGGCGCCTTACTGCCCAAGCCAGTTGGCTCCCTTGAGGACCCGGCAAGGGACGCCGAAACGAACCTTCCAAGCGCCGTCAGGTGCAGGATACGGCGCCTACCGTTCTCTAGGTCTCGGCGCTGAACGAGTAGACCTGCACCCACCAGCTTGGCAACATGCCGTGATGTAGCCTGACGGGTGAAGCCGGTAATCTTGCTTATCTCGGTCTGCGAACAGCGCCCACCCTTCACGACGGCAATATAGGTTTGTATCTGCTCAGCGGTGATGCCCGGCGCTGCCTTGCGCATCTCGGCAGTCACTCGCTCGAAGCTCATCTGCCCGATGTTCGGTGCGGGCGGGTTGGTCACTGCATCGATCACTGAAGGATCGGCCATGAGCGTCTCCGCACGCCTCAATGGCGCACCGCTTCGCGCACGAACAAGAGGAAGGTAGCCGCCGTTTCGGGGTCCACCGGGTCCTCGTTGTTGGCAAACTCTTTCACCTGATCGAAGACCTCCGCGCTCGGCATCACATCGTGAGCGTGCCACTCCGCGATGCCGTATTTCAAGCACGCGAAGGCTCCGGCGAAAAGAGCGCCGTCCAAGTAGTTTGCTTGGACAGCAGCGATGTCTGTTTCGAGGGCGAGGAAGTGGTCCTGAGGGTCGAATGCCATTACTTTTCCTTGGTTGCGTGCCACGCTCAACGCGGCGCGGCCAAGGGATCATGCCCATAGCCAAAGAAAATTAAAAGCGCGAACCCGAGAGTATATCGCTATCGAAACTATCGAGTGCGAGTTGCTCGATTGCGTTTCCTATGTAGGATTGCGTTTTCCTGTGTCACGGGCTTGTATCACTTGGGATCAGCGAGGCACTTGTAAAGTGTTGATTTTGAACGACTTTCCCTGCCGAATGGCGGCGGTAAGGCTCGTCAACCTCCTTCTCGACGTCTCGTTCCGTCCGATACGGCCGCCGCCCTGGCAGCACTGGCGTACAGCCGAACGCGACGCACGCCCC
>LNAP01008672.1_pt2 | contig 11889 bp, 2 predicted proteins | sample 602601 | NCBI WGS metagenome assembly LNAP01 (sample SAMN02440304, study PRJNA202911) | soil metagenome | biome: Subtropical and temperate rainforests or woodlands; isolation source: soil samples (1 kg each in a 20% v/v slurry with milli Q water) were... ... | reverse complement strand
TTCAGCCTGCCAGTGAGCAGCAGCGGCAACAGCATTCGTTACACCTACAACGGCGCCGGCTCGATCAGCAACGGCGTCAGCGCCCTGACCCTCGACGTGCTGCCAGCCGCCGCCAGCCACTTGCGTCTACTAAACGACCAAGGCCGCGTGCAGGCCGACGGCGACGTACTGGCCCGTGGCGTGAAACAAGACGTGCGCTTGCAAGTGATGCTGCAAGACCGCTTCGGCAACCGCATCAGCCAGCTCGATGGCCAGCCGGCCAACCTCAGCGTGCAAGCCCGCGTTAGCGGCGCTGCGGCCATCAACGGTCAAGCCGGCAGCGCCACCGTGGAGCTGGTGCAGGGGCAAGCCTGGCTGGCGATCAGCGATGAAACCTTTGAAGAAGTCACCGTTAGCCTGAACGGCCCGGTAGCCGCCTTGCCGCAACTCAACCTGGCCAGCCAGTTCCGCATCAACTTCACCCTGCAACCGCCGGAAATCATCCGCAGCGTGATCGAAGCCCGCGACGGCACCACCTTGCGCGCCTACTTCGACTACGACGAACCAGTGCGCCTGGACAGCGGCAGCGCGATCAAGCTGCTTGAAGGCACCGGCGTGCGCAACGGCACCGCGACCCTCAGCAACGACGGCCGCACCTTAAGCTTTGTTGCCCAGCCGGTGCTGCAACTGGGCCGCTGCTACAGCTTTGACACCAGCGACTCCGGCCTGCGTGGCGTGGCCCGTAACGATGACGTGCGCGAGCAGGGCGGCGAGCTCTGTGCACCGCACGCGCTGTTCAACACCGTAGGCCCAGTAAAACTGTTGGCCGGGCAGAGCTACCAAGTGCCAATGCTGGCCGCTGACAACATCAACTGGTGGGCGGCGAGCAACACCCGCGCCGAGCTGGGCGGTCAGAGCCAAGGCTTTAACTGGTACTACGGCCCGCAATACACCGTGACCGTGCCGACCTTCTTTACCCAGCCAAACAACGCCATCGCTGACGGCGCGCTGCTGCCATTGACCCTCAGCGGCACGATTGCGGGCACGCCGGCAAAAGCGCTGGTACTGGGCAACGCGCTGTCTATCCAAGTATTTGATCCGCTGGCTGACTTCGACGGCGATGGCCTGAGCAACAAGCTCGAATTGGAAACCATCGGCCTCGACCCAACCCTGCGCGACACCAATGGCAATGGCATTGCAGACGGCGCCGAAGACCTCGACGGCGACGGCCTGACCAACCTTGAAGAACAAACCGCCGGCACCAAGCTGCGGGTAATCGACACCGACGGCGATGGCCTTTCCGACGGCGCCGAAGTGCGCACCCACCACACCGACCCGCTCAAGGCTGACACCGACGGTGATGGCCTGACCGATGGCCAGGAAGTCAGCAATATTCCGGCGTCTTCGCCACTGAAGAAAGACACCGATGGCGACGGCATTCCAGACAAGCTGGAACTGGACATGGGCCTCAACCCAAGCGACGCCAATGACGGTACCGGCGACAAAGACAACGATGGCCTGAGCAACGCCCGCGAAGTGCTGCTTGGCACCCTGATCAATAACCCGGACAGCGACGGCGACACGCTCAAAGACGGCGTTGAAGTCGACCAACTGCACACCGACCCGCTGAAAACTGACACCGACGGTGACGGCCTGCGCGACGACGAAGACAGCCAGCCGCTGGTCAAAGACACCCAGGCGCCGACCGTAACGCTGGTAAACCCGGCACCGGGCAAACAGCTGATCAAAGGCCTCAACCTGGTGATCACCCCAAGCCTTGCCGACAACGGCCGGGTTACCAAGGTATCGGTTCGCCTTAACGGTGCGCAGATCGCATTGCTCACCAGTGCGCCATTTACCTACGCCATGGCCCTGCCAAGCGATGCCGACAGCACTGATCGCCACCGACACCAATAACAACAGCGGCACCACCGGCGAGCAGACCTACGCGCTGGTTACCGACCCGCTGACCACCGTGATTGGCCGTGTGCTCGACAGCGGCAACCAACCGATTGCCAACGCACAGGTGGAAACCCTGGGCATTACCGGCGTCACCGCCGTCGACGGCAGCTTTGTACTGACCGGCGTGCCGGTTGCACCGGGCCATGTGCAGGTGATCGCCAACGGTATTCTCGGCAGCCAGAGCGTGACCGCGACCTCCGCCGATGTCGAGCCGGTGTGGGGCGGTACTACGGACGTAGGCACCATTACCTTGGTGTCGCCGAAGGTGCGGGTGGGGTATTTCAACGCCAGCACCAATGCCGGCCAGCCGAACCAGAAACTGGTGATTGAGCGCGCCGGTTATGAACCCGTACTGGTCAGCAACCTGACGACTTTCGACCTGTCGACCATCGATATGCTGACCGTCGACAGCTCGCGTAATTACCAAGGCAATAGCACCTACGCCAACAACCGCACCAAGGTGTTCAACTTCGTTAATAACGGCGGCGTGCTGTTGATCAACGAGGAATACAACGTCACCAATGGCCCGCTGACGGATATACCGGGGCAGCCGGCGATTGACTCGGTGTGGATCGGCAATTGGGAGTACCTGATTCCGTTCCAACGCTGGTCTGATATCAGCGAAGGCAAGGCAGGCTCGTGGTGGTCGAATCGCAACGGCATTTCGGGCTTCGCTTATATGCGCCTGGATTCGTTAGGCCAAAACGTGGTGCCGTTGACCTATTCCGGAGCCCGTGCCGACAAGAAAGTAACCTCGGTGCGCTATGCCTACGGCGCTGGTCAGGTTTACTACGGCTATGTGCGCAACTACACCTGGGCTGCGGGCGCTAACGAGCCGCTGTTGACCATCCATGGCCCGAACGTATTGACGGCCATGCATGAGCTGACCTTGAAGGACAGCGACAACGACGGCCTGAAAGACGTCTACGAATACGCCAATGGCACCAGCGCCTTTGTCGCCGACCGCGACGGCGATGGCCTGCTCGACGGTTTCGAAGTGAAGTACGGCTTTAACCCGCTGGTGGCTGGCGAGCAAAATCTGGACAGCGATGGCGATGGCCTGAGCAACCTGCGCGAACAAGAATTGGGCACCCACCCACGTCAGGCCGACAGCGACGAAGACGGCCTCAACGATGGCGTCGAAGTTGACCAATACAACAGCGACCCGCTGAGCGAAGACACCGATCTGGACCGCGTGCTGGATAACGTGGAAGTAGCCAATAACGCCAACCCACGCAAGGCCGATAGCGACGACGACGGCATCAGCGATTACGAAGAAATCAACACGTACGGCACCAAGGCGAACAACGCCGACACCGATAACGACGGCCTGTCCGACTTTATCGAAACCAAAGGCCCGTACGAGGACATCCTCGATCCGCGTAATGCTGCCGACGCCAACCAGGATTACGACCAGGACGGCCTGACTAACAAGCAGGAAATCCTCGACACCCTGACCAATCCAAAGGTTAAAGACAGCGACAACGATGGCCTGAGCGACGGCGCCGAAGTGCAAGCCGGCCTCAACCCACTCGACGCCGACATGGACAAAGACGGCCTGCTTGACGGCGAAGACGCCGAACCGCAAGCCAAAGACCTGCTGCCGCCACAAGTCGCCCTGACCGCGCCAGCCGCCGGCATCAGCCTGGTGCATGGCCAGCAACTGCGCCTGATCGCCAGCGCTACCGATAACGGCCGCGTCACTAACGTGACCTTCTACGTCAATGGCGCCGAAGCCGGCACCTATAACCGTGGTCCGTATGAGCATGTAATTGTGGTGCCGGAGCAGGGCAGCGAACTGACCGTGGAAGTCAGCGCCCGCGACACCAACGGCAATGAAAGCCGCACCGCCGTGCAGCGCTTTAGCATCAGTGCTGATGCCGGCACCCAGGTGACTGGCCGCGTTGTCGATGCCAATGGCACGCCAGTGGCTGGGGCCAAGGTGCAACTGATCAATGATTACGCTCGTGGCCCGGTGGAGCCAGTCAGCTATGTATTCGACCGTTCGACTCACTCCTATTACTCGGATAACACCAGCAGACAGCTGATCGATGGTCAGATCGGTGTGGCCGGTCATAACGTCGACCAGGGACAGGGCCTCGCTTACGAGTGGCTGGGCTGGAACACTCAACAGGTTAATGTCGACTTTGACTTTGGCCGCGCAGTGGTGATCGACGCGGTCAAAATTGGAGTAACGCAGGACTACCTGTACAACGTGGTGCTGCCCTCAGTTGAAGTGTTCCAACGCGTGGGCGACAACTGGGTTAGCGCGGGCACGTTGGTAGTACCGCCGAGTTCGACTAATGACAACAGCAGCTACTCGACCGTACCGCACCGCTGGTTGGATATATCGAGCCTGAATATCCAAAGTCGATATGTGCGCGTAGCCCTGCAAGGCACAGGCAGCTGGATCTTTGTCGACGAGATTGATTTCGCCAACGAAAGCGGCTCCTCCGCCTCAGCCGACGACGCGGTGACCACCGATAGCCAGGGCCGTTACAGCCTGAATGCGGCTACCACGCTGCTGGATCCGCAGGTCAAGGCCACGGCGCTATTCGGCAATCAAGCAGTCAGCGCCATCAGCCCGGTGTTTTTGCCGGTGCGCGGTGGCACCACCAACGTCGCTGATCTGCTGCTGGGCGCGCAGGGCCGTCGTGCGCTGGAGCCGATCGAGGGGCGTCACCTGGCCTACGACAGCCGTGAGCAGAACCTCTATAAAAATCTGTACAACCAGTACACCTGGGACTTCTACACCTACTACGGCAACGTCCAGGCCGGGACGAGCAATGCCTTCAGCAACGCTCAATACCTGCTGGTCAACGAAAGCTATTACACCAATGAATCGCCGTACCCGTACCTGCTGCGGCAGAACGGCCGTGAGTTGAGCTTGCCAGCCAAAGCCATGAGTGCGCTGCAGGTCAGCCGTAAGCTGTATGTGCCGCAGGATCAGGCCTATGCCCGTTACCTCGATCTGTTCGAGAACACCACGGACAACGCCATCACCGTGCCGGTGCGCATCTATGGCAACTTCTACAACGACTCACGCCGTATCACCGCCACGTCTTCGGGTGACCTGGATGTAAATGGTTTGGACCGCTACATGGTGTCCGACGATGCCACCGACAACGGCGGCCGTCCGGCTTCTGGCGTGCTGTTTGGTGGCCAGGTAGCACCGGTGCAGCCGACCGCGGTAAGCGGCAACGCCAGCAACTATTCGATCAGCTACGTGCTGACCGTTCCGGCCCATAGCCGCAAAGCCATCCTGCATTACGCGGTACAAAACAACAGCCGTGCCGAGGCCAAACGCATTCTCGAAGCGCTCTCGGCCGACGGTTACCAAGAGCCAAACCTGACAGTTGAGGAACAGCGCGATATCGCCAACTGGACCACCCTGGTCGACACCGACCTGGATGGCATTGCTGACATCGACGAAGTGTTGCTGGGCCTCGACCCGCTCAAGGCGGACAGTGACAACGATGGCCTTAAAGACGGCTTCGAACAGCGCTATGGCTTCGATGCACAAGCCAACGATGGCCAAGCCCAGGTCGATACCGATGGCGACGGCCTGACCAACCTGCAAGAGCAGGAAGCCGGCAGCAATCCGCGTGTGGCCGATACCGATGGCGACGGTTTGAGCGATGGTGTGGAAGTGCTGACCTATCGCACCAACCCGCTGACCCGCGATACCGATTTGGACGGCTTGTTTGATGCCGACGAAATCAACCGCGGTACTAACCCGAGCCTGGTTGATAGCGATGGCGATGGCCTCAGCGATTACGCTGAGATCAACAACCATGGCACCGACCCGTTGAAGGTCGATAGCGATGACGACGGCATGTCCGACAAGTTCGAGGTCGACAATAACCTGTTGAACGTCTCGGCTACCGCCGACACCGATAACGATGGCCTAAACAACCTGGGCGAGTTCCTGGCTGGCACTAACCCGCGCAATATCGATACCGATGGCGACGAGATGCTCGATGGTTGGGAAGTGCTGGGCAACCCACCAAGCGATCCGCTCAAGGCCGATGGCGACGGCGGCGCGCGCCGCGATATCAACGAGCGTTTTGTCGATGGCACCAACCCGAAACTGGCGAGCGACGATCGCCCGAATATCAATGGCTATCATTCGGTCAACGACGAGAACAACCGTACCTGGAGCTTCTATTACAACGGCTGCGTAAACGGCACTACCGGTTCGGCCATTGATGGCAACGCGGCTTTCCAGATGTATGTAGATGGCATCCACTATGGCTACTGGCAGAACGACGCCACCAGCTCGGCCAATGGCCGCGAGTACCATTACGAAGGACGCCGCATCAATAACTTGGTGGTCAGTCGTCGCGTGCTGGTGCCAAGTGCTGGCGGCGCCTATGTGCGCTACCTGGAAATCATCGACAACCCGACCACGCAGGAACAGGTCACCACTGTGCGCCTGCAGTCCTACTATGCCGCTGCCAACGACAGCCAAGTATCGGTAATGACCAGCAGCGGCGACGCGCAACTGACCACCGCCGATGACTTCCTGGCCCTGCGTGATACGGCAGTTGCCGCTCGACCAGTGCTGCTGCACGTACTGGCGGGTAACGGCAATCGCCGTCAAGGCACTAGCTACGTGAACCGGGCCGGTCGCCTATGGCAAACCGATTACCAGCTGCGTATTCCGGCGGGCGAGCGCCGCGTGATCATGCACTTCGCCACCCTGGAAGGCTCCACCGACGCGGCCCTGGCCACGGCGGCCAAGCTGCGTAGCCTTAAAGGCCTGGGCCTGGACAACCTCGACGCGAGCGTGGCCGGCAAAGTGGTGAACTTCTTCGCCTTCTACGACACCGACGAAGACGGCTTGAGCGATGCCGACGAGACCCGTCTGGGCACGGACAGCGACAGCGACGGTATTCCAGACGGCCAGGACAGCGAGCCGCTGGTAGCCGATGCCACCGCGCCAAATGTCAGCTTCGAACAGTTGCCGGTAGTACGCCGTTACGCCGGTGAGCCGCTGGACGTGACGGCGCTGGTCAATGACAACGGCATCGTCACCAAGGTTGAACTGCTGCAAGACGGCGAGCTGCGCGAAACCCGCACCCAGGGCGGTCGTCAGACCTTCACGGTAGTGCTGCCGAACACCGCTAGCACCCTGCTGCAAGTGCGCGCCACCGACAGCCATAACAACGTGCGCACGGTCGACCTGACCGTAGACGTCAACGAAGTGCCTGAACTGAGCTTCAGCGGCCAGGTGGTCAACAAGCTCGGTGGGCCAGTGGCTGGCGCTACGGTGCAGGTTAAAAATGTGCAGGCCACCACCGACGCGAACGGTCGTTACAGCTTGAGCGGTGTATTGAGCCAGGACACCAAAATCAACGTCAGCGTTTCCGCCCTGTTCGGCGCGCAACGTATGGTCGCCAACCTGTTGGTCGATATTCCGGCCGACAGCGAAGCGGTCAATGTGCCGGTGCTGACGCTGGATGCCGAAGGGCGTCGTGCGAGCAATCTGATTCCGGACAGCCAGCTGAGTTATGAGGGCGACACCGGCTTCTACTACGTGCTTTACGGCAGCGGCTACAAGTGGGACATCTCCGGTAACGGCGTCATAGACGATGGCACCACTGACGCCTATGACGGCGGCCAGTACCTCACCGTCAATGGCCAGGGCATGTCGAATGTGGGCACGGGCAAACTGCGCTTGGGCGGCCGCGAAGTGACCCTGCCGGCACAAACCATTAATGGCGGTCTGCGCGTAACCCGTAAGGTCTATATCCCGGCTGATAAGAACTACGCACGCTTCCTTGAGCTAATCGAGAACCCGACGGACGCGGTCATGACCGTGCCGGTGAGCATCAGCGGCAACCTGGGCTCCGACGGAAATACGCAATTGGTCAATACCTCATCCGGCGACAGGGTGTTTGACGCCAATGACTACTACCTGCTCACCGACGACGGCGACAATGGCGGCGACCCGGCCATGGGCCACCTGTTTGGTGACGCCGGCTCCACCACCAATCGCTGAACGGCGACAACTACGCCATGAACTACAGCCTGACCCTGCAGCCCCATAGCCGTCAGGTGCTGATGCACTACGCCGTGCAGAACTACAGCCGTGCCGAAACCCAGCGCATCCTCACCGAGCTGAGTTCGGCCAGCTTCGAAGAAGTCGGCCTGACCGTTGAAGAGCACGCGCAGTTGGTCAACTGGCAGAGCCTGGTGGACAGCGACAACGACGGCATGCCGGACGCCGAAGAAATTCCGCTGGGCCTCGATCCGAACAATGGCGATTGGGATAACGATGGCATTCCGGATGGCCAGGATGATGAGCCGAAAGTGGCGGATGTCACCGCCCCTGTCGCGACCTTTGCTGCGCTGGAAGGGCCGTTCTACGCCGGTGACTCCCTGGGCGTCAGCGTTCAGGTGCGTGATAACGGCTTGGTTAAAGCGGTGGAATTCTGGCAAGACGGCGTATTGCTTGAGCGCGGCAGCGTTGGCGGTGATTTGTCTTACAACATCCAACTGCCAGAAGGCGCCGACAGTACCCATCTGGAAATCCGTGCCACCGACAGCGCCGGTAACAGCACGAGCAATACGCTGGATGTGGCCATTGATCCGCTGCCGCTCTCGACCTTCACGCTGCGTGCGGTCAATGAGCTCGGCGCGCCAATTGTTGGTGTGAGCGTGGAACTGCGCCAAGACCAAGGCGAGATGACCATCAGCGGCGAAACTGATGCTGAAGGCCGCTTTACCACCGAAGCGTTCGATCCGCGGCAGACTGAAACCTGGACATTGCACCTGAGCAAAGAAGTGCTCGGTGAAACCGTCGAGTTGGAGCAGACGACCACCTCACCTGAGCGTGGCGCGAGCGATCTCGGTGACGTGGTCTTGGCCGTAGACGAAAGCTACGTGCTGCCTATGGGCGAGCAAGGCAATGCGATCTCCAGCGGCAGCTATTACGATTCGCTGCCAGAAGACTTCAGCCGTCCGTATGCGCAGGTGTATGCCTCTGCCTATGACCAGCGGGTGACCGTCGGCGATGTGGAAATCGCGCCGTTGACTGGCAACTTCAGCGTGTACGACAGCGCCCATAGCTTCTATATCGACAAGCAGCCTGACCGCTGGGTGATCTCGTGGGTCGGCTGGGTGCCGGCCGCTATCGGCGACTGGTATACCGCACCGCGTATCGACATGCAGGTCATTCTGCACCGCGATGGGCGCATTGAAGCGCGTTACTACGCGCTGTCTAAGCAAGCCTGGCAAGGCGCCCAGACTCGATTCCGCTTTGGCAACAGCAACTCGGACGGCGATAGCGTGGACTTCAGCGCCAGCCAGAACCGTCATGTATTCCTCGGCCAGATGCTGACGGAATGGTTCGAGGGTCGCCCTGATTTGGCCGGCACTACTCTCACCTTTACGCCGACTGCGCTTGGCACCTACCAGATGCAGGTAGGCCGCCTGCCAGGCCGCACCGATACTGATGGCGACGGGCTTTCGGATGTAAACGAGACCCTGCTAGGCACCGCGTTGGATAACGCTGATACCGACGGTGATCAGCTCCTCGACGGCTTTGAGTTCTACAGCGGCTTCGACCCACTGCATGCCGAGGAAGGGATTGCTCAGCAAGACCCGGACGAAGATGGTCTGAGCAACCTGCAAGAGCAGGAGTACGGTACCGATCCGCATAACAGCGACACAGACAGCGATGGGCTTTCGGACGCGGATGAAGTCAATCAGCACCACACCGACCCAACCCTGGCCGACACCGACGGCGATGGTCTTTCCGATCGCGCCGAACTGCAGTCGGAGACGCCTAGCGACCCGCTCAAGCTCGATACCGATGGCGACGGCCTGTTCGACGCCGATGAAGTGAACCGCTACGGCACGGACCCGGGCAAGGCGGACACTGACGACGACGGCATGTCCGACAAGTTCGAGATCGACTATGACGTGACAAACCCGGATACCGACGAAGACGGTGATGGCGTCAGCAATCTGGACGAGTTCCGCAATGGTACCCACCCACGCAACATCGATACTGATGGCGATGGCCTGCCGGACAGGTTCGAGATCGATACGCTTGGCGGCAGCTCGGCGAAGATATTCGATAGCGACGGTTCCGGGCGTGGTGACGGTGACGAGTTGTTTGTCGATGGCACCGATCCGCTCTTGGCTGGCGATGATGTTGAGCAGTACGACAACAATATTGAAGCGGGAGCTACAACCGAGTCGAACCTGTCTTTCTATATGAACCGGGCAGGGGTAGTGACCGTCTGGGGCGCTGATGCTTCGCCGCTCAATACCGGTCTCGAACTGGAAGGTTACTTGCGCAATAACCCCTTTGATTCGGGTTCACCCGATAAGCGTCAGGGCCTGACTGTGGCCAGTGACGGCATTGTGCGCACCCCGTTGGTGGCATTGAGTAACAGTGTCTTGGTCAGTCGTGAGTTCTACACGTCGACAGCTGAGCGTGGCTTTGTGCGGGTGTTGGACAAGTTCTACAACGTGAGTGGGCAAGCCGTAACCGTTAATCCGCAATTGACCTCTAAGAATCAGTACTGGGACCCAGGGCAAATCCAGGAAACCTCAAGTGGCGATGCTCAGTTGGGTACCGAAGACACCTGGATGACTCAGCGCAGAAATCCTGTGGGCGAGGGCCAACCTAGGGTTCGCGTTCTGAACGTGTTTGCTGATGCCGCCGGGCGCCACACGCTCAATGCGGATAGCACTTACAGCGATGCCTATCAGTACTGGAACGTGGGTTATCACGTCGAAGTGCCGGCCAATGAACACCGCGTGGTGATGAACTTCCTGACCCTGGAGAACATGGACGATCCGGCGCAGAACTCGGCTGCTGTGTTGCAGGGGCTGGGCGAGAACGCTCTTTATGGCATCTCTGCCGAAGACCGATCGCGTATCGTCAACTTCACCCTATGTGCGGATGCTGACCGCGACCTGCTGTGTGACAGCGCCGAAGTAACCGCCGGCACCCGCAACGACAAGGCCGACACTGACGACGATGGTTTCAATGATGAACTTGAAGTTCGTCTAGGCAGCGATCCGACCAATCCAGCATCGATACCGGCGTTGGATATTTATACCTTGGTGGGCGCAGATGAAGGCTCCAATCTCTTGCATCAGTCCGGCTTCACCGGCGCGCAGAGTGAAGTGAAAAGTTTCGATGAGCCATTCGCCACGCTGGACTTCGATAATTTCGGCAGCTTGTGGCTTGGCGTCATGAAGAACAACGAGTTCTCCATCGAGCCGCTCAATCTGAGCACTCTGCTATTGGGCGAGAAAGTTTGGCCGATGGCTGTCGGTGAGTTGCTGGGCAGCTCCATCGCCGTTGATCACCAGTACTACCTGCACTTGGGCGAGAAAGTGTTTGAAGAAGGCGGCGACGCAGTACCGGCCTTGGTAATCGGCGTTAACACGCCATGGAACAGCAACACCGTATGGGAACTGCCGGCCGACCTGCGTTGTGGCGCTGCGATATCGATGACTAGCGCGCAATACCTCTTGATTAACGGCTGTGCATTGCAGCGCACTGATGGTGAGAGTGCGACAGGCTGGAGTTTGGTGGCCGACCTTGATTTCAACGAGGGTTTCGCCGATCAACCGCGAATTCTGGCGGCGGATGCCTTGCAGGTCACCGGTGACTTGCTAGTGCTGGTTGAAGACACCTTGAATGGCAGCCTGCGCCGTAGCCTCGGTTTGCTCAATAGTCACACCGGCAAAATCAAGCGGCTGGGTGCTATGCCGGCAGATGCCAAAGGGCTGTCGGTGAAGTTCAGAAACTTCCAGAACATCGTTAAGTGGCCTGTTGAAATCCCGCAGACCTGATTTGTGACCCAGTTCACGCCCCCTCGTGGGCGTGCCCTGTATATCGCACACCGCGATAAATGGAATTAGACCTTACACACATGGTGATTGAATGAAGCAGTTCCAACGCCTGGTCCTTGTGACTTC
>LNAP01005040.1_pt1 | contig 11890 bp, 17 predicted proteins | sample 602601 | NCBI WGS metagenome assembly LNAP01 (sample SAMN02440304, study PRJNA202911) | soil metagenome | biome: Subtropical and temperate rainforests or woodlands; isolation source: soil samples (1 kg each in a 20% v/v slurry with milli Q water) were... ... | reverse complement strand
AATAAGCCTTTTAGCGTGCTTATCATTGGCACTAGACGTAGAATTAGTACCGAGTTCAGGATGACAGGCTGTGTACTTGTAATAAGGGGGTATCTTAGATAAGGCAATGCAGTCCTCATGCCAACATTCGTTAATCAATGTTCGCGTCGTTGGTAGCACAGGTTGGTAGTGACTTATCTTATACCGGCCTGGTAGATGCTTGTCTGGGCTAACTGTACTACCGGTCCCTTTCTTTTCTTGTGTATTGACACGAACATTGCCAATTTTAGAAAAATCTATACCTTCCATGTCATAACCTATAAAACGCGCTACCCGCTGCGCTACTTGTAACGGATACAGATCCAGTTCCTCATTCGCTACGATAATTGTATGGTTGTGAAACCGGTTGCTCTGCAGTTTGCTGTACACACCGCTAAAATAACTTTTCCCTCGCTCACAGGGCTGGTGCAAGGGATACCAGGGAGCGACTCCTTCGAAGTGATCTTTTTTCGAGGCTACGAGAGTGTGAAAGTGTTCCGGCGATCGCTTGTGCAGACGAGGATCTGCCCAGGATGTAACCGGATCGCAGCTGGGGCCGTCGAGAATAGATTTGCACCAGAAGTTATAAGCACTCCATAACATGTCCGTATAGTCACGCACCATCATCTAAGCACATCGTAGATAAATAAAGTCAGGTATATTGCAATGGGTGTATAAAGGTGCCATCTTATGCGGTGTACTTACAATATAGTATGTCTGTGGATTGCGAAGAAGCTCTCGAATTTTGATGTCATAAGTATAGTTGATACATCCATCAATGATGATGTTGTCCCCAATATCAGACAGTCGAGGCAAAGATCGGAAATAATCCCACAAAAGGGGGTGTCGCTTGAAAGGGCAGTTTTCTTTTTCTGCCATCGTGATGGTTTTCGGAAACTTAGAGAGCAAGTCGTACATTGCACTTGTTCCGCACTTAGAGAGACCGGAGGTCACCACTGCCGAATAGCAGACTTGAATAACAGTATCATTATTATTTATTTCGGTGCAGTCTGCCCCTTCGCAAGCGACTTCGTAGCATGAGTGGTAAGTGTTGGTTGGATGATCCAATTTGCGCAGACGGAGACTCTGACCTTCAACGATGCCCGTCTGGTTCTTGATCTCCCAGTAGGTACTTTCCTCTGCCCTCATACTGCAAAATCCTAATTGACTTAGGCATAGAAGCAGAAGAAACACGATCCGCACAACCATTAGAGCCAGTTAAAGTGCCATAAAAATAGCTATGTAATGTGCATAATCTGTCGGTGTTCATCGCTGTTCCCATTATCCCGAAATAGTTCCGTTGTGACGAAACAATTTATTGGAAAAGGCGGAAAAGGAACAAATCTAGCTGGCTGTGATGATAAAACCACATCATTGCTGAACAACCAAATAACACTTTGTCTGTATACATACTCATCATAGTCAAAAGAGTGGTTGCTTCACTGAGCCATAAGTACGCATACTGCAAATCTCCTCCCACAGTGGGGCTATGTGAGATGAATAACAAACTACGACAACCAAGATTGGTATGATACATCTTTTTACCATGCTTAAAAGTTTTGGTAATAACCATCATTTCAAAACCAGGTAAAAACAGATCTTGCAAGAGTTTCCGCCTACTAGCGATAATTATCAATCTTCACGCATTACCTTTACTTTATTCTTCAACGCAACCCCGCAATACAAAATTAACACATCAAATAGGGGGGTTATAGTTGTTCTTTCATAGTATTAATCTCTTCTCTTCATTGTTATTTTTACTACTAGAATTGGTAACACTGTGTTCAGGGTGGCAGGCTGTGTACTTGTAATAAGGGGGAATTTTAGCAAGGGCTATGCAATCCTCATACCAGCACTTGTTAATGAGAGCGCGCGATTCGGGTAACATCGGCTGATAATTGCTTATCTTGTACCTTCCCGGTAGAACCTTGTCTTTTCTTGTGGTGCTAGTGGCTCCTTTGTTGTCTTGACTATTGACACGCACCTTCTCAAAATAAGTCGCATTGAAGCCGTCGATGTTGTACTTTATAAAGGTTGCAATCCGTTGGGCCACTCGCAACGGAAACCTATCCAGTTCTTCGTTTGCAACTATGATTGTGTGGTTGTGATCTCTGTTGCTCTGCAGTTTTCGGTACGCATTACTTACCAGTTTCCCAACGTTAACACACGAATCAGCTGAAGTTTCGTCCTTCTCCGACAGCAAGTAGCTGTGAAAGAGTTCCGGAGAGCGCTTGTGCACCGTCGCATCGACCCAGTGAGTTGCATGGGTGCAGTTCGGATCGTGGTATCTCTCTTTGCACCAGAAGTTGTAGGCGCTCCACCACCTGTCGGCGAGATCGCGAACCATCAACTGTCAAAGAAGTGGAGACGTGAGTACGTTGGAACAACTATAAGGTTTTATGGAGCATGATATTTAATGACAAGAAGAGTGAAACTTACGATATGATATGTCTGGGGGTCGTGAAGGAGATTCCGAATAGCCAAGTTACTCGTTAGGTTCAAGCAGCCATCAATCGTTATGTGATGCTCTGCGATTTCAGACATTCTGGGTAAAGACTGAAAATAGCCCCAGAGGGGTTCTTGTCTTTTAAATGGGCAATTCTCCTTCTCTCGCATTTTTATCGTGCGCGGAAACTTTGTCAACAACTCGTACATCGCGCTGGTGCCGCACTTAGATAAGCCGGAAACTATCAACCCTGGATAGCACACTTGTATTGTCGTTGCATTATCTTTGGAACCCATACATTGACTTCCTTCGCAAGCGACTTCGTAGCATGAATGGTAAGTGTTGGTTGGATGATGCAATTTGCGCAGACGGAGACTCTGACCATCCAGGATACCCGTCTGGTTCTTGATCTCCCAGTAGACAATTTCCTCTGCCCGCACATGACATAAGCTAAGGTAGATCATGAACACAACCAGAAGAAAAGCATTTAGAGTCACCATTGCCTGGTTTGCTTCATAAAGAAATGAGAGGAGAATTACTGGAGTGCCAAACACCCCCTTCCGTTTTCTCCCGTTCAAAACAGGTTCTTTTAAGGCACGATTGTAGAGACGCAAACTGCCCTGATTTGGAAATTCGTATGAATGCACACAAACGTTGATACATGTGTGGTAACGTAATGCTTCAGGAGGAGAAATTAATTAATGTGCACAAAAGAAGCAATTACATTCAAAAAAATCAACTTTGTTATGTTTGCTTCAATGTACAAACAATCTACTCACAACATAGCTCAGCGCCTCACTACGTGTCGGGAGTCTCGTGTATTACAAGAAGATTACTACTCAATTGGTTACTACTATGTTGCGGGTGGCAGGCTGTGTACTTGTAATATGGGGGTATCTTAGATAAGGCAATACAGTCCTCATACCAACATTTATTAATCATAATGCGCGATTCTGGCAAAAGTGGTTGATAGTGACTGATATTGTACCGACCAGGTAGATACTTGTCTGTGCTAATCAGACTATGGGTTCCTTTGTTGTCCTGTGTATTGACCCGTACTTTGTTAAACGTCGACAGATCGATGCCGTCGATGTTGTAGTTGATCGTGGTTGCCACGCGCTGTGCTACTCGCAATGGAAACATATCCAGTTCTTCACTTGCCACAATGATGGTGTAATTGTTCAATTTTCGACTGTACAGATGCATCGAAATGTACTCGTTGTAATAGCCCCCTGCGTTTATACAGGGTTTTTCCATCGGGTACCAAAAAGGCTGAATTACCCCCACTGTGTGGTTTTTATCGGCCTGGACGAGATCGTGAAAGAGTTCCGGAGATCGTGTGTGCAGTCCAGGCATGGCCCATTTCGAATAATCGCAGTTGGTTCCGTCGTATTCGCGTTTGCACCAAAAGTTGTAAGAGCTCCACAACATATCCGTATAGTCACGCACCATCACCTACATGTGGTGTGCATAAATGGTGAGTGCATAATGCATACCGGTAAATCAATGTATTACACAGTCAAATACTGCAGTAAAGGCGAGATAAGACAAGAATACTTACCAGGTAATAAGTATCCGGATAATGAATAAGCTCTCTGATCTTCATATTGTTGATCACACTAATGCAGCCATCGATTATGATACTATGCTCACCAACTGCTGACATTCTGGGCAAGGATTGGAAATAGATCCAGTGGGGCCGGCGCCGGGTCGAAGGACAATTTTCCTTTTCCGACATTGTTATGGCACCCGGAAACTTTGCGAGCAATTCGTACATTGCGCTGGTGCCACACTTGGGCAAGCCAGTGATTACCACGGCGGGGTAGCAGACTTGGATGGTAGACGTACCATCTTTGTGGTCAATGCATTGTCGTCCCTCGCAAGTAACTTCATAGCATGTGTGGTATGGATTGGTAGGGTGGTTTAGCTTTCGGAGACGCAAGTTTTGTCCACGAATGATGCCCTTTTGAGTATTTATATCCCAGTAGATGCTCTCATTCACCATTCTACGTGTGGAGACTGCATAATCGAGGCAGAATGCTGCAAGCAAATAGATCAATGCAGTCACAAACCTCGCTCCCATAACTTTGTGCTATGAATGAAAAAATGAAACTCACAACTGGAACTGCTGTTCAGGTCTGAGTCAAACGCAACTGTGTGTATAAAAAGCATTTTTGGTGTGCTTATACGGTTTTAATGCGCATGTTCATGTGATACAGTTTTCGCTCAAAATACAATTTCGCTTACTTCGTACCCACCCAACGGCTGGAAACTTCGATTTTCTAAAAGGTTTGGCAAGACTTGCCTTTACACTGCTGAATAATCTCAAAAAAAGTGAGAGTCGAAATGTCTGCTGTAATACTATTTACTTGCTTCATTATTCTAGCTGTTTCGTGGCTTAGAAACATCTTTTACGGCTACTTTGCTGTCGTGAACGTACTCTCTTTCATGATGGTAGCGTTTGACAAGCTCAAGAGTTTAAACCAGTGGTACAGAATACGAGAGAACGATCTATTTTTACTGTTTCTTTTTGGTGGGTGGATAGGAGGCATAATGGCAATGGTCATTTTACGGCACAAAACGCGGAAAGAAAGCTTTCTGGCCATGACAGCGTGTTCCAGTGTTATGAGCATATTTATATCTTTGAAGGCCGGTGGGTTTATTTAGCCATGAAACACTTTTAATTTGATTAATCGAGGTTATGAAGTGAAGCTCACTGTTAAGAGTTGCGGCTAAAGGTCCGAACTCGCGGCGAATATCAGCATCCATTATTGTTAATCACTTTAGGTTCTAAATATACATTCGAATATGCACTCATCGATTTAAACTAAGATGAAATGCACTATGGTATCTGGACACACCAAATGTTGATGGACGCTCACCGAAAGACTGCAGCGACATGAGCTTCTCAAATGTACTGTACAGTTACGATGTAACACAGGTCACTGTACTACATGGACACCTATGAATGTAGCAACTTTTAATGACAAAATAATATTTTCAATGACAGATTAATAACTTATTTTACAGCTTTAAGATATGCATAGATAAATAACTTTAACACCCAAGGTGAATGCAGTCGTCAAATTACAAAAAAAAAACTCTGTGCAGCATCACCACTGTACAGCGTGCGAAGAACTGAGAATAATGAATTTTCCAACCAGAAAGTGTGCTGTGAGGATGGTGTGGAGTTCTAAAATTTCCATTGCGGTAAAATTATGGCCAATTCAACGGAACTCTTTTGGATGTTACCGAGACTAATGAGTCCGGACGGCTCCACAATTATTGGTCGATGAAACTCGTTCATAATAATTGTCAGTTTGATTCCAACCATGCGGTAGAAAGATGTCGGTTACAACAGCAGTTTACTCAGCCGATGATGTGAGCGAACGGGAACTTGGTATGGGAGATTCTTTTGTCGTTCGCGGCGAGCTGGAGAATCAAGACGAAGTGAAACGCTTGAGCTTGAACACAGCCTACTTGTGGAGCCTGGGGATATCAATTGTAATTGGTGGTCAGTTTGTGGGATGGAACGAAGCACTACAAGCTGGTTTTGGAAGTGCGCTGATCGGCACTGGACTGATTGGCACGGCGTACTGCTGCCTCATTTGTTGTATGGCGGAGATTTCGAGCGCCATTCCATTTGGAGGTATTAATACAGTATGATTAAATGATAACCATTCAGCACAATTTTAAACAGCAAAAATGTGTGTGTAATAGAGCCGACCGTGAGCACACACATACGAGTACGAAAAACATCATACAGATTACGATTGTACCTGTCGTGAGCCTGCGCCGCGCACCGCTTTTCCTTCCCAGTCCGCGGGTGCCTTCACCGGGGCCGCAGTGGCAGTGGTGTTGGGGCAAATGTGCGTGCGCTTAGCGTGAGCACCTGTTGTGGGAGGACAATAAATGTAAAACTCCGAATTAGAAGAGGTGGTATGGGAACTGGTGAAAAGAATTGTGAGGAAATACGTAAAGCAACTGCCAACAAAAAGTTGGCGCGCGTGCGTGAAAACAGTGCGAACCGATGTCACACGCTATCCGTCTCCGTGAAAGAAAGACACACAGAAAATTCACAAAAAATAAACATACAAAAACATAAAACAGGACCCACCTGCGTGACCAGGGCCAAATTTGGTCATATTGTGCGCTCCTCGTACCACCCACTGACACACCCGGCAATGCCAACTATTCTGCAAAATCGGTTTATTCGCAATGTTTTTCTCATAGTTGTACTCGTATCGCCATTGTCGGTGCTCTTCATACGCCGTCTCGTTCGTGGTGAGGTACGTGAGATACGCAGCGAGGGCTGTGAAGTTGTTTTGAAAATCGGCGACGAAAATGGCGGCTTTTGGGTGAGGCAAAACGGATTTTAAGTGCACGGAGTCTCCCAAATATACAGGCACTGTGCCTGCACAAATTACAGCAGAAGAAAACAAAACAAATGGGGTAAAGGAATAAGACGTAAAAATTACAATTGACAGTTGACAATTGGCCAACCAACACATATCATTGAGGGTCATCGGCGATACGCGCCTGGGAATTTTGTCCAACTAATACACCAAATCACGTTGCAAGCACATACCTGCAATCATTGCATCGAAGGGCTTTTCCGTAACATAACCTGGTTCCAATGAATTCTCAAAGGCCATATTGAACATGAAATGCCCGATTGTTTTTCGCTTGAGAAACAAGTTGTAACGGGTGTCTCTCCCCTTGGGCAGACTAATCCCTTCGGGGCCGATTTGATGCATACAGCGGCCTAAACGAGATATACGAAGTAATAGTGTGGTCAAAATGTGGTTAATGAAGATATATATACAGGTATATGCATGTTGTTGAAGATATCATTGATGAAAGAGGAACTTGAGGATGCTGGGATTTTGAAACCATGACACATCAATAGCGTACCTAAACCATCCACTCGAAAGCCTTCTTGTCTAATACGATGGACCACACTATCTCTATCAGCATTCGCAGAATCGTGGCGATGACAATCAGATGCTACATAAGAAGCACCTTTGATCAGCGTTGAGAAGTTGAGGGGCGCCAGGAAATGGGAACTATTCAAATGGGTCTCGATATACACACGCTGTACAGCAGCGTTGGGGCTCGTCGAGGTATACCCATCAAAGTTCTTGTATCCTTGGTCAAACAAATAGCCATAACGTACTTTCGATTCTTCTGATTCCGTCATAGTGAGGTTCGTTTTGAGATCACAGTGAAGCGGGTGTAAGATTCGCATCCGTTCCCATAAGGAGTGAATGTTATACATTGCGAGACTTAACGTCGGTACACCATTACGCGGTTCCGTAAAATACAAGTTATCTTTGAGCTGCTTCACATGCTCTGAATGGGTCCAATCACAAGCGATATTTCCACATTCCTGAAGCCCGGACACGGATTCGCCCCAGTGCGGCAAGATATAGTGCAATACTTTCACCGAGTGCTCATACTGGGTCAACCCGAAGGTCTGGGTTGTAAATAGTAGGGTAACTAGCACCGTAAACATAGCCATAATGGAGTAGACGGGGCTTACAATTGTCTGCTTTTGGTGCAGAACGGACATAAAACAACCCTTTCCGGTGACCATTTCAGCTTTCATCAATCAGCACACAATCTTTCCAAAAGCATGGCGGTATCAACACGAGTTACGAAGCTGTTTGGCATCAAGCATCCTTTGATACTTCCGGGTATGTCCTGGATCTCCACTCCTGCGTTGGTTGCGGCTGTGAGTAACGCTGGCGGTCTGGGCATCCTGGCCACCGGACCGTTAAGTGCCGAGCAAACCAGAGAATCTATCCGCGAAATTCGCAGATTGACTGATAAGCCTTTTGGTATTGGAGCTACCCTCATGATGCCTGGTGCCACCGAGAACGCCAAGGTGGCTCTTGAAGAAAAGGTTCCGGTCATTAATTTCTCTTTGGGCAAGGGAGACTGGATTGTCAAGGAAGCACACAAGTATGGTGGTAAAGTTATCGCCACCGTGGTTAGCGAGAAGCATGCCAAGAGCGCCGAAGCCATTGGTGCTGACTGCTTGCTTGTGACAGGTAATACATGATACCTTCTGTCAAACGCTCAATCAAGCATGAATACTTTACTGAAGTTATTTAAACACATACCCAGGCCACGAAGCCGCAGCTCACGGAGGAGACGTGACCAGTCTGGTGCTGGTTCCTTGCATTGCATCCAAGGCTTCGATTCCTGTGATCTGTGCTGGAGGGATTGCCAACGGTCAGGGTCTTCTGGCGATGCTGGCGCTGGGTGCCGATGGAGTGGCCATGGTAAGCTGATTGTTTACTCCACCACTCTTTGCACACAGTGCACTCTCCTATATCCAACACTTTCTGACGCTCGACTTATTTGCTAATTCTCACTTCTGATTTATTGCTTCGAAACACAGGGCTCTCGCTTTGCCACCACCAAGGAGTCTCCATTGGCGGAGAATGTCAAGCAAGCCATTGTGTCTCAGTCTGAATCCGACACCATCTACGGCAAGAACTTCGACGGTCTCTACGCACGTATTATGAAGACGAAAGCCGGCGAGGCAGCTATGAAGCGTCCCGTCAACCCCATCGTGGCTGCGTATCGTTCGTTCGAAGCAGCGAAAATGATCAATTTGCCCCTGTGGAAAGTAATTCCCGGCCTGTTGACCCAGTGGGACAAGATGTACTTGTTGTCGTTGTTTGGTGCCGCGACACAGAAGCTCGTGGCGGCGACGGTGCACGGGGATCTAGAAAAAGGCGTGCAGTTTGTGGGACAGAGCCAGGGATTGATCAATGACATCCCGAGTGTGCAGGAGTTGGTGGGCCGGTGTATTGACGAGGCTGTGAGCACACACGCGGCGGTGGGGGCCAAGTTTGAGAAGAAATAAACAACAGTCTAAGTGTTATTTTTCGTTTGTTTTGTTTGATTGGGTTGATTCAGTTGCAAACCCTGTGGAAGCATTTTTGTTGGATAGAATGAAAGTGACTGCAGACAATGACAGAAACTTTTAAAAGTCAAGGTTTATAAAATTAAAAATCAACAAAAACAAGACCGACCCTCTTTCTTGCTTCACGAATGAATGCAGAGACAAGTACTAATGATAACTTGCAGAAAAATCAACAATTTTGTACATCAACAGCATGCCACCTGCGTAACACAAGTAACGCAACAAACGAACGCTTTTGCTTTCTGTTGCTTCAAACTCTTCATTGGCGATCTGCAAAAAGGAATAATAATTGAATGGGTATAAGTAAACTTACTATGTATTGCTTGCATGTTGGCCTGGTATCGATAGCAACAACTCGTTCGAAATAAAACAGTATGAAGGAGAGAACAAAAATTGGAAACGTACACATGCAAACACAATCTATCAGCTTTAAAAGTAAAAAACATGCACGAAACTTTACCTCTGTGGCGCCTACGTAGATAAACGTGCCGGCGGTGATCGCCGTCACCACTGCCTCCAGATCTCCGCTTGCTAATTTATTCACCATCAGCCCCGCACTCACCCCCACAAGGGACATCATACTAAACGACATCAACCACAGTATCGTGCGCTGCGTGGGCATCTCTGCCTTGAGAAAGGCGACCAAAAGGGCAACAGATTCGGCTGGCTGGTGCAACGCAATGCATGCCGACATCATCAAGGCAGACGTGGCATCGCCGGCGAGCCCCAGTGCGGCTGCTTCGAAGAAACTGTGCACTGACATAGCGCAGCACAGCGCAATGGCAGACTTTTGCTTGTTGCTTCTTTCAATTTGGCTGTGTTTCTCCTGGCGGTGTGAGTCTATGGCTGCATTTTGGGTTGCTCCATTGGTGACAGCGCTCTGGGAAGAACAATGCGATGCTTCATCGTGCGTCGCGAAAGCCACCTTCTCAATAAAGAACATAGCCATGTACCCAACCAAGCAATACATCATTGCTCTGGTTCCACTGCCAGTTACGCCGTTCGACAGAGTCGCGATTGCTTCCGGCAACAGATGTGCGAAGGAAAGCATGAGAAAGATCCCGCCAGCAAATGCGTTAGCATAGCTCAGCACTGCCCTATTCTCGGTAAACGCATGGTTTTGAAGAGGCAGCGCCCAGCAGAAGATGTTGAACAATGTTAGACCAGCCTACGTTGCAAGAAATGAACAAAGAACACCATCACCGCAAAATCTTTTGATAATAATAGCAACTCGTTACCAACAACATACCTGCAATAAAACCTTGGATTGTGGAAGAGATAATTGTACATTCAAGTTGGGTGCTATGAATCCACCTCGGATATTGTCAAGCGTATCAATGGGCCTGAAGAATTTAGCTGCATCAGGTTGTGCGCTTACTTTCGAGCGCTTATACTTTTGGAGCGCCCTCCTTTCAATTGAAGCTCCGCTCACAGTTGACAAGCAAAGAAGAGCTATCAAGACAACACAAAGAAATGCACGCATCGCTGATCCAGAGGGAAATGAAAGATTGTGGCATCGAAGTGAACGCTAAAAGTGCCTTAAGTAAGACATTTGCGACTCTCCTTCACGTGAGCAACTCCGTCAAAGGAAGACGTCTACGGAAAACTTTGCAACCTTAAAAATGGAAATAAGAAGAATACAGTTGGTTGTTAACTTCATCAGCTATTTATATTTACAACACTTAGAAAGTTGAAGGTTCTTTCAGCAAGAATAACCACAGCACGAATGTTTACGCCGAACCAAGGGCCTTGTCCCGCCTCCAACGTGTGTGCGTCGCTGCCTTGTGGTCCCCGCGTTGCTGCTGCGCTTGGTCCAGGACATTCCAAAACGAAACCTCGTGGGGGCACTTCTCCACAGCCTTCTCCGCCGCTGATTCGATGAATCGGCGCAGCGTATCTTCAACCGACACGCCAAGGGAACTCACCGAGCTAACGGAACTTTCTCCGACGGCCGGCAGCAATGACTGCGCTGTGTCCAGCACATACTCGTAATAGCTCGCGAGCGCGGCAGACTGGAACAAGTGAGGCTTGGAGGCAATCACTGTGTCAACCCATTTGTAGGCCGCACTCAGGGCCAGCACGCGCTCTTCATTGCTCATCACCGGCGCGTTGAGCGCGCCGGGAATGTGGTCATCGGCGAATTCAAGTGGCGTGCGCACATCGATGACTTCATCGAAATCATCCAGCCGATCGAGGGGGGCGAGCAGGTGTTTCAAGGGCGCCGCGCGTAGAGGGGAATCTGGAATTCTCTCATGCCAGGCCAAGCGCCTGGACTGGCAATGCGCAGCCTTTCGCAAGCCCACGGCGAGCGCAAGAAAAAACCCGCAATCGCTTGCGCGATTGCGGGTTTCTTATCTCCGGTGCTAGCAGAAGCCAGATCGGAGAGAATCTGGCGGAGATGGTGGGATTCGAACCCACGATGCAGTTTTTAGCCACATACTCCCTTAGCAGGGGAGCCCCTTCAGCCTCTCGGGCACATCTCCGAAGAG